>Ga0209018_1000104_pt1 | contig 76030 bp, 63 predicted proteins | sample YNPBryBLVA2012_FD_185814 | JGI IMG/M metagenome (GOLD analysis project Ga0209018, IMG submission 185814) | Anoxygenic and chlorotrophic microbial mat microbial communities from Yellowstone National Park, USA - YNP Bryant BLVA 2012 (SPAdes)... ... | reverse complement strand
AGCCCCCGGGGCACGGTGTGCCTGGAGATGCCGGAGGTCCAGGAACCGGCCACGGGCCAGAGCCAGCGCTTCCAAATCGAGAGCTTGCTGCAGCTTTCCGCCAACCGCGCTTTGGTGCTGCTGCACGCGTTCACTATGCGCCCTGACCGCTGGGCTGGAGAACCCACGGCCCAGGAGCGACGCGCCGCCGAAGCCGGAGAAAAGCCTTTACCCGGCCGATTCCAGGTTGAAGCAGCGCTCCAGCTGGCGGTCGTCGGCAAAGACGGAAAGCTTGTCAAGCGCTCCCAGCCGCTCCCGGAGCCCCCTGGCTCCCCGGCGGGCACGGAGGAGCTTCTAGCGAATAAGCACTGCTTGCTCGCCGCGGAGGATTGGACCGGCTGCGCGTACGCGGTACTGCTGGCCGATCCTCCCCGGCTACTGTGCTACGACCTGCAGCTTTCCCTGGTGAAGACCATCGAGCTGCCGTTGCAGCGCGCCAGCGGCGGGGTTGCGGTGCCTCAAGGGGCAAGCGCCGCCCTCTACGTGGTGGGGCAGCAGCGACCGCGGGGAGCCCCTCCCGCTGCTGCGAACACGGGCCAAGGCCGGGCTGCCCCGCCGACGAGTTTGGCGATCGCCTCGGTGAGCGAGGAGGGGAAGGCAAACCTGTACGAACTCCGGGGGCTGGACGGAAAGCTCGCCCAGGTGGCCAAAGATCACCGAGGGGCTCGCGCGGCGCTGGCTGCCCAGGCTTCGTTCGCCCAGCTCTTCTCCGACGCCACGCCAGGGCTCCCGCTTTCCCTGCTGGTGGCGAACCGCATTCGCGCTGCCGAGGGTGGGGGGGAGGAGCTGGCGTTCTTCGAGCTATCCTGGACCCCCCAAGGGCTCGGTGGAATCCGCCAGCTGCCTTTTTGGGTGCTCTTCGAGGATCGCTACCCGGCGGAGGTGGACAAGGACGCTGGGGTTCTCCGCCTCCCTACGGGGGCGCGAGTGGGTCAGGTGGCGGCTTTGTCGCTCCCTGGAGGCAAAAAACAGCTCTACCTCATGTTGCTGATACCGTCCTCCGACGCGGTGGCAGAGGAGCGCAACGAGCCCGGCAAAGGCCCTGCGGATAGCTTCGATGTGCTGCAAACGCTGGTGGGCTTCACCGGGAAAAGCACCGCGTTTATCGAGCTTCTGGACGACCACGCGCTGCAGGACCCGTCGTTGCTGGAAGCCCTGCGCACCTCCAGCGGGTACGTGGTTCCCATCCGCTTCATGAGCCGTTTCGATGAGCGCACCCTGGCGTTCCACGCGCTGCTCGCGGGCAAAGGCAGGGCAGGCGCTTCGGGACCCTGCGCGGCGCTGCTGGAAGCCAGCCAATGAACGGGGCGGGGGTTTTGGACCTCGCCTGAAGCCTTTCCAGCTCCCGCGGGTCCCCTGCGTGCGGCTTTCGCTGGGCAAGCGCCCCTGCCGTCCGCAGCTTGGAGAGGTTTTCTGGAAGGCAACGGGCAACCTTGACCGAGCTCCGGCCTCGGCTTACCCTTCGGCCGTGCTGCGGGAGCTGGAGGTCCGGGACCTGGGGATCATCGAGCGGGTGCGCTTGGAGCTGCCAGCGGGGTTCGTGGTGCTCACCGGGGAAACCGGCGCGGGGAAGTCGCTTTTGGTGCAATCGCTGAAGCTGCTTTCCGGGGAGCGGGGGGATGCGGACATGCTCCGGGCCGGGGCGGAAAAGCTTTTGGTGGAGGGGTGCTTCGCCCCGGTGCCGGAAAGCCTCGCTGGGCTTTTGGCGGAGCTGGGGGTGGAACACCAGGGGGAGCTGGTGATCCGCCGGGAGATGACGGCCCAAGGTCGCTCCCGGGCTTGGGTGAACGACGTGCCCGTGACCTTGGCGGCGCTGCAGAAGGCAAGCCCAGCGCTGCTGCACATCGCTGGGCAGCACGAGCAGCGGGACCTGGCGGACCCCACCACGCACCTGGCGCTGGTGGATGCCTTCGGCGGGCTGGGCCCTTTGGCGGAGGAGGTGGCGCGAGCGTTCGCTGCCTGGGAGCAGGCCCGGGAGGCGCTGGCCGCTTGCCGCAAACGCCTGGCGGAGCGCCGGGACCGCCTGGACCTCATCGCCTTCCAGCTGGGGGAGATCGCTGCCGCCCGCTTGCGAGCCGGGGAGCAGGAGGCGCTTATGGAGGAGCGGGCGTTCCTGCGGCACGGGGAGCGGATCGGCGAGCTGCTGGCCAGCGCCCGCCAGGCCCTGGCCGGGGAAGGGGGGACCGCCCAGCTGGCCCGGGCCGCCAAGGCGGTGCGGGAGCTTGCGGGTTTAGGGGTGGCGGTGGGGGAGGTGGAGGAGCAGCTGGAGCAAGCCCGGGTCCTGGCGGAGGAGGCGCTGCGGGTGCTGGACGGCCTGGCGGACCGGGTGCGGGTGGACCCGGGGCGGCTGGAGGAGGTGGAAAGCCGCCTGGCGCTCATCGAGCGGCTTGCCCGCAAGTACGGCGGCAGCGTGGAAGCGGTGCTGGAGCACTTCGCGGCGCTGGAGCAGGAAAAGCACATGCTGGAGGGGGCGGAAGAGCAGCTGGTGGAGCTCGAGGAGCAAGAGCGGGTAGCCCGGGAGGCGTACCTGACCCGAGCGGAGGCGCTGCGCCGGGGGCGGGAGGAGGCGGGTGCGGCGTTCGCCGCGGCGCTGGGAAAGGTGCTGGAGCGGCTGGGGATGGGGGGTACGAAGCTGGCGCTGCGCCAGACGCTGCGCACCGGGGAGGAGGGCACGCTGGTCTGGCAGGGGCAGAAGCTGCGCCCAGCCCCTTGGGGGATCGCCGATGGCGAGCTCCTGGTTTCCCCCAACCCCGGGGAGCCGCTGAAGCCCCTGGCCAAGATCGCCTCCGGCGGGGAGCTTTCCCGCATCCACCTGGCGATCCGCACGGTGCTGCGCCAATCCACCGCGGGGGATCACCCGATGACGCTGCTTTTCGACGAGGTGGATTCGGGGATCGGTGGCCGGGTGGCGGAGGAGGTGGGCAAGCTGCTCCAGGAGCTGGGGCGGCGGGAGCAGGTGCTGGTGGTGACCCACCTCCCCCAGGTGGCCAGCCGCGGCGACGCGCACTTCGTGGTGAGCAAGCACACCCGCAAGGGGCGCACGGTCACCGAGGTGGTGCGGGTGGAGGGGGAGGCCCGGGTGGCGGAGCTGGTGCGCATGCTGGGAGCGGCGGAGGACAGCGCCGCTGCCCGCCGTCACGCCCAGGAGCTGCTGGCCCGGCCGTGAGGCGGCTTGGCTTTCGCACCGCGGCGGATCTGCCAGCGGCGGTGATCGCGGTGCGGGAGGTGCTACAGCGCCACGGGGTGGTGGTGATCCCCACGGAAACCTTCTACGGCTTGGCGGCGGATCCTCGCGATCCAGAGGCAGTGGCCAAGGTCTTCGCCCTCAAGGGGCGGGACGCGGCCAAGGGGCTTTTGGTGGTAGCTGCGGATCTGGCCCAGGCGGCGCAGCTGGCGGTGATCCCTCCCCTCTGGCAGCAGCGCCTGGCCAAGGTTTGGCCTGCCCCGCTCACGGTGGTTTTCCCGGCGTCCCGGCCTTTGCCCGGAGGCGGCAGCAGCGTGGCGGTGCGGGTTCCGGATCACGCGCTGCTGCGGGCGCTGCTGGCCCAGGTGGGTCCGCTCACCGCCACCTCCGCCAACCTGGCAGGGGAGCCCCCTGCCCGGGAGGTGGAAGCGCTTGGGACCGTGGGGGAGGGGGCGGACCTGGTGCTGGACGGCGGCCCCACCCCCGGCGGGGCCCCCTCCACGCTCCTGGATGCCCTGGCGGTACCGCCCCGCATCCTCCGGCCAGGGGCGTTTCCCGTGCCCGCTGCCTGGCTCGAGGGGAGCGACGCGGGTGTCTAGGCAAGGCACAATGGCTGTGCAAAACCCTGTGGAAATCGCTGTGGAACGCCAGGTATCGCCATGACCGAAGGGGACTTAGCTGCAACTTGTGGCTGTCCTGCGCAGTAGCTAGGTTATTATTTGGCAATATCTTACCATAAGTTCCCGGCAGACCGAGGGTTAGCTGCTCCTAGAAGACGTGCTTTTCCACAAGCGGGCAGCCGGTGGCGAGGTTTTGCGAGCTGGGAACTTGGGGGCGCAGCGGCGCTTTCCGGGCTCCCACCCTCGAGCCCACCTGCCTTGCAGGCCATCCCGGCAAGGGCTGCATGGCGGACGGTTCATGGAGCCTTCACCGGGGTTTCCCGGTTTCTCCACAGCTGGTGCGGAAAAGCTTGTGGAAAACCCTGTGGAAAGCCCACCCAAGTCCCGGGGCTTCAGCGACTTTGACAGTCTGCACTGAAACCGGTGCACGAGCCTAACATATTGAAAACAGGACATTTAGCGCAACTTCCGAGGGATCAAGGAAATCCTCGAGGGCAAGCCGAGCGCTTTTCCACAAGCTGGATTTCTTGGCGATCGTGGCGTTGCGCTGGCTGGTGGTGACCGTTTGGCCTAGGGAGCGGCGTGTGGTAGCTTTTGCCGCCGGGAGGCGGCGGTGAAGCTGCGAGCGTTTGCAAGCAAAAGGCCCAGGTTCGGACAGCGGGTTTTTCTCGCGAGCACCGCGGTGGTGGTGGGCGACGCCACCCTGGAGGACGACGTGAGCGTGTGGTACGGGGCAGTGATCCGCGCCGATCTCAACAGCGTGTTCGTGGGCAGGCGCAGCAACCTCCAGGACAACGCGGTGATCCACGTGGACACCGATGCCCCCACCTGGGTTGGGGAGGACGTGACCGTGGGCCACGGGGCGATCCTCCACGGCTGCCGGGTGGAGCGGGGGGCGCTGGTGGGGATGCACGCCACGGTGCTCAACGGCGCGGTGGTGGGGGAAGGAGCGCTGGTGGCTGCCGGGGCGCTGGTGCCTCCGGGGATGGTGGTTCCCCCAGGGGTGCTGGTGGCTGGGGTGCCAGCCAAGGTGGTGCGGCCCGTGAAGCCCGAGGAGGCGCAGCGGGTGCGGGAGGGGCTCGTGCACTACCTCACGTTGAAAAGCCGCTACCTGGCCGAGGCGGCGGAGGAGCACGAGCTCGCCGAGCTTGCGGACTGGGAGAAGCTGGCATGATCCAGCGCCCCCGGGGAACCAGGGACATCCTGCCGCCGGAATCGCGGCTGTTCCAAGCGGTGGAAGCGGTGGCCCACAGGGTGTTCTGCGCCTTCGGTGCCGAGGAGATCCGCACGCCGATCTTCGAGCACACGGAGCTGTTCGTGCGCTCGGTGGGGGAAGCCACGGACATCGTGCACAAGGAGATGTACACCTTCACCGACCGCAAGGGGCGCTCGCTCACGCTGCGCCCCGAAGGCACCGCCGGGGTGGCCCGGGCTTTTTTGGAGAACAACCTCCAGGACCGGCCCATGCCCCAGCGGCTTTACTACCTGGGCCCGATGTTCCGCTACGAGCGCATGCAGCGGGGGAGGTACCGGGAGTTCCGGCAAATCGGCCTGGAAATCATCGGTGCAGCCACGCCGCTGGCCGATGCCGAGTGCATCCTGGTGCTGTTCGAGTTTTTCGCCGCCCTGGGGTTTTCGGACCTTTCGGTGCACCTCAACAACCTGGGGGACCCCGAGGACCGGGCGCGGTTTTCCCAGGCGTTGCGCGCGCACTTCGCCCCCGAAGCCCGCGCGCTTTGCGAGGATTGCCAGCGCCGCCTTGCGGAAAACCCGTTGCGCATCCTGGACTGCAAGGTCCCGAGCTGCCAGGCGCTGGCGGAGCACGCCCCCACCGTGGAGGAGGTGGCGGGGGAGGCCTCCCGTGCCCACGTGCGGGATGTGGAAACGCTGCTTTCCGAGCTGGGGATCCCCTGGGAGCGCAACCCCCGCCTGGTGCGGGGGTTGGATTACTACGTGCGCACGGTGTTCGAAGTGGTTTCCCCGCAGCTGGGGGCTTCCACGGTGATTTGCGGCGGCGGGCGCTACGACCGGCTCCTGGCGGATCTGGGGGGGCCGGAGATCCCCGGGGTGGGTTTCGCCATCGGCGAGGACCGCCTCATGGAGGTGCTGCCGGCTAGCTTCCGGGAGCAAGCGGCCCGGGAGCAGCGGGTGGTGCTGGTGCCTCTGGGCGCCCAGGCCCAGGCGGCCACGTTGCGGCTGGCCCGGGAGCTCACCCGGGCCGGGGTGGGGGTGGAGGTGGAGGTGGCGGGTCGCTCGCTCAAGGCGGCGCTGAAGCGCGCTGACAAGGCGGGGCGCCGCTTCGTGGCGATCCTCGGGGAGGAGGAGCTGGCCAGGGGAGCCGTGGCGCTGCGGGATTTGGCCTCCGGCGAGCAGCGGCTTTGCGGGCTGGAGGAGCTGCCAGGGATCTTGCAACGGGAGGTGGGGCGATGAGCGAGCAAGCGTTGGCCGAGCTGGCCGCAGCCATAGACCATACCTTGCTGAAACCGGAAACCACCCGCCAGGAGATCCGCACGCTCTGCGCCCAGGCCCGGCAGTGGCGCTTTGCCGCGGTGTGCGTCAACCCCCTGTGGGTGGAGGAAGCGGCGGGGCTTTTATCGGGGAGCGGCGTGAGGGTGGCCACGGTGGTGGCGTTCCCCCTGGGGGCGCTGCCAGCCTCCGCCAAGGCCCAGGAGGCCCGGGAAGCTTGCCAGCGGGGAGCCCAGGAGCTGGACGTGGTGGTTTCCCTGGGCTTGCTGTTCGGGGAGGAAGACGAGGCGTTCCAGCGGGACCTCGCGGCGGTGGTGGCGGTGGCCCGGGAGCACCGCGCCACGGTGAAGGCGATCCTGGAAACCGGGTTGCTCTCCGAAGCCCAGAAGACCAGGGCCGCCCGCGCCGCGGTGGCTGCCGGGGTGGATTTCCTCAAGACCTCCACGGGGTTCGTGGGCTCCGGCGCCACCGTGGAGGACGTGGCGCTGCTGCGCCGCCTGGCCCCACCCCAGGTGGGGGTGAAGGCCTCCGGGGGCATCCGCACCTTCGCCCAGGCCAGGGCGATGCTCGCAGCGGGGGCAAGCCGCTTGGGGACCTCGGCGGGGGTGGCGATCATGGAGCAAGCCCAGGCATGGTACGCCGGTTCCTGAAGCTCGCCCCCTGGGCCTTGCCCCCCCTGGCGCTGCTTTCGGGCTGGCTTGCGGCCAGCGAGGCGGTGCGCTTCGCCCTCGCGGCGCTGGCGCTTTTGCCCTTGGCCCGGGTGCTGGGGGAGGCCACCGACGCCCTGGCGGCTCGGCTGGGGCCGGTGTGGGCCGGGTTGGTGAACGCCACCTTCGGCAACGCGGCGGAGCTGATCATCGCGATCCTGGCGCTGCGCCGCGGGCTGGTGGCGCTGGTGCAAGCCTCGCTTTCCGGCTCGATCATCGGCAACCTGCTGTTGGTGCTGGGCCTGGCGATGCTGGCGGGGGGGCTGCGCCACCCGGTGCAAAAGTTCTCGCAGCTTGCGGCGGAAAGCCAGTTGGCGGCCATGGGGCTGGGGGTTTTCGCCTTGCTCTTGCCCGCGTTGTTCCTCCACCTAGTGCGGGCTTCCCACCGGGAGGACCTGGTGTTCCCGCTCTCGGTGGGGGTTTCCCTGGTGCTGCTTCTGGTTTACGGCGCGAGCTTGCTGTTTTCCTTGAAGACCCATCGCCAGCTGCTGGGAAGCCACGGCAGCAGCGAAGCGCCCCCCTGGGGAACCGGGAAGGCCCTGGCGGTGCTGCTGGGGGCTGGCGCGGCCACGGCGCTGGTTTCCGAGGTGCTGGTGGGCAGCGCCGAGGCTTTCGGGCATCGCTTCGGGCTGGGGCCGGTGTTCCTCGGGGTGGTGGTGGTGGCGGTGCTGGGGAACGCCGCGGAGCACGCCGCGGCGGTGCTCCTCGCCTGGCGCAACCACATGGATGCGGCCATTGCCATTTGCTTCGCCTCTTCGCTGCAGGTGGCGCTTTTCGTCACCCCAGTGCTGGTGCTGCTCTCCCCGGCCCTGGGGCACCCGATGACGCTGGTGTTTTCCGCGGTGGAGGTGGTGGCGGTGGCGGCCTCGGTGGGGCTTGCCGGGTTGGTGACGCTCAACGGCGAGTCCAACTGGCTGGAAGGGGTGCAGCTTTTGGCGCTGTACCTGGTGCTGGCGCTCTGCCTGGCGTTCCTTCCCTCCGCCGAGGCGCTGTTGCCGCTGTGAGCCGCGATGCTGCAGCGGATCGTTTCCGGGGGGCAGACCGGGGTGGACCGGGCTGCCCTGGATGCGGCGCTGGAGCTGGGGTTGCCTTGCGGCGGGTACTGCCCTGCGGGGCGGCGGGCCGAGGATGGGCCGATCCCCCGCCGCTACCCGCTGGAGGAAACCGCGAGCCCCAGCTACGCCGCCCGCACCTGGGCCAACGTGCGCTCGGCGGACGCCACGTTGGTGCTTTCCCCGCTTCCGCTGCGGGGGGGTACGGCGCTTGCGGTGCAGGCCTGCCAGCGCCTGGGCAAGCCTTTCCTGGTGGTGGATCCCCGGCAGCCCCAAGCGATCCCCGCGGTGCTGGCCTGGCTTGCCGAGCACCGGGTGGGGGTGCTCAACGTGGCAGGACCCCGGGAAAGCCAGTGCCCCGGGGTTTACGCTTGGGCTCGGGCGTTTCTCCTGGAGCTTTTCAGCAGGCTAGCGCGCCGCTCTTTTGAGGCGAGCTCGTGAAGAAGCAGCGCGAGAAGCCTTGCCCGCTGCGCCAGCGAGCCGATTTCCACGAACTCCTCCCGGGTGTGCATCCCGCCCCCCACCGGCCCCAACCCGTCCAGCACCGGCAAGTCCGGCCGCTGCAGGAAGTTGGGCAGCGAGATCCCGCCCCGGAGCGGCTCCAGGGCAAGGGAAAGCCCCAGCGTTTCCCCTAGCTCCTGGGCCAGGCGGGCGAGCCCCTCCCCGGCCTGGGCTTCCACCGGCAAAACCCACTGGTCCACCTGGAAACGCACCTGTACCTCCCGGGCTTGCTCCACGTTCCGGGAAACCTCCTCCAGGGCGGCGCGCAGCTTCCTCCCCTCCTGGTCGGTGGGGAAGCGGAACTCCCCCCTGAGCAGCGCCAGGTCCGGTACCACGTTGCAGCGGTCCGCAGAAAGCAGCAGGTGGGCGTGGGTGGCAAGCTGCCCCACGAACTCCGCATCCCCCGCCACCACCCGGGCCACGTTCACCGTGGCCTGGGAGAACCGGTCCGCCACCTGGGCCGCCTCCACCACCCAGAGGGCGGCGGCCAGCGCCGCGGAGCGGCCTTGGGCGGCGGCAAGCCCGGCGTGGGCAGCCCGGCCGAGGCACTCCACGGTGAACTCCGCAAGCCCCTTGCGCCCCACCACCAGCGTTTCCCCCCGCTCGGTGCGCTCCCCCGGCTCCACCACCAGCACCACCTCGGCCATTTCCCCGAAGCTGGCCATGGCTTGGCGGCTCACCTCCCCGGAGCTTTCCTCGTCCGGCACCAGCACCACCGCCAAGTTGGCGGGCAGCGGTACCGCGGCGCGGCGCAAAAGCCCCAGAGCACCCCAGAGGGCCACGATTCCCCCCTTCATGTCCACCGCCCCGGTGCCCACCAGGCGACCCCCCTCCACCCGGGGAGCGATCGCCGGCAGCACCGTGTCCAGGTGCCCCACCACCAACAGATAAGGGGGCTGGGCGCCGGGGACGGTGGCCCGGAGCACCGGCAGGGAGGCTCGCTCCTCCAGCTGGCAGACGAGCCCCTGGGAGGCCAGCATCTGCGCCACAGCTTCCGCCATGCGGTAAAGCCCTTCCCGCTCGCCGCTTCCGGAGGAGATGCGGCAGCACGCCAGCAGCGCTTCCACCAGCTCCTGTTCCTGCGGCGAGGCCGCCAAAAGCCGCTGCCGGCTCATGGCTGGATGGCCTCCCCGGTGGCTGGGAGCGGCGTGCGCCTGGCCAGATCGAAGCGGTCCCCGGCGGCGAGCAGGAAAAGCCGCACCGCTTCGGCAGAGAAGAGCTGGCTGCGTTGGTCTTCCCCGGGGCGCAGGGTAATCTTGGCCGCTGCGGCATCCACCACCAGCACGTTGCTCCTGCCCAGCACCTGGAAGGTGCCGTCGGGGCGCAGCCAAACCGCGGTGTCCTCGTCAATGCCGATCCCCAGCAGCTGGCGGTTTTCCAGCACCGCGGAAAGCAGCCGGTTGAAGCGGCGCCGGGCCAGGAAATGCTGGTCGAGGATTACCTGGGGGAAAAGCCCCAGCCCTGGCCAGAGCTCCACCGCCCCCTTTTGCACCACGTCGAAGTTCCCCTCGCCGGTGATCATCAGCGGGCTCATGCACGCGGTTCCCGCCGAGGTCCCGCCGATCACCGCGCCCCGCTGGTAAGCGCCGCGGATCGCCGCCAGCAGCGGGCTGTCCTTGAGGGCCGTGACGATGCGCGTTTGATCGCCGCCGGAAAAGAAGATCCCGCCCGCGCGGTTTGCCAGCTCCACGTAATCCTGGCGCAGGGCGTCGGGGGGCTTGTGCACGTTCAACAGCTTCACGTTGCGGCACCCGTAGTCCTTGGCGAACGACTTCAGGAGGGCTTGGATGTAATCCGGGTCCTCCGAGGCGGTGGGCAGCAGGAGGATCAGCGCGGCAGGCCCTCCCGCAAGCTCCACGAACTTCTCCATGGCTTCCCGGGGGCGCTCCCCCCCGCCGATGAGCACCAGGTGGCCCTGGGGCGCTTGGGCCGCGGCAGCCACCACCCAGAAGGCACACAGCACTTGCACCGCGAGGCGTCGCATGGTTCCTCCTCAAAAGCTGGGGGGCGGCGTGGCCACCCCCCTTCGGTGTTTTTCAGAACTCCAAGCGAACGCCGAGCCGCACCTCCCGAGGGCGCTCGATGCGGGTGGGCTGGCCGTAAGCGGAGCGGGAGGTCCAACGCCCCGAGGAGATGCGGTAGTCCCCCCAACGGCCGGAAACCGAGAGCACCGTGTCCTCGTTGGTAACGTTGAAGGCGTCCAAGGAAACCGTGAGCTTGCTGGAAGCCACCTTCCCGGTCCAAGCGAGGCGCAGGTCCAGGAGCTTGCGGTCGGGGAGCTTCTGGGAACCCCGGGGGGTGAGCCAGATGTAGTTGCCGGTGGAGGCGTTGTAGTCCAGGCCGCGGATGCGCACGTAAGGGGTCCAGTACCACCCGGAGAGGTACGTGGCAAAGCCGGAGAGCGTGAGCCCCAAGGGGAGGTCCACCGAGGCCGAGAGCTTGTACTCCCACTTGCTGAAGCTCCCCAGCTTCCCCTCGGCGTTGATGAAGCCGTTGCGGTCCTCGAACTCGTACTCGTAGGAGTTGTTCTTCATGGAGTTGCCCACCAGGTCGCTCCAAACCACCGAAGCCCGGGCCCACCAGCCGTTGGCGTAGCGCTTGTCGAAGCGCAAGGTCACGGATTCGAAATCCCGGTAAGCGCCATCCACGGTTTGCAGCACGAAAACCGGGGGCGAGAGCAGGTTCCAGAACTGCAGGTCCCCGCCGGTGAGCGGGTTGTTGTGAGCGACGATCGCCTCGTAGTCCTCGTTCACGTTCACCATGGCCACGATCTTGCGGAACTTGCGGTTGAGGTAGTCGAGCCCCAGCGCCATGCGGTTGCCCAGCTGCCGCTCCAGGGAAAACACGGTCTCGTCGGCGTAGGGGTGGTCAATGGGCCCCATGGTGGCCAGCTTCACCGTGGGCTCGTCGCAGTCGGTGTAGCCCCCGGTGTCCGGGTCGAAGTAGCAGTCCTGGTCGGGGAGCACCGCGTGCCCCGAAGCTTCCCGGTCGAAGAGGTAGCCGAGCATCTTCTCGTGGTAGCGGCCCCAGTGCAGCTTCACCGCGGTGCGCCCGTCATCGAAGGGGTCCCACACGAAGCCGATCCTCGGGTCCAGGTAGCTCTCGTCGTACACGGTGCTGCGGCCGTGCCCCTTCTGCCAGCCGCCCTTGTACTGCCCCCAGCGCAAGCCGGCGTTTACCGTAAGGTTGCGCAGCCGCAGGGAGTCCTGAGCGAACAGCGCCAAGCCGGAGAACTTCGGGCGGTCGTTGTACTCCCCGTACCCCCGCTCGATGAAGTCCGCGCCGCAGGAGGGGTTGGCCAGGTACTCCTCCCAGGAATCGCAGTAGGAAGAGTCGTCGTAGTAGGTGAACCCGCCGTTGCGCAGCCACACGTCCGAGGAGCGCCCCTTCTCCAGGTGGAACCCTACCTTGAAAGTGTGGGCATCGTCAGCGGCCAGGAGGCCCGTGACGTAGTGGGCCAGGGAGCCGTCCAGGTTCACCAGGTTGCGATGGTTGAGCTGGCGGATGTCCTGGTTCCCCCAGGCGATGCCGGTGTTGCCGTAGTCCACGTGCCCCGGGGTGTCGAAACCGTGGTACGGGAGGTAGTCGTCCCGCCCGTCGTAGCCGGTGAGCTTGAGCGCCGCGAACGAGGCGGGGGAAAGCACCGACTCCCAGTGGAGCGCGAAGCTCACCTCGGGGGCCTTCTGGTGGGAGGAGGCATCGGGCAAGGTGTACGCGTCAATGCCCCGCCTCTCGTGGTCCACCTTGTCGTACTCGCTCATGAGCATGAGGCGGTTGCCCTCGCTGGGCTGGTAGGTGAACTTGCCCAAAAACCGCGGGATGGTGCGCTGGGAGCTAGCCACTGCCCCGTAGGGGGTGGTGGTTTCCTTCCAGTAGTCAGCCGAAGCGAAGAACCACAGCTTGTCCCGCACCACCGGCCCCCCCAGGGAAACCGCCGCCTCGGTGAACTTGAACTCGTCGTTGGCGGTGGTGGGGTCGTTGTCGGAAACCCAGTCCTTGGGCTGGTAGATGAGCTCGAAATCCCCGGAAAACGTGTTGCCCCCGGAGCGGGTCACCCCGTTGATCACCCCCCCGGTGAACCCACCGAACTCCGCCGGTGCTCCCGGCCCGGAAATCTGGATCTCCTGCATCCACTGGATCGCCGGCAGCACCCAGTGCTGCCCACCGCCGGTATCCGCCACGTTCACCCCGTCCAGGTGGAACGCGTTCTGCCGCTCCTCGGTGCCCCCGTAGGCCAGCACCGCGCTTCCCGAAGAGCCCCGGTAGTCCATGTTTACGCCGGGGGCCGCCTTGACGATCGCGTAGTAGTTGCGGGTCACCGGCTGGCTGGTAACGAAGGAAACATCGAAGCTCGCCCCCACCTGGTTGGAAGCCACGTTCACCAGCGGGGCTTCCACCACCACGGTCACCTCCTCGGCCAGGGGGGAAAGCTCCAGGGTCAGCTCCAACCGGGTGGTTTGCCCCAGGTTCACCTTCACGCCGGAAAGCTGCAGCGTCTTGAACCCCGAAAGCTGCGCTTCCAACGTGTAGAACCCCGGGGGCAGGGCGGGGAAGCGGAACTGCCCCTTGCTATCGGTCACGGTGGTGGCGTTGCCCTGCACCAGCACCGCCGAGGACACCGTCACGGTCACCCCGGGCAGCACACCCCCCTGGGGGTCCTTCGCGGTGCCCTCCAAGGTGCCCGAAATGGGCCCCTGGGCCCGAGCCAAGCCCGCCGCCACGAGCGCGGCGAGCAACACGGCAAAGAAAACGTTGTTCCTCCGCATGGTTCCTCCTCCCTTCACCTGGCGCTGCACCCCCCGGCTTTGGCGGAAAGCCGCCGCGGCCGAGGGCGAGGCAGCGCGGCGCAGGCTCATGACCCGTTGCCTTCCCGGCTTTTCACGAACGCCACCAGCGCCTGGCCGGCCCGCTGGATGTGCTGCTCCATGGCCCGGGCGGCCTGTTGGGGATCCCGAGCCGTCAGCGCGGCGAGGATCGCTGCGTGCTCGGCGCTGTCGGTGTGTTCCCGGCTGGGCAGCGAAGCATCGGCCACCCCTGGGTAGTTGGCCCAGAGCATGGTGGGGTAGGCGCTCCACAGCTGCTGCAACAGCCGGAGCAGGTACGGTCTGCCGGCGATCTCCGCGATGCGCGTGTGGAAGCGGCGGTTCAGCTCGCGGTAGCGGGGGAGGTCTTCCGGGCGGGTGCAGCGCTCCATCTCCCGGGCGAGCGTCTCCAGCTCCGCCAGCTCCTCCGGGGCGATGACCTGGGCGGCGAACGCCGCGGCTCGGGCCTCGGCGAAGGCGCGCACCGCGTAAAGGTCCTCCAGCTCCGCGGCGCTGAGGCGGACCACGCGGATGCCGCGGTAGGGGAGGTGCTCCACCAGCCCCTGGGCGGCCAGCAGCTTGAACGCCTCCCGCACCGGGATCGCGCTCACCCCGAGCTTTTCCGCCAGGTGATCCTGGCGCAGCCAGGTGCCCGCGGGGATGGCTCCCGAGAGGATCTGCTGGCGCAGGTAGTCCGCCACCTGGGTGGAAAGCTGGGCGTTGTTCACGGGGCTGGTGGCGGGTCGCGGCATGATCTCGTAGATTATATATAATCCGCCGCCGGCCTGGCGTCAAGCGGCAACCAACGCTGGCTCGCCCTGAGAAGCGGTCACCGCCCCGGGGGCGCTCACTGCCAACCGAGCGCCACCGCGATGGCGAGGAACGCCAGGGAGAACAGCACGAAGGCCACCTCCATGGGCAGCAACCAGCGGAACCAGCGGGAGAAAGGCACCCCGGCGAGCTCCAAGGTAGCCACGGTCACCCCCGAGGTGGGCACGATCATGTTGGTGAACCCGTCCCCGAACTGGTACGCCAGCACCGCCACCTGGCGGGAGATCCCCGAAAGGTCCGCCAGCGGCGCCATGAGCGGCATGGTGAGCGCCGCTTTGGTGGAGCCGGAAGGGATCGCGATGTTCAGAAGGAACTGCACCGCGTACATGGTCCACGCCGCCAGCACCGGCGGCATGCGCCCGGTGAGCGTGGCGGCGGCGTGGAGGATCGTGTCCATGGTGTGGCTGTCCTCCAACAGCACCAAAATCCCCCCGGCGAACGCCACGACCAGCGCGGCACCGGCGATGTCCTTGGCCCCTTGCAGGAACACCTCCGCCAGGCGGTTGGCCCCCAGCCCCGCCACCACGCCCGCCACGATCCCCATGGCGAAGAAAAGCCCGCCCAGCTCCACGATGAACCACCCCCGGGCCACCGCCCCCCACACCGTGAGGGCGATGGTGGCCCCCAGGAGCAGGAGGATGAGCCCGTGCTTGCCTGAAAGGGCAGGTTGCTCCGCGAGCTTGGCCGCGAGCTGCTCCCGGCGGGCCGCATCCAGGTCGTAGGTGGGGGAAAGCTGGGGGTTGCGGCGCACCCGGGCGCCGTACACCATCACCCAGGCGATGGCGAGCGTCGTGGCCGCGGCGAACACCACCAGCCGCAGCCCCATCCCCGAAAGCAGCGGGATCCCCGCGATCCCTTGGGCGATCTGCAGCGTGAACGGGTTGAGGAACGCCGCAGCGAACCCAACCCCGGCGGCGAGGAAGGAGAGGCACAGCCCCACGATGGAGTCGTACCCCAGCGCCAGGGAAAGCGGCACGAAAAGCAGCACGAAGGGGATCGCCTCCTCGCACATGCCGAAGGCCGCCCCGAAGAACGAAAAGGTGAGCATCACCGTGGGGATCGCTAAGAACTCCCGGTGGCGCAACGCCCGCACCAGGGCGGCGATCCCCGCGGCCACCGCCCCGGTCTCGTTGAGCACCGCGAACGCCCCTCCCACGATGAAGATGAACACGATGATCTGCGAGAGCCGCCCGAACCCGCGGATCGGGGCGGTGAACACCTGCCACCACTGGGGGTCGGCCTCCTGGTAGGTGAACGACCCAGGCACCACCACCTCTCGCTCGCCCCCTTCGGTGGCGATCACCTGCCGCTGGTAACGCCCGCCAGGCAGCACCCAGGTAGCCGCCGCCACCACCAGCATCAGCGAAAACACGATCACGAACACGTTGGGCGCCTTGCGCATCGCTTCCCTCCCGCCAGCATGGTAGCGGAGCGGAGCGACCGCCAGACCCCTACGCTGCTGCCGCGAGAGCGCGGGTGGCGATCAGCGGCACGAACTGGTGCTCACCGTCCTCCGCCGTGGAGCTCGCGGTTTCCTGCCCCACTTGTGCCCCGAGTGTGTCCCAAGGCTCGGCTCCTAGGCAACCCCGGGGATCTTCGGCGCTGCGATGCACGTTTTCCCTGCCGTGCTGAAGGTGGTTGCAAAAGCAAAAGCGGTCGGCAGGCCGCCTCCGCTGAGTGCCTTGCCTTCTGGAGCCAACGGTCGGACTCGAACCGACGACCTGCTGATTACGAATCAGCTGCTCTACCGGCTGAGCTACGTTGGCTCGCCGAGCTGATTTTAGCAGGTCTCGGGCTGGGTGAGGACGTGGGGCGCCAGGGGGCGGGTAGCCGTTGCGTACCATAGGGGCGTGCGGGGTGGGCAGCGTTTGCGGGAGTGGTTGGCGTTCGGGGTGGTGTGCCTGGTGTGGGGGTCCACGTACCTGGCCATCAAGGTGGGGCTCGCCAGCTTCACCCCGTTCTGGTTCGCGGCGCTGCGGTACTGGATAGCGGCGCCGCTGGCGGCGGTGTGGGCGGCGCGCAGCGGGGTGCGGTTCGCCCGACCGCTGCGGCAGCTCTTGCCGGCCTTTGGCGTGGGGGTGCTGTTCATCGGCCTTTGCAACGGCATGGTGTTCTGGGCGGAGACCGTGCTGGATTCCGCCTACACGGCGTTGCTGATCACCGCGAGCCCGCTGTGGACCGCGCTGCTTACCTGGGCCGGCGCGCGCTTGCTGGAGGACGAGGGGAGGTTGGGGAGCCGCGGGGTCCTGGGGCTGGTGGTGGGGTTCGCGGGTTCCTGGGTGCTGTTGCAGCCGGCGGGGCAGCGCCAGGGGAGCTTCACCGCCGCGCTGGTGGTGGAGCTTTCGGTGGTGATCTGGGCGATTGGGGCGCTTTGGGTGCGGCGGGTGCGGGACCGTTTCCACCCGCTGGAGCTGACCACCTGGCAGATGGTGGCGGGGGCAGCGTTCCTCACGCTGCTGGCGGTGCTGAGGGGGGATCGGGTGCTGGCCGGTCCGCTCACCGGGGGAGCGCTGGCGGCGTTCGCCTACCTGGTTTTGTTCGGCTCGCTGGCAGCGTTTGCCGCGTACTTTTTCCTGCTGCGCGTGTGGCCAGCCACCCGAGTGGCCACCTCGGCGTACGTGAACCCGGTGGTGGCGGTGGTGCTGGGGTGGCTGGTGCTGGGGGAGCGCATCTCCCCCACGATGTTGGCGGGGGGCGCGGCGGTGCTGGTGGGGGTGTTCCTGGTGCTCAGCGAGCCCAGGGCGCTGCGGGAAGAACGCTGACGAGCCCCTTCCCCGGCCGCGAACCGCTAACCACCCACCTCCCGGGGGTTGCGGTTGACAAACGCCGGGTGGGGTGCCAGACTAAGAGTTGCAGCTGCGGCTGCGCGTGGCGGTTGACTCTTTTTTCGGAGGAGGTTGGACGTTGACCCACAAGCGGCACAGCACCATCGTGATCATTCCCCACGCCGCTGGCCGCGTCTACAAGATCCACCTTTCCCCGCTGCTCCTGAAAGCTTGCGCGGCACTCGGCGCCCTGGCGCTGCTTTTGTCCCTGGTGGCGCTGTTTGGCTCGGGGAACTTCGTGCGCCAGCGGGCCCAGTACCGCGCCTTGGAGAAGGAAAACAAGGAGCTCAAGCGTACCAACCAGCAGCTGCAGCAAACCCTGGCGGAGGTTCAAGGGCGGCTGGAGCAGTTCGAGCAGCGCACCAAGCAGCTGGCCATCGCCGCGGGGGTGGCGGATGCGCTGCTGGCGCCGGTGACCAGCGGCAAGTCCGCGGTGGGTAGCGGCGGTCCCCTGGAGCGCCTCACCGGGAACCCCGAGCAGTTGCTGCAGCGGGAAGCGGCGCTGGAGCGCCAGTTGGGGGCGGTGGAGCAGCGGCTTTCCGAGCAGGATCTGTTGCTTTCCCACACCCCCACCATCGCCCCGGTGGTGGGCGTGATCACCGATGGGTTCGGCCCGCGCATTGACCCCATCACCCGCCAGGCGGCGTTCCACGACGGCTTGGACATTTCTGCAGCGTTCGGCACGCCGGTGAAGGCGCCTGCGGACGGGCTGGTGGTGTTCGCCGACCGGGAGGCGGGGTACGGCAAGGTGGTGAAGATTAACCACGGTTACGGCTTCGTCACCGTGTACGGCCACCTGGACCGCATCCTGGTGAAGGAAGGGCAGCGGGTGAAGCGGGGAGAGATCATCGGCAGGGTGGGGCTTACCGGGCGGACCACCGGCGCGCACCTGCACTACGAGGTTTGGAAGGACGGGGAAAAGCAAAACCCGCTTCACTACATCCTCGACGCCTACTGAGCTTTCGCCTTCTGGCAAGACCATGAGCGTGGGACCTGGGAAGGTTCTGGAGGTTGGCTACGAGCGCTTCGCGGCGGTGAGGCCCCGGGAAGGTGGCAGCACCACGGCGCTGGCCGCGGCGCTTCCCCCCGGGGAGGTTTGGCTTGGTGGGCAGCAGCTGCTGCTGATCCCGGAAAGGCTTTTGGAGCAGGTGGCCCGAGACGGGGAGCTTTTGGTCCGCGGGCTTTGCCGCCTTTCCGCGCTGGGCCCTTGGGACAACCCGCACTTTCCCGCCTCGGCCACCGCGGCGCTGGCCGAGGTGGAGGTCCCGTTTTTCTTGGTATGCGACCCCCGGGGGTGGCACTTCTTCCTGCCCGAAGAAAAGAAAGGCCGGGCGCTGGCGGCGCTCCGCCAGGCCCGGCTGGATCGCTTCCTGGCCCCGACCTAAAACGCCGTGAGCAGGCCGAAGGAAAGCGTGGTGCGCTCGGCGAGCTGGTCGCGGAAAAGCTCCCCCACGAGGCGGAAGTTCCTGGCCAGGAGGGAGTTCACCGTGAGCGAGGCGTTCTTCACCTCGCCCTCCTGCAGATCGGCGCGCACCCGGTTGGCGAGCAGCGTGAGCACCCAACGGCCGTCCTGCCCCTGGGGGAAGAAGTGCAGCTCCAAAAAGCCGCCGCGGGTGGCGAGCTTGGGCCCCGAGCGGCCTGCTAGGTACGGGTCGTCATCCTTGCGTTCCAGGTAACAGGCGGAAAGCTGCCACTTTTCTCCCAGATCCCACACCACATCGGGCCCGAGGTAGCTCACCTGGTCCTGGGGCCCCGGTTCCGGGCCCGCTTTGCCCCGGTACCCGAACACCCCCAGGCGCACCGGGCCGAAGGAGCGCACCAAGCGCAGGCTCGCCGCTTTGAAGCGGTTGTCGTCGAACCTTCCCCCCTCCGGGGGGTCTATGCCGTTGCCGTTGACGATTTGCCCCACCACCTCCAGCTGGGCGGGGGCGTGCCAGGTGAGCACTAACCCGCGGTCGTAGGTGAGGTTCGTGGGAACATGGCCCAAGCGCAGCTTGAAGATCGCGTAGTCGTTGCGGGAAAACCGCAGCTCCCGCTTGAACAGGGGGTCGGAGACCTGGAACTGCCCCACCATGAGGTCCACGGGGAGCTTGAAGATCGAGTTGAACTGCACCCAGGTGTCCTCCAGCTTGAGGGTTTCCCCTTGCTCCAGGATGCCGTAGGCGTAGTAGCTGATGCTCTTGGTGAGCTGACCCCCGGTGAGCAGCTTCACGCTCCAAGGCCACTCCACGTCGCTGTACTTGGGCTGCCCCTTGGAATCCACCAGCGACGCGTAACCGTCCAAGCGCAGCGCCAGGGGAAACTCCCTGGGGAGCATCAGCCAGGGGTCCCCCACGTCGTAAAAGGCGCGGGTGGGCTCCTGGGCGGGATCCTCCAAGCGAAACCCGCGGGCGGCGAACGCCTCCCCGAACGGCTTCAAACGGGGAAACGGGGCGTGGCAGGTGGAGCAGGAAAACTGGTACTTGCGGGCAAACGCCGGGATCGCCTGGAGGCGGGAAGCCGCCCCCACCACCAGGACCGCCAGCGCCAGCACAACCTTGCTTTGGCGTGGCATGGTCGCTCCTCTCCTCTCACTGGGTCACGGTGAAGCTGGTTTCGTGGGTGTTGATCAGCACCTCTTGGTACTCGTCCTTGGGGACCTTCATGTACTCCCCCACCGAGGAAACCAGGCGGGAGTAGTAAACCGCGGCTTTCACGGTGACGGGACCCGGGGAGATGTCCTGGGGAAGCTTGAAGAGGAACGTCTCGTTCATGGCCGCCAAGGGGGGGACGCGGTAATCGGTGCCCAAGCTGGCGGTGTTCCACTGGGCGATGGTTTGCCGGCCCTTGGGGTCAAAGAACGGCAGGCGGAAGATGCGGTCCCCAGGGGCGAGGTGCGGGTAGCTGCCGTCGCGCAAAAGCCCCGGGAAGTCAGGGATTCCCAGAATCTCGCCGATGTCCTGGTAGGCCAGGGCGGTGGCAGAGGCGATGGTGTACTCCTCCCCCGGGAACCCCTTGCGCTCCACCGGCAGGTGGTACGCCTTCCCCCGGGCATCCACCGCTTCCACGTGCAGCCAGAGCATGCGCTCTTCGGCGGAGCCCGAGGGGACCTTGTGCCCCGCTTTGGCGTTCACCACCGTGGCCGTGAGCTTCACGGTTTCCCCGGGTTCCGCCTCCCGCACCTCGGGGTGAATGCGCACCTCGATCACCCCCGCCAGCTTGCCCGGGTCGTGGGCCCCGTGGAACAGGTGCTGACGCACGTCCGGCAGCTCTTCCCCCATGCGCGCCGAGCGGCCGGCGGCTTTGGGCATGTGGCAGTCCTGGCAAACGATGCCGGCTTTGCCGTGGGGTCCTTCTTTCCACTCCAGGTGGGTGGCCTTCACCCAGACGCCGAAGGGGCTTTTCTCGTTGTGGCAGGTGCCACAAAACTCCGCGGAGCGCAGGAAAGCCGACTCCCGGGTTTCGTGGTGCGGGCTCACCAACCCCGGCCGCGGCCCGTACTTCACCTTGCCTGGGCTCACGATGTAGTTGTAGTTGAAAGGCACGTCGCCAGCGAACCCGGTCATGGTGTGGCAGAGGTCGCAGGACACCGCCTCGTTGGCCCGGGTGTTGGCGGAGGGCCGCTTGGGGGGGATGTCCCCCGCCAGGAACGAAAACGGTGCGTGGCAGCCGTTGCAGCCAGCCTTCACCCCGGCTACCTTGGGCTCCTTCTCCGCGTGGGGGAGGGCGAGCTCGAAGTACTCGATCTCGTCCCAGGGGTGGGTGAAGGCCTGGGACATCATCGCCTGCTCGTACTGGCGGGCGATGTCCACGTGGCAGGTGGCACAGGCCTGGGCTTTCTCGAACTTGTCGTAAGGTTGCGTGCCGAGAGCCTCGTCCCCCGCCTTGGGGGGTTGCGCCCAAGCGGCAGCGCCGCTCAGGGCCAAAAGCAGCGATACCGTGGCGATGGAACGTCGCATGGGATCCTCCCTTCCCCGCCACTATAACGCCTGCGTCAAGATCGCGGAGAGTTCTTGCAGCGAAGCGAACCTGCGGAACCCTGGGTGCGTTTTCCGGATTGGCGGAGGTGACACGATGCGCCGGAAGTGGCAGTGGGTTTTGGGGGTGGTGGCGGCAGGGGCCGTCACCGCCGGGGTTTTGGCCAGCAGGGGGGCGGGCACGGGCAACGCCAACGAGCCGCCGGTGAGCGTGGGGAAGGCGGAAATCGCCGACGTGCAGGTGGAGGTGGTGGAGGTGGGGACCGTGGAGCCTGAGGTGAAGGTGGAGGTGAAATCCGCGCTTTCCGGCAAGGTGGTGGCGCTGCCGGTGCGGGAGGGGGACCAGGTGGCCAAAGGGGACCTCATTGCGGCCATCGAGCCGGACGTGAACCAAGCGCAAACCCTGGCGGCGGTGCGCCGGGCGGTGAGCCAGCAGGAGATCGAGTTCGCCGATGCGGAAAAGGACTTCCAGGCCAAAGACGCGTTGTTCCGAGCGGGGCTGGTTTCCCTGGAAGTGCACCGCGCGGCGGAAACCCGCTACAAGCAAGCCAAGGAGGCGCTGGAAGCGGCCCGGGAGAAGGCGAGAATCGTGGAGTCCTCCGGCGTGCCGCTGGCCACCAGCGCGCAGCAGGTGCTGGAGATCCGCTCCCCCATGGCGGGGGTGGTGATCCGCCGGCCGGTGGAGCTGGGGGAGGCGGTGACCGGCGCTGGCTCGTTCAACGCTGGCACGGTGATCGCCACCGTGGCGGACCTCTCCCGCATGATCGTGAAGGCCGGGGTTTCCGAGGTGGACATCGGCAAGGTGACGCTTTCTGCCCCGGTGGAGGTGACGCTGGACGCTTTCCCCAAAGCCAAGTTCACCGGCAAGGTGGCGCGCATCGCGCCGGCGGCGCGGCTGGATCGGGACGTGAAGGTTTACGACGTGGAGGTGGTGCTGGCCAGCCAAGGGAAGGAGCTGCGCACCGGCATGACCGCCAACGTGAGGATCCTCGGGAAGCGGGCGGAAGGCGTGCTCACGGTGCCGGTGGAAGCGGTGTTCCGCAAGGACGACGCCGAGGTGGTTTACGTGCTGAAGAAAGACGTTGCAGCCAAGCCCTCGCGGTCCAAGGCCACCCCTTCCCCGGAGGCGTGGAAGGCTTGGTTCGAGGAGCGCAAGGTGGAGACCGGGCTCGCTTCGCTCACCCGGGTGCAGATCCTCTCGGGTCTTGCCCCGGGGGAGCAGGTGGCGCTGGAGGATCCCACCAAGCCCAAGAAGAAGGAGTCGTGAGCATGGTAGCGCGGAAGCCCCTGGTGGAGCTTTCCGGCATCTGGAAGATTTACGACGGCGGGGTGGAGGTGCAAGCGCTGCGGGGGGTGGATTTGCGCATCTACCCCGGGGAGTACGTGGCGATCATGGGCCCCTCGGGCTCCGGCAAGTCCACGCTGATGCACATCCTGGGCTTGCTGGACTCCCCCACCCGCGGCTCGTACCTGCTGGCGGGGGAAGAGGTGAGCAAGCTTTCCCCTGCGCGTCTGGCGACGCTCCGCAACCGCTTCATCGGCTTCGTCTTCCAGGCGTTCAACCTGCTGCCCCGGGCCTCCGTGCTGCGCAACGTGGAGCTGCCGCTGCTTTACGCAGGGGTACCGGGGCGGGAGCGGCGGGAACGCGCCATGGCCATGCTGGCCCGGGTGGGGCTCGCCGACCACGCCAAGCATTTGCCAGCGCAGCTTTCCGGCGGCCAGCGCCAGCGGGCGGCCATTGCCCGGGCTTTGGTCACCGAGCCCTCGGTGCTGCTCGCGGACGAGCCCACGGGCAACTTGGACCAGACCACCGGGGCGGAGATCATGGGGCTTTTCGACGAGCTTTCCTCCCAAGGGCAAACCGTGGTGCTGGTGACCCACGACCCCCAGGTGGCAGCCCATGCCCGGAGGTTGGTGCGGCTGGTGGACGGCCGCATCGCCGAGGACACGGGGGTGGCGTGATGCTCGCCGCGCTCTTGGCGGATGCCTTCGCGGACGTGCGCGCCTACGGCACCCGTACCGCGCTGCAAACCGTGGGGGTGGTGCTGGGAGTGGCTTCGGTGGTGGCCACCTTGGGGCTTTCCGCCGGGCAGCGGGCCAAGTCCATGGAGTTCTGGCAGGAAACCGGCGGCACCCTCAAGGTGCTCGTTTACCCCAAGCCCCTGGAGGCGGTGCGCCTGGCGGCCCGGGAGCGCAGCTCCAAGGGGCTCACCCTGGCGGATGCCGCGGCGATCCGCGAGCGCCTTTCCGGGTTCGACCTGGTGGCCACCGCGGTGCGCAAGCCGTTTTGGGTGCGCTCTTGGTTAGCGCAAAAGCGCTTGCCGGTTACCGGGATCACCCCGGCTTGGGGGGAGTTCCACGGGCTAACCTTGGCCCGGGGGCGGTTTTTCACCGACCAAGACATGCAAACCGCCGCGCCGGTGTGCGTGCTGGGGGCGGAGCGGGCCCGGGAGTTCTTCGGCAGCGAAGACGCGGTGGGGCGGGTGTTGCGGGTGGGGGATCACGCGCTGGTGGTGGTGGGGGTGCTTACGTTGCGGGAGTTTTACTGGAGCCGCGCGGACAGCTGGAACGCGCTTTCCTGGATCAACGAGCTGGTGCTGGTCCCCGCCACCACCCTCACCCGCCGCTACTTGCGATCGGGGAGCGACCAAGTGGACGAGATCGCCCTGCGCCTGGCGAGCGCCGAGGCCCACGAACGAGCGGTGCCGGCGCTGCGGGCGCTGCTGGTGGCGCGCCACGGGGCCGAGGACTTCGAGATCTTCGATCGCCAGGATCGCATCCAGCAGATGGAGCAGCAGGGGAAGGTTTACGACATCACGTTCTTGGTGTGCGGGCTGATCTCGCTCTTGGTGGGAGGGATCGTGGTGGCCAACATCATGCTGGCCTCCTTCACCGAGCGCATGCGGGAGGTGGGGGTGCGCAAGGCCATAGGTGCCAAGGGGTGGCAGATCTTCCTGCAGTTTTTGGTGGAGACCATCGTGGTGAACGGCTTGGGAGGGGTGCTGGGGTTGGCGGTGGGGGTGGGGTTCGTGCACGGCGTGGCGGTGCTCTTGGACCAAGCAGCGGTGCTGACCCCCACGATGATCCTCGCGGCGGTGGGCTGCGCGGTGAGCGTGGCGGTGGTGTTCGGGCTTTTCCCCGCCTGGAAAGCGGCACGGATGGACCCGGTGGTGGCGTTGAGGTACGAATGACGCGCCTTTTCTTGCAGGAAAGCTTGCGCTCCGCCCTGGTGGAGGTCTGGGCTCACAAGCTGCGCTCCGCCCTCACCCTCACCGGCGTGACGCTGGGCACCGCAGCCATGGTGGTGTTGCTGACCCTCATGGCCGGGGTGCGGGAGATGGTGTGGGAGGGACTCAAGGGGCTAGGGTTCGACGGGGTGATGTTCGTGGCAAGCCGCGCCCCCGAGGACCCCTTGGCGCAGAAGAAGGCCTCCGAAAGCCGGGGGCTTTCGCTCCGCGACCGGGAGCTGCTGGCCGGCGAGGCCCCCAGCTTGGCCCACGTGGCTGCGGTGCGGCTTGCGGAAAAGCTGGTGCAGGGGGGCGGGGTGAGCAAGCGGGTGCGGGTGTACGCGGTGACCGCATCTTACGCCCAGGTGCACGACCGGAAGGTTTCTGCCGGGCGGTTCTTCCACGAAGGGGACGAGGAGGCCCACCGGCGGGTGGCGGTGCTGGGAGCGGCGCTGGCGGAAACCCTCTTCGGCAAGCAAAACCCCGTGGGGCGCACGGTGCTCGTGGGGGGGGTGCCGTTTTTGGTGATCGGCGTGGAGGCGCGGCTCGGCAACCGCTTCGCCAACTCCGGCTGGACGCGGCGGGAGATGGAGGGGGTTCTGGTCCCGCTGGCCACGTTCCGGGCGTACTTGGCCGGGGGGGAAGGGGTGAGCCTCATCGCGCTGCGCGCCCGCACCACCGACAACCTCGCTGCGGTGAAGCGGGAGGTGGAGCAGCTGTTGCTGCGCTCCCACCACGGGGTGGACGACTTCGAGGTGGAGAACATCGCCGACGAAATCCTCAAGGCGGAACGAGAGGTGCGGGTGCTGCTGCGCAACTGGACCATCGTGCTGGCCGCCATCGCTGCCATCAGCTTGCTGGTGGGGGGCGTGGGGATTTACTCGGTGCTGCGCATCTCCTTGGCCGAGCGCTTGTACGAGATTGGCTTGCGCAAGGCCATCGGCGCCACGGACGGGGCGATCTTGGCCCAGGTGCTCCTGGAGTCTACGGTGCTCTCGCTCCTGGGTGCGGTGGCGGGGGTGGGGTTGGGGCTCGGGGTGACGCTTTTTGCCGCCGGGGCGTTCGAGGGGGGGCTGCCCCCTTCCCCCGCGGGTTTGGCGTTCGCCTTTGCCTTCGCGGTGGCCGTGGGGTTGGCCTCGGGGCTCTTGCCTGCCCGCACCGCCGCGCGGCTTTCGCCGGTGGAGGCGATGCGCGGCTGAGGGGCCTCGCTCCCTGGGCCATAATGCCCCGGTGCACGAGGTGCGTTTGGCGCTGGGGCCGGAGTTTTCCGGGGACGGCAGGGTGCGGCGGGTAACCCCTGCGGCGCTCCTCTGGTACCAGGGGGGCCGCACCCTGGTGCGCACCGCCCGGGGGGTGGAGGAACGGGAAGAGCTACCCTGGGTGGCACTCCCGCGCTTGCTGGAAAAGCTGGGCCTTCCCGCCTGGGGCTACCTGGCCTACGAGCTGGCGGCGCAGCTGGCCGACCCGCTGGCGGCTCCCCCTGGTGATGCGCCGCTTCCCGCGGCGTTCTGGGTGGTGGCGGACCCCCAGAGTGGTCTCCCGGCGCCCCTCGGAGAAAAGCCCACCTGCGGTGCCCTGACCTGCTCCCTGGCTGCCCAGGCGTTTTGCGCCGGAGTGCGGAGGATCCGCGAAGCCATCGCCGCAGGGGAGGTTTACCAGGTGAACCTCACCCGGCGGTGGCAGGCGCCTTTTTCCGGGGACCCTGCCACGCTTTTCCTGCACCTGGCGGAAGGCCAGCTGCCGCGTTTTGCGTTTTTCCTGGAAGACCCGGTGGCGGGCCTGGCGATGATCGGCATGTCCCCGGAGCTTTTTCTCGAAAAGCGAGGCCCCTGGGTGGAGAGCTGGCCCATCAAGGGCACCTGGGCAAGCCAGCGAGCGGCGGCGCTGCCCGGGGAGAAGGAACAGGCGGAGCTGGCGATGATCGTGGATCTGGTGCGCCACGACCTGGGGCGGGTGTGCCTTCCGGGGAGCGTCACCGTGGTGGAGCCTTCCCGCCTGGTGCGCACCCGGGAGGTGGTGCACAGGGAAGCGGTGGTGCGGGGCAAGGTGCCCCCCGGAGTGGGTCTCGGCGAGCTGCTGGAGGCCGCCTTCCCCGGGGGGAGCGTCACCGGCGCCCCGAAGATCGCCGCTTGCCGGCTCATCGCTGCCCTGGAGCCGGTGCCCCGCAGCGTGTACTGTGGTGCCTACGGCGTGCTCTACCCCAACGGCGATGCGGTACTGGCGATGCCCATCCGCACCGGGTACGTGGTGGGGGGAACGCTGTTTTTCCACGCCGGCTCGGGAATCGTTTGGGATTCGGGGGAGGAGGGGGAGGAGATGGAAACCCGGGCGAAGGTGGCCAGCTGGCTTGCGGCGTGCGGGGGTGTGAGGTGAGCGGGCAGGCACGCGTTCCCCGGGTGGTGCTTTGCGGGAGGAGGGTGGTGCCGCCGAGCCGGTTGGGGGGGCAGTGGGGCCTCTGGTGGAGCTACCGGGGGGACGGGCTCTTCGAGACCGTGGGTGCCGAGGACGGGTACCCGTTTCTCCTGGAGGCGCACCTGGCGCGACTCGCGAGCTCGGCGCGAGCGCTTTACCGCCAAAGCCCCCGCTTGCCGAAGCCCCCCGATGTGGCGCGGCTTTTGGAGCGCGCCGGCCTCGCCCGGGGTGCCGCGGTGGTGCGCCTGCTCTGGTACCCGGGGATGGAGGTGGTCCTAGGGTGGGCGGAGCGGGCGAGGGTTCCCCGGAAAGCCAGGGAGCAGGGGGTGGAGCTGGAGCTGGCCACCCTCGCTTCCCACCCTTTCAGCGGCCACAAGCTCACCAGCTACGGTCCCCGCTTGCTCTCGCAGCAAAAGGTCGGGCAAGCCGGGGCCTGGGGGTGCTTGTTCGTGGAGCCCACGGGGGAGGTGGTGGAAGCGGCCACCGCCAACGTGCTGTTTTGCTTCGGCAACACCGTGGTGACGCCACCAGCGCCCCCGGCGCTTCCCGGGACCGTGCGCGCTTACTGCCTGGCCAAGCTCGCCGCAGCCGGGGTGGAAACGGTGGTGCGGCCGGTGCGCCTTTCCGAGCTTCAGGAGGCCAGCGGAGCGGTGCTTTCCGCTTCGGTTTCCGGGCTCATCCCGGTGCGCCGCATCGGCTCGGTGCGCTACGCTCGCCCTGCTTGGCTTTTGGAGGCCCTTTTGGCCGGTGGCTTTCCCGCCCCGGGCTACCGCCGGCGCAGCACCAGCACCCGGGCAACACGGCGGGCATCGAACACCACGTCGTGAGGCACCAGGGCCGCTGGGGCTTCCGCAGCCAGCTTCTCGGCTTGCCCTTCCCCCACCTCCAGCACCGCGAACCCAGAAGGTGCCAGAAGGCGGGGAAGCTGGGCCACGAAGGGGCGCAGCAGCGCCAGACCGTCGTGGCCGGCGAACAGCGCCCGGGGGTTTTCCCAGGCAAGCTCCGGGGGAGCTTGGTAGTCCTCCGGCAGGTACGGGAGGTTCGCCACCACCAGCTCCCAAAGCCCGCCCCAGGGGGCTGCCAGCGAACCCAGCGCGAAGCGCACCGCTGCCCCGTGACGTCGGGCGTTCTGGCGGGCCAAGGCCAGGGCTTGCCAGTCCACGTCGCTGGCGGCCAGGCGGGCCTGGGGAAGCTCCAGCGCCAGGGTAACCGCCAGCACCCCGCTCCCGGTGCCCACGTCCAGTACCCGGGGCCGGGGGGGGAGCGGCAGGCGCAGCGCTGCCTCCACCAAAAGCTCGGTTTCCGGGCGGGGGACCAGCACCCCCGGGGCCACCAGGAACTCCCGCCCGTAGAACGGGCAACGGCCGAGGATCAAGTGGAACGGCTCCCCCGCCTGGCGGCGCTGGCAGAAGGCGAAAAAGCGCGCGGCGAGCGGCTCCGGCACCTCCCTCTCCGGGTGGGCCAGCACGTGAGCTTCCGACTCTCCGAAAAGCGCGGCCAAGAACGCCCTGGCTTCCCGTTGGGGGAACAGCATCCCCGGCCGAGGGTGCAGGGTGCGGCGGGCGGCGGCCAAAAGCTCAGCCACGGTCATGCCGCCGGGCTCCCAGGGCAACTTTAGTGACGAGAAGCGCCGCCGCCACCCCCGCCCAGGCGTACACCTTGGGGGTCGCCCCCAGCGCCAGGCCGATCCCCCAGCACCCCAAAAGCGCCGCCGCGGCCCAGCTTCCAGCCGCGGCGAGGCGCGCCGGCTCCCAGGGAACCCCCTGTCCCCGGGCGGCGAGCACCGCGAACACCCCCCAGAAAAGCCCTCCCCACCACCCCAGCCCCACCCCGTGGGCGAGGCGCACGATGGTTTGCACGAAGCCCGGGGCGGGGTGCGCCACCCAGGGCAGCGGGGGCAGGAGCAGGGAGCCGCAGGCCCCCACCAAGCAGCCGACAGCGGCGGCGCCCAGCACGAACTTGCCTTCGTGGAAAACCCGCGAAAGGCGCGGCGGGCCGCTCATGGGGAGACCGCAAGCTCCTGCTTGAGGCGCTCCGCCTGGAAATGGGTGATGAGCGGGTCGAGGATCAGGTCCAGCTCCCCGTCCAAGACCTCCTGGAGCCGGTAAATCGTCAGGCCGATGCGGTGGTCGGTGACCCGGGACTGGGGGAAGTTGTAGGTGCGGATCTTCTCCGAGCGGTCCCCGGTGCCCACCTGGGAGCGCCGCTGGGCGGCTAACGCCTCCTGCTGCTCGCGCTTTTTGATCTCCAAAAGCCGGGCCTTGAGGATGCGCATGGCTTTGGCGCGGTTTTGGATCTGCGAGCGCTCGTCCTGGCAGGAAACCGAAAGCCCCGTGGGGAGGTGGGTGATGCGCACCGCGGAGTAGGTGGTGTTCACCGACTGGCCCCCGTGGCCCGAGGAGCAGAAGGTGTCGATGCGCAGCTCTTTGGGGTCGATCTGCACTTCCACCTCCTCCGCCTCGGGGAGCACCGCCACGGTCACCGCGGAGGTGTGGATGCGGCCCGCTGCCTCGGTCACCGGCACCCGCTGCACCCGGTGCACCCCGGATTCGTACTTCAGGCGGGAGTAGGCCCCTCGCCCCTCGATGAGCACCACCGCTTCCTTCACCCCGCCCAGGTCCGCCTCGGAAAGCTCGGTGATCGCGGTTTTCCACCCCTTGCGCTCGGCGTAACGCAAGTACATGCGCAGCACCTCGGCGGCGAACAACGCCGCCTCCTCGCCGCCGGTGCCCGCCCGCACCTCGAGGATCACGTTACGACTGTCGTGGGGATCGGCGGGGAGCAACATGAGCTTCAGCTCGGTTTCCGCTTTTTCCAGCTGCTCGCTCACCTCGGCGAGCTCCTCCTCCGCCAGTGCCACCAGCTCCGGGTCCTTTTCCTCGGCGAGCATGGCCCGGGCCTGCTGCTCCCGCTCCCGCAAGCTGCGGTACTGGCGGATGGCCTCCACCACCGGGGCGAGCTCCGCTACTTTGCGGGACACCTCCGCCAGCCGCTCCGGGTTTGCCAGCACTTCCGGGGAAGCCTGCTCCTCCTGGAGCGCCGCGTAGGTGCGCTCGATTTCTGCGAGCTTGGCGAGGAGGTTTTCCATGGGGAAAAACACCACGAGCGCCGGCAGCTGCTGGGGCCACCGGCGCTCTGGCGCTTTTGGTTACTGCTTTTTGCCGTAGCGCCGCTGGAAGCGCTCCACCATGCCGGCGGAGTCCACGAACTTCTGCTTGCCGGTGAAGAACGGATGGCAAGCGGAGCAAATCTCCAGGCGCAGCTCCTTCTTGGTGGAGCGGGTCTTCCAGGTGTTGCCGCAGGCGCAGTGCACCTCCACCTCGTGGTACTCGGGATGAATGCCTTGCTTCATAATGCCTCCTCGCCCCCGCGACCGCGGGGCAAAAAAGTATAGCACCGCCGCGTGGCGGAGGGGAGGGTTCGGTGTTGCTGACGGAGCCGCTTTTTTGGGGGGTGTTGCTGCGCCGCTGGCAGCGGTTCCTGGCCGAGGTGCGCTTGGAAAGCGGTGAGGTGGTGGTGGCCCACGTCCCCAACTCCGGCCGGCTCACCGGGGTGGCGGTGCCCGGGAACCGCTGCTTGCTGGCCCGTATCTGCCGGGGCAAGCTGGCGTACCGGGTGGAGGTGGTGGAGGCGGGGGAGGTGCTGGTGGGGATCAACACGCTGCGGGCCAACGCCTTGGCCGAGGAGGCCCTGGAGGCCGGGGTGCTCCAGCTGGAGGGGCTTGCCGCTGGCTACCGCGTGTCGCGGGAAAAAAGCCCGGTCCCGGGCAGTCGCTTCGATCTGTGCTTGGAGGATGCTTCCGGGCCCTACTGGCTGGAGGTGAAGAACGTGACGCTGGTGGAAGGCGGGGTGGGGCTTTTCCCCGACGCGGTGACCGCCAGGGGGGCCAAGCACCTGCGGCTTCTGGCAGCCCAGGCCCAGGCAGGGGTGCGGGCGGGGGTGGTGTACGTGGTGCAGCGGGGGGACGCCCGAGCGGTGCGGGCGGCGGAGGCGATCGATCCGCAGTACGCCCAGGCAGCGGCGGAAGCTGCGGCTTGCGGGGTGCGGTTTTTCGGGGTGGCGGTGGAGGTGGCCCCGCCGCGCTTGGTTCCCCACCGCCCGCTGCAGGTGCTCTAGGGCGCCGCTGAGAAACCAAGGGCGAGGGTTGCCGGCTCGCGGGGCGAGGCAGAGGGGCGCAAGCCACCGGGCCTGGTTGCTCTAGGGGCGGATTCAGCGGGGTTCCACCCCGTCGGCCAGCTGCTGGAGCCGCTGCTCCACCTCGGCGATCACGTAGTCCGGGGTGGAGGCGCCGGCGGTGATCCCCACGCACCGCACCCCGGCGAGCCACGCCGGGTCCACCTCCTCGGCGCCGTGGATCAAGTACGAGCGCTTGAGCTTCTGGCATATCTCGAACAGGTGGCGGGTGTTGGCGGAGTTCCTGCCGCCGATCACCAGCACCAGGTCCACCTCGGGATCCATGGCCAGCTTGCGCGCCGCTTCCTGGTTTTCCTTGGTGGCGTAGCAAATGGTGTCCGCCAGCTGCACGTTGGGGTTCTGGCTTTGGATGTACGCCACCACCTCCCGGAAATCCTCGGCGTTGAGCGTGGTTTGGAACAGCACCTTGATGGCGGGGTAGGCCGACCAATCCACGCGCTGGGCATCCTCCAGGGTGCGAACGACGTGGTAGCAGGCGGGGTCCAGGTCGTGGGTGTAGCCGATGACCTCCCGATGGTGAGGCTCGCCCATGAACACCAGGTGCATCCCTGCGGCAAGGGCCCGCTTGGCTTCCTTGTGGATGTCGTAGACGAACTTGCAGGTGGTGTCGAGGATGGAAAGCCCGAGCTTTCTGGCCTTCTCGTGGTAGGAGGGGGGCACCCCGTGGGCGGAAAACACGATCACCGGCTCGGTGACCTCCTCCATGGTTTGCACCGTGCGTACCCCCAGCCGCTCCAGGTCCGCCACCACCCGCTCGTTGTGCACCACCTGGCCGAGGATCGCTGCCTTGCCCCCAGAGGCGGCGAAGCGGCGCACCTTGATATCCGCCACCCGCACCCCCGAGCAAAACCCGTACTTCTCCGCCCGCTTGATGCGAATCCCCATCGTCTTCCTCTAACCTTTTCCCGCGAGAAAACCTTCCGGCCCCCAACCGGCAAGGCGCTCTCGGTAGGTGGCCACCGCCGCCAGCAGATCATCAAGGCAGTCGCCGCCGAACTTGGCCAAAAGCGCCCGGGCCAGCACGAACGCCACCATGGCCTCGAGGATCACCCCGCAGGCGGGCACCGCGGTGACGTCCGAGCGCTCGTAAGCCGCAGGAGCCGGGGCCATGGTGCGGAGCTCCACCGAGGGGAGCGGGTTGCGCAGCGTGGCGATGGGCTTCATGAACGCCCGCAGCACGATTTCCTCGCCGTTGGAAACCCCGCCTTCGATCCCCCCCGCGTGGTTCGACCCGCGGCGCACGCCGTTTTCTGCCAAAAGGATCGGGTCGTGGGCTTGGGAGCCGAAAAGACCCGCCTGCTCCAGCCCCGCGCCGATGGCCACCGCCTTCACCGCGGGCACCGAGAGCACCGCTTGGGCGAGCAGCCCGTCCAAGCGCTGCTCCCAGTGGGTGTAGCTCCCCAGCCCCGGGGGCACGCCCCGGGCCACCACCCCCACCACCCCGCCCAGGGTCTCCCCCCGGTGTTTCGCCTCCTCCACCGCCGCCACCAGCTCCCCCTCCCGCTGGGGGAACGGCGTGCGCAGCGGGGAATCGTCCTGGACCGCGGCGAGCAGCGCGAAGTCCGGCGGGCCCTGGTGCAGCACGTGGGGCCCTAGCGCCAGCACCCCGGAGCGGATCTCCACCCCCACCTGGGCCAAAAGCTGCTTGCACACCGCCCCGGCGGCCACCCGGGCGGCGGTTTCTCGGGCCGAGGCACGCTCCAGCACCTGGCGCAGGTCGTGGCGGTGGCCGAACTTCCACGCCCCCGCCAGGTCCGCGTGCCCCGGGCGGGGGGTGGTGAGCTGCCTGCGGGCCGCCGCCTGGGGGTCCACGCCCCAGGGGTCCATCACCCGGGCCCAGTTTTCCCAGTCCCGGTTGGGGATGGCCAGCACCAGCGGGGAGCCCAACGTCACCCCGTCCCGCAGCCCCCCTCGCACCTCCACCCGATCCTTCTCGATCTTCTGCCGCCCCCCCCGACCGAAGCCGTGCTGCCGCCGGGCCAGCTCCCGGTCAATGGCTTCCCTGGAAAGCGGCAAGCCGGCAGGCAAACCGCTGAGGATCGCCACCAGCTCCGGCCCGTGGGACTCCCCCCCGGTGAGAAGCGTGAGCATCAGCTGCGCCCTCCCCCGCCTTCCTCGAACGTCACCTGCAGCGTAAGCGTCTGGCCTCCCCGCTGCACGGTGAACGTCACGGTTTCTCCTGGCTTGTGGTCCCCCAGCGCGTACATGTAGTCGTAAATGTTGCGGATTGGGCGTTGTCCCACCTGCACCACCACGTCTCCGGCTTGCAACCCCGCCTTTTCCGCCGCCGATCCGCCCCGCACCCCGGAGACCTTCACCCCTGCCCCCTCGTAGCTGTACTCGGGCACCAAGCCGGTACGTACCTTGAAGGCGCGGCGCGGCCCCTCCTCCTGGGCCACCTTCTGGTAGCTGGGCCGCTGGGGCCAATCGGCCACCGCCCGCACCAGCTCCGCGGCGAACCCCACCACCTTGGCCATGCCGGGAAAGTCCAGCTTCTCCGCATCGTCGCTGGGCCGGTGGTAGTCCTCGTGAGCGCCGGTGAACAAGAAAAGCACCGGCAGCCCCGCGGCGTAGAAGCTGGCGTGGTCCGAAGCCCCGAACCCTCCCGCCGAGGTCACCAGCTTCAGTCGGTGCTTGCGGTTGACCTGCTCCACCAGCTTCGGCCACTCCTGGGCGGTGCCGTACCCCCCCAGGGTGAGCGCGGGCCCCGGCTTGGGGCGGCCCACCATGTCCAAGTTCACCATGCCCACGAACCATTCCTTGGGCAAGGGAGCATGCTGCACGAAGTACGAGGAGCCCAGAAGCCCCAGCTCCTCGGCCCCGAAAGCCACGAACATCACCGAGCGCTTGGGGGGATGGGCAGCCATCTCCCGGGCAATGGCCAACAGCGCCGCCACCCCCGAGGCGTTGTCATCGGCGCCGTTGTGCACCGCCCGCACCTCCGGGGCGAGAGAGTTGCTCCCGGGGCCGCCGAACCCCAGGTGGTCGTAGTGCGCCCCCACCACCACCACCTCGTGCCCCAGGGCCGGGTCTGTCCCCGGCAGCACCGCTACCACGTTGCTGGTGGTCTTGCGCTTTTGGCGCAGGTCCGCCACGAGGGAGGCGGTGACCCCCAGGGGGCGAGAGGCTGGCTCCCGGCGGTTGTCCATGCGCTCCTGCAGCTCCCGCAGCGTGAACCCTTGGCCGGCGAAAAGCTTTTCCGCCAAGGAGGTGGCGATGGCCAGCACCGGCACCCCGGCGTCGCCGAAGGAGGCGTCGAACGGTACCTTCACCGGCTCCCCGGATTCCTTCGAAGCGGGGCCGGTGGCGATGAGCACCGCAGCAGCCCCTTTGGCCACCGCGTCGGAAACCTTGCGGCGCAGCGGCAGGTACGGGGCGAAGGGGGAGTTGGGGTCGTCCCCCGCTGGGGAAAAGCGCAAGAGCAGCACCACCTTCCCCTTCACCTCCACCCCTTGGTAGTCGTCGTAAGCGATTTCCGGGGCGCTGATGCCGTAGCCCGCGAACACTACCTCCCCCGCGGCGCTGCCGGAAGCCGAAAACGGCAGCGGCGTGAACTCCTCGGGCTTGGCGGTGCCGGCGAACGCCCCGGAAAAGCGCAGCTCGTTGCCGGGACCAGGCTGCACCCCGGCCACGAAGCTGAAGCGCTGGTAGAAGGACCCTTCGTCCCCCGCGGCTTGCAGCCCCAGGGCGGCGAAGCGCTGCGCCACGTAGCGGGCAGCCACCTCCGCCCCTGGGCTTCCGGCTCTGCGCCCCTCCAGCCCCGAGGAAGCCAGGAAGTACACGTCGTTTTTGAGCTGCTGGAGATCCAGCGCCGCGGCGGGCACCGCCAGGGCAGCCAGCAGCGCTGCGAGCTTGGTGCGCATCGTGTTCCCCTCCGGGGCAAGTGTAGCGCTTGGGAGAGCGGGGTTTCCGGGGCTTGGCTTGCCGCTTCCGCTTTCAGGGTTTACCATGGAGTGTGATGCGGATCACCATCTGGCCCGCCTTGCTCCTGGTCGCCACCTTGGCGGGGGGGGAGGAGCTGTTCCTCCCGGTGGTGGTGCAAAAACAGGGGCAGGAGGGGGCGTGGTGGAACACCGAGGTGTGGATCGCCAACACCGGGGAAAAGCTGGCCCGGTGGGGGGCGGTGTTCCTCCCGGCGGGGCAAGCCAACGGGGAGCTGCTCCGCGCCGACCCGGAGCATGAGGAGGAGCTGGCCGGTTATGCCACCACCGTGCGCACCGACCTGGTTCCCCAGGGGAGCGTGGGGGCGCTGCGCCTGGTGGTCTCCCCGGGGGTGGTGGTGGCAGCGCGCATTTACAACGCCTCGGGGCGCGCCTCCTCGGCTCAGGTTATCCCCGGAGTAAGCCGCGACCAAGCGTTGCGCCGGGGGGAGGTGGGGCACCTCTTGGGCTTGCGGCGCAGCGCCCAGTTCCGCACCAACCTCCTGCTCTTCTGCCCCGGGCCCGAGGGCGCTACCGTGCGGGTGCGGGTGCTGGGGGAGCGGGGGGATCTTTACGGCGAGCAAAGCTACGGCTTGGGGCCGGGGAGCCTGCTGCCCTTGGACGACGTGCTCCAGAGCTTCGGGGTCGCCCGGGCGGAGGCGGCGCGGGTGGAGCTGGTGGGCTCGGCGCCGTTTTTTGCCCTGGCCTCGGTGGTGGACAGCCGCTCCGGCGCCGCCACCCTGCACTTCCCGCTGCGCCCCGCCAGCCAGCGCTAGCGCGCTCCTCAATTCCCTTCGGCCTCCCCCGCGGCCTTCGACCTCCGCCGCGGCCACGGAGCGCGGCACAGCCTCCCTCGCGCCGGGGCAGCGACTTTTTTCCAGCGAACGGCTTGCCGGAAGGAATGCGCCTGGCGCTGAACCCGCGGTCGCCAGCACACTTCGCGCCGCACCCCGGGTTATCATCGGCGCAAAGCTTGGCCCGAGCCAGGGCCGAGGCGGGCACGGAGGTTTTCCTATGGGGTTGCGATGGGCAGCGCTGAGCGCTGGCGAGCTCCTGGGGCTTTTCCCCCTGGAAGCCGGGGAAAAACTCGCGGATATTCCAAAGCCAATCGGAAGCACGTTCGAGCTCACCGTCACCACGCAAAACCTCCGAGAGTTCGTCCCCCAGGTGATTCTCGAGCCTGGCCCGCACCCGCTTTCCAGCGCCTGCGTGTGCGCTGCCCGAGCGGCCGGCCTCGCAGCTTTTTCGGTGGACTGGAGCGGCACGGCTCGTGTGGGCCCCTTGCCGAGCCTGCCGTTTCGGCTGGAGGTGGTGGCTCCCTACCACACCAAGCGGGTGATCGAGCTGCCGGGGCGCTCGCAAAGCGCAAATCTCGGCGTGGTGGCGCTGGAGCCAGAGGCGCACCTGCGGGTCCGCGTGGCGGGCGAGGGACCCCCGTACCTGCTCAAGGTGTTCACGCCGGGCAGCGAAAGCGCGGTGCCAGGTGTCAGCCCTTGGCGCGTGGCCAGCGAACACAAGCTGGAGGATGCCGAAGGCAGCCTGGTTTTGCGCCCTGGCAAGGTGAAGCTTTTGCTCGCAAAACCAGAGGTAGGGGCGAGCAGCGAGCGAGAGCTGGCGCTCGTGGCGGGGGAGAACCATGTGATGTTCGAGCTGGCGCCCATCGTTCTCGAGGGGAAGGTGCTGCGCGCTGGAAAGCCGGTGAAAGCGCAGCTTTCCGCCCGCGCCCCGGGGTTTGCCAGCGAAGCTGCTGCGGGGGAGGATGGCGCCTTCCGCCTGGCCCTCTGGCAGCCAGCCCAGTACCTGGTGGAGGTGAGCCCCGCGGATGCGGGGAGGGAAGTCCTACGGGTGGATCTCCGGGACCAAAAGCCGGCAAGCGTGGTGCGCCGGGACCTGGTGCTGGCGGAGCGCTTTATCGAGGGTGTGGTGGTGGATGCAGCCTCGGGGCAGCCTATCGCCGCCGCTGAGCTGCTGGCCAGCCAGCGCTCGGCAGGGGAGGTGAAGGCAGTCACCGAGCTCTCGGACGCCCAGGGGAAGTTCCGCATCGGCATCGCCAACGATGCCAGCGTGAGCTTGCAAGCCTCGGCGGATGGCTACTTGCCAGCGCGGCTCGCCTGGTCCGCCGGGGAGGTGCCCCAAGGACCGGTGATGGTGCGGCTGGAAAAAGGGCTGCTGGTGCGGGGCAGGGTGGTGGATCCCACTGGGGCACCGGTGGCTGGGGCTTGGGTGGTGGAGGCCCCGGCGGACCCTCGGGTGAGCTTGGAAAACACCGCGATGACCGGTGCAGGGGGGGAGTTCACGCTCACCTGCCATGCCAACGCCGTGCTTTTCGTGCTGGCGCTCCAGCCCGCCCTGGCCTGGGCGGAAGCGCGGGAACGCGTGGAGGTGCTGGTTTTGCCGCCGAGCCCGCCCACGGTGATTGCCTTGCGCGACCCGCGCGGGGAGCCGGTGCGCCGAGCACCGGTGATGCTCGCCACGAGAGGCCTCGTGATCCCCCGGGCGGTGAGCGATGCCGCGTTCCGCAAGGCCAACCTTTCCCCCCGCAGCGGCGAGGATGGCAGCGTCACCATCGGCTTTCTCCCCGAGGGGAGCTACACCTTGCTCCTGGATGCGGGGCGCAGGCTCGTTCGGTGGGGGGATTTCTCGCTCCCCGGGCCGGCCTCCCTGGTGCTCCAGGGACCCAAACCCGAAGCTGCGGGAAAGCCGTAAAGCTGCTGCGCTCGCTTTTTTCGGGCGCCTCGGCAGCGCTTTCCGCATGGTTTAGCACCGCAACCCGCCGTAGCCCTTGACAACCGAGAGAGAGAGAGAGAATCCCTTTGACAAGGATCCCCCAGCCTGGGAGGCGCGGGGGGGAAGGAGGGAAGGAAGATGGTCAGCTTCGGCTTTATGCGTGTCAAGGAGAACTGTCCAGCCTGTTTCCAGAAGCCTGCTGTTCGCGCTCGCCGGCGAGCCGCCACAGCATTGGCGGCGGCCCTCGTCCTTGCCGTCGGCTTAATAGCAGCTCAGGGTGCTCGCGCGTACGAGTGTTATGGCCCGGGCTACGTCCATTTTGTCGGCGGCGACATGGATGGCGTGGTTTGGAGTTGCCCCCATAACATCTGCGTCGTGGAGGCGGTAGGTGGTGGTTACGGCGGCGTAGTCTGCTGGTAAGGTCTTCTTGGGGGCTTGGCATGCGACCGTTAAGCGGTGTGCAGGTGCTGGTGATAGCTTTCGCTGCCGCGGGGGCGTGTGCGGCGAGCGAGCCTGGGCGCCCCTTGCGGCCGGTGCCGCTCGCCTGGCCGGGGGAGTTCGCCTTTGAGCAGTACCAGTGCGTGGCCAACGACAGCCGGGGCAACGTGTGGCTTTTCCGCGGGGACGGGTGGTTGGTGTACCCGGTTGACGAGCAGGGGCTTCCCGGCAAGCCCGTGGCGCTCCAGGCCAGCGAGCCTGTAAGCGAGGTGCGGGAGGCAGCTTTGGACGCCAGCGGCAGCCAGTGGGTGCTGTTGGCAGGCAAGCCGCGGCTTTTTCGGGACTTCAAGGAAGTTCCCCTGGAAAAGCCCTCCTCGCTGCCTTTCGCGGTGGGGTTTTTGGCTGAAAACCCGCTGGTGGGGCTTTGGCCCATCGTGCTGGGCCAGGGGCAGGGCACCGAGCGCGGTGGGCCTTTGCCTTGGCTTGCCGCCTGGGACGGGCGGCAGTGGCAGGTGCTGGCCGTCCACGGCAAGCGGCACCGCTGCACCGGGGATCCAGGTGCTGACAGCTTCGAGCTGCCCCAGGTGGCGTTCGTGGCCAGGCCTAAGGGGGTGCTCGTGGCCATGCGCTACGAGCACCGCTTCCAGGAGGTGGACGAGCGGGGGAGGGTGCGGTGGAGCGTGGCAGTGGGGGAAGGTCCCCCGAAGCCCAGCGAGGAAAACCGCAAGCAAGCGCAAGCAGCGCTGCAGCAGCAGCTCGAAAAGCAAGGGGTGGACACCAAGGGGGCGAGGTTCCTGTTGGCTTCGAGCTTGCCCATGGTGGTGCGGGGCGTTTCGGTGCGGGCCGATGGGGTGGTGTTCCTGGTGGTGGCGGAGCAAGGGGGCAGCAAGCTTTACCTGGAGCGGTGGGATCCAGTGGCGGGCAAGCTTTCCCGGGTGGGCTTGGAGCTCGAGTACCAGGGGAAGCTCACCCTGGCCTGCGGGCGCAAGGGGCTTTTCCTCGCGGGGCACCGGGGCAACCTGGGAAGGTGGTTCGTACCCTGGGAGATGCTGGAGCAGGCGAGCTGGGAAGCGGTGGCGGCTGCGGTGCAGTCGGGGGGAAGGCTCGGCGAGTGACCGGGATAGCGGCGGGCAGGCTGGGGCAACGCCGCTTGCCGCCCACAAGTCGCGCGCCTTTGTCGGTGGGAACCCAGCACGGGCTTTCCCAGCAGCCGCCGGCGGCGCGAGGGTGCGGGGAGCGGGGTCAGCGGCGGCGCAGCAGTACCAAGGTGCGGTCGTCGGCGGGCAGCGAAGTGCCGGCGAAGCGGTCGAGCTCGGCTTCCACCGCCTCCCAAAGCTCCGCCAGCGGCTGGGAGCGGAGACCCGCGAGCAGCGCTGCCAGGCGCTGGGTGCCGAACTCCTCCCCCTGGGGGTCCGTGGTTTCCGTGACCCCGTCGGAGTAAAGCGCCAGCAGATCCCCCGGGCGGAGCGTCACCTCCCCTTGCCCGTAGACCTGCCCCGGGAACATGCCCAGGGGTGGGCCAGTGGAAGGAAGGGGATCGGCGGTGCCGTCGGCGCGCACCAAAAGCGGCGGGCAGTGGCCAGCGTTGGCGTAGCGCACGGTGCCGCTGGCCGCATCCAGGCTCAGGAGCACCGCGGTGGCGAACTTGGCCGGGTCGGTGCGGGCGAAGAAAAGCTCGGAGACCTTGGCGAGCACCTCCCCGGGGGCGAGGGCCAAGCTCAGGGGACCGGCGAAGAGAGCCTCCAAGAACGCGGCGAGGATCGCTGCGCCGATCCCTTTGCCGGAAACATCCGCCACCAGCGCGGTGAGGTCCCCGGGGGAGGGCAGGAGCTGGTAGAAGTCCCCGGAAACCACCCGGGAGGGCAGGTTGCCGCCCAGGGTTTCGTAGCCCGCAAGCTGGGGTGCTTGCTCGCGGAACAGCCCCACCTGGATGCGCCGCGCCAGGGCGAGCTCCTGCTCCAGCCGCCGGCGTTCCGCCGCGTCCGCAGCCAGACGCAGGTTGCGCAGGCGCATGGCGGCTACCGCGGCTAGGGGCACCACGAACTCCAGGTCTTCCTGACCGAAGCGGCGCACCGCCAGGCGGGAGGCGCAAACCAAAAGCCCCAAGGCCTCGTCCTCGGAGAGCAGCGGCACCGCCAGGATGCTGCGCACCCCCAGGGAGCGCAAGCTCATGGCTTGCTGGAAGCGAGCATCGGTGAAGGCGTCCAGCACCAGCGCCGCGGCTTTCTTTTCCACCACCTCCCGCACCAGGGAGCGGGAGAGCAGCAGCTTGTCGTAGCAGTCCTGCTGGCAGCGGCTGGCAGCGCAGGTAAAGGAGCCGTTGTCCTGGCGCAGGAAGATCGCGGCTTGGTCCGGAGCCAGCTGCTCGAAGACCTGGTCCAGGACCATGCCCAAAAGCCCCTCCTCGGTGACCTGGGTGGCCAGCCGCTCGTGCACCTGGGCCAAAAGCGAAAGGCGGGTGGCGTAGCGCTTGAGGGTTTCCGGGGGTGCGTCCAGGCTGGGAACCGCGCCGGAAACGCCGCTCTCTTTGAGGACTTTGGCCACGGGAGCAAGCAGCGTGGTTTCCCCGGGTTGGGTTTCTGCCACCTCCGGGCGGGCGCCGCACTCCTCCACCACCAGGCGCAGCTGGCCCATGGTGAGGGTTTGCCCGGCCCGCAGCAGCGTCCGCCCGGTGAGCCTGGCGCCGTCCAGGAAGGTACCGTTGCGGGAGCCCAAGTCCTCCACGAACCAGCCTTCCTCGCCGATGTCGAAAAGCGCGTGGCGGCGGGAGAGGGAGAGCTCGTTGACGAAGAGCGTGGCTTCCGGGGAGCGGCCGATGAGCACGGGGCCCTGGAAGAAGGTGTGGGCCTGGGTGGTGCCATCGGGGAGCGAGAGCTTCAGCTTGAGCACGCCGCAACCTCGCTGGCCTGCTGGCGTAGGGAGAGCAACGTTCGCAAGCGTGATCTTTTCACGGGGTGCGCTCCACTTCCCCGGCCATGGGGACGAAACGCACCGGGATCACGTCCTTTTCCGCAAAGCCACCGTTTTCCCGAGTGATGACCTTGAGCTGCTGGTAGAAGGAGCCCACGGGGATCACCAGGCGGCCGCCGGGGGCCAGCTGCTGAAGTAGCGGCTCCGGGACCTTTTCCGGGGCGGCAGTGACGATGATCCCCGCGAACGGGGCGGCTTCTGGCCAGCCCCGGTAGCCGTCCCCCACCCGCACCTGCACGTTGGCGTAACCCAGCCGGGCCAAGCGTTCCCGGGCTTGGGCTGCCAGGGTAGGGCGGATCTCGATGGTGTAGACCTGGCACCCCATGGCTGCCAGCACCGCCGCCTGGTACCCCGATCCGGTGCCCACCTCCAGCACCTTGTCCCCGGGGCGCACTTGGAGCAGCTCGGTCATGAGCCCCACGATGTAGGGCTGGGAGATGGTTTGCCCCTCGCCGATGGGCAACGGGTGGTCCTCGTAGGCCTGGGAGCGGAACTCCTCGGGGACGAACAGGTGCCGGGGCACCTGGCGCATGGCCGCCAGCACCCGCTCGTCTTTCACCCCCCGGGCGGCGATTTGCGTTTGCACCATGGCCGCGCGGATGGCGGCCCACCGGGCGTCGTCCTCGGGCTGGCCGGCCTCGCGGTGGCACCCGCCGAAGACGCCCGAAAGCAAGATCCCCACCAGCACGAACATCCCCCTCACGGCCCACTCCCGGCCAGGTATACGTCCTTCCCCCCCACCACCGTGCGCAGCACCCGGGCAGCCAGTACCTCCCCTTCCTGGGTGACGTCCCGATCGAAGATCGTGAGATCCGCCAGGTACCCTGGGGCGATGCGTCCGCGGTACGTCTCCTCGAAAGCAGCCCAGGCCGCCCAGGTGGTATAGCCAGCTACCGCCTCCTGGGGGGTGAGGCGCTCCTGGGGGTTGTACCCTTCCGGGGGCGACCCTTCCGGGGTGCGGCGGGTGGTGGCGGCCCAGAGGCCGAGACGGGGGTCGGGGTTTTCCACCGGGGCGTCGGACCCCAGGCAGAGCCGCGCCCCAGCAGCCAGCAGCGAGCGCCACCGGTAAGCCCAGAGGATGCGCTCCCCCCCGAGGCGAGCGGGGGCCCAGGGCATGTCCGAGGTGCAGTGGGTGGGCTGCACCGAGGCGATGGTCCCGGTCTGGGCGAACCGGGGCACGTCCTCCGGGGCAACCACCTGAGCGTGCTCGATGCGCGGACGCAGCGGCGACGCGGGGCCCAGCAGGCGGTGGTAGAGGCGCAACACCTCGTGCACCGCCCGGTCGCCGATGGCGTGGATGCAGGGCTGGAACCCCGCTCGCTTGGCGGCTTCCACCACCGCGGCGAGCTTGGCCAGCGGGGTCACCTCCAGCCCGTAGTGGCCGGGAGCATCGGCGTAAGGGGCGGCTAGCCACGCCCCCCGGGAACCCAGGGCACCGTCGGCGTAAAGCTTTACCGCCCGCACCGTGAGCAAGCTGCCGGGGACCGCTTGCACCCCCCGGGCGAACTCCCGGGCCAGCAGCGCCTCGTCCTCCCCTTGCAGCATCGCGTACACCCGGATCGGGAGCTTGCCGGAGGCGGCCAGCTCCCGCAGCACCGCGAGCTCCGCCGCGCTGGTGCCCGCATCGTGCATCGCGGTGAACCCCAACGCTGCCAGCTTGGAAGCCGCGGCAAGTTGGCGGCGGGCAATTTCTTCCCGGGAAGGGGCGGGGAGCACCCGCTCCACCAGCGCCACCGCGCCGTCCACCAGCACCCCGGTGGGCTCTCCCGAGCCGTCCCGGAGGATCTGCCCGCCAGGGGGGTCGGGGGTGCTGCGCTGGATCCCTGCCAGCTCCAGGGCCCGGCGGTTCACCAGCACCGCGTGGCCGTCCACCCGCCGTGCCAGCACCGGGTGATCGGGAATCGCCGCGGAAAGCGCCTGGTGGGTGGGGAACGCCCTTTCGGGCCAGAGGTTCTGGTCCCAGCCGCGCCCCTGAACCCAGCTTCCCGGGGGCAGCTCCCGGGCCTTGGCGGCGAGGCGCTGCACCACCTCGGCTAAGCTGCCGGCGCCGGTGAGGTCCACGGTTTCCAGGGCAAACCCCAGACCGGTGAGGTGGGCGTGGCTTTCGGTGAACCCGGGGAACACGTGAGCCCCGCCGAGCTCCACCACCTCCCTCGCCTTGCTGCGCCACAGCGGCACCGCCTCCGGAGGCACCAGGGCGCGGATCCGCCCTCCCTGGATCGCCAACGCTACCCGGGAAGGACCTTCGGGGAGGTGCACCACCCCTCCCACCAGGAGCCGGTCCACCTTTGCGGGGGTGCAGGAGGCGGCAAAGCACAGCATAAAAAGCCACAGTCCCTTTTGCACGCCTTCACTCTACCCCTTGCGGCCCAGGCTTGCAAACCCGTAAGCTTTCCCCAGGAGGGAAAGCATGGCGGAAAAGCAGGGTTTGAACCGTCGGGAGCTGCTGGCGGCGCTGCCCGCCGCGGCGGTGGCGAGTCTCGGAAGCGCGCAACAAAAACCCCCAGGCGGCTTGCCGGTGGCGGTGGCCTCGAGCAACGGGTTGCAAGCGGTGGAAGAGGCGGTGCGGCGCATGGTGGAGGGGGTGGCGCCGGTGGAGGCAGCGGTGGCCGGGGTGAGCCTGGTGGAGGCGGATCCGGAGGACGTGACCGTGGGCTACGGGGGGCTGCCCAACGAGGAAGGGGTGGTGCAGCTGGATGCGGCGGTGATGGACGGGGTCACCATGCGGGCGGGGGCGGTGGCTGCTCTGGAGGGGATCAAGCACCCCTCCCAGGTGGCGCTTTTGGTGATGCGTCGCACCACCCGGGTGCTCTTGGTGGGGGAGGGGGCGAAGCGGTTCGCGCTGGCCCACGGCTTCCGCGAGGAAAACCTGCTCACCGAGCGGGCGCGGAAGATCTGGCTTTTCTGGAAGGAAAACGCCGCCCCGGGGGACGACTGGCTCCCCGACCCCAAGGAGGTGGAGGACCCGGATATCCGCTGGTTCATCGAAAGGTTCGGGGACCGCTACTTCCGCCCCCAGGGCACGATTCACCTCTCGGCGGTGGACGGGGCTGGCAGGGTGGGGTGCTGCACCACCACATCCGGGCTTTTCTTCAAGCTGCCGGGGCGGGTGGGGGATTCGCCGCTTCCCGGCTGCGGCCTTTACTGCGACAGCGAGGTGGGCTCCGCCGGGGCCACCGGGCACGGGGAGTCCAACATCGTCACCGTGGGAGCGCACACCGTGGTGGAGTTCATGCACCAGGGGAAGTCCCCGGAGCAAGCCTGCCTGGCCGCTTGCGAGCGGGTGGTGCGCAACACCCGGGAGTCGTACTTGCGGGACGAAAAGGGCCGGCCGAAGAACAACGTGGTGTTCTACGCGGCCAACCTCAAAGGGGAAGTGGGGGCGGCAGCTGTGTGGTCCGGGGCGCGCTATGCGGTGTGCCGCGCGGGGGAGCCTCCCAAGCTGGCGGAGGCCGCGTACCTCTACAAGCGCGAACGCTGAACCAAGGCGCTCCCCCAGGCCCAAGCTGGGGTTCGGTCACGCCGGGGCTTGCCGGCGGGAGGAAAAGCGCATAAATCTTTTGGTGCGAGGTCGGTGGGTGGACCGACCGGGAGGTGTGCATGCCCGTGTACGAGTACGCCTGCCAGGACTGCGGCAAGCGCTTCGAGGTGCGCGAGCGCATCGAGGAGCGGCAAAAACGCGAGGTTCGCTGCCCCCACTGCCAGTCGGCCAAGGTGGAGCGGGTGTTTTCCACCTTTTACGCCAAGACCTCGCGCAAGAGCTAGCCCGGAGCTGCCGCTTGGGCTAGCATGGGGGCGTGGCCAGCCGCGCTGCGGATTGGTGGGCCCAAGCCCAGCGGGACCTGCGCATGGCGGAGGTGGCGGCCCGGGAGCAGGCCTACGAATGGGCTTGCTTTTGCGCCCAGCAAGCTGCAGAAAAGGCGGTGAAGGCGCTGCACCTGGCGTTGGGGCAGGAAGCCTGGGGGCACACCGTGGCCAAGCTCTTGGCGGAGCTTCCCTGCGAGGTGCCCCAGAAGCTCGTGGAGCGAGCGAGGTTCTTGGACCTTTACTACGTGCCTAGCCGCTACCCCAACGCGTTCCCCGAAGGGGCTCCTTTCCAGCATTTCGGTCCCCAGCAAGCGGAGGAAGCTGTAGCCCATGCCCGTGCGATCCTCGAGTTCGTGGCTTCTCGAATGGCCTGACACCCAAAAGGTGCTGGCCGCAGTGGTGCGCTGGGCGGAGGAGCAGGCGGCAGCCCACCCCGAGCTTTTGGCCGTGGGGGTTTTCGGCTCCTACGGGCGAGGCGAAGGGGCGGTGGGGAGCGATTTGGACCTGCTGCTGCTGGTCGGAACAAGCCCGCTGCCGCCTTGGGAGCGGGGGCAGTTCGCTTTCGAGAAGCTGCCGCTTGCTTGCGATCCTCTGGTTTACACCCCCCAGGAGCTCGCGGCGCTTTTTGCCAAAAACACCCGGTTCGCCCGCACCTTGGCCTGCGAGCTGCGCTGGCTCTGGCGCGGGGCGCGTTTCCAGGAGTTTCGGGCGTAAAAAAAGGGCGGGCCGAAGCCCGCCCCTTCCAGCGCGAGGCCAGCTCACTGGCCCAAGAGCTCGGCCACCAGGAAATCGGCATCGTAGAGCTTGCGCAGCGCTTCGGTCATGCCCGCAGTGTGCACCGCCACAGCGCGGTTGGCGGTGATGTCGAAGACGAACCGGCCCACCAGGCTCTCGATGTTGCCATCGAAGATGAGCCCCACCAGCTCCCCTTGGCGGTTCACCACCGGAGAGCCCGAGTTGCCGCCGATGATGTCGCAACTGCAGACGAAGTTCAGCGGCGTGGCCAGGTCCAGCTTGTCCTTGCGCTCCACAAAGCGGCTGGGCAGGTGGAACGGCCGCTTGAAGTCGAAGGAAGCGGCGCGATCGTAGAGGCCGTAGAAGGTGGTCTTGCTGGGGGCCACGGTGCCGTTGTAGGGGTAGCCGGTGACCGTACCGTAGGCAAGGCGCAGGGTGAAGGTGGCGTCGGGGTACATGCTCTTGCCGTACACCGCGAAGCGCGCCTTGCCTATCTTCTCCCCGGCGCTGCGCTCGATGGACTGGACGGTGTCCTCGTACCACTTGCGCTCCTTGCGGAGGATCGGGTCCACGCGGCGGGCCAGCGCCACCAGGGGGTCGGTGGAGGCAGCCACCGCTGCCTCGCCCCCCTCCACCAGCTGCTTGCGGAACGCTGGATCGCCGAGCTTCGTGCCGGAGATGGCCTCGTGGGCCACTTCCTCGGGGCTCTTGCCGCCCAAGGCAGCCTTTACGAACTCGTCCTCGGGGCCCAGCTGCTCCAGGGTTTCCTTGAGGCTGTCGGCGAGGAGCACCTCCTCGAACTCGGGGTAAATCGGCGCCGGCGAAAACAGCCGGAACTTCAGGGAAGGCAGCTGGCTTTCGTGGTAGCCGTCCAGCCGCTCACCGTCAGGCTTTTGCACCTCGGCCACCAGCTGCACGATGGAAAGCGCGATGGAGGGCAGGCGGTAGCCCCCCAAGCGGCGGAAGCCGTACTCCTTGGCCCGGGAGCGGTAGAGCGCCTGGGCTTTCTCGATGGCTTCCCAGGCATCGCCGAACTCCTTCTGCCAGGCGGGGTTGGCCGCCACCTTGGCGCGCAGTTCTCGCTCTTGCTTCTCTTTGAGCTCGAACAGCTGGGGATCCTTGAGCCCCTTGTACTCGCCGGAAAGCGCTTTTTTGGAGTTCTCCAGGCCAAAGATCAAGCCGGCAGCTTGCCGCGCCTGCTCCTTGCCCCGGGCGGCGTAAGCCCGAGCTACCGCCAAGCGCCGCTCGATCCCCGCCAGGCGCATGGGGTAGCTCACGTCCCGCAGCGTAGCGAGTTGAGCCAAGGTGTAAAGGCGGTTGGTGGAGCCCGGGTGGCCGGAGACGAACACCAGCTCCCCGTCCTTGGCCCCCGCGGGGTTCCACTTCAGGTAGTGCTCGGGCTTCACCGGCTTGCCGTTCTCGTAGACGCGGAACAGGGCCATGTCCAGGTCGTAGCGCGGGTAGGTGAAGTTGTCGGGGTCCCCGCCGTAAAACGCGGCTTGCTGCTCCGGGGCGAACACCAGGCGCACGTCGGTGTACTTCTTGTAGCGGTACAGCCAGTACTCGCCCCCTTGGTAAAGGGTCACCACGTCGGAGCGCAGCCCCGTGGCTTCCATGCTCTCCTTCTCGATGGCGGCGATCACCGCCTTGCGGGCGTCGTTCGCCTCCTTTTCGCTCATCCCGGGCTTCACCGCTGCCAGCACCCGGGAGGTGACGTCCTCCATGGAAACCAGCACGTTGAGCTCCAGGTCCGGGCAGGGGAGCTCCTCCTGGGGCGTGCGGGCGAGGAAACCCTCCGCCACGTAGTCCTTTTCCGGGGAAGAGACTTTTTGCAGCTGGCCCAGGGCCACGTGGTGGTTGGTGAGCACCAGCCCGGTGGGAGAGACGAAGGAACCGCTGCCCCCGTCGTTGAAGCGCACCGAGGCCAGGCGGATGTGGTCCAGCCACTCCTTGGTGGGGGTGAAGGCGTACTTTTCCACAAGCTGCTTGGTGGGGGGGTTATCGAAGGTCCACATGCCTTCCTCGGCGAACGCCCCAGCGGCCCCCAGGCTGCAGATGAGCACGAACGAAACGATGCGTCGCATGATGCCTCCTCGTGCCGGCAGTTCCGGCAGCCTTTTCTACGCGGCAAGACCCGAAACGGTTCGCCCCGAGGGCGCAACCCCTCCTCACCGGTGGCGGGGGGGGCGGTTGCCACGCGGGGGGTTGCCCTGACGGCGCTCCTCTTTCTGCGGCTCCCCTTTGCGCTCCGGCGGGGGGAGCAATGCCCGGCGGGAGAGCTTGATGCGGTCCTGGGCGTCAATGCCGATGACCTTCACGGTGACCTTGTCCCCCAGCTTGAGCACGTCGGTGACCTCGCGGATGCGCTCGTGGGCGATTTCCGAGATGTGCAGCAGGCCGTCCTGGTTGGGGAGGATCTCGATGAACGCCCCGTAAGGCTCGATGCGCTTCACGGTGCCCTCGAACACCTCCCCCACCTGCACCTGGCGGGTGAGGTTCTCGATGATTTGCCGGGCCTTTTGCGCGGCCTCCAGGTCCGGGGTGGCGATCTCCACGCGCCCGTCGTCCTCGATGTTGATGCGCGCCCCGGTCTGCTCGCAAATGGCGCGGATCGTCTTGCCCCCTGGGCCGATGACGTCGCGGATCTTGTCGGGGTCAATGTACAGCGTGACGATGCGCGGGGCGTACACGGAGATTTCCGGCCGGGGGGAGGCGATGGTGGAGGCCATGATCTCCAAAAGCTCCAGCCTCGCCCGGCGCGCCTGCTCCAGGGCTTTTTCCATGATCTCCCGGGAAAGCCCGGTAATCTTGATGTCCATCTGCAGCGCGGTGACCCCGTCCTTGGTGCCCGCCACCTTGAAGTCCATGTCGCCGTAGTGATCCTCCTGGCCGGCGATGTCGGTGAGGATCGCGTGGCGCGTGCCGTCGGCGACCAAACCCATGGCGATCCCGGCCACCGGCTGGCTGATGGGGACCCCAGCGTCCATGAGCGCCAGGGTGCCGCCGCACACCGTGGCCATGGAGGAGGAGCCGTTGGACTCGAGGATGTCGGAAACCACCCGCAGCGTGTAGGGGAAAACGTCCTGGGAAGGGATCACCGGGGCCAAGGCGCGCCGCGCCAGGTGGCCGTGGCCGATTTCCCGGCGGGAGGGCCCGCGCATCGGCCGCACTTCCCCCACGGAGAACGGCGGGAAGTTGTAGTGCAGCATGAAGCGCTGCTGGGTTTCCCCCTCCAGCGCCTCGATGATCTGCACGTCCTCGGAGGTGCCCAAGGTACAGGTCACCAGCGCTTGGGTTTCCCCCCGGGTGAACAGCGCCGAGCCGTGGGTGCGGGGCAAAAGCCCCACCTCGCAGCTCACCGGGCGCATCTGGTCGAAGGCCCGGCCGTCCAAGCGCTCCCCCTTGGCGAGCACCGCGTGGCGGAACTGCTCCTTCACCATCTCGTGGATGATGGCGCTCACCCAAGGCCCTTTTTCCAGCCGCTCTTCTTCAGGCAGACTTGCCAGGGCCGCTTCCTCCACCGCCTCGATGGCCTTCTTCTGGGCGAGCTTCCCCCGCACCCGCAGCGCCTCGTCCAAGGGAGCGGCAAACGCTGCCCGGATGCTCGAGGCCAGCTCTTCGGGCCACGGGGGTGCCGGGGGAACCCAACTGGGCTTGGGTCTGCCTACCTTTTCCACCAGCCGCCGCTGGGCAGCGATGATCTGGCGGATGGCCCCGTGGGCCACGTCAATGGCGTCGAGGATCGTGGCCTCGGCAACCCCGGTGGCCCCGGCTTCCACCATCACCACCGCCTCCTCGGTACCTGCTACCACGATCTCCAGCTGCGCCCGGGCCCGCTGCTCGTGGGTGGGGTTGATCACGAAGCTGCCGTCCACGAACCCCACCCGCACCGCGCCCACGGGCTTGTCGTAGGGGCAATCGGAAACCATGAGCGCCGTGGAAGCGGCGTTGATGGCCAAAACGTCCGGGTCGTTGGCCTGGTCGGCGGAAAGCACCGTGCCGATGATTTGCGTTTCCTGGCGGTACCCCTTGGGGAAGAGCGGGCGCAGCGGGCGGTCTATGAGCCGGGCGGTGAGGATCTCCTTTTCCGTGGGCCTGCCTTCCCGCTTGAACCACCCGCCAGGGATGCGGCCCCCGGCGTAGGTGTACTCCCGGTAGTCCACGGTGAGCGGCAAGAAATCCACCCCTAGCCGCTCCTGCTTGGCAAAGCAGGCGGAAACCAGCACCACGGTTTCCCCGAAACGAACCAAGCAGGCCCCGTCGGCCTGCTTGGCGACCTTGCCTACGGAAAACTCCAGGGATCTTCCTTCGAGGGTGACGCTCTCGATGACTTCCATCGCTTCCTTCCAGCCCTCAGCGCCGCAAGCCGAGCCGCTCGATGAGCGCACGGTAGCGGTTGATGTCCTTGCGCTTGAGGTACTCCAGAAGCCGTCGCCGCTGCCCCACCAGCATCAAAAGCCCCCGCCGGGAGTGGTGGTCCTTCACGTGGACCTTGAAGTGCTCCGTGAGGTACTCGATGCGCTTGGTGAGCAAGGCGATTTGCACCTCGGGCGAGCCGGTATCGTGCTCGTGGCGCCGAAACTCGGCGATAATCCGCTCTTTCGCTTGGGCGTATTCCTGTTGCGTCATCTGCCACTCCTTCGCACGCTTTCCGGGTACACCCGGAAAGTGCGCCAAGTCTATCACGGGAAAACCCCTTCCTCAACCTCCGCCAGCACCGTGCGCGGTGCCAAGGTGAGGCTCCGGGCCCTGGGCAAGTATACGCTGGTCTGCCCCACCCCCAAAAGCGTGCCCAGGCGGCTGCGCACCGCCACGTACTGCCCCGGCACGAACTCCCCCACCACGTCCCGCACCACCACCTCCTGACCCCGGCAGAAGTGCTGCGCCGCCACGGGGTTGAGGGTTACCGAGGGGAACGGGAACGCAATGTCGGAAAGCTCCACCCAGGCGCCTTCCGGGATGGCCGGGGGTTTTTCCGCGAGCTTCTCGGCCGCCACCGCGGCCTCCACCCGCCAGGGTCCCACCCGCACCCGCCGCAGCTGCGCCAAATGCCCGCCGCACCCCAGTATCTCGCCGATGTCGTGGGCCAGGGAGCGCACGTAGGTGCCCGAGGAGCAAACCACGGAAAACCGCAACCGGTCCGGCGCCGCCACCGCCAGCTCCAGCTCCCACACGGTCACCAGCTTCGGCTCCCGGGGCACCTCCTCCCCCGCCCGGGCCAGCTCGTAGAACTTCTTGCCGTCCTTCTTCTTGGCGGAAAACGGCGGGGGCAGCTGGGTAAGCTCCCCGGAAAACCGCCGGGCAAGATCCTCCAGCACCTCCTGGGAAAGCTCCGGTACCGGGGCAGGCGGGCCCAGGGGCTCCCCCTCGGCATCGTAGGTGGTGGTGGCGAACCCCAGGCGAATCTCCCCCTCGTACGCCTTTTCCCAGGCCAGGAGGTACCCCTGGAGGCGCGTGGCCTTGCCCACGCACAGCACCAGAAGCCCCGTGGCCGCCGGATCCAGGGTGCCGGTATGGCCGATGCGCTTTTCCCGCAAGCCGCGGCGCGCCACCTGCACCACGTCGTGGGAGGTGGGGCCCGCAGGCTTGTCCACTAAGAGCAAACCGGATTTGCCGCTCATGGCGCCTCCAAAAGCGCAACCACCGCGGGGAGGATCGCCTCCCGCGCTGCCGCCAGGTCGCCCGAGAACGTGAGCCCAGCGGCGTTCACATGACCCCCACCGCCGAACCGCGCAGCCAGGGCCTGCACGTTGATGCTGCCCTTGGAGCGCAGGGAAACCTTCACGGTGGAGGGGGCGAACGCCTTGAAGAACACCGCCACCCGCACCCCTTCGATGGCCCGCACCAGGTTGATCATGTCCTCGGTGTCCTCGGGCCCCGCTTGGGCTTGGGCGAGCATCTCCCGGGTACAGGTGATCACCGCCACCCGCCCGTGGGCGTGAAGCTCCAAGCTCCCCAGCACCAACGCTTGGAGGCGCACCACCCGCGGGGGGACGTGGTCGTTGAGCGCCTCGGCGATCACCGCTGGCTGGGCTCCCGCAGCCACCAGGCGAGCTGCCGCGGTGAACGCCCGCACCGTGGCGTTGCTGTAGCGGAAGTCCCCGGTGTCGGTGACCAACGCGGTGTACAGGCAGGTGGCCATGGTGGGGGAGACCGGCACACCGGCAGCGTCCGCCACCGCCAGCAGCATCTCCCCCACCGCGGGGGCTTCCGGGTCCAGGAAGTTCACGGTCCCGTAGCCGGGGTTGTCCAGGTGGTGGTCCACGTTCACCAGCGGCTTGGAAAGAAGCTCGGGAAAACCCGGCCGATCCACGCCGGGGCATTCCAGGAACACCACCAGCTCCGCCTTGGCCAAAAGCCCCGGGTCCACCCGCTCGGTGACCTGCACCGCCTCGAGCCCGGGAAGAAAAGCCAGGCTAGCCGGATGCGGGTCGCGGTTCACCACCGCCGCCTCCACCCCCAGGGCCTGGCACAGCTCCCGGAGGGCGAGCTCGGAACCCAGGGCGTCTCCGTCGGGGCTGCGGTGGCTGGTGATGAGCACGAACCGCGCCCTAGCCAGGGCCTGGGCCACCTGGCGGGGAGCCTGGAGCGGGTCACTCACCGGGCTCCTCCGGGGGTTTTTCGGCGGCGAGCCGCTGGAGGATCTGCGCCACGCGGTCGGCGTGCTCGTACCCTTTGTCCCGCACGAAGACGAGCTCGGGGATGGTTTCCATGCGCACCGCGCGCTTGAGCTCGGCGCGGAGGAACCCCTTCGCCTGCTCCAGCCCTTCCGCCGCTTGCCGCTCCCGCTCCTTGTCGCCGAACACCGAAAAGTACGCTTTGGCTTGCTTCAGGTCGCCGGAAAGCTCCACCGCGGAAATTACCACGCCGGCAAGACGCGGATCCTTGGCTTCCCGCAGCAGCACGCTGGAAAGCACTTCCCGGATGGTTTCCTCGAGCCTCGCTTTGCGCAAACGGGGATCGCGCATGCTGCCTCCTAACGGAGCTGCACCACGCTCACCCGCTCGGCCAGCACCACGCCGGGGAAGAGCTGGTGCACAAGCTCCAAAGCTCGGCTCACGGTGCCCCGGGCTTGGGCCTCGCCGGTGGCCAGGGCGGAAATCGCCAACCCTGCCCGCTGGTGCAGGTCTTGAAAATCGGCTTCCACCACCAGCACCGGGAAGCGGTGCCGCAGCCGGTCCTCCAAAGAGCGCAGGTCCTGGCGCTTGTCCTTGAGGGAGCGGGCACCGGGAAAGTGCAGCTCCACTTCCGCCAAGGCCACGAACAGCGGGGAAAGCTCGCTGGGCACCACGCACCTCACGCTTCCAAGGTGCGGGCCACTTCCACCACCTTGAACGCCTCGATGACGTCGCCCTTCTTGATGTCCTGGTACCCGGAAAGCGTGAGCCCGCACTCGAACCCGGCCTTCACCTCGCTCACGTCATCCTTGAACCGCTTGAGGCTGCCCAGGCTACCCTGCCAGACCACCACGTTGTCCCGCACCAAGCGCACCTTGGCCTGGCGGCTGATGACCCCGTCGGTCACCATGCACCCGGCCACGGTACCCACCTTGGGGATGTGGAAGATCTCCCGCACCTCCGCCCGGCCCAGCTCCTCCTCCTTGTACGTGGGCTCCAGGAGCCCTGCCATGGCCTTCTGGATGTCCTCGGTGAGGTGGTAGATGACGTTGTAGGTGCGGATCTCCACCTTGTAGCGCTCCGCCAGCTCCCGGGCGATGCGCTCCGGACGCACGTTGAAGCCGATGACGATGGCGTCCGAAGCCGAGGCCAGGTGGATGTCGTTTTCGGTGATGGCCCCCACCGAAGCGTGGAGCACGTTCACCGTCACCTCGGGGGTGGAAAGCTTGGAAAGCGTGTCCCGAAGCACCTCCACCGAGCCCTGCACATCGGCCTTGAGCACGATGTTCAGGGCCTTCACCTGCTGGGAAGCGATGTGGTCCAAAAGCCTTTCCAGGGAAACGGGCTTGGTGGCCATTTGCTCTTCCTTGGCCCGCTCCTTCCGGTGGGTGGCCACCTCCCGGGCCTTGGCCTCGCTCTCCACCACCTGGAAGATGTCCCCGGCTTCCGGCAGCTCCTCGAACCCCATGACCTCCACCGGCTCCGAGGGGCCCGCCTCCTTCACGGGCTTGCCGGTGGCGTCCACCATGCTGCGCACCCGGCCCCAGGTGTCGCCAGCGAAGAAGTAGTTCCCGGGCTTGAGGGTACCTTGCTGCACCAGCACCGTGGCCACCACACCCCGCCCCTTTTCCTTGCGGGCCTCGAGGATCGTGCCCCGGGCCGGGCCCTCCTTGGGGGCTCGCAAACCCTGCATCTCCGCCACCAGGAGGATCACCTCCAGCAGATCGCCGATCCCCTGCTTCTTCAGCGCCGAAACCTCCACCACCGGCACGTCGCCGCCCCAACCCTCCACCAGCACCCCGTGTTCCGCCAGCTCCCGCTTCACCCGATCGGGGTTGGCGTTGGGCTTGTCAATCTTGTTGATGGCCACCACCATGGGAACCTTGGCGGCGCGAGCGTGGGCGATAGCTTCCACGGTCTGCGGCATCACCCCATCGTCCGCCGCCACCACCAGCACCACGATGTCCGTGACCTTGGCCCCCCGGGCGCGCATGGCGGTGAACGCCTCGTGCCCCGGGGTGTCAATGAACACGATGGGCTTGCCCTGGTAGACCACCTTGGAGGCACCGATGTGCTGGGTGATGCCCCCAGCCTCCCGCTCCGCCACGTGAGTCTTGCGGATCGCGTCCAAAAGCGAGGTCTTGCCGTGGTCCACGTGCCCCATGACCGTCACCACCGGAGGCCGCGGTTCCCCGAGCCCCACCTGCCCGGACTCCTCCAAGGTGAGGTCAATCTCCTCCTCGAAGGAAACCACCAAGGCATCCACCCCTAACGAGGCGCAGATCTCCTCGGCCAGCTCCCGGGGGAGCGTCTGGTTGGCGGTCACCATCAGCCCCTTGGCCAGCATCAGGTAGCGGATGAGGTCCTTCACCAGCACGTTGAGCTTTTCCGCCAGCTCCCGCACCGTGACCGCCTCGGAGAGGTACACCGGCCCTTCGGGCCTCTTGCCGTCCCGGAACTCCAGCACCGCCTCCACCGGTCGGGAAGGTGTCTGCTCTTTGGCACCCTTGGTGGGTTTCTTGGCGGGACGGGCCGAGGTTGGAGGCGGCATGGGGACCGGTTTGCTCTCCTCGGCGGGGCGCGCCTTCTGCTTCTCGTAGGTTTCCAGAAGCTCGCGGATCGCCGCAGCATCCGCCACTGCCTTGCTCTTCTTTGTGGCTCTGCCAGTGGGCGCGGTTTTTTGCGCTTGTTTCGCTGCCAGAAGCCGCGCGCGGATCTCCTCTTCGGAAAGCTCCCGCAGCTTGCCCTCCAAGGGGGTCTTGGCCTTTTTCGCAGCGCTCGCCGGGGCTTGCTCGCCGGAAGCGGCTTGCTGGGCAAGCTGCGCAGCAGCGGGCTCCGGTGTGGCACCGGCTTCGGCGGCGGCAGCTTCCCCCGCGGGCTCGGCCACCGGGACTGGCGCTGGCTCGGGGACCGGCGCTGGCTCGATGGTGGGTGCTGGCTCGGGGGCCGGGGGAGCCGGGGTAACCGCCTCGGGGGAAGCGGCCGGTGCCTCCGCCGGAGCCTTGTGGGGGGAAGCCACAGGTGCCGCCTCGGGCTGCGCGCTCGTTGCTGGCGGGTGGGGCGCCGGTTTGGGCGCCGAGGCAGGGACCACCAAACCGTCCAAGCTGGGGACCTCGTCGGGCAGCTCCTCCTCCACCAGATGCCGCCGCAGTCCCTTCTTGGGCTTGCGCAGCACCGGCTTGGGTGCTGGCTCCGCCGGGGGGGCCGTCACCTTGGGCTCCTGGCGAACGATGACCTCCTTGGGCTTGCGGGTGAGGGTTTCGCCGCGGATGATGGCGCGCACGGTTTCCAGGTCCAGGGTGTCCTCGGCGCTGGAAACCTCCACACCGATGGCCCGCAGCTTGAAGATCAGCTCCGGAACCTCCACGCCCATCGTTCGGGCCACGTCGCCTACACGGAAAACCTGAGCCATGCTTCACTCCTCGCGGGGGGAAGCCGCTTGCGCTTCCAACGCTGCCTTGGCCGCCTCGATGAGCTTTCCGGCCGAATGAGGACCGATCCCGGGGATTTCCATGAGCTTTTCCGGGGGCGTGCTCACCAGCGCTTGGGCGTGGGAGATGCCGTGCTCCATGAGCCTCTCGCGCATGCGCTCGGTGATCCCGGGGATGTCCTCCAAGGGGATGACCGCTTCGTACTCCACCGCGGACTCCCGCTCCTGCGCGCTCACCGCTTCTTCGAGCTCCCCCTCCATTTCCCGGAGCATCGCGGCCAGGGCGCTGGAAATCTCGTCCTTCACTTCCTTTTCGGTCTTGATGATGATCTTGCAGCCGGTGAGCTTATCCGCGAGCTTCACGTTCTGCCCGTTCTTGCCGATGGCCATGGAGTACTGCTCGCTGGAAACCACCACCTCGAGCTTGGGCCGCCGTTTGATAATCTTCAACGGCTCGCCGGTTTGCTCGTCCACCGCCACGTTGCCTTCCTTGTCCCGCAGCAGCTCCTCCACCACCTCTTCGTCCACCCGCACCCGGTTCACCTTGGCAGGGGCCAACGCCGCCTGGGCGAAGGTCACCAGGTCCGGGGACCAGGGGATGATGTCCACCTTTTCCCCCCGCAGCTCCCGCATGATCGCTTGCACCCTGGTTCCGCGCATCCCTACGCAGGCGCCGATGGGGTCCACGTCCCGGTCCCGGGAAGCCACGGCCACTTTGGCCCGCTCCCCCGGGGCGCGGACGCACCCCTTGATCACCACGGTGCCGTCGAAGATCTCCGGCACCTCCATTTCCAAAAGCCGCTCCAGGAGCAGCGGGGAGGTGCGGGAAAGCACCACCTGGGGTTTGTTGGCGTCCTTGGTGACCTCCACGATCACCGCCCGCACCCGCTCCCCTTGGTTGAAGCGCTCGCCGCGGATCTGTTCCCGCTTGGGGAGGATCCCCTCGGTGCGGCCCAGGTCCACGATCACATCCCCCTTCTCGATGCGCTTGACGATGCCGTTCACCATCTCGCCGATCTTCTTGGAGTACTCGGCGTGGATCAGCTCCCGCTCCGCCTCCCGCACCCGCTGGAACAGCATCTGCCGGGCTGCCTGGGCAGCGATGCGGCCGAGCTGCTCGGCGTCCAATTCCCCCAGCACCAGCTCGTCCCCCACCTGGGCGTTGGGGTCCAGCTTGCGGGCCTCCTCCAGGGTGATCACCTCGGTGGGGTTGTCGTTCTCCCCGATCTGCTCCACCACCTTGCGGACCCGCACGCAGGAGATCTCCCCGGTATCCAGGTTCACCGTGGCCTTCACCCCGCGTTCCTTGAAGTGCTTCCGGGCCGCCTGAGCGATGGCGTCCTCCAAGGCGCGCACCATCCGCTCCGGGGCGATCTCGCGCTCCGCCGCTGCTTGTTGGATCAAGCCTTTCAGTTGCAGAAGCTTCATACCTTCTTCCCTCGCTTGCCTGGCCTGGTGCGCCATCGCTTGCCGGCGAACGGCGCCAGGCGAGTTTCAAATATCGCACGTTCCGGCAAAAGATGCACCACGTCGTGTTGGTCCCGCACCCGCACCACGCCAGCTTCCAGCCCCTCCAGGTACCCCTCCACCACCTTGCTCCCGGACCAGCTGGGGGCCATGCGCACCCGCACCACCCGGCCCACGAAGCGCTGGTAGTCCTCGGGCCGGTAGAACTTGCGCTCCATCCCCGGGGAGGAAACCTCCAAGGTGTACGGGCCGGGGAACGGGTCGAACAGGTCGAACAGCACGCTGGCTTGCTCCGAAAGGCGGGTGCAGTCGTCCAGGCTCACCCCCTCCTCCCGGTCGATCACCAGGCGCACCACGGGCCTGCGGGCAGTGCCCGCGAACTCCACCGCCAAAAGCTCCACCCCCTCGTCCGCCGCCAGGGCCGCGAGCTTGGCCATGAGTTCCTCAGGCAGCTTTGGCACGTGCTTCCTCCGCGCTGCCCCCGAAAAAAAAGTGGGACGCACGTCCCACTTTCTCGCGAAAGCAGCCAAGGGAAGTATAGACCTTTTTTGGGGCAATGCAAGGTGCTGGTATCCTGCCCGGGACCTTGTGATTATACTCACGCGGTGCTATCTTGAGAGCTGGGTGCCCGCGAAGGGCCCGAAGGGAGGCAGCCATGAAAAAACCCAAGATCACCGTCATCGGAGCAGGGAACGTGGGGGCTACCACCGCCATGCGCTTGGCGGAAGCGCAGCTCGGGGACGTGGTGCTGGTGGACGTGGTGGAGGGGATGCCCCAGGGGAAGGCCCTGGACCTCTACCAGGCAGCACCGGTGGTGCACCACGACTCGCTTTTGGTGGGCACCAACGATTACGGCCCCACCGAGGGCTCGGACATCGTGGTGATGACCGCTGGGCTCGCCCGGAAACCTGGCATGAGCCGGGACGACTTGCAGGACGCCAACGCCAAGATCGTGGCGGAGTGCATGTCCCGGGTGGCCAAGACCTCCCGGGACGCCATCGTCATCATGGTCACCAACCCCCTGGACGTGATGTGCGAGGTGGCCCGGCGGGTCACCGGGTTCCCCCGGGAGCGCATCATTGGCATGGCGGGGATCCTGGACACCGCGCGGATGCGGGCGTTCATCGCCATGGAGATGGGGGTTTCCACGGAAAGCGTGTTTGCCATCGTGCTGGGGGGCCACGGTGACTCCATGGTGCCGCTGCCGCGCTACACCACGGTTTCCGGGGTGCCGCTGCCGGAGCTTTTGCCCAAGGAGAAGATAGATGCCATCGTGCAGCGCACCGCCCAGGGGGGCGGAGAGATCGTCAAGCTCCTCAAGACCGGGTCCGCCTACTACGCCCCGGCCGCGGGGGTGTGGGAAATGGTGGACGCCATCGTGAAGGACCGCAAGAAGATCCTCCCCTGCTCGGTGTACCTCCAGGGGGAGTTCGGGCTTTCCGACGTGTGGGTGGGCGTGCCCTGCAAGCTCGGCGCCAAGGGGATGGAGGGGGTGTTCGAGCTCAAGCTCACCGAGCAGGAGCTTGCCCTGTTGCACAAGAGCGCTGCCGACGTGAAGAACCAGATGAACAAGTTGCCCGCCAAGTTCGACGTCTAGCGCTTGCCCGGTTGCCGAAGCGAAGAAAGGCCGCGCTTGCGCGGCCTTTTGCTATCGGTGACGCACCACCCCCACCCGAGGGCAGCGGGAGGCCAGCGGGCAGCGAGAGCAACGGGGGGAGGTGGGGGTGCAAACCAGCTGGCCGAACGTCACCAGCCAGTCGTTGATGGGGATCCACGCCTCCCGAGGGAGCAATGCCTCCAGCGCGGCCTCGGTGCCCTCCGGGGTGCGGGTGGCCACCAGCCCCAGCCGGTTGACGATGCGGTGCACGTGGGTATCCACGCAAATGGCGGGGATACCGAAGCCCAGGCCCAGGACCAGGTTGGCGGTCTTCCTGCCCACCCCAGGCAGCGCCAAGAGCGCTTCCCGGTCCGCCGGCACTCGGCCCCCGTGGCGCGCCAGGAGCTCCTGGGCGATGCGGCGCAGCGAGCGCGCCTTGGTGCGGTAGAACCCCGCGGGGTAGATGAGCTGGGCGATGCGCGATTCCGGCAGAGCCGAAAGCGTCTGCGGGTCCGGGGCATGGGAAAAAAGCCGCGCCGCCGCCTGGGCGGTGACCGCATCTTTGGTGCGCAGGGAAATCACGCAGGCCACCAGCAGGCGGAAGGGGTCCCGCTCCCGCTCCAAGGTTGCCAAGGTGGTGGGCTTGGCGCCAGCGTGGAAGCGGGCGAGCTCCTGCAACAGCCAACCGATGGCCTCGGGGCTCCAGCTCACGGCTTGCCCCTTGCGGGAAGCGCCAGCAGCAGCAAACCGCAACAAGCCCCAGCGAGCCCCGGCTCCAGCCCCGGGGGAAGCGCCGGACGCAGCTGCTCCAGCCCCAGGCACACCAGCGCTCCCGCCACCATCGCCGCTCCCGCGCGCCCCGGGGAGCCCACCCCGAAGCGCGCTGCCAGGATCGCGGGCAGGAAGCTCGCGGTGAAAAACCCCCACCCGAAAACCCCGAGCAGCGCCACGCTCCGCTCGCTCCCCACCCCAAGACCCACCCCCAGCGCCCCCACCACCCCGGTGGCGAGGCGCGCCCAATGCACGCCGGCTGGGGGCCGGCCCAGAGCCTGGGGGAGGTCGTAGGTGAGGGCGGCAGCGGCCAGGTTCAAGAGTGAGCTCACCGTGGACATGATGGCGAAAAGGCACCCCACCCCGGCCAGCCCCACCACCCCTGGCCTTAAGCGGGACAGCAGCGCCGGCACCACTTGGTCCCCTGTGGCGGGCAAGCTGCCGGCCTGCACCAGGGCCAGCGCCGCGAGCCCCACCCCCACCCACACCGTGAGCACCGCCATGAGGCTCCCGGTGAGCACCAGGGGAAAGCGCGCCAGCTCCCGCTCGTCCCGCAGCAGGAAGAACTTCTGCAAATAGTGCGGCTGGGCCAGGGTACCCAGGGTGAAAAGCAGGTACCAAGCGGCGGCTTTGGCGGGGGGAAGCTTTCCGAAGCTTCCCAAAAACCCCCCAGGTGCAGCGAAGAGCGCCCCCAGCGCCCCGGTGCTCGCGGCGTGGGCCAAGGCCAGGGCGGCGAGGGCCAGGGCTACCACCCCCATCGCCACCCCCTGGGCCGCGTCCACCCAGACCCCCGCTCGCATCCCTCCCGCGGCCATGTACGCCACGGTGGCCAGGCACACCGCGCACGCCCAGAAGAGCTGCGAGCCCCCCAGCAGCGTCGCTCCCAGCACCCCCGCGGCCTTGGCCTGGACCGCGAGCGCCGCCACGCACCCCAGGGCTAAAAGCAGCGCCGCCACCGGGCGCGCGGGGGTGGCGAAGCTCTGGCCGAAAAGCTCCGGGACGCTCACCGCCCGGGGGGAGCGGCGCACCAGCCACCCCCCCACCACCCAGCACTGCAGCACCCCGGTGAGCGGGGCGGGGAGGATCATCCACAGCGCCCCCACCCCTTGCTGCGCCAAAAGCGCCGGCCCCCCCACGAAGGTAAAAGCCGAAAGGCCGATGGCGGTTCCGGAAAGCCCAGCCAGGAGCGCCGAGGCTCGGTGCCCCGCAGCAAAAAACGCGACGTGGTCGAGCCGCCTTCCTCCCAGGGCGAACCCCACCGCCACCGCCAGCCCCGCCAGCGCCAAAAGGCTCAGCGGGACCATCGGGAGGCTCGGGCGAAAAGCCCCAGGAACCAAGCGGCTGCTGCCAGGTAGCAGCAGCAAAGCACCCAGAGAAAACCCGCCACCGGCCGGGCCGCCAAGAGGAAGGCGCCACCCAGGGTCACCGCCAGCGCCCCGGCTACCCCGAGGACCGCCCTGGGGGTGGGAGCTGCCCCTTGGGGGTGGCGCCCTGCTGCCGCCAAAAGCAGGCTCACGCTCGCCACCACAGCGAGAACGCTCGCAGCGCCACCCAGCGCTGGCAGCAGCAAGACGGGCCCCGCCACGCCGAAAACCCACGCCGCTCGCATCCCAGCGCAGTGTAACCCAGGGCCACTTTGGTGGAAGTTCCGGGTCACCCCGGGCAGTGGCGCGAAACTCCGGCGCTGGCGGGCCTGGTGGAACCGCGCGCTGTTCGCTGTCCTGGCGGTCAGGATCGAGCCAGTGGAGGCAGCCCTTCTTGCCTTCGACGGCTCCTAGGCTTGCTCGCCGTGCTCTGGCGACCGCTCTTCGATGTACTCCCGAAGACGGCCCACCTGCACGATCCAGAGCTTACCCGCCACCGTTCGCTGCTGCAGCGCCGCCGCGAGCGTTCCCAGCACCGCCTCCAAATGGGTGTGGGAAAGTCGAGGCGGCAGCTGCAGCACGGCGATACCCGGTTAGCTGGCCGGGGGAAACCGCAGCAGGTTGCCGAACCCCAGGTCCAGGGTGACCAAGCAGCGCCCCTCCTGGCGGCAGATCTCAAGGAGTTGTTGGTCCGAGGCGGAGCAAAGCCCCTCTTCGGGTACGGTGGCCACGTCAAAGCCCGCGGTTCGGAGCATCGTCGCGGCGCGGCGCCCGAGGTTTTCGTCGAGCTTGAGCTTCACCGCGAAGCCTCAGCGGGAATGTCGAAAACGCGTTCGCGGGCCATCTCCGCGCCGTAAGCAATGCAAGCCAGCACGTCCGCCTCCTCCAGGCTGGGGTAGTCTTCGAGGACACCCTGGACGCTCCAGCCGCTCGCCAGCAGGTCGAGGATCAGGGCAACGGGAATGCGGTGGCCGCGGATGCAAGGCTTGCCGAAGCACACCGCTGGATCCACCGTGATGCGTGCCAGCAGCTCTTCCCTGGTCATGGCTTTTGCCCCTCTCCTCCCGGGTTCCCGCAAACCGCTTGCCTCCATCCTGGGCTCGTTTGCACCTGGGCAGGAGCGGGCAACTGCGGTTGCCCCGGAAAGCGAGCCCCTATCATCATAGCCGTTTCCAAGAGTTCGGGTGGTGGAACCGGGTGGTGCGGCAAGCACAGGGTGGCGGGGCTGGTTCTCGGCGGTTTGCTAGGCGAAACCGGGCTTTGGCTAGAATACCCCCATGCCGGCGAACCTCACGCCGCAGTACAAGGCAGCGGAGGCCAAGTGGCGGCAGGCCAGGAGCTTGGAGGAAAAGCGCCAGGCTTTGGAGGAGATGCTGGCCACGATCCCCAAGCACAAGGGGACCGAGAAGCTGCAGGCGGACATCAAGCGGCGCCTGGCGCGGCTGCGCCAGGAGGAGGAAAGCCGCAGCGCCAAGCACGGCCTTGTGTTCCGGGTGGAGCCCGAAGGGGCGGCGCAGGTGGTGCTTTTGGGACCGCCCAACTGCGGCAAGTCCTCGCTTTTGGCGGCGCTCACCCGGGCGGAGCCGGCCATCGGCGATTTCCCCTTTACCACCACCCGCCCCCAGCCGGGGATGATGCCGTTCGAGGACGTGGCGCTGCAGCTGGTGGACTTGCCCCCGGTGGCAGCAACCCACATGGACCCTTGGCTTCCCAACCTGGTGCGCGCCGCCGATGCCGCGGTGCTGTTCGCTGACCCCACTTCCCCGGAGGTGCCCGAGGACGTGGAAACCGTGCGCCAGCGCCTGGCGGAGGTGCGCATCCCGCTGGTGGGCTCGCTTCCCGAGGATGCGGACCCCAGGGACACGCCGCTTCCCACCTTGCTGGTGATTGCCAAGGTGGACAAGGCCCGGGAGGAGGACATCCAAGTTTTGGAGGAGATGTACGGCAAGGTGTTTCCCACGGTGCGGGTTTCGGCCCACGCCCGCACCGGGTTGGAGCGGTTCAAGGTGGCGCTTTGGCGGCTTTTGGGGCTGGTGCGGGTGTACAGCAAGCCCCCCGGCAAGCCGGTGGACCGCACCGCGCCGTTCGTGCTGCCGGAAGGGTCCACAGTCGCGGACCTGGCGGCGCACATCCACCGGGAGCTCGTGGAAAAGCTCGCGTTCGCCAGGGTCTGGGGCGGCAAGCTGGAGGGGCAGAAGGTTTCCCGGGATTTCCAGCTCCGGGACCGGGACGTGGTGGAGCTGCACGCATGAGGAGGAGCCCATGGATGAGCCGAGGATCGCAGGGTTGAAACCGCTGAAGGTGGAGATGCAGCCCGGGGAGTACTGGTGGTGCGCCTGTGGCCGCTCCGAAAACCAGCCGTTTTGCGACGGCTCCCACAAGGGCACCGGGTTCGCTCCGGTGAAGGTGGTGATCGAGGAAAAGAAGCTTTTCGCTTGGTGCCTTTGCAAGCGCTCCGCCAAGGGCGCCCTTTGCGACGGCGCGCACAAGAAGCTTGCCGCCGAGACCGAAAACCCCTGAGCCCAGCGGCAGCTCCGGAGGAACGCGGGCCTCGGGGAGGCGCAGCGCGGGCTACATCTCCTCGGGCACCGGGATGCCCAGCAGCACCTCGAGGATTTCCTGGATCGTCTGGGCGAAGTGGCGGAACACCGCCCGGCGCAACGCCCGCAGCTGGGGGTTTTCCGCGTGGAGCACCGGGTGGTGGTGGTAGAGGTTGTGGAAGCTCTGGGCCAGCTCCCGGGCATGGCCCGCCAAAAGCGAGAGCTCCAGGGTGGCCAGGGCCTTTTCCACCATCTCCCGGGTGCGCAGGCATGCGAAGACGAGCTCCCAAAGATCGTCGGGCACGGCTTGGTCTTGCATTGCTGCGGCGTCCTCCTCGGCGGTGGCGGCAAGCCCGGCCGCAGCGAGCTTGGCGAACATCTTCTTGGCCCGCACCGCGGCGTACTGCAGGTAGGGTCCGGTGTCCCCCTCGAACGCCAGGGCATCCTCGAAGTCGAACGCCAGCACCCGGTTGCGGGATTGGTGCACCATTTGGTAGCGCAGCGCCCCCACGGCGATGGCCCAGGCCCGCTGGGGCAGATCCTCGGGGGGAGCTTGGCCTTCCAGCCGGCGGAGGATGGCTTTTACCGCCTCCTCCACCAGCGCGGCCAAGAGCTCGTCGGCCTTTACGCCGATCCCCCGCCGGCCGGACATTTCCACCCAGGGTTTGGCGAGCTCTTCCGGGGAAAGCCCGAAGCTTTTCCCCGAGCGGGCCTCCAGCACCGCCAGCGCCTTGGGGGAAAGCGCCACCATCTCGTAGGCGAAGTGAACGCAGGAGGCGGCCTTTTCCTCCCCGGCCAGCTGGCGCACCGCTTCCTTTACCACCTTCTGGGGGTAGGCCTGGCGCACGTCAATGACGTTGTAAACCACCCCCCCGGCGCCGAAAGAAACCCCGGCCGGGCGCTCCTTCGGGTCAGGGGTGGTGGTGTAGAGCACCTGGGGGCCCTCCCCGTACTCCACGGGAGAGGCGGGCCCAGGCTGGGCGTAGCGGGCGAACGGGCGGTAGCCGAAATCCGCCCGCTGGCCTGCCTCGTCCACAAGCAGCCCGAGTTTCCAGAGCTGGTAAGCGATGTCCTTGCCGGTGTAGGTCACGGTCCCGTTGGAGCGCACGAGGATCTTGTCGGCATCGGCGAGACCAGCGAACTCCGGGGAATCGGCCAAGCTCATCACCCAGCAGCCGGCGTTTTTCCCCTGCTCCTCGAAGCGGATGGCCCTCTTTTCGGCCAGCGCCCGGAACGCCCTTTGCCAAAACCCCAGGCGGAGGATGTGGGACTCGTGGGGGAGCACGTCGTAGGCCACCCCGAGACGGGCCATGGTGCGGAGGTGGCAGGTGAGGTTGGCGGTGGCCACCACGTACCCCAACGCCGCAAGCGCTTTCGGGTCGTGGGGGTTTCTGGCCAGCTCGGGGAGCACCCCCACATCGTCCGGGGCCTCCCCTCCACCGGCCTCCAGGGCGTGGAGCACCTCCTCCCGGAACGCCGCGGCCTCGGGGACCTCCTCGTACCAGCGGGCAAGTTGCGGGTAAAGCTCCCAGCAGAGGTCATCGAAGTCGGGTTTTCCCAGCTCGTCGCTCACCAGCTCCCGCGCCTCCCAGCGACGGGCCAGCTCCTCGAGCACCTGCCGGCGGGAGGCAACCCCCGGCCAGAACCGTTGCACCACGGCCAAAAGCGCCGCTTCTGGGTAAAAAACGAACCCCACCACCACGTCCGCCACTTGCACCCCGGTGTCGTCAATGTAGTTCTGCACCTCCACCGGCCTGCCCAAAAAACGCAAGGCCCGGGCCAGCACGTCTCCCAGCACCGCGTTGCGCAGGTGACCGATGTGCGCCGCCTTGTTGGGGTTGATGTTGGTGTGCTCCACCACGGCTTTTTTGCCAGCCGCAGGCGGCGCTTGCGGCTGGGCCAGCAGCGCCCGGGCGAGCACCGCCCCGCGGCGCAAGCGGAAGTTCAAAAACCCGGGCCCCGCCACGGTGGCGGCAGGCTCCAGCAACGCCAGGGGGTCCTCGGGGGCTGCCCCGGCGATGGCCGCGGCAAGCCCCTGGGCCAGCTCCTCCCCCACCTCTCGAGGCGGGCGACGCAGCTGCTTGGCCAAAGGCAGCGCCCCAGCCCAGGCCAAATCCCCCAGCTCCCGCCGCGGGGCCACCTCCACCCTGGGGCTCGCCTCCCACCCCCTCCGGGCAAGCTCGTTGGCAATGCACGCTTCCAGCGCTTTTTGGATCGCGTCCAGCATCGTTCCTCCCTGGGGGATTCTACGCAGTGGAGTCCGGCGCACGGTTTCTCACGGGGCGGTGGGCCCTGCCGGGTTTCGATCCAGCACGCGACATACCACCACTGACTGGAACCCTACAGGTGACCAGGCTTCGCGGGTGAGGAACCAGCGTCCTACACGCCGAAGGGTGAAGGGCGTTTCCTCCACCCACCAGGCGCGAAGCGGGACTTCGCCGCACCCGAACGCTTTGCCCAGGGTATTGACGATCTCCTGCTCCTGTCCTGGGTCGCAGAGGAACATTTGGATGTCTTGCCCCGCCACGGGTTTGTCCCACCACACCGGCAGGTTGGCCCAACTCCACGACAGGGGCCAGCCAGCCTCCCCTGCTACGGCGAGCACGGTCTGGCCCGGAGCGGCCGCCGCGCGCTCCCGGCCCTCGCGAATGATTTCCTTGAAGGAGGGAACGGTTTGCACGTAAACCAGGAGCTCGGCTTTGCCCGTGGCGGGTTCGATGGCCGGGTTGCGGTAGCAGGCCTGGACGAGGTTCCAGGAAGCCATGCCCAGCAGTGCAGCGGAAACCAGCCGAGCTTTCGGGCTCCCCAGTGGACCCCAAAGGCGCGCCAGGGCGGAGGCCGCGGGAAGCGCTAGTGGCAGCACCTGGTGGACCAAAAGCCACGGTACCTTTTCCCCGAGGTACGCGTAAAGGACCAAGGAGGCGAGGGCCCAAAAGAAGCTGAAGCGCACGAGCGTGTTTGCCTGGCGCCGTTTGTGCCAGAAGTACCAAGCCGCGAGGGGCCAAATCGCCAGCTCGTAGAGCGACAGGCGCGGCAGGTAGTACCACCAAGGGCCAGCCACGCGCTCGATCTTGTGCTGACCCCACCAGTACGAAACGGCCCGCAAGAAGAACTGGTAGGAGTCCTCTGGGTAGCGGAAGAACACCGTGTAAAGCGTTACGGTGCTTGCGATAAAAAGAAGCAAAGAAGCCACAAGCTCGAGCTTGTGTTGGCGCACCCAGGCCAAAAGCGCGGACAAAAGCCCTGATTTTCCCGTCGCGAGCGTCGCCACGAAGGCGAAGCCGAGCAGCACGGCGTAAACGTAGAAGGTTTCCTTGCTGGCCAGGTGGGCTGCGGCGAGCACACCCAACCAAGGCAGGTGGTAGCGGTGGGTCCTCTGCCCGACCAGCACCAAGGCTAGGAAAGCCAAGGTAAACAGCGCCACCGGAACGTCGTTGCGGGCAAAGCGCGAGAAGTAAGTCAACGTGGGAGATGTGAGGATCAGCGTACCCATCGCCAATGCTGGGCCCGGGCCCAGGCGTCGCCGCAAGAGCAAAGGGAGCAGCACCAAAGCTACACCGCAGGCCGCGGCATAGCTCCGAGCCACCGTGTCGTTCTGGCCGAACACGCCCATCAGCGGAGCCAAAATGTAAAACTGCAGCGGCCCGTGATAGGTGGGGTCGTAGCGGTACTTGCCCAAAAGCAAAAGCTCCCTGGCGATGTGGGCGTGGACGGCTTCGTCGTGGTGAGGTGCCCGATCACCGAGGGCGAAGAAGCGCGAAGTGAGCGCAGCCAGCGCCAAGAAACACCAGGCTACCTTTTCCCAGCGCTTCATGGCTCCCCCCGGCAAAGCACCGCCTGGTTCCCGTCCGCTATGGGTCGAAACCCCGGACGGGGTTCAAGGGGTTTGTCCCACCGGGCAATCACGTCCACGTGCCACCTCGCGGCAAGGGCCGTGGCAAGATCCTCGGGGGTCCCCCGCAGCAAGGTTTCCAGGTCGGCAAAGCGCAAACGGATTTCCGCTTGGCTCTTGCCCCTTTGCCAGAGATGGTAATCCCACCCCGTAACCGCCGGCAGGCCAGCGAACATGCTGATGCGTAAGTTGTCGGCATACGAAGGGCTCGCGGTTTCTGCCACCGCGCGAAGCGGGGAGCGACGCAGCCGGGGAAGGGCCTGGGCCAGCTGGGGCTGGAAATACTCCAGGTAGGCCTCTCCATCCAAGGTTGGACGCGGTCCCGGCACCCTCCTGGTCGTCATCACGGCCCACGCGCACCAAACCGCGCCAGCCAGGCCCACGAAGGCAAGCAAGGCCAGACTGCCGCGGACTGCCTTCTCAAGCCAACGCCCCGCCGTGGGGCTCGCAGCGCCCGCAAGCCCGCCTGCCAAAACACCCAGAATGAGGAACGCTTGCAAGCCCAGCTTGAAGTAGGTGTTCATCTTGTCCACCAGCGTGAAGTACGGGGGAAGGAGGACAAAAGCAAACGCCAAAAGCCCCGCGCCAGCCACGAAGCTGCGGGCCCGCCAACTGCGCAGGCCTGCAAATCCGGCGATGGCCGCGACAAGGAAGCACCCCCCGTGCACGCCGTAAAGCTCCAAGACTTGCGCCAGCTGCAGCGGCTGTCCCCGCTCCCAAAACAGGCCACCTTTGAGCTGCTGCTGGGTCGCCAGGAAGGGAAGGGAGAGCGTCAGAGCTAGCAGCCCGGCCTTGGCGAGGAAGCCGAGGACGTGGGGGAGGGCACGGGGCGAAAACGCGAACCGACAGAAGGCGGCAAGGGCGGTCAAAAAAAGCAGCGCGGGGATTTCCCAGGTGTTGCTCATGTACTGGGTGGCCAACAGCAGCCCGCCAAGCCAAGCCGCGGTGCGGGGGGTAATGCTCCGCGTCACGAAAGCGAGCAGAACCGCGAGGGCGCTGCAGAACCCGGGGAAGCTCAAGAAGTGGGCGTGGAGGTCGGCGAAAAGCGCGGTCCACACTGGGTACTCGTTGATCCCTTCGGGGATTACCCGGGAGCTGGCCCAAAAACGATCGAAGTTCGGGGATAGGGCGTAGGTAGGGTGGAATAACAGGAACGCAGTGCCGCTCGCTTGGGCGAGGAACCCGGCGAGCACCGCCCCTCTTGCTCTACCCAGGAACCAACCGGCAGCTGCGGCGGCCACAAAGGTCAGGGCAGGAACGGTAGCAGCGGCCAAGTTGAAAGCCACCGAAGCCGGAGCGAAAGAGCAGACGCGCAGAGCCACGAAGGGCAGGAAGCCGAAGAAGTAGTAGTTGATGGGGTAGCCGAAAAACCACGGATCCGGTGGGGGCAGGGATTGCGTGCGCAGGAGCACGTTGAAAATCGCGGCATCCATGGGCTTCTCGCCCCAGTAGATTTCCGGATTCCACGCGCGAACCAGGAGGAACAGCGCGAAGGTGGCGTAAAAAAGCACCCGGGCGAAGCGCACCTCCCGCGAGCCGGCCAGCGAGCCCATGGGCTTGCGGAAGACTATGGCCAGCGCCAAAAGCGCGCCTGTCCACAGCGGCCCGCGCCAGCCGGGCAGGCCGAGGCTACCGCCCCACAGGACCAGCATGCCCAGGAAAAGCATGGCCAGGGGACGAGCCAAAAGCGCTGCCGGTTGCCTGGGAAGACCCAGCCAGAGGTGGAGCAGCCCGGTTGCTGCGAGACCAAGAAGCTCCACCAGCGCCACCCACAGCCCCAAGGAAAGCAGTTGCCCGGACCAAAGGTGGGACCATGTGGGAGGGGACGGCAACATGGGGAGACGAGCCACCTGGTAAGGGGGACGCCCCCGAGCTTCCAGCTCCCGGGTTTGCCAGTCGGTACGTTCCGGCAAGCGCACGCGGCCGAGGAGCGCTCGTGCCTTCTCGGGGTCGTAGGAGGCGTTCTTGGCGAAGATCCACACGGGTGGGTGGTCGTAGACGGAGAACGCTTCCTCTGCCCCCAACTGCGAAAGCCCCCAGCGCCCCCAGCCGAACTTGCGTTCCTCCGCGAAGACCGTATCGAAGCCCAGCTGGCCCTGGAAAAGCAGGTGGTAGAACTCGGACATCACCGGGTAAGCGTCCGGCACCCGGCACACGCTCCCAACCCCGCGCTGGGAGGAAAGCACGATCACCTGAACCTCGTCCAGGATGTGGAGGAGCTGCTGGCGCTTTTCCTGGGTGTCGGGGGCGTAAACTGGGAGCTCACGATAGGCGAACTGCTCGGAACCGTAATCTATGGGCAAACCGTCGTCCCAAGCTTCCACCGCCACCACGGTGCCTTGGGGAAAACGCTCGCGGAGGAAAGCGCTCGCCTGCAGGCGGGTGTAAGGCTGCCAAGCGAAGGCCGCCCAGGCGAGCCCCCAGGGCACGGTGAGGGCGAGCAGCGAAGCCCACCGCTTGGGGTTCCAGTGGCGGCCCGCGAGGGCCAAGGCCAGGAAGAAAAACGGCAGCGTGGGAAGCGCGTGGCGGAAGCTCACCACGAAGCGAGTTGCCTGGAACGACAGGCTGGGCACGAGCCAGGCGAACAAAACCCAAGCGTTGCGCTCTTTCAGGAAAAGCCGCGGAAAAGTCCGGGTCAATGCCCAAAGCACTGCAAAACCCAAGGCCGGCCCAAGCCCCCAGAAAAACAGGTTCCAAAAGAAAAACAGCGGTCCGCGGCCAGCCCACTGGAGGTTGGGTGGGTACTGCCCGTCGCCCCGCATGTTCGCGGCAAGCTCCCGAAAGTTCGCGAGCCGCCTGGGGTTGGGCCAAGGGGACAGGGTGCTGGCGAAAAACCCCGGGTCCAGGAGTTTCCAGAGGAACAAGGCGGTGGCACCCGCGAGGAGCAAGTAACCAAGCCGCCGTACCCAAGGCCTGTGCCCGGGGCTTGCCAGCGGCAGGAGCAGCACCGCCAGGGCCACGGAGAGGCCCAGGGTCGCCAGGTTCGGGCGGCTGGCGGCGGCCAGGCCCACGCCCATGCCAGCGAGCAGGGCTTGCTTCGGGGAGACCTCCCGGAGCGCAGCGAACAGCGTGAAAGCGACGCAGGAGAGGGCCAAAGCATCGGCGGTCCCGAAACGGGCGTGTTGCAGGGCGAGGCCAGTGAACGCGTAAATCCAGGCTATCCAGGCCCCCACCGCGGGGTTGGCGAGGCGGGCAGCGGTGGAGGCCAACAACACCAGGGTCAAGCAGTCGAAAAGCGCCGCCAGAGCCCTTCCGGTTTGCAGCAAACCGGTGTAGTGGGCAAGCCCCAAAAGCTTGGCGGAAGCCAAGTTCAACGTGGGGAAAAGCGTGCCATACACGTAAAAGCCGAACCCCTCGTTTTGCGGGTTCAACGGTGTGCGGGAGGGGTCCAAGGCTTGGCCGAGGCTTTCGGGAAAGGAAAGACGCTCCGCCACCATTACCAGGAAGCGCTCGTCGGGGTGCTGGTGGTGCCAACCATCCCAGGCAAGCCCGGAAAAGCGCAACAGCGCCGCCACCAGGAGGGGGGGAAGGAGCTTGCCGGCTCTCATGGCTGGGGGGTGGCAACCCTCACCAGGGTCACCTCGCCCTGGGAGAAAACGATGTCTCCGGCGCCGCGTAGCGCTTGCTCCACAAGAGCTGGGTAAAGCCGCCGCTCCACGCTGCCCAGCACGAGGATCGTGGCGCCCGCCTGGGCGGCCAGCTCTTGGACGCAGGGGGTGTCCTGGCAAGCGTACATTGCCTCCACCAGCTGGCGCCGCTCGCGGATGGCGGGGCCGAACTCGGCGGGCCGCCAGAGCCCTTCGTGGTTTTCCCACCCCAAAAGCGTGGGCACTCCCGAGCACGCGCTCATGCGCGCAGCGTCGGAGTACGCATCACCTACCGCCTCGATCAGCACCTCGGAACCCTCTTGCTGGTGCAGCAGGTGCGCTGCGGCGGCCTCTCCCGGAGCCATCCACCCGAGCCCCGCGAAATCCTTCGGCAGCGGCCATGCGGCGGCCGCCACCGTGGCCAGGTGAGGCGCGGCGAGAAGCCAAGGAACAGCGCCCAAAAGCCAAACCCGCCGAAAGCCCAGCTTGGGTAGGGCGGCAAGCAGTCGCCAGGTGGGCACCGGCAGCAGCAAAAACGCAAAGCTCAGCGTTTTGAAAACCGTGTTCATCCGGTACCACTCGGGGCCGTAGGGGTCTTTCACGTACACCAGCTCCATGGTCGTCAAAGCCACAGCAGCGGCCGCCACCAGGGTCGCGGCGGGTCGCAACGAGCTTTCCTCCCGGGCCCAGAGGGCCAGGGGAAGCGCGGTGGTCACCGCCAAGGCCAAAAGCGGGCGCCCCGAAACTACCGAAAGGAGCGCGAAGGCAAAAACCCAAGCCGCGGGCCAGAGCAGCTTGTGCTTGGAACGGCAGTAGAAGAGCGCCACGCCCGCCAACGGGAGCAATGCAGGCGAGAGCACGCGGCCGATTTCCCCGAGCGTGGTGGGCGTGCTTACCCAGCCGAGGCCCGAGGCTGCGGCTGGCAGATGTGCCCAAGCGGGAAAGAAAGCGAAGAAGGCCACGATGGCGGCCAGGACGGTTTGGGCCAACTGCGGCAGGGGGCTTGCCTTCTCGCGGAAGCTGAAGCAGAAAAGCGCAAGTCCCAAGAGCGGACCCGCCCATGGGTTGGAAGCGGTGGCGATGCCGAAGAAGAAAGCCCGAAGCAAGGTCCGCACCAGGCGGGAGGCGGGCGAGGCGAACTCCCAAGCCACGAGTGCCGCGAGCACCCAGGGCTGGCAGAGCAGGTGAGGGTGGAGGTCCCCCAAGTGGAAGGTGAAAAGCGGGAACTCGGTGATCGTGTGGGCAATGCCCCGGGAAGCTTCCCAGAGGTTGGTGTGGAAAAAGCTCGCGCTTGCCGACAGCACCTCCGCCCAGCCCTGAGCGGTGCCAGCGAACACCGTCGCTGCGGCGGCAGCGGCGCTCGGGGCGGGTCCGAGACCTGCCCCCCGCCCCCAGGCATAAGCCAGCTGCGCCACACACGCTGCCAGCGTGGGCACCAGGAGGTTGAAAACCTCGTCCGGAAAAAAGCCGGCGATTTTCGCTGGGAGGACCCAGGGGACGAACCCCCAGTAGTAGTACGGCAAAGGGTAGCCCGCGAACCAGGGATCCTCCGGGGGAAGCGCTTGAGGGCGCATGAGGGAAGCGAGGATTGCCAGGTCCATGGGTTTCTCGGTGCCTGTCACCGCGAAGTTCGGGCTGCGCAAGCAAGCGAGCAACCAAAAGGTGCCGAGCCCTACCAGCTCCACCGGGAGGATGGCGTTCTTGGCTTGTTTCACGCTCCCCACGCCGACGAAAAAGCCCAAAAGCACCAGCGGCAGCGCCACCCACGCCCAGCGAGAAAGCCCTGCCAGCGCCGCGTACCACGCCAAAAAAGCCGGCAGTGCAAACCCCAGCAGGCGGGCCACGGCCCAGGCCACGGTGGGTTGGGAGAAAAGGCGGCGGGCCAGGGGGTAACCGGCGATCCCGCCGCCGGCGATCACCAGGTACCAGAGCAGTCCCTGAGCTAAGAAAACCATAGGCCTATTCTAGCTGCTCGCGCTTGCCACCAAGCAAAAAGGAAGCGGGCCGGAGCCCGCTTCCTTTGCAAAAGCGCCAGATCCGCTACTGCACCTCCCGCCACCAGAGGATCCCGCGCGCGGCAGGAGGCCCTGGAGACTGGAACTGTGCCGGCGGGATGTCGAAGTACGCTTTCCCGTCGCTTTCCTGTCCTACCCAGGACTTGGCGAGGATCACGTTGCCCTGGGGCGTGATCAGCAGACCGGAGGAAGCTCCCTGGCCGCCTTCGTAGGTGGTCACCGAGCCCGGCGCTGACAAGTTGCCGGGGTCCACCGTCCAGTCCACCAGGTAGGTGTGGCCGTGGCAGAACTCCGCGTCGGGGTCGTACACCAGGGCCAGGATGTGCACCGGTTGCGCACCGATCTTCTCTTCGGGCACGAAGAGGAACGGCGGGGCCGTGGGCTGGGAGCGCGGGCTGAAGTACTCGCGGAACGGGCAGACCGTGGCCTCTGGATGCTCCGCGAAATACGCCGGGCACTGGTCGGGATCGTCGTGGAGCTGATCCTCGAACCAGATGCTCGCGGTGTTGATGCTGATAGGCGCGATGAACTTCCTCACGGCCACGTGCATGCCCGCACGGAAGTAGAAGCCGCCGTTGAAGCTGGTGGACGGCGGGTTGATGAACCAGCTGTTCTCGTAGTAGGAGCCCGAGACCAAGGCGAACACGTCCCGGTCGGGGCCGTTGGTGGGCCAAGCGGCTTCGGCGGAAGCGAAGTAGAACGGCACGAAGCGCCTGCCCGCTTTGTCCGAGAAGTCAACCAGCATCGTGCTCGCGAAGTTGTTGGAGGTGATGCGCTCGAACACCCACAGCTGGCCGTTGAGGTCGGGCTGGACCCCGAGAGTCACGGCGTTTTCCGGGCGGTAGAACTTGGCGTCGTGCTTGAACAGGCCGTTGTCCGCCAGAGCTTGTTCCTTCACGTAGATCATGGCATCCGGCTTGGCGGTGAGGCTCTCGGTGTCCACCACCGCACCGGTGAGGGCATCAAGGAAGAACACCTGCGGGTTAGTGTATTTCCCAGAGTCAGCTTTCATTGGATACCCCCTCCCCACGATGAGCCGCCACTGGTTGTCCTCGTTGCGGCCCAGGGCCGGTACGTTGACGGTGAGCTTCAACCCGTCCACCTGGGTGGTTCCTGCTTCGCCATCCGCGGTGAGGCTGAAGAGCGGTTGGAAGGGTTTCGAGGCGTCGTAGTTGGGATCGCCCGGCGAGGGATGGGTCACGTCCAGGGCGTGCAGGCCGGTGCCCCCTGGGCCGTCGGTGACGTAGATGATCGTGCGGAACGTGCCTAGGGAAGGATCGTACACGTCCCCGAACCGCACCGAGTTCGCCACGCCGTAAATGTGGCGGTCCGCAGCCGCCGGTTGGCCCATGGGGAAGCGCAGCGGATCCATGCTGTAGCGGTTGTACAGGGCAACTTGCGTGTCGAGCAGATCCGGCGGCACGATCGCCAGCACCTCGTGGCCATCCTCGAGGCTGAAGGCGTGGAGCATGCCATCGGAGGCGCCCACCCAAACCAGCCACTTGCGGTTCGTGTATTCGGCCTCAAACGCGTTGCGTTGGCTGTCCAAGCCCACCGACTGGAGCCAGTGCTCGGGCGTACCGATGATCGCGGGCGTGGAGTTCACCAACGCCCCTAAGAGCCAGGGGCGCTTCGTGCCGCTCAGGCTCCCGTCGTTGCCGATCAGGAAGTCCACCACCTGGGGGGTGATGCCGCAGCCACCGCAGAGGAGGTTCAGCGTGGTGGAATCGCTGGCGGGGTCGTCAATGAGGATGAGCTGCTTGGTGAGCGGGTTCCAGGTGTAGAACTTTCGAGGCTCGCCGTTGTTCCCCGAGGAAAGCACCTGGCCGGCGTTCCAGAGGAGCTTGTAGTAGGGAGGAGCGCTGTAAATTTGCTTGCTGATGTCGTAAGCGTAGAGGTGACCTTGCCAGGTGGGGTAGGTCACCGAGGCGATCAACCCCACAAAGCCAACCCCGGAGGGTGCAGGGCTTCCCGAAGGCGGACCGGTGACGTAGTCGCCGGTGCCCAGGGAGGCCGGCACCGCTTCCACGGCTGCTTCGAACTGCTCGGGGGTGAGGGCGAAGAACGCGTACGGGGCGCTGGGATCGAAGTTGGCCCAGGTGCTCCCGTCCCAGAGGCGGGGGTCCGATTTGTACTTGATCCCGCCGTCCCCCAGGGGTGCCGAGGCATCGGTGCGCCCTTTGTACGCCACCCAGTTCAGCTCGCACTGGCTCACGTCAGCGGAAAGCCCGATGGCGAAGGTCCGCGGCGGGCTCTGGTCCACCTCCCAGAGGTTGAAGATCTCGTCAGCCTGGCCAGGGGGGTAGTTATTCCAGTTGTTGCTGGTGGGGTCGTTGCTGCAGGTTCGCCAGTAGTTGTCCCTGTCGGTGTCGGGGTCGTTGTTTGGCTGGCCGTCCTCGGGGTTGCAGAAGTTGGACTGGCCGTCGGTGATGAGCAGCACCCCCCACAACCGGCACTTGGCCAGGCCGTCCCCCGGTGGGGAGAAAACCGAACCCTGGTAGTCCGTGAAAGCCGTGCCGTCCACGGTCTTGGCGATGACTTCCTTGGCGAAGGCGAGCGCGCCCTTAGTGGGGGTGCCCGTGTAAACGTTGAAGCCACCGTCCTTGAAAAGCTTGAGCTTGTTCAAGATGCTCGTGACATCGCCCAAAAGCGAGTAGTCCACGGGCCTGTCCACCGTGCACTTGCTGCAGTCGGAAATCGAACCCTCGGCAGTGTCGCCCTTGGAGTAGGTGAGCACCGCCCAGTTCACCTTGTCCTTGTAGCGGCCCACCACGTTGCGCGGCGGCCGCGGTGGCGGCAACAGGGCGGCGTCGAACGGTTGGGGTGGGGCCACCGCGTGGCAGGTGTTGGAGGTATACACCCGGCTGGTGATGCCGCTCTTGGTATCCGTGGTCACCGTGAGGGTCCAAACGCTGGGGTCGTGGGCAGGCCACTGGTCGTCCCTGGGGGGCACCCAGATGGTCACGCTGTCGCCCATGACGTTCTTGACCACCGCCAAGCGGCTGGGGTTGAAGTACCGCAGCGTGTAAGTGTAGATGTTGCCGATCCCCACCTGCGCTTCCGCGCTCCGCGGCGCGGCGGCTGCCCGCAGCCCGCCCGCCAAGGTCCCCCAGGCGGCGCGGAACACCGAAGCCAGGCGCTGCCACGGCGACTGCCGCTGGGAAGAGGCGCTTGGCGAGGGCTGGGGTCCCAGGGGCTTCTTGGTGGGGGTGCGCGTGGGGGTAAAGGTGGCGGTGGGGGGCAGGGTGTTGGTGGGGGTAGGTGTGCGGGTAGCCGTGGGTGGAACCGCGGTGTTGGTGCGGGTGGGTGTGCGGGTAGCCGTGGGTGGAACCGCGGT
>Ga0209018_1000103_pt1 | contig 76776 bp, 69 predicted proteins | sample YNPBryBLVA2012_FD_185814 | JGI IMG/M metagenome (GOLD analysis project Ga0209018, IMG submission 185814) | Anoxygenic and chlorotrophic microbial mat microbial communities from Yellowstone National Park, USA - YNP Bryant BLVA 2012 (SPAdes)... ... | reverse complement strand
CAGGCTCAGGCTCAGGCTCAGGCTCAGGCTCAGGCTCAGGCAAAGAGTGTGGCTCGACAGGCGTCTCGGGGCGAGGCTCGGGTTCCGGTTCCAGCAGTAATTCGGGTTCGGGTCTTGACTGAGCAGGTGCGCCTTCTGTCTCGGGCCGGGATGACGCCTCCTGCGCCAGGGCGACATCCTGAAGCTCAGGCGTTGGCTCGGGGTTGGATTCTGGTTCCGACTCGGCTGCAGGCTCAGGTTCGGGCGCGGATACGGGTTCTGAGTCCGCTTGCGGCTCCACGGTCTGGACAGCAGGAATCTCCGCTTCGACAGTGGCGGCGGATTCAGCCTCGGAAACCTCGCGTGTCTCAGCGACTGGAATGACCTCGGCTTCAGGCTCGGATGCCGGTATCTGTGCAGGTTCAGAGGCGACCGCCGCCTTATCGAACACAGGCGGATGGTCCAAGGCCATCGGCTCGGTTTTGGCGGATCTCGCCTCGGTTGGGGCCGTCTCACCACGCTTCGGCAGCTCATCGCGCCAAGGCCGACGGCTCACAGACAGATCGCCGGTCTTCTTGAGCTGGAGTCCGATACGCGGCTTGATCGATCCCGGCATGATCTCTGCCGGGATGTGCATCTCCGAGCCCTGCCCAGCTTCGCCGACATGGGTCTCCAGACGCGGCGTAAGCATCCGCGCATAGAGCGCCTGCAACCGACCCTGGGTGAAGGTCAGACGTTTCAGTGTGAGCTGCTGAGCGATGATCGAGGCGATCAGCAACAACAAACGCGGCAGCAATCCATAGGTGAAGACCGCAAGCACCAGGAACCAGCGCCAGGAACGCAGATGCTCTGGGTTGGGCTGGAAACCTGTGCCGACCACAGTCCATTGCTCCAGATAGATGCGCGACCCCTCGATCTGCTCCAGGGTCGGATAACCTAGCCCCTCGCCGAACAGCCAGCTCCAAGGCACGGCGATCAGACGCACCAGGTCATAGATGGTCTGCGGATGGGCCGCCAGCGAAGTGCCCCAGCCGAAGGCGATATCGGTGAACCATTCGAGCGCGATGGTGGCCAGGATAACGCCCAGGTTGAAGGCGACACCGAACACTTGCAACGGGATCAGCAGGGTCAGGATCGAGAGCGGGCCATAGACGCTGAAGTGAGAACGCACCAGACCCTTGGTGGCCCGCGCACGTTCACGGATCTCCTGGGGCGAGTGGGCTAGATATTGTTCCTGAAGCCAGTGCGCGACCCACTCCAGCGCCGGCAGGATTAGATGGCTCAGGATCCAAGATTCCTCGACCTCGGCTCGACCTCGGCGCAACGCGCGGTGCGCCCAGGTCCAGATCACGCCGACTGAGAGGACAAACTGGACCACCACCAGCAAAAAGACGAACCAGGGCACGCTGACCGGCAGATGCCCATCATAATCAAGCAGGGTCGAGGTCAGACTGATCCCGCCTACGAAGCCCAGGAGCCCCAGGATCCAGAGCGCCAACCGCTGAGCGTGCGCAAAGACAATACCGGGCAGGAGCGGTTTGAGACTCGGATCCTCATCGGCCCGTCGGGCCTTCAGCCACAGCCGCAGACTGAGACGACGATGGCGGGGACTATGGGGTACAGCGCCACCGAGTGCGGGCTCGATACGCTCCAGATAGATGGTGCGATCGCGTTCGGCGAGCGTCTTGCGCCACGAGGGTCGGTCGCGCAACCTGCGTTCATCGGCATCCAGGTAATACTCCAGATCGATGAGATCGGCGGCGGTCCAGTCCGCGACCTTGACGGGCGCGCCCTGGGTACGGCTCGTGTCGTCTTTGGGATGTCGTGGATCCATGGCCTGTGCTTGTCGTTGTCGGCAGCGAAATGCCGCGACCACTCGTGCGGGCGCGGCCCGGAACACCCATGATCCCACAGACGAGGGCTCAATTCACGAGCCAGAGCTTAGGCGATCGCCCCCTGTCCTAGACCACCGTGAACACCGACGCGAATCGCGTTCAGACATCGAACGGATGACGCCGGATCAGGGTCTCCATCCGCTCCGGACCGGTCGAGATCAGATCGATCGGCAGACCGCTGAGCTGTTCGATCGTCTCCAGATAACGGCGTGCGTTGACGGGCAGATCATCCAGACGCTTGACGCCGACCGTCGACTCGCTCCAGCCGGGGCACTCGATGTAGCGCGGCTCGCAGCGCTCGAAGGCGTCTGCACCAACGGGTGGGGTCTCGATGTCCTGGCCGTCGAGGTGGTAACGCGTGCAGATTTTGACTGTCTCCAGGCCATCGAGCACGTCGAGCTTGGTGATGCAGATCCCAGTGACGCTGTTGATGGCGAACGAGCGCTTGAGCGCCACCATGTCGAGCCAGCCGCAGCGACGCTTACGCCCAGTGGTCGCACCGAATTCGTTGCCACGCTGGCCCAGGTGCTCGCCCAGGTCGTCGCGCAGCTCGGTCGGGAAGGGACCGGAACCGACACGCGTGGTATAGGCCTTGACGATCCCGAGCACATAATCGAGATCGCACGGGCCCACGCCGCTGCCGCTCGCCGCACCACCCGCCGTGGTGGTGGACGAGGTGACATAGGGATAGGTGCCGTGGTCGATGTCGAGCAATGCACCCTGCGCGCCCTCAAACAGCACATCCCGACCCTGGGCACGCAGACCATGGAGCACGCCCGGGACATCAACCACCAGCGGACGCAGACGCTCGGCGTATCCCAGGGTCTCGTCGAGCACGGTCTGGATGTCCACGGCCTCGGTCTGGTAGTAATGGACGAGCGCGAAGTTGTGATACTCCATCACCTCGCGTAGGCGCTCCTCGAAGTGCCGTGCGTCGAACAGTTCGCCCAGGCGGATCCCACGGCGCGAGGTCTTGTCCTCGTAGGCCGGGCCGATACCACGCCCCGTGGTGCCAATGGCCTTGGCACCGCGCTTGAGCTCGCGCGCCCGGTCGAGCGCGATGTGGTAGGGCAGGATCAGCGGACAAGCGGCACTGATACCCAGACGCTCGGTCGCAGGCACCCCAGCGCGCTCCAGCATGTCCAGTTCCTCGAACAGCGCCGAGGGCGAGAGCACCACGCCATTGCCAATCAGACACTGCACGTTGTCGCGCAGGACGCCCGAGGGGACCAGATGCAGCACGGTCTTGACCCCATCGATGACCAGGGTATGGCCGGCATTGTGACCCCCCTGAAAGCGGACCACGGCCGCTGCACGGTCGGTCAAAAGATCCACGACCTTACCCTTGCCCTCATCGCCCCATTGGGTGCCAATCACAACGACGTTATTGCCCATCGATCACGCTTCCAAAATGTATGAAGAGAAAGTTGAGGATCGAGCCGTCTTAAGGCAACGGACGCACCTCCCAGCGCCCGTCACGCGACTCCAGACGCGCCTCACAGCCGAGCTCGCGCGGATCCAGGTCGAGTCCAGGCAACGCTTGGATCACGCGCCGCCCGGAGGCACGCAGGGTCTCAACGATCTCGCGCAAAGTCGGGTCGTTCGACCAGGGCGCCAGGATGGCTCCGGGCTGACGATAACGTTCTTCTAACCCACGGCCATGCTGGAGCAGCCCCTTGAGATCGGTACTAAAGCCGACCGCCGGTCGCGCGCGCCCAAAGACCCGTCCGATGTCGTCGTAACGCCCGCCGCGCGCGACCTCCAGCCCCCAGCCCGGCACAAAGGCGGCAAAGACCACACCGGTCTTGTAGCGATAGCCGCGCAGTTCGGCCAGATCGTAATGGATCGAGACCTCGGGCAGCCAGTGATGGAGCTCCTCGACCAACCGGCGCAGATAGTCGAGCGCCGCGCGGACCGGAGGATCCGCCGCCGCCAGTACCTGAGCCGCACGCTCCAGGGCGTCGTCACCGTTCAATTCAGCCAGGGCCAGCAGCATCCCGGCTGCGGCCCCAGTCAGCCCAAAATCGTCGATCAAGGACTCAATCTCGGGAATCGCCTTGCGCTGAAGCGCGTCGAACAGCCTATGTTCCTGCAGCGCATCGAGTCCGGCCTGACGCGCCAGGCCGCGATAGATGCCGACGTGTCCCAGATCCAGATAGATCTCGCCGATCCCGGCCGTGCGCAATGTCAAAAGCACCAGACGCAGGATCTCGGTATCGCTCTCGATGCCGGCGTGACCATAGATCTCAGCACCGAGCTGTAACGGACTACGGGTGCCGGCGAAGCCGTCCGGGCGCGTATGGAGCACGGTACCAAGGTAACACAGCCGGGTCGGCGCCTCGCGACGCAGATGATGGGCATCCATGCGTGCCACCTGGGGCGTCATGTCGGCACGCACGCCCAGCAGACGTCCGGTGAGCTGGTCGGTGAGCTTGAAGGTCTGGAGATCGAGATCCTGCCCGGTACCGGTCAGGAGCGAATCGAGATAATCGATAAAGGGCGGAATGACCAGCTCATAGCCCCAGCTCGCATAGAGGTCCAGCAGTTCGCGGCGCAGTCCCTCAATGATCCGTGCCTGGGGCGGCAGAACTTCCTCGATACCGGCGGGCAGCAGCCAGCGTTCCTCGTTCAGGGGTAACATGATGACGGTTAGAGAGACAGGGTTTCGGGTTCAGTTGACCAGATACAGCAGTCCGAGACCCGAGATCATGCTGACGAATCCAGCCAGGCGCAGCGAGCGATCGCTTTCGAGCGAGACCATCGCCAGCAGACGCCTAAAACTGGACGGACCGAGGAAGGGCCAGATGCCCTCGATGATGAACACGAGCGAGAGGGCAACCAGGATGTCATGCACGATGATAAAAGGATCCCGCGAGAGTGATCGAGAATCGCCCGGACCGCACCGCACGCCGGGCACGCCAAGGGCCGATATCCTCTCAGAGGTGCACGGATTTGTCCAATGGCTGGAGACCCCGACCGGGCCGGGTCTTCAGCCATTGGGATCAGGGCTGACCGCTCGACTCGCGGAAGAAGCGGAGGAAGTCTGAGTCTGGTTCCAGCACCATGAGGCTACCGCCCTGACCGAAGCTCTGACGATAGGCGGAAAGGCTACGATAGAAGGCGTAGAACTCAGGGGCGGCGTTGAAGGCCCGGGCATAGATCTCGGCCGAACGGGCATCGCCCTCACCGCGAATCTCTTCAGACTCCTTGTAGGCCTCGGCAATGATCACGGTGCGCTGGCGGTCGGCATCGGCGCGGATACGCTCGGCGGCCTCGGCCCCCTTGGCGCGCAGATCGCGTGCCACGCGCTCACGCTCGGCGCGCATCCGCTGATAGACCGAATCACTGACCTCGGGTGGCAGGTCGATCTTCTTGACCCGCACATCGATGACCTCGATCCCCAGATCGGCGGCATTGGCATTGACGTCCCTGGTCAGGGACTCCATCAGCGCCAGCCGGTCGTCCGAGACCACCTCTTGGATGGTGCGCTTGCCGAACTCGTCGCGCAGACTGGTGTTGATGCGCTCGGAGAGCAGGCGGCTGGTGCGTGCATTGTTGCCGCCGGTCGAGCGCAGGAACTGCGCCGGACGCGCGATGCGCCACTTGGCGTAGGAATCGACGATCAAGTCCTTCTTCTCGATCGTCAGGAATCGCTCGGGTTGCGAGTCGAGCGTCTGCAAACGCCGGTCGAACTTGCGGATCTGGTTGAGGAGCGGGATCTTGAAGTGAAGCCCAGGCGCATAGGTATCGGAGACGATCTCACCCAGACGCAGCTTGAGCGCCACCTCGTACTCGCGCACCACGAAGGTGAAGCTGGAGAAGAAGACCACCAGCACCGCCAGACTGATCGGTAGCCAGGTCTTGATCCGGTTGGACTGAGTCATCAGCGCGTCCTCCGCTCACGATCGACCGCCCGCAGCGGCGAATCGACCACCCGTTCGGGCAGTGCCTGGAGGCCATTGCCGACCGACTGAGCGGGCGGATCGGGCTGAGGCATCTGGGACTGTGACTGCCGCATGATCTGATCGATGGGGAGATACATGAGACTGTTGGCACCACTGGTCACGTCAAGCACCACCTTGGCATTTTTGGTCATCACCTCTTCCATCGTCTCCAGATAGAGACGCCGACGGGTGACTTCAGGCGCCTTTTTGTACTCGGCCAGTAGAGCGGAGAAACGCGCGGCCTCACCCTCGGACGAAGCGATCATCCGATCCCGATAGGCCTTGGCATCGGCGATGAGGCGCGCAGCCGCACCACGGGCGTTGGGCAGCACCTCGTTGGCATAGGCCTCGGCCTGATTCTCCAGCCGTTCTTTATCCTCACGCGCCTTGATGGCGTCGTCGAAGGCGGCCTTGACCTGCTCAGGCGGCTTGGCCGGCTGCATATTGACCGAGGTGACGAGCAGGCCGGTCTTGTAGCGGTCTATCAACGCCTGGATGCGATCCTTGATGGTCACGGACACCGCGCCGCGTCCCTCGGTCATGACAAAATCGAGCTTGCTTTGGCCGATGACCACGCGCGCCACAGTGGCGGTGGCGTCATTGAGGGTACGCTCGGGATCCTGATCCTGGAACAGATAGTCGGCGGCATCCTGGATGCGCGACTGGACCGTCAGCTCGACCTCGACGATGTTCTCGTCCCGGGTGAGCATGGCGGCCTTGTAACTCAGGGTCGAGACCTCATCGACATTGACCTTGACCACGGACTCGATCGGCAGCGGGATATGCCAGTGCGGACCCGGCCCTGTGGTATCGACATAGCCTCCAAACCGCATCACCACCCCGCGTTCAGCCGGCTCGACGATATAAATACCACTCGCCAACCAGATGACGGCCAGGATACCAAAGATGACGCCGATGACCTTGGTGCTGAGCCGAGCGCCGCCGCCTCCCGGACGTCTGCCCGTGGGACTTCCATCGCCGCCGAACAGACCACCGAGCCGCTCCTGGAGCTTGCGCACCACCTCGTCAAGATCCGGCGGACCCTGATCACCACCGCCCTTGCCGCTCCAGGGGTCTTTTTGACTGCCACCTGGTTCATTCCAGGCCATAGCTTCTCCGTCTTTCTATTCAGAAGTTTCATCGATCGATGACCGAGATTGTACGGGAGACGATCCGATCACGGCAAACGCGCCTGTAGACGCTCCAGGTCTGCCGGCGTGATCGCGCAGCGCAGCTCCCAACCGCCCGAGTCGAGTGGGCGATCCTCAATCACATGGGCATGACGATAGAACCAGGCGCGCCGCTTGCCCTCAGAAGGGCCCAGGATAAAGGTTTTGATCGCGCGCTCGCCGCCGGTCAATTCGATCAGCGCCTGGCGCAGCAGATCCAGACCCGCGCCTGTACGCGCCGAGACCCAGACCCGCACCGGGCGCCCCTCGGCGTCGCGTTCCAGACGGGGCATCTCGCCGTCCAGTCGGTCGATCTTATTGAAGACCTCCAATCGGGGGCGCTCGTAACTGCCGATCTCGGCGAGCACCCTCTCGACCTCAGCCATCAGACGCGATCGATTGGCCGCCGCTGCGTCGATCACATGCAGGAGTAGGCTGGCGCCGCGTGTCTCTTCCAACGTCGAGCGAAAGGCGGCGACCAGCTCGTGCGGCAACTGGCTGACGAAGCCCACGGTATCGGCCAATACGACATTAACACCGCCGGGCAGATCCAGACGGCGCAGGGTCGGGTCCAGGGTCGCGAACAATTGATCGGCCTCCAGTACGCCTGCTTCAGTCAGGCAATTGAAGAGGGTCGACTTGCCGGCATTGGTATAGCCGACAAGCGAGACCACCGGCAGTTCGGCCTTGGCGCGCGCCTTGCGCCCCTGGGCGCGCCGGGCCTCGAGGCGCTGGAGCCGGCGCTCCAACATGGCCACGCGTGCGGCCAACAACCGGCGGTCGGTCTCCAGCTGCGTCTCACCCGGACCGCGCAGACCGATGCCGCCCTTCTGACGTTCCAGGTGGGTCCAGCCGCGCACCAATCGGGTCGAGAGATGCTTAAGCTGGGCCAGCTCGACCTGGAGCTTGCCCTCGAAGGAGCGCGCGCGCTGGGCGAAGATGTCGAGGATCAACCCGGAACGGTCGATCACCCGGCATTGCAGCAGACGCTCCAGGTTGCGCTCCTGGGCCGGACTGAGTGGATGGTTGAAGATGACCAGCTCGGCCTCGGTGGCCCTGACCAGGGCCTTGAGTTCCTCGGCCTTGCCCGAGCCGATGAAGAGACGCGCATCGGGCGTGGCACGTGCGCCGCCGAGGCATCCCAACACCTCGGCGCCGGCCGCCTGGGCGAGCAGGACAAACTCCTCGCGTTCGTCGGCCTCGCGCGCCGATCCGTGCCCGATGTCGAGATCGACCAGCACCGCCCGCTCGCCGGCCTTGGGACGCTCGAAGACGAGTGAGTGGCCTCGTGCGATGGGCCGGACCGCAATGGCCGGAACCGCCGCGGATGACTTGCTCAAGGGGACTCTGGCTCGGAACCTTCGGTGTCGTTTGTCGGCAACCGGACGTTGCGCGCCGGCACCACGGTCGAGATGGCGTGTTTGTAGATCATCTGACTGACGTTGTTCTTGAGCAGCACCACGAACTGGTCGAACGACTCGATCTGGCCCTGGAGCTTGATGCCATTGACCAGGAAGATGGAGACTGGAACATGCTCCTTCCGTAGGGCGTTGAGAAAGGGATCTTGAAGGCTTTGTCCCTTGGACATGGGATTGGCTCCTTGTTGTTGTCGATGACGCAGGTGCCCAGCTGAAAACCGCCGCGACCGCGGGTAACGGGGTCGGGCCGAATGCGGAGGAGTGGCTGCTGGGACGAACCACAGCTTCGCACAAAACGCTCCACCAAATGAATGCATCAGGTGCCGTTCCAGCGACTGCCCGCCGCCGCACCTGACCCGGGATGTTCGTCCTTGAGCTTGAACGCAATGAGTTCGAGCACAGCCGCCAAGGGATCGGGTTCGTCGTCAATCCAGTGGCAATCCGGCTCGGCGCGCAGCCAGGTCAGCTGCCGCTTGGCGAGCTGACGGGTGGCGATGATGCCGCGCTGCACCATGTCGTCCCAAGTACTTTCGCCACGCAGATAGTTTAAGACCTGGCGGTAGCCGACGCACCGCATCGACGGGAGATCGGGCGTCAGATCGCCGCGTGCCCAAAGCTGAGAGACCTCATCGACCAGCCCAAGTTCCAGCATGCCGCGAAAACGGCGCTCGATCCGGGCGTTGAGGATGGCGCGATCGCTCGGCGCGCGCGCGAGTTTCAGTAGCCGAAACGGTAGGGCCTCGTGCCTGGCGTTGCGGATCAGGTCGCTCATCGCCCGTCCGCTGAGTGCCTGGACTTCGAGTGCGCGCTGGATACGCTGGGGGTCATTGGGATGGATGCGTGCAGCGGCGTCCGGGTCGAGTTTAGCCAGGCGTGCGTGCATCGCGGCCCAGCCGAGACGTTTGGCCTCGGCGTCGAGTGCGGCACGCACCTCGGCATCGGCGCTCGGCAGCCGTGCCAGACCCTGCTGCAGGGCGCGGAAATAGAGCATGGTGCCACCGATCAGGAGCGGAATGCGTCCGCGGGTACTGATCTCATGCATGGCGGCCAGGGCGTCCTCACGAAAGCGCGCGGCTGAGTAGGACTCGGTCGGATCCAGGATGTCGATCAGGCGATGCGGGGTGCGTGCCAGGATCTCGGGCCCGGGCTTGGCAGTGCCGATATCCAGGCCCCGATAGATCATAGCCGAATCGACGCTGATGATCTCGCACGGCAGACGCTCGACCAGTTGCAAGGCCAGATCGGTCTTGCCCGAGGCGGTCGGACCCATGAGCAGGATCGCCCAGGGGCGGGGATCGGATGCGGGTTTGGTCAAGGTCTAGCGCCCGCGCAGAAAGAGTCGGTCAAGCTCGGTCTGGGAGAGCCTGACCCAGGTCGGACGGCCATGATTGCACTGATCGATGCATTCGGTGCGCTCCATGTCGCGCAGCAAGGCGTTCATCTCGTCGAGCGTCAGGCGCCGGTTGGCGCGGATCGCACTGTGACAGGCCAGGGTCGCCAGAATCTTGTCGATGGCCTCTTCAAGCCGAGTGCTCTCGCCCTGCGCCGCGAGATCGGCGAGCAGATCGCGGACGAGGGCGTCCATATCGGCCTGCCGCAGCAGCGCCGGCACTTCGCGCACCACCACCCGATCGACGCCGAGACGATCCAGCACCAGACCGAGCCGGGCCAGTGGCTCGCGCTGTTCCTCCAGACGATCGGCCTCGCGCGGATCGACCTGGAGACTGTGCGGTACCAATAGCGGCTGACTCGTCACCCGTCCGGCGTTCCAGGCCGCCTTGAGCCGCTCGTAGCCGATGCGCTCGTGGGCGGCATGGATGTCGACCAGGATCAGCCCATCGTCCGACGCGGCGAGCAGATAGACACCGTTGAGCTGGGCCAGGGCGAGACCGAGCGGCGGTAGAGCGCCCCTGATGGCCAGGGACGATCCGGCCTCGTCGCCGACCACTGGGGCGCTTGGCGGATCCGCCGCCGGACGCTGGAGCACCAACGACGCCTGATAGGCCTGCCGTCCATCCTTGACGCCCAAGGAGTGCGCACTGAAACCTGTCGCTCGCGGCGGCGCCGACTGGTGTTGGTCAAGGCTGTCGCCCGTCTCCACGGGTGAGACAGTCGGCGCGCTTGGATAACCTCTGAATGCCTCTGCCGTCATGCCCAACGTCGCCGGCATTGGCCTGTCCAACGGACCCCCGCCCAAGATCCCTTGCGCTAGACGCCGCTTCAGGGCATGCCTGATGAAGTCATGGACCTGACGCGACTCGCGAAACCGCACCTCGTGCTTGGATGGATGGACGTTGACGTCGACGAGGTGCGGCGGCAGTTCCAGAAACAGCACATAGCCCGGATGACGCGCCTGATGCAGAAAATCGCTGAATGCCTGCCGGATGGCGTGCGTGATCAGCCGATCACGGATCAGGCGCCCATTGACATAAAAAAACTGCTGATCGGGCTGACTGCGCGCGAAGGCCGGACGCCGTACCCAGCCATGCAGACGCAGGTCTAGGGCTGAGACATCGATCTCCAGCGACTGCTCGGCGAACCCCGCTCCGAGCAGTCGGTCCAGGCGGGCGCGCCTGGATCCGGGCCGCCCGTCGGTCGCCGGCAGCTGATGGACGAGCCGCCCATTGTGACGCAGCTCAAAGGCGACATCCGGGCGCGCCAGGGCCAGACGCCGTACCACCTGATCGATATGTTCGAACTCGGTCTGCTCGGTGCGCAGGAACTTGCGCCGCGCCGGCGTATTGAAGAACAGATCCCGCACCTCGACACTGGTTCCAGGCGGATGCGCCGCCGGTCGCGGCCCGTCCAGACGTCCATCAGGGGTGACCGCGATCTCCCAGGCCGAATCGTCCGCCGCGTCCAGGTCCGAACGCGCCCGCGAGGTCAGGGTCAACCGACTCACAGCGGCGATGCTTGGCAGCGCCTCACCGCGAAAACCAAGGGTTTGGACCGCCTCCAGATCGGCCAGATCCACCAGCTTGCTGGTCGCATGCCGCGCCAACGCCAGGGCGAGCTGATCGCGCGGGATGCCGCGCCCGTCGTCACGCACCCGCAGCCGCTTGATCCCACCCCGTTCCACGTCGATCTCCAGCCGGGCGCAGTCGGCATCCAGACTGTTCTCGATCAGCTCCTTGACCACCGAGGCCGGACGCTCGACGACCTCGCCGGCGGCGATCTGGTTGATGAGGTGATCGGAGAGTATTCGAATCGGATTGGGCATGGGTGGACGTAAGGATGCACGCCACACCGACGCGGGCGAGCCGGCGCGGCTCCAGCCGAGGTCGGATCAGGAATCGGACGGAATGGCGATGACCTGCCCGACCTGGATGATATCGGTCTCACTGAGACCATTCTCGGCGCGCAGCGAACTGAGGCTCACACGATAACGCTTGGCGATTCCGGACAGGGTATCGCCCTGGGTGATCACATATTCGCGCAGACTGCCCGCGCGTGTCCTGGAGGCGGATTTCAGACCCTGTACCGCATCCGTACCGCGATGCTCGACGCCTTGGCCCGTATCGGCCGCCAACAGGCCACGCGGTGGATACTTGGCGAAATAACCCTTGATCCCGGCCAGGATCGCCTCGGCCATCCGCTGCAGATAGAGGTTATCGCGGAGTCGCTGCTCCTCTTGGGCGTTGCTGATGAAGGCCGTTTCGACCAGCACCGATGGAATGTCGGGCGACTTGAGCACCACGAAGCCGGCACGCTGGACATCAGCCTTGTGGACCACACCGACACGCTTGAGAGCGCGTAGCACCGAGGTAGCCGCCTCGGCACTGTGTTCCAGGGTGGTGTTGCGCGTCATGTCGAGCAGCACAGCGGCCAGCATGTCTTCGCTCGTCGTCGGATCCGCACCGCCGATGCGATCAGCCTTGTTCTCACGATCGGCCAGCCAACCAGCCGCCTCGCTGCTGGCCGCACCGTGCGAGAGGATATAGACCGATGAGCCCTGTGCGTCTGGGTTCTCGTAGGCATCGGCATGGATGGACACAAAGAGATCGGCCTTGTGCTCGCGCGCGATCAGGGTGCGTTCGCGCAGTCCGACATAACGGTCGTCATCACGGATCATTATGGCTCGGATCCCGGATTCACGTTCGATCAGTCGCTTTAGCCTGTGGGCGATGGCCAGGGTGACGTCCTTCTCGCGCGTGCCGTTTGGCCCGATCGCCCCTGGATCCTCGCCGCCGTGTCCAGCGTCGATGGCGACAATGGCCGTGCGTCCGCGACTCAACCAGAGCGGCTGAACTGGCGCCTGATTGGAGACCGGCTGGAGTTTGCCACCTCCCAAGGACTTGGGCAGGAGCTCGACGATCAGTTGGTATCTGTCAGCGCCGGTCCTGTCGGTAAAACTCTTGACGCGCACCTGTTGCTTGAGATCGAGCACGACGCGCAGGTCGCCATTGGGACGCACACCGGCGCGCACGCCGATCAGCAGGGGGTCGTCGGTGCGCGCCGCTGGCAGGTCGCTGCGCATCTGCGCCCCAGCAATGTCAATCACGACTCGATCAGGTTGGTCGAGGGTAAAGATGCGGTGGGCGGCGGGCGCCGTAAGGTTGAAGAGCAGCCGGGTCTTGCTCGAACTCGGCGGATTCCATTGGCAGTCGACCTCCACCGCGACACTCGCCGCGGGCAGGGCGATCAGTAGCATAAAGAGCACGATGAGCCTGTTCACGATGCCGCCTCGAGGCCTGACTTGGGTACGAGCATCGCTTAAAAGATAGCAGCTTATCGCCGATCTTTCCAAGTCAGCTCCGATGATTAGAGGAACTTCCTCAAGTATCGGCTCGAAGATGTTGCGCAGAGACATCAGAGACAGAAATTACATCAGCGAGCAGCGTCTGGCCCGATGGACTCAGGGCATTTAGGGTCAAGCGCCGACCGACATCGAGGTGGACGAGCTGGATGCGCAGATCGGGCTTGGGCAGGAAGCCGGCGCCACGCTCGGGCCATTCTATGACCCAAACCGCCGCCTTCCCGAGCAGATCGCGCGGCCCGAGATAGTCCAGTTCTTCCGGATCACCCAGGCGATAGAGATCGAAATGGTAGAGTTCAAGGTCGTTTAGTGCATAGGGCTCAACGAGGGTATAGGTTGGACTGCGTACCACCCCGGAGTGCCCGAGACCGCGCAGGATACCACGGGTCAGGGTGGTCTTGCCCGTGCCCAGGTCGCCCTCGAGAAAGATCACGCAGGGCGGTTTAAGGGCCCGCGCCAGATGCGCCCCAAAGTCCATCTGTGACTCGGGTGTGTCGAGTGTGAGTTCCAGGGTCGCGGGCATCTCAGCGATCCACCTTGGCGAGACCATTGGAGAGTGTGCGCAGGGCGGCGATGATATCCGTGGCGATCAGCCCACGCTCGCCGGCACGCGCGGCCAGATCCCCGGCCGCGGCGTGCAGACAGACACCAGCGCGGGCGGCCGCTTCGGTTTCCAGACCCTGGGCGCGTAGGGCGGCAATCACACCGGTCAGGACATCGCCCGCGCCCGCGGTCGCCATGCCGGGGTTGCCGTCGCTACAGACGGCCGGGACGCGCGGTGCTGGGCCATGCACAATGGTGCCGGCCCCCTTGAGTACCACCACCCCGCCGAAACGCGCCTGGATCTGCCGCGCGCCAGCGAGGCGATCGGACTGGATCTCGGCGGTCGCGCTGCCGAGCAGACGCGCGGCCTCGCCTGGATGCGGGGTCAGGATCCAGTCTGGACCGGCGCCTGGGGACTCGGCCAGGAGGTTGAGCGCGTCGGCATCCACCACCAGCGGATGCGACAAGCCGCGGACCCGCTCCCAGAGTCTGCGTCCCCAGTCACCCCGACCCAGCCCTGGGCCGATCGCGACTACATCGGCCCGCTCGATCAGCGTATCCAGGTCTTCCGGACGCTCGACGGCGGCGACCATCAGTTCAGGCCGGTCGAGATTGAGCCAGTCGGCGTGACGCGGATGGGTCGCGATCGTCACCAGCCCGGCGCCCGCGCGCAGGGCCGCCTCACCGGCCAGACGCGCCGCTCCCGACATCCCGGGTGCGCCGCCGACGACCAGGACATGACCGCAGTCGCCCTTGTGCGCGATCCGCGAGCGGGGCGCGAGGAGACGCGATTCGCGCGCCCAGTCGATCCGCACCGCCGCCAGGATCTCCCCGGCATAGACCTGGGCTGGGACTTCGAGCGCGCTGAAGTGGACCTCCCCCCGATACTCGGCGCCGGCACCGACAAAGAGTCCGAGTTTGAGCCCGATAAAGGAGACAGTCACACTCGCCCGCACCGCCACGCCCAGGACACAGCCGGTGTCGGCGTGCAGTCCGGAGGGGAGGTCGAGCGCCAGCACGGGCGCGCGCTGGGCATTGAGCGCCGTGATGGCCTCGGCCCAGGGGCCCGTCACCGGACGCACCAGCCCGGTGCCAAAGAGGGCGTCGACATAGAGATCGGTCTTGCGTGGCAGGCCAAGATAATCCTCAATGACCCCGCCGGCGTCGCGATAGGCGGCCAGACTCAGGGCCGCCTCACCACGCACCTGATCCGCCTTGCCGAGTTGCAAAACCCGCGTGTCCAGACCAGCGGCGCGCGCCAACCGCGCCACTACATAGCCGTCACCACCATTGTTGCCCATCCCGGCCAGGACGGTGAGGCGACGCGCATTCGGCCAGCGCACGCGCAGCAGCCGATAGGCAACCGCACCGGCGCGTTCCATCAGCTCGATCCCAGACACACCGAAGCGCTCGATGGCCAGACGGTCGAGCCGGCGTACCTGTTCGGCACGGTAGAGCGCATGGGGCAGGCGATCGCTGTCCGGGATGCGTCTCACAGCCGCCCACCCCTGAGCCAGGTGTTTCGATGAGGTGGAGCGCCATAGACCTCATCATGGACACTCTGTAACAGTTTGAGCTCATCCCAGGCCTCCTGCGACCAGGCAGGCGGCTGTTCGTCGCGGCTCAGGACCAAATCTTGGAAGACCACGTCGAAATCGTTGACATTACCCCAGCCGGCAATGAGCCGCTCCACGGCCTCGGGACGCTCGGACTCCAAACAGGAACGCACCTCATCCCGGACGCCGACATCGGCCTTCCGGTTACTCATACTGGAGCGTACCGCCGTGGCCACCGAACGCAACCAGTCCGGCGCGCCCTCCAGAGAACTAAAGATGGAGCTTTGATCCTCAGAGTCAGACAGACGACTCAGGATCTGCGCGATTAAGGCGCGAATCGCGTCACCCGGGTGCTCGAATTCGAGCGACAGGGTATAGAGGTCGGCCCAGTTGAATCCCTCGACCCTGGACTTTTGTACCCCCGAGATCTGCGCCCGCAAGCGGATGTCTGGGAGATCGAAGGTCCCAGTGATCGACAGACTGATGCTCTGTCCGACCTCATAGGGCTCGAAGACGGTCACGGTGTAACGCCCCTCCAGGATCTGGAGTAGCGTCTGGCGCAATTCCTCGGCATCGCTGACCGTGACCTCCAACTCGCGAAACAAGGCATTCTTACCAGCTGCGTCTCCCTTGGTATCCGCGGAATAGAGCATCTTGAGCAGGCGCTCCAAACGGCTCTGACTGCGCGGCGATAGGCTGGTAAAGCGCACAGCCGCCAGATAACCACCTGCAGCGTCTGGACGCACGCGCAGCAGCTTGGCCTGGGCGTGGATGGATTTGCCGCGCCGCCATGGCAGGCTGATGATCAGGGTCTTGAGATCCCTGGGCAGGGGGTCCGTGAGATGCAAGAGTGCGCCCCCCCAGGAGAGGTCGCGCGTAACGGCCTGCACGGGCGCGTCCCGACCCGGGTAGGTCAGCTCGACCGGAATCCTCAGGTCGATACGTAGCTGGGTGCGTCGTTCAATGGCCATCGAACCGGATCCCGATTGAGTCATGTTTGAGTCTGCCACATGAGAACTATTCACGGATGGAACGTCCAAAAGATCCTTGGACGAATCTCAATTACTCTAACATCATCGACGCGCCGTTTTCGGGGACGACCCTGGAAGGCGCCTGATGGGTTGTGTGGAAGGTATTGTTTCGACGTCGCCGGACCAATAGACTTCAATGCTTTACCTGTCGAGATTTTCGTCCGATGCGTACCTCTGAGTTCCCACTCCAGACCATCAAAGAGACGCCGGCCGACGCCGAGGTCGTCAGCCACCGATTGATGTTGCGCGCCGGTCTCATCCGCAAGCTCGCCGCCGGGCTCTACACCTGGTTGCCGCTGGGACTGCGTGTACTGCGCCGAGTCGAGCGCATCGTGCGCGAGGAGATGGATCGCGCCGGGGCGTTGGAAGTCTCCATGCCAGCCGTGCAGCCGGCCGAACTCTGGCAGGAGTCCGGGCGTTGGGAACAATACGGTCCTGAGTTGTTGCGTTTCAAGGACCGCCACCAGCGCGAGTTCTGCTTTGGACCCACCCACGAAGAGATCATCACCGATCTGGCGCGTAACGAACTCAAGAGCTACAAGCAGCTCCCCGTCAATTTCTACCAGATCCAGACCAAGTTTCGCGACGAGATCCGCCCGCGCTTCGGCGTGATGCGCGCGCGCGAGTTCCTGATGAAGGACGCCTATTCCTTCCACCTGGACGAGGCCTCATTGGACGAGACCTACCAGCGTATGTACGAGACCTATTGCCGTATCTTCAGGCGCTGTGGACTGGAGTTTCGCGCCGTGCGTGCCGACACAGGTAGCATCGGCGGCAGCGCCTCGCACGAGTTTCACGTCCTGGCCGCCTCGGGTGAAGACGCCATCGCCTTTTCGACCGCCAGCGACTATGCCGCCAATGTGGAACTGGCCGAGGCGCTCGCCCCGCGCGAGCATGCCCCTGCGCCCAGCGAGCCGGCGCGTCTGGTCGACACACCCAATGCGCGCACCATCGCCGAGCTGGTCGAGCAGTTTGCTCAACCGATCGAGCGCACGGTCAAGACCCTGGTGGTCGCGGCCTCCGAGGAGGCCGGCGGCGGCCTGGTCGCGCTCCTGGTGCGCGGCGATCACGAGCTCAATGCCGTCAAGGCACAGAAGCTGCCGCAGGTCGCCTCGCCGCTGCGCCTGGCCACCGAGGCCGAGATCCGTGCCGCCATCGGCGCCGGCCCTGGATCGCTTGGGCCGAAGGATCTGCCGATCCCCTGTATCGTCGATCGCACCGTGGCCGTCACCGCCGACTTCAGCGCCGGGGCCAACATCGACGGCAAACACTGGTTCGGTCTGAACTGGGGCCGCGACCTGCCGCTGCCCGAGGTCGCAGATCTGCGCAACGTGGTCGAGGGCGACCCAAGTCCGGACGGTCGGGGCACGCTGACCATCGCGCGTGGCATCGAGGTCGGACACATCTTCAAGCTCGGGCGCAAGTACAGCGCCGCCATGCAAGCCAAGGTGCTCGGCGAAGACGGCAAGGCCATCATCATGACCATGGGCTGCTACGGCATCGGTGTGTCGCGCGTGGTCGCCGCAGCCATCGAGCAGCATCACGATGAGCGCGGCATCTGCTGGCCGGCACCGATTGCGCCCTTCGAGGTCGCGTTGCTGCCGATGAAGCTCGGCAAGTCCTATCGGGTCCGTGAGGCGACCGAGCGGCTCTATGCCGAACTCCAGGCCGCCGGGCTCGACGTCCTGCTCGACGACCGCGACGTGCGTCCCGGTTTCATGTTCGCCGACATGGATCTCATCGGCATCCCGCATCGCATCGTCGTCGGTGACCAGGGACTCGACAATGGCCAGGTCGAGTACAAGGCCCGCACCGACGCCGAGATGCAGCTCATCCCCCTCGACACCGTCGTCGAATTCGTACGCGCGCGTCTGCGCACCTGACCCTAACCAGTTACGCCCTCACGCTCTCTGTGGGCCTCATTCTAGGATCGACCGTGGACAAAAAAGAAGCCTCTTTCACCCGCGATGAGCTCCTCGCCTGTGGGCGCGGCGAGCTGTTCGGACCCGGCAACGCCCAGTTGCCGACACCCAATATGCTGATGATGGATCGCATCGTGCGCATCGCCAATTTCGGTGGTGCCTACGGGAAAGGCGAGATCCTGGCCGAGCTCGACATCCGTCCCGACCTCTGGTTCTTCGAGTGTCACTTCCCCGGCGACCCAGTGATGCCCGGCTGTCTTGGGCTCGACGCGCTCTGGCAGATGGTCGGCTTCTATCTGGGCTGGACTGGCAATCCCGGGCATGGCCGAGCGCTGGGCGTCGGCGAGGTCAGGTTCACTGGCCAGGTCCTACCGACCGCGACCAAAGTCACCTATCACATCGACATGAAGCGCGTCATCAACCGCAAGCTGGTGCTCGGCATCGGCGATGGCATGGTTCAGGTCGACGGGCGCACCATCTATACCGCCAAGGATCTGCGCGTCGGACTCTTCAACTCGACCGACAGTTTCTGAACCGCCTCATGACGCGGATCGACTTCTACAGCCTCGAACCCGACAGCCGCGCTGATCGCTTCATCCTGGCCTGTCGGCTGGTCGAGCGCATCCACGCCCAGGATCTGCGCGTGCTCATCCTCTGTCCAGAGCGCGAGGAGGCGCACCATCTCGATCGGCTGCTCTGGACCTTTCGGCAGGAGAGCTTCCTGCCGCACGGTCTGGTTGGGAGCGTGGACGCTAAGCTGACGCCCATCTTGATCAGCCTCGACGGCTCGCCCGAGACAGAGCAGCAGGTCTTGTTGAATCTCGGGCGCGACCTTCCGAGCCGATGGGAACGGTTCGAGCGACTGTGCGATCTGGTCGACAATGATCCGGCGGTGCTTCAGGCTGGGCGGGCGCGTTTCCGCGCCTACCGCGAACACGGCTACAAACCTACCCACCACAGGATCCGGTTATAGCATTGGGCTAGGGAAACGCCGATTTATTCCATTCGTGGCAACACCTTCTCACGTAACCAATTGATTTTTTAGGAGCGGCTTCAGCCGCGATGGAGAGGAACGCGATTTATTCAGCGCTTCCTTGAGAAACTGGCGGACTATCGGGGCATGCGCATCCGCCTAGGCCGCATCGCGTGCTACGCACCTCGCATCAGCCGCCCTATGACGATTTCCTCACCAAGCCGGTCGAGCCGGACAGTTGCTGGCAGTCATCAGGCACTGGATCTCTCGACCGAATTCGGATGTATGAGGACGGCGTCTCAGCCGCTCATGCCGGGGGCGCTGAGGCCCAAGGCACGCACACCCAGCCTTCCATGATCACCCGGGCGCTGCGGCTTAGGGTCGCCTTGGTCAGGGTCCAGCGGCCATTGATCACTCGGGGCTCGGCGCCGACGCGCAACGTCCCCGAAGGATGACCAAACCGCACTGCCGTGCGCTCACCACCGCCGGCGGCGCGATTGACCAGGGTCCCGGGGATGGCCGCCGCCGTGCCGATGGCCACGGCGGCCGTGCCCATCATGGCGTGATGGAGCTTGCCCATCGAGAGCGCGCGCACGCACAGATCGATCTCACTCGCCGCAACCGGTTTGCCGCTGGAGGCCACATAATCGGTCGGCGGGGCGACGAAGGCGATCTTGGGTGTGTGCTGACGGGTTGCAGCCTCGTGGAGGTCCTGGATCAACCCCATGCGCAGCGCACCCTGGGCGCGGATGGTCTCGAACATGGCCAGGGCCTTGGGATCGCCGTTGATGGCCTCCTGCGACTCGGTGCCGGTATAGCCGAGGGCCCTGGCCTCAACGAAGATGGTCGGGATGCCGGCATTGATCAGGGTTGCCTTGAGCGTGCCGATGCCGGGCACCTCGAGGTCATCGACGAGGTTGCCGGTCGGGAACATGGGGCCATCGTCCTCGTTGACCGGTTCGAGGAATTCGAGCCGCACTTCGGCGGCGGGGAAGATCACGCCATCGAGCTCAAAATCCCCCGTCTCCTGCACGACGCCGTTCGCGATGGGGACATGGGCGACGATGGTCTTGCCGATGTTGGCCTGCCAGATGCGCACCGCGCAGAGGCCGTTGTCGGGGATGCGCTCGGGCGCAACCAGTCTCCGGCTGATGGCAAAGGGTCCGACGGCGGCCGCGAGGTTGCCACAGTTCCCACTCCAGTCGACCATGGGTCGATCGATGGCGACCTGTCCGAACAGATACTCGACATCGTGATCGGGGCGCTGACTCTGTGACAAGATGACCGCTTTGCTGGTGCTGGAGGTCGCTCCACCCAGGCCGTCGATCTGCTTGCCGTAGGGGTCGGGACTACCGAGGACGCGCAGCAACAGGGCGTCGCGCGCCGCGCCCGGTACCTGACAGGGCTCGGGTAGGTCTTGCAGCCGAAAGAAGACGCCCTTGCTGGTGCCGCCGCGCATGTAGGTGGCGGGGATCTTGATCTGTGGGGCGTGAGTCATGTTGGATTAGGCCCCCTTGGTCGATTCCAGAAAGTCCTGGGCGAAGCGTTGCAGCACACCACCGGCCTCGTAGATCGCGACCTCCTCGGCGGTGTCGAGCCGGCAGGTCACGGGCACCTCGACACGCTCACCATTCCGACGGTGGATGACCAGGGTCAGATCGGTACCAGGTCGGCGCTCACCCAGGACGTCGTAGAGCTCGCTGCCGTCGAGGCCGAGCGTCTTGCGGTTGACGCCTGGCTTGAACTCCAGGGGTAGCACGCCCATGCCGATCAGGTTGGTGCGGTGGATACGCTCGAAGCCCTCGGCGACGATGGCCTCGACCCCGGCTAGACGCACACCCTTGGCCGCCCAGTCGCGCGAGGAACCCTGGCCGTAGTCGGCGCCAGCGATGATGATGAGCGGCTGGTTGCGGTTCATGTAGGTCTCGATCGCCTCCCACATCCGCATGACCGTGCCGTCCGGCTCGACCCGCGTCAGCGAGCTCGGCTTGATCTGTCCGTCGACCACGGCCATCTCGTTGATGAGCCGGGGATTGGCGAGGGTCGCGCGCTGGGCGGTCAGATGGTCGCCGCGATGGGTGGCGTAGGAGTTGAAGTCCTCCTCAGACAGCCCCATGCGCGCCAGATACTCACCCGCCGCGCTGTCAGGTTGGATGGCATTGGAGGGCGAAAGATGGTCGGTGGTGATATTGTCGCCCAACAAGGCCAGCGGACGCAGCCCCTGGAGGGTTCGCTCACCGGCCAGCGCCCCTTCCCAGTAGGGGGGACGGCGAATGTAGGTGCTGTGCGGACGCCAGTCGTAGAGCGGTCTCACCCTCTCGCCAGCCTCGATCTGGAGGGCAAACATCGGCTCGTAGACCTGCCGGAACTGCTCCGGCTTGACGCATTCGGCGACGATGGCGTCGATCTCTTCATCTGGCGGCCAGATGTCTTTCAGCCGGATCTCCTTACCATCCACCACGCCCAATACGTCCTTCTCGATATCGAAGCGGATGGTGCCAGCCATGGCATAGGCGACGACCAGCGGCGGCGAGGCCAGGAACGCCTGTCTGACCAAGGGGTGGATGCGTCCGTCGAAATTACGATTACCCGAGAGTACGGCGGTCGTATCGAGATTGCGCTCATTGATCTCCTGTTGGATCTCGGGAGCGAGCGGACCGGACATGCCGTTACAGGTGGTGCAGGCGAAACCGACGATGCCAAAACCGAGCCGTTCGAGCTCAGTCAATAATCCGGCCTCCTGCAGATAGGACTCGACGACCCGGGACCCGGGCGCAAACGAACTCTTGACCCAGGGTTTGCGCATAAGCCCTAACCGATTGGCATTGCGCGCCAGGAGTCCAGCGGTGATGAGGTTGCGCGGATTGCTGGTGTTGGTGCAGCTGGTGATAGCGGCGATGATGACGGCGCCCTCCGGCATCCGGCCCGCAACTGCGTCCCAGTGGCCGGTGATGCCCTTGGCGGCGAGATCGGCGGTCGCCACACGCGCATGCGGTTTAGACGGACCGGCGAGGCTGCGGACCACGCGCGACAGGTCAAAGGTCAGGGTGCGCTCGTATCGAGCCTTCTTCAGCGCGTCGGCCCAGAGTCCGGTCTGTTTGGCATAGAGCTCGACCCGCTTGACCTGGGCCTCGTCGCGCCCGGTCATTCGCAGATAGTCGAGGGTCTGCCCGTCGATAGGGAACAGTGCGGCGGTGGCCCCATACTCCGGGCACATGTTGGAGAGGCTGGCACGATCACCGATGGTCAGGGCCGCCGCCCCCTCACCGTGGAATTCGAGATAGGCCCCGACGACCTTTTCCTGGCGCAGGAATTCGGTCAGGGCCAGCACCACGTCGGTCGCTGTGATACCCGGTCCCGGGCGTCCGATCAGCTCGACACCGACGATCTCGGGCAGGCGCATCCAGGACGCCCGCCCCAGCATCAGACTCTCGGCCTCCAGCCCACCGACGCCGATGGCGAGCACACCCAAGGCAGAGACGTGCGGAGTATGGCTGTCAGTACCCACCAGGGTATCGGGGAAGGCCACACCGTCGCGCACCTGGATCACCGGGCTCATCCACTCCAGATTGATCTGATGCATGATACCGTTGCCGGCTGGGATCACATCGACATTGTCGAACGCGCGCCTGGCCCAGTCGATGAAATGGAAGCGATCGGCGTTGCGCTGATCCTCGATCGCGCGGTTCTTGGCGAAGGCCTCGGGATCATCGCCGCCATACTCGACGGCCAGCGAATGATCGACGACGAGCTGCACAGGCACCACTGGATTGACCTTGGCCGGATCACCGCCCCGGTCGGCGATGGCGTCGCGCAGGCCAGCCAGATCGACCAGCGCCGTCAGTCCCAGGATGTCATGACCGACCACGCGTGCCGGAAACCAAGGGAAATCGCGCTCACGCCGGCACTCGACGATCTGACGCAGCGAATCGGTCAGGAGCGCTGGATCACAGCGCCGGACTAGATTCTCGGCCAGCACCCGTGCGGTATAGGGCAGTTCGTCATAGGCGCCGGGCGCGAGCGCCTCGATGGCCGCGCGGGCGTCGAAATAGTCCAGATCTGTGCCAGGTAGGGGTGTGCGATTGGCTGTATTCATCGAGGCCCTAAATGATTGGAAGTCGAAACCGAGACATAAAAAACAGCCCATGGACGCGCTTCCAGGCGAAATCGAGTCCCATGGGCGGGCATTTTCGCACACGGCGGGCTCGATAGAGCCTCAATCATGCCTTTCGGGGAGGTGTACCAGCTTCAGGAAGCGGGCCTGGAGCGCACGCGCCCAGGCCGGCTGAGGCCAATTCCAGCCGATCACAATACCGATCGCGATCCCGATCAATATCTGAACCATGCATGTATCCTCACTCAATTGGCGGTGAACCGGCCGCTTAATGATAAGGAAAGCGGTATTTTTCAAGTTGGGAGACATGGCACTCAGATCTCGTCTTCGAGACGAAAGCCGAGGATCTCAAGCAGGAGACCGGTCATGGAGCCGCCAAGCATCCCACCCAGCAGGCCCGGCGGTATATCCTGCAACACCTGCTCGATCGCCTGCTGGGTGTGCGCGTCCAGCGCCGTCACCGTGGTATTGCCGATGATCCAGATGCTCCCAGCCACGACGTTGGCCAACAGACCAGCGACCAAGGGCGCGGAGACAACGCCCGGCAACCAGGCAATGCCGAGCCGAACCAGCCAGCGTTCGCTGAGCTCGAACAGGGCTCCGACTAACGCGACGAGACCGGCAGCTAGCGCGAACACCCCGACCGGCTCGCCCAAAAACCACAGCACCAGACTCAGCAGTATCGCCGCCAAAAGCCCGGTGAACAGTCCGATGAGTGTCTCGGCCAATGGACGGCTGCTGCCGGCCACCATCCAGGAATAGAATCCACCCGCCAAAACACCCGCCCCGGCCGCCAGACCCGAGATCCTCAGGAGGTCGATGTCATGCCCAATCACGATCAGATAACCGATCGAGGCCAGGACACCGGCCATGGAGCCTATCAGCGCGACCGGCATCGCGCTATAAAAGGCCGTGGTCGTCATCGACGCGGCGGCGGCGGCCAAGATCAGCGCCCAGCCTCCCGTCAGCCCCATGACCAGGAGGATTCGATGCAGACCGGAGAAGAGCGCACCGAACAGCGCCCCGGCGAACCCCCAGACGATGAGCACCAGCACGATCGCGGTGAGACGGTCCTTGGATGGCATGATTGAATACCCAGCAGTTTTGAACAGCCTTCCAAGGCTACAGAACTTGCACTCCGGATCCGAGCGGACAATGCGCCTGGATGCGCGCGATGCAATCCAGGCGAGTATCACCGCTTGTCATGACCTACACTAGCCACTTCCATGATTCCGGACATTGATGCACGGCATGTATCAGTCCCCACTCAACGGCAGTAAACGCAAGATCGATGGCGTCATGCGCGTTTATTATGACGGCTATTGGATCAAATATTATGAGCCGCCACCCGACAGTCTCGAGGTCCGGCGCCAGCTCATCCAAGCGCTCACACGCCGTCTGTTCAACCATGTCGAGCCCGGCATCAACATCCCTGGCTCGCGGCTCAAGGAGGCGCGCGCCGCCTACGAAGCCGAGACCGATACCGAGCGCAAGCGTGTCAATGGGGCCATGCTGGCCGGTGCGCTCTTCAATCGCGCTGCCGACATCTTCCATAGCCTAGTCGATCTGCAGACGGCCGGGGTCGAGATCCCCCCTGATCACGCCCTGATGCGCGAATGCGGACACTGTCTGATCGAGGCGCTCGAGCTGGGCAAGATGGTGCGCCACCGCGGCGGCGACGAGGGCATCGACGAGCTCTGGGGCGAGCCGTTCAAGGCGTTCTCGATGCCGATCGAGGCCTTTTATGCGAGCCGTTATCTGAAGATCGCCATGACCATGCACGACATCGACCGCATCACGGGGGCCATGAAGGCGACCTTCGCCGGCAGCCGCCAGATCCAGGGTCTGGAGTCACGGCTCGACGAGCTCAACACCACAGCCAAGCGCAAATGCGAGATCCTGCGCACCGACCCGGAGGTCTTCGACGTCTGGCCAAAATTCGTCGTCGCCAGCGACCGGGTACGCAACCTTGATCCGGTGATACCGACCGCTCACGACGCCGTCGATGTGCGCGAGGCGGTCGAGGGCGCACGTCTGTTGCGCGACGGCACCGACCTGATCAGCTTCATCGTGCGTGCGCGCGTACCCATGCCGAAGAGCACCCGCGAATACATCGATCGCTGTCAGCAGTTCAGGCGCACCTACATCGAGCCATATCTGGTCTGTCACACCTGAACCCAAGGTCGACGACGGTCGCATCAGCCGCCCGCGTGGATCAGGCGCTCGGCGACATGCAGACCAGCCACATAGGTTCCGATCCCGGCGCCCAGGCTACTCAGGACGAAGACGACCAACACCCGCGAGACCCTGTTGCGCCACCAGCCGCTCCAGCTGGCCACATCGGCGCGCAGACGACTGAAGTCCCCGACACTGGGTTTGCGCAGATAGAGCTCGACGGCGCCTGTGATCATGCCGGCACCGATGGCCGGATTGAGCGTGGTCAGGGGCGCGGCGAGGAAGGCCGAGAGGATCGTGAGCGGATGCCCGGCGGCCAGCAGGGTTCCAAGCGCTGAGAGTCCACCCGTGATCAGTGCCCAGCCGATCAAAAGGTCTAGTCCGAGTTCGGGGCTGACGGCGAATCCATAACCGAAGCCCGCCAGGACCAACACCAACAGCGACCAGCCGAACACAGCGGACCAGCGACTCGGCGGCGGCACCCGCTCAAGCTCGCTCAACACCTCGCCCGGATCGGCGCGATCCGTCTCCAGCGCCTTGGTCACGCCCTTGAGGTGACCGGCACCGATCACAACCAGGACGCGCCTGGCCCCCAGGCGTGCTAATTCACGTCGGAGCTTGGCGGCCATGTAGCGGTCACGTTCCTCGATCAGGGGGACATAGAGATCCTGACGTTCGGCGGCGAACTCGGCGAAGGCGGTTTCGAGCACATCGCCCTCCTTGAGCCGCTCGACTTCTTCCTCGGTCAGAGACTTGGAGCTGAGCATGGCCATTAGCAGACCGGCGAACAGTTCATAGCGCTTCCACCAGCCGAGATTGGCCGAGAGGCGCCTGAGTGTGATCCCGATCTCGCGATCAATGAGCAGCAGGTTCAGGCCTTGATCCTTGGCCAACCGAATGGCAATGCGCTGCTCGGCGCCTGGCTCGATGCCGAGCTGATCGGCGAGCCGCTGCTGATAGGCGGCAAGCACCAGGTTGGCGACAACCATATGAACGCGGTTCTGGCGGATGACCGAGAACAGATCCATCTGCGCCAGAGTGCGTGGATCCATCAGGGCATTGAAACGGCTGCGGCACAGTTCGACGGCCACACTGTCGTAGCCGCCGGACTGGAGCAGCTTGCGCACCTGATCGGCGCTGGCACGCGAGATATGGGCCGTGCCGAGCACTGTCAGCTCGACCCCATCGATCACCAGATCGCGCCTTGGTTCCATCGAATCGACCATGGTTGCTCGTGACCTGTGTTGGATAAAGGGCGCCATCATACCGAGACTCGGGGCGGTTTCCCAAGCTGGACGATCCGGATCGGCGGCCTCGTCAGGTCTTGGAGCAGATCGCGTCGATACCCTATCATCGCGCCCGACCCTCGCCTTAGGGGATACCATTTCAGCCTCCTCAACCGGACGCCGAGCCACCATGCACATCACAGCCCTTGGATCCTTCCGGATCGTCTCGGTCCTCACGCCGCGCGTCGAGTCTCGTTTGACATCCATGATCGCCGGCCTACTGTTAACCTTGATCCTGACCGGCTGTAATCCGATCAAACAGGACCGAATGACGGACACACTCCAGAATGCGACCAATGGCTATCAAAAAGCACTGCGCTGGGGGTATTTCGAGAACGCCTATAACTACATCCACCCCGACCGGCGCGTTGAGGCGATCTCGCCCGAGGCACTGGAGGGGTTGCGCCTGACGGGCTATGACGTGATCCAACCGCCGACGATAAATACCGAGTCGGGAACCGCAACCCAGCTCGTCGCCATCGACTATCTCTACGAGGATCGGCAAGTCGTCAAGCAGATCAAGGATCGCCAGCTCTGGCGCTATGACGCCAAGGAGAAGACCTGGTGGCTCGAGTCCGGCCTGCCCGCCTTTAAGCGATGAGTCATCTATTCATCCTCACCCTGTTATTGCTGCTTGGATGGTTCTGGCTTAACAGCCTGCGCACGCGTGAGATCGCGATCGGCATCTGTAAGACCGCCTGCCGACAGCGTAAGCTGCAATGGCTGGATCAAACCGTCGCCTTACGCCGGATCGGACTGACTTGGCGCGCCGATGGCGTGCGACTAAGGCGAATCTATCGCTTCGACTTCAGCCAGGAAGGTACGGAACGCCGCCAGGGCTATATCGTGATGCATGGTCTAAAGCTCGAGGAACTGAACTTCGGACTCCCCGATCAGGTGGAGACGGACGCCTGACGCCGGGGCCCGCCCAATTGACGTCGGAGGGCGGCCTACTTGACGACCTTGAGCGTCGGAGCGCCCTTCCTGCCCTTGGGGTGATCAGGTGAGGGTCTGCCGCCAGAGTCACCTGGCTTACCGTCTCCGGACAGCGGCGCCAGCCTGGGGCCAGCGGCGGGCGTGTCGACGGATGGGACGGGCTTGGGATAGGTCGGATCGGGAAAGACCATGCCCTGCCCGTTTTCACGGGTGAAGATACCGACGACCGACTCGGTCGGTACCAGCACCTCGCGCGCCACCCCGTTGAAACGCGCCCCGAACTCGATCCATTCGTTGCCGATGACCAATCCGCGCACCGCTCCAGGCGCGATATTGAACACGATGCGTCCGTCGGCGACAAACTCCCTCGGCACGCGCGTGTCTGGAAAGCCCGCGTCCACCACCAGGTGCGGCGTCATGCGGTTGTCGAGTATCCACTCGTAGATGGCCCGAATCAGATAGGGCTTGCTGGATGTCATGGTGTCGTTCATCGGCGCAGATCCGCGATCATCTCTCTCTCGGCCTCGGTCAGGCTCAGACGGAAAGACTCCCAGGTGAAGATCCGCTTCATATAGACCCGGATCGGATCGGCCTGTTTGGGCAGCTCGATACCGAGCACCGGCAGACGCCACAACAAGGGCGCAAGACAGCAATCGACCAGCGAGAACTCCTCGCTCATGAAGAAGGTATGTGCCGCAAACACAGGCGCGGTCGCGGTTAGACTTTCGTGCAGTTCCTTGCGTGCCTGCTCAACCTCGTCGCCCTCGCCGTGCAGGATGCGGCCCATGAGTGAATACCAGTCGCGGTCGATGCGGTACATGAACAGCCGCGCGTTGGCACGCGAGACCGGATCGACCGGCAGCAACGGCGGATGAGGAAAGCGCTCATCGAGATACTCCATGATGATCCGCGACTCATAGAGACGCAGGTCTCGATCGACGAAGGTCGGGACAGTTCCGTAAGGGTTGAAGTCCATCACCTCGTCGGGGAGGGCCTTGGCATCGACATCGACCACGTCGACCGCGATCCCCTTCTCGGCCAGGACCATTCTGACCCGATGACAATAGGGACAGGTAGGATCGGAATAGAGGATCATTGCAGTACCGATTGACCAAGCAAGAACAAAAACGGCGGCCTAATCCTAGGCCGCCGCCGGAACATCCGCTCAGTGGACGTCCTTCCAGTACTCTTTCTTTAGCATGTAGGCCAGGATGAACAGAAAGCCTAGGAACAAGAGCACATAGCGACCGAGACGCTCACGTTCAAGCCGAATCGGCTCGCCCGCATAGGTCAAAAAGTTGGTGATGTCGCGTACCAGGGTATCGTACTCCTTCGGCGACAGATCGCCCTTCTCGACCAGTCTCAGGCCCTTGATGGTCGGCTCTTTGCCTGGCTCGTGTGGCGGCTCTAGGATGGCCTCCTGGCGTCCCTGGAGATCGCCCAGGACATGGGGCATACCGACCAGCGGGAAGACCAGGTTGTTGACACCATAGGGTCGGGTCTCATCCACATAGAAGCCCTTGAGATAGGTGTAGACCCAGTCGGGCGAGCGCCAGCGCGTCACCAGCGTCAGATCTGGAGGCACCACACCGAACCACTTGAGTGCATCATCGTCAGTCATGGACTTGGTGATGAGATCGCCTGGCTTGGCGTCACCGAAGATCAGGTTCTGACGCAGGGTAATCTCATCGATGCCCAGGTCTTTGGCCAGACGGTTGTAGCGCATGTACTTGAGCGAATGACAGCCAGAGCAATAGTTCATGAAGTACTTGGCGCCGCGCTGCAAGGAGGCCTGGTCGCGCAGATCGATGTTGGCCTGTTCCAGGTGCTCGCCACCGCCCGATGCCAGCAGGGCCGTCGGCGCGATCAGCAACAGGGTCAGGGTGGCCAGGATCAACTTTCTCATGATGTCACCCTCTCCGGAACGGGCTTGGTCTCATCCAAGGAGCTATAGATCGGCATCAGCAGGAAGTAGGCGAAATACAGCACAGTAAAGATCTGGGCCAGTAAGGTGTAAAGAGGGGATGCCGGCTGCATGCCCAGCCAGGCCAGGGCGACGAAGGAGACGACGAAGATCGCGGTCGCCCCCTTGAACAGCGGCCCTTTATAGCGCATCGACTTCACCGGGCTGCGGTCGAGCCAAGGGAGGGCAAATAGGATCAGGATGGACGCGAACATCACCACCACGCCGGGGAACTGCGAGCCATACATCGGCGGTACGGCACGCAGCATGGCGTAGAAGGGCGTGAAGTACCAGACCGGCGCGATATGCACGGGGGTCTGCATCGGGTTGGCTGGCTGGAAGTTCGGCGTCTCCAGGAATAGCCCGCCCATGGTTGGGTTAAAGAACATGATATAGCTGAAGATCGCCAGGAAGACGACTGCCCCCATCAGATCCTTGACGGTGTAATAGGGATGGAAGGGGATGCCGTCGGCCGGGGCCTTGTCGCTCCAGCGGTTGCCCTTGGGGCCCTCCTTGATCTCGATGCCGTCGGGGTTATTGGAGCCGACGTGGTGCAGGGCCACGATGTGCAGGAACACCAGCCCGGCGAGCAGGAAGGGCAGCAAGAAATGCAGGGCGAAGAAGCGGTTGAGGGTGGCGTCCGAGATGACATAGTCGCCGCGTACCCACACGGCGAGATCGTCCCCGATGACCGGGACCGCTGCGAATAGGTTGACGATGACCTGCGCGCCCCAGTACGACATCTGGCCCCAGGGCAGCAGATAGCCGAAGAAGGCGGTCGCCATCATCATCAGATAGATGACGACCCCGATCATCCACAGCAGCTCGCGCGGTTTGCGGTAGGAGCCCCACAGCAAGCCACGGAACATGTGCAGATAGATGACGATGAAGAACATCGAGGCCCCGGTTGAGTGCATGTAACGGATCAACCAGCCCCAATCGACATCGCGCATGATGTACTCGACCGAGGCGAAGGCCAGGTTGGCGTCTGGCTTGTAACTCATGGCCAGCCACACCCCGGTGACGATCTGGATCACCAGGGTCAGGATGGCCAGCGAACCGAAGAATGACCAGAAGTTCAGGTTCTTCGGGGCATAGTATTCGGAGAGATGGGCGCGCCAGGTCTCCGAGAGTGGGAATCGCTTGTCGATCCAACTGAGGTTTTCGGTCTTTTCAGCACTCATCAGGCGCTCCCTCGATCCTCGCCAATGAGGATGGTGGTGTCATTGAGATAAACATGCTTCGGGATCACCAGGTTGGTGGGCGCCGGGACGTTCTTGAACACGCGCGCCGCCAGGTCGAAGCGCGAGCCGTGGCAGGGACAGAAGAACCCACCCTTCCAGTCGGCGCCCAGGTCATCGGGTCCGAACTCGGGGCGATAGGTCGGCGAGCAACCGAGATGGGTGCAGATCCCGATCGCAACCAGGTATTGGGGCTTGATCGAGCGGGTCGGGTTTTTGCAGTAATCGGGTTGCTGGGGGACCTCAGAGTTGGGATCCACCAACTTGGGATCATTGCTCGGCAAGGCCGCTAGCATCTCGGGGGTGCGATGTACCACCCAGACCGGCTTACCGCGCCACTTGACACGCAACAGCGCGCCAGGCTCCAACTTGCTGATGTCTGCCTCGACTGGCGCACCAGCTGCCCGAGCACGGGCACTCGGATTCAGCGATGCGACGAACGGGACAAGCGCGTAGCCGGCCCCTACGGCACCGACTACGCTGGTCGCGGCAACGAGCACTCGTCGCCTCATTTTGTTCACGCCTTGCGCGCTCATAGTCCAATATCCCCCGGCTGCTACAAGCACCGCCCAGGGTCAACACCAGGCGGACACCTCAGGCAGCTTGGATGAAACTTCAGGTGAAAACGTTTGAGAATAGGACGATCGATACAAAATCGAACGCGCATTCTCCGTGATTTCAGCGGGACTGGTCAAGGATAGGGCAAATACGGCTACCCTGAACGGAACGACACCGCGAACGGGTGCGCGTCACGCTGGATTGTCGATCTCGACAAAGCGATGCCATAAACCGAAGCGTTCGGCTAGATGTTCGCCAAGCGCCTGAATGCCATAGCGTTCCGTTGCATGATGACCGGCGGCCAGATAGCAGAGGCCCAATTCGCGCGCCTGATGCGTGGTCTGCTCGGAGAGTTCTCCGGTCAGAAAGGCATCGACGCCGAGGCTGGCGGCCTGCTCGAGATAACCCTGGCCGCCGCCCGTGCACCAGGCCAGGCGCGCGATGAAACCTGTCTCGCCCCCGACCCTCAGCGCTGGGCGCGCGAGTCGCTGCGAGACATGCTCGGTGAAGGCCGCCGGGGTCAGCGGCTCAGCCAGGCGACCGACCCAGACCAAACCATTGCCCAACGCAGTCGGCGCCATGTCGATGAAACCGAGCCGCTGACCGAGTTGGACGTTGTTACCGAGTTCGGGATGGGCATCGAGCGGAAGATGATAGGCGATCAGACTCGCGCCCGCCCTGAGCAATGTCCTTGCGCGCCGCCCTTTGATGCCAACCAGACAGGGGGATTCGTTCTTCCAGAACCAGCCGTGGTGGACCAGGATGGCATCGGCCCCCTCGGCGATCGCCGCCTCGATCAGCGCCGCGCTGGCCGTGACACCGGAGATCAAACGTCGGATCGGACGCTCTCCCTCGACCTGCAGGCCGTTCGGGGCATAGTCAGCGAAGCGCGCCGCCTCGAGCAGGTCTTCGCAATAACGGACGAGGTCTTGTGCTTCGGTCATGGTGGTCACTATCGGATCGGTGCAATCGGCCTCATGCGCCCAGGATGTAGCCCAGATCGATCTCCAGCTCCTCGAAGGGTGAAATGCGCTGTTTGAAGGGTGCATCATCGGCCACCGTGAGGGCGGCAATGGTCCGATAGGCGTCGCCATCGAGCTGCCAGGCGACCAGGGAACGATCCTCGGGCCAGATCAACCAGTAATAGGGGACGCGATGCCGCTGCAACAGCATAAAGAGTGTCAAGGTGTCCTTGCGCTCATGGCCGGGCGAGACGATCTCGCACACCCAGTCCGGGATGATCTCGACCACTCCGCGCGGGCGCTCCGGCAGCCGCGCCTTGCGCCAGCCAGCAAGATCATGGGTCGGGCACTGGTGCATGGAGTAGTGGACGCTGACCTCGGTGACGATCCACCAGCCGCCGGGACCGGACTTGCGTCGCAGGCTATCGAGTTCAACGACCGCATTGCTTTGCACGAGTCCGTGCTCCATCCGCGCCATCGGTCGCTGGACGATCTCGCCATCGATCAGCTCGATGCTGTCTCCCTGATCGGCGAGCAGGTCATCGAGGGTCTTGAGTTTGAACGCTTCCATCGGTATTGCTCCGGTGTGACTGGATGTGTTCTGCATCCCAGGCGAGGCGCGTTCGATTCTACCGAAAAAAAGCCCGGCGGGCGCCGGGCTGTAAACGTCTCATGATGAGAGAGACGAGGAGGACTCGGTGAGATCCTGAACGGTCGGGCTTTGACATCAGTAGGGTTGCGCCCGACCGGATCTGAATCAGTGCATGAACAGACCGCCGTTGACCGGCAGATTGGCACCCGTCATGTAAGAATTCTCGTCGCTGACCAAAAAGGCCACAGCGGCGGCGATCTCCTCGGGCCGACCCATGCGGCGCATCGGGATGCCATTCACGATGCTGTTGCGCACGCCCTCGTCCATCGCCAGGGTCATCGCTGTCTCGACATAGCCGGGCGAGATCGTATTGACGGTCACGCCCTTGGCGGCGCCTTCCTGAGCCAGGGCCATGGTGAAGCCGTGCATACCGGCCTTGGCGGCGGAATAGTTGGTCTGACCGAACTGACCGCGCTGACCATTGACCGAGGAGATGTTGATGACACGCCCGAAGCCGCGCTCCAACATGCCCTCCCACACCTGACGGGTAACATTGAAGACACTGTTGAGGTTGACGTTGATCACGGCCTCCCAATGCGCCAGCTCCATCTTCTTGAAGGTCTTGTCGCGGGTGATGCCGGCACAATTGACCAGGATATCGATGGGACCGACCTGCTCGGTGATTTCACGGACCATGCGCTCGCTGTCGTCAAACGATGACACATCGGCGGCGAAGACGGCGATGTCAAACCCCTCAGCCGCGCGGGCCCGCTTCCACGCCTCGGCTGTAGCGGCCTCGGACGGATGGCAGTTCGCCACGACGATACAGCCATCCTTGGCCAGACGGGTACAGATCGCGGTGCCGATGCCACCGATGCCTCCGGTGACGAGTGCAATACGAGCCATGGGGTTCCTCCAGGGAGCCTTTTGGTGATTTATCTAGGTTGGACGAAATCGTCGAGGTCGCTGCACCACCCGGGTGCGGGACAGCCAAAGTCTTGGGATCCATCCCTGGATCGTCCTCGCCGGCGTCTTAGACGATGACGCCCTTGCGCAAATCCTCGCTGACCTCGTTTAGGTTCTTTTCGAACCACAGGCGATACTCGTCGCGGGCATCACCGAAGATCTGCATGGTGGCCTTACCCTCGGCCAGGATACGTTCGCTTAGTTCCTTGGTGGCCTCGACCTGACCCTTGAAGAGATCGTTGTAACCCTTGGACTCGGCAGCCAGCTTCATCAGACGCATACCGTGATCGATGTAGAGGTTGACGGCATCCATCTGACGGGCGGCCAGCCTCTCGAACAGACGCAGGTTCAGCTCACCGAAACTGGTCATGCGCTCGAAGTTCTTATTGGTCCAGTCGTTGAGGGTCTTGAGACTGTCGGTGGCGCTCATGGCTTTGATCTCCGAAGGTTTGTGCAGTGCAGCAATGTTGCGTTGCACAATAACGCCGCGATACGCCGCCGTCAAGTGCGGTTTTCACAATCCTCATCATTTCTTTTTTTGCGCCTAGCGACCGGAAAGCCCGCTGCACGCATGAATTCATCCTGCAGATCAGCCCACATCTCGACATTCTTTTGGGCCAGGCGCGCCACTGCCTCGAATGGATTGTCGGAGAGCGCCCTGGCCATCTCTTGCTGCTGCTTGGCGAACAGATCGAGCGAGGATTCCAGATAGCGGGTGAAGGCACCCTGCAGGGTGCCGCCGTAGAAGCGGATGATCTGAGCCAGCATGGTGGCACTGAACAGCGGCTGTCCCCCGCTTTCCTCTTCCAGCATGATCTGGAGCAGGATGGCGCGCGTGATGTCGCTGTCATTGGCGCTGTCAAGGACCCGAAAGGGCTGTCCGCTCATCACCAGATCGCGCACATCGGCGAGGGTGATGTAGCGGCTGACCTCGGTGTCGTAGAGACGGCGGTTTGGGTACTTCTTGATGATGCGCTCGCTGTTCATAGTCACCTGGCTCGCTCGGCGATTTGAACCTCAAAGGCGCAAAGGACACGAGGAAAACCGAGCTTTGACTCGCAAGCCGGCTTAAGCCCCCAGGGGGTGCTACCTTGCCTGTAAAGTAACCGAAATGCTTCGTGTGATTTGTGTCATTTGCGGTTTGAAGGCGCTTGATGATTCAGGGGACTGAGTCCGCTGGGGTCAAGGATCCAACGGACAGCGCACCTCAGACCCGCTCGACCGCCAAGGCCACGCCCTGACCGCCGCCGATGCACAGCGTCGCCAGACCCTTGTTGGCTGAGCGTCTCTGCATCTCATAGAGCAGGGTCACGAGCACGCGCGCGCCCGAGGCACCGATCGGGTGGCCAAGGGCAATGGCGCCACCATTGACGTTGACCTTGGATGGATCCCAGCCCATATCCCGATTGACCACCAGTGCCTGAGCGGCGAAGGCCTCGTTGGCCTCGATCAGATCCAGGTCCGCCACACTCCAGCCGGCCTTCTCCAGACACTTGGTCGAGGCCGGGATCGGCCCGGTGCCCATGATCGCCGGATCGACCCCAGCGCTGGCGAAGGCGACCACACGCGCCAGCGGCTTCAGACCGAGCTCCCTGGCCTTGGACTCACTCATCACCACCACCATGGCCGCACCATCGTTGATGCCGGAGGCATTGCCAGCGGTGACGGTCCCGTCCTTGGAGAAGGCTGGACGTAGCTTGCTCAAGGTCTCGACCGTGGTGCCATGACGCGGAAATTCATCGCGATCGAACACCAGTGGATCGCCCTTACGCTGCGGAATCTCGATCGGAATGATCTCGTCCTGGAAGCGACCGGACTTCTGGGCCGCCTCAGCCTTCTGTTGCGAGGCGGCGGCAAAGGCGTCCTGCTGCTCGCGGCTAAAACCGTACCTCTGGGCGATGTTCTCGGCCGTGGTGCCCATGTGGTAGTCGTTGAAGGCGTCCCAGAGACCATCGACGATCATGCTGTCCTTGAGCGTCCAGTCGCCCATGCGCTGACCCTCGCGCGAACGCGGCAGGACGTGCGCCGATTGACTCATGCTCTCCTGACCGCCAGCGATGACGATGTCGGCATCCCCGCAGACGATGGCCTGCATCGCCAGATGCACGGCCTTCAGACCGCTGCCGCAGACCTTGTTGATGGTCATGGCCGGCACCGAATGTGGCAGGCCGGCGTTCAGGGCCGTCTGACGGGCGGGGTTCTGACCGCTGCCTGCGGTCAGAACCTGGCCGAGAATCACCTCGTCGATCCGGTCCGGCGCGATCCCGGTGCGCGCCAGCAGGCCCCTGAGCACGGCGGTGCCGATCTCGGTGGCCGAGAGTGACGACAGGCTGCCGCCGAAGCCCCCGATGGCGCTACGACCGGCGTCGACGATGACGACATTCTGGCTCATGGTGTGGATATCCTTTGGATTCTTTTGTAGGTTGGAAGTAGACCTGGACCAGCGTCCCCGATAGGGGGTCGCGACGGGCGGATTCTACGGGTTTTTGTTGCAGTGCACAAATTGGCATGCTACCGTTCGATTCCTCATCACCCGCCACGAGGAGGGCACGGCCATGGCCAACACCATGTTCTTCAATGACGACTGGCTCGAACTGCAACGCCAGTACTGGGACAACCTGACCACCCTGAGCCGCCAGGCCATGGGTCTGGATACGCAGACCAAGACGACCACACCCTGGGAAATGGCGATGGATCAATGGTGGAAGGCGATGGCGCCTGCCGTTCCGGATCTTTCACGCACCTTTATGGACAGGATGCTGGAGCAGGGCAAGAACTTTTTCCGTCTCGCCGAGGGTTTCGCCAAACGCGCTGACGCAGGCGATACCGCCAACGGGCTCGAGCTCTGGACTAAGACGCTTGAAGACATACAGAAGCGCTTCACCGGCTCGCTCGACGAGAACGGCAATACCCTGCAACGTCTGATGTCGTTCTGGGAGCTGCCGCTGGACAACTGGCAGCGCATGATGTCCTCGCTGTCGCCGCTACCAGGCGATGCCCTGCGCAACATGCCCCATGATCAGCTCAAGAACACCCTCGATCGCGCCCTATCCGCACCCGGTCTCGGCTATACCCGCGAGGAGCAGACCCACTATCAGGAGCTGATGCGCAGCGCCCTGGAATACCAGGCTGCGCTCCAGGAATACGCCAATTTCTACACCCAGCTCGGCATGAAGTCGGTCAAGCGCATGGGGGACTACATCCAGGGCGTGATCGACAGCGGCAAGACCATCGATTCGGCGCGCGCGCTCTATGACAACTGGGTCGCCTGCTGCGAATCAGCCTATGCCGACGAGGTCGCCACACCTGAATACGCGCGCATCCACGGACGGCTGGTCAATGCGCAGATGGCGCTCAAGAAGCGCCTGTCGATCCTGGTCGACGAGAACCTGGGCGCACTGAACATGCCGACCCGGAGTGAACTGCGCACCCTCCAGGATCGTCTCCAGGAGACCAGGCGCGAGAACAAGGCCCTACGCCACAGCCTGCACAGCCTGGAACGCCGCGTCGCGGCCCTGGCCGGCGAGGCGCCGGCGAGCACGCCCGCCACCGCGCTCAGATCGCCTACCCCGGCTGCCGCCAAGGCCCCGGCGCGTCGACGCACCTCCAAGCCAGACGCCTGATCGCCGCGCAACCAGAGGCACACCGCGAGGACCAAGATCCATGTTCCCTATCGACATCCGCCCGGACAAACTCGCCCAAGAGCTGCTCGACTACAGCCGCAAGCTGAGTCAGGGCATGGAGAATCTGCTCAACGCCAAGTCGATCGACACAGGCGTCAGCCCCAAGCAGGCTGTTTACCGCGAGGACAAGCTGGTCCTCTATCGCTATGACCGGCCCGAGGACGCGCCCGAGGCCCGGCCAGTACCGCTCTTGATCGTCTATGCCCTGGTCAACCGGCCCTACATGACCGACATCCAGGAAGACCGCTCGACCATCAAGGGGCTGATGGCGACCGGCCAGGATGTCTATCTGATCGACTGGGGCTATCCGGATCAGGCCGACCGCGCCCTCACGCTCGACGACTACATCAACGGCTATATCGACCGCTGCGTCGACCATCTACGTGAGACCCACGATATCGACAAGATCAATCTGCTTGGCATCTGTCAGGGTGGGGCCTTCAGTCTCATGTACACTGCCTTGCACCCGCACAAGGTGCGAAACCTGGTGACCATGGTCACACCGGTCGACTTCAAGACCCCAGACAATCTGCTCTCGGCCTGGGTGCAGAACATCGACATCGACCTGGCGGTCGACACCATGGGCAATATCCCGGGCGAGCTGCTGAACTGGACCTTCCTGTCGCTCAAGCCGTTCAGCCTGACCGGTCAGAAGTACGTCAACATGGTTGATCTGCTCGACGACCCAGAGAAGGTCAAGAACTTCCTGCGGATGGAAAAGTGGATCTTTGACAGCCCGGATCAGGCCGGAGAGACCTTTCGCCAGTTCATCAAAGACTTCTATCAGAACAACGGCTTCATCAACGGCGGCGTGGTGCTGGGTGGACGCGAAGTGAACCTGAAGGACATCACCTGTCCGGTGCTCAACATCTTCGCGCTCCAGGACCATCTGGTGCCGCCGGCAGCCTCCAAGGCGCTCAAGGGACTGACCGGCAGCACGGATTATACCGAGCTGGCCTTCCCCGGTGGGCACATCGGCATCTATGTCAGCGGCAAGGCGCAGAAGGAGGTCACGCCTGCGATTGGCCGGTGGTTAAACGAGCGTTGATAGAGCCTCCAGTGATCCGCCTCCAGCGTTGAGAGGGCGACTCGACGGCCCCTAGCGCATCGCTGGACGCAAACCTCAGCGCGCCTCGTCGATCATCGAGCGGATCTTGGCAAAGGTCTCGGCGAGTGATCCGGGAAACGCCGGGTCATCCGGAACGATCTCGGCGATATCGGCGGCGCCATAACTCAGATAACGAATCTGCGTCCGCCCGTTCTTCGAGAACACCATGACGAACTTGGGCATCAGCACCGAACGTTCTGGATTGAAGCTCAGGCTTTTGTCGGCCTTGGTCGGCTTGCAGATCTGGATCATGTGCAGGTCGAAGTCGTCCGCCACCTCGCCGCCATGACGCCTAAAGGTGTCGCGCATGTTCATGGTGTCGGCGTTGTTGATGACGAAGGCGTTCCGGCTCACGACATCCGCGAAGTCACGGACAAACTGGCTCACACCCTTGTCGCTGTCGACAACATAGAGATCTTCACTTCTATTCACGGCAAAATCCTTAAGAAAGACGGAAAGGCTACACATTAAGACGGACCGACCGAGATGGCCAGAATATCCATCAATCCGCCAGCCACAGAGACACCGCGCTCTCGCTCCACACGTGAGGATCAGGATCAATCCTGGATATAGAAGTGCCTCCAGCTGATCCCACTGACCCGCATCAATTGTTCGAGGAAGGCCGGCGTCGGCACGGCCTCGCCGGGAAAGACCTCCTCGATACACAAAAAGACGCGCCCAAATCCGCCTTGCTGCTTCCAATCCCAAAGCCAGGGCGGACGTGTCTCGCCGCAGGCCGGACATCGTACGCCGGAATGTGGATGCTTGGCCCAGTGTTCGACCCGCTCGCGCCAGTCTGACAAGGGCGCGCGACACCCGACACAGCGCGGCGAGCGCGTGTTGCGTCCGAGCATCAGTCTCGGGTAGAGGCTGACCTGGGGGACACGAATATATGAAAAGCGCCCTGGATTCCTGTGGTCGCGAATCTGGACGGCGCATCCAGCAAAGGTCAGCAGACTCAGAAACCCAGGCCCCACGGCGAAGGCACGCTCGCCCGGCTCTATCGCTGTCTCCCGCGCCGACAAGGGCTCGCCCAGGAGTCCAAACCCACACAGCCCCTCGATCAACAGATTGATGTCCGGGACGCGATGGGGATCGGCGGGCGTCAGGATCAACCGTCCCGTATGCAGGCGGGCGTGCTGCCCCTGACTGTCAAGATTTCCAGACATCTGGGCATGGTTGGTGTGCGGTGAATCGGTACGCAAGGATTTCAGTCAATGCGGTCTGCGTGCTCAGCACATAAACGTGGCGACTGGATCCGATGCTGGTCATCAGTACGCTGTCACCTTAGATGGATCGACACCCTGGAAATTGTAGAGAGATTTGGTTCTCTATTGAAATTGCGATCTCCTTTGGTTAGCTTCCCAAACCAAAATGCCGCTGGGGGTGTCCGTGATGTCATCATCCATCATGGGCTGAGAGCAGACCCTTTGAACCTGACCCGGATCATGCCGGCGCAGGAAAGCCGGCGTGAGCTTCGAGCCTGTCGATGCAAGACCACAGGCGCCTCGGCGCCCGGCCGCGCTCCACCCGCCTTCACTGTCGCCTCCAGACCTGAGCCTCCAGGGACGGGTTTGTTCATGGACACCACCGGCGATCCCGATCCAATCCCAGACGCCTGCGCGCGTCGCCCGCGCCGGCCACCGCCGAGGAATTCCGATGAGCGCCATCCCGCACGACTTCATCCGCAAGACCGCCCAGCTCTCCGAGGAGGTGACTCGGCCCTTTCCGAGCTCGCGCAAGATCTATGTCACCGGCTCGCGTCCCGACATCCGGGTGCCGATGCGCGAAGTGATCCTGACACCGACCCAGACCCATCAGGGGCCTGAGGAGAATCCGCCGATCCCGATCTATGACACCTCAGGTCCCTACACCGACCCAGAGGCGAAGATCGACCTGCGTGCCGGTCTGCCGGACATCCGTTCGGGCTGGATCGCCGAGCGCGCAGATACCGAACAGCTCGAGGGGCCGACATCCGCCTTCGGACGCGCGCGCCAGAACGATCCTCGACTCGCCCATCTGCGCTTTGAGCATCTGCGCACCCCGCGCCGCGCCAAGTCTGGTCGCAATGTCACCCAGATGCACTACGCGCGCCTGGGGATCATCACGCCCGAGATGGAATACGTCGCCATCCGCGAAAACCTGCGTCTGGATGAGCTGCGCGCCGACCCACGTTACGCCAAGCTCTTGCGCCAGCATCCGGGCCAGTCATTCGGCGCCGCCCTGCCCGAGACCATCACGCCCGAGTTCGTGCGCGACGAGATCGCCCGCGGTCGTGCCATCATCCCCGCCAACATCAATCACCCCGAGCTGGAGCCCATGATCATCGGGCGCAACTTCCGGGTGAAGATCAACACCAACATCGGCAACTCGGCCCTGAGCTCTTCGATCGCCGAGGAGGTCGAGAAGATGGTGTGGTCGGTGCGTTGGGGCGGCGATACGCTCATGGACCTCTCGACCGGCAAGCACATCCACGAGACCCGCGAATGGATCCTGCGCAACGCGCCCGTGCCGATCGGCACTGTACCCATCTATCAGGCACTGGAGAAGGTCGATGGCCGCCCCGAGGAACTGAGCTGGGAGCTCGTACGCGACACACTCATCGAACAGGCCGAGCAGGGGGTCGATTATTTCACCCTCCATGCCGGCGTCCTGCTGCGCTATCTACCCCTGACCGCCGACCGGCTCACCGGCATCGTCTCGCGCGGCGGCTCGATCCTGGCCAAGTGGTGTCTGGCGCATCATCAAGAGAACTTCCTCTACACCCATTTCGAGGAGATCTGCGAGATCCTCAAGGCCTATGATGTCGCGATCAGCCTCGGGGATGGGCTCCGACCAGGATCACTCGCCGACGCCAACGACGCCGCCCAGTTCGCCGAGCTCAAGACCCTGGGCGAGCTGACCCAGGTCGCCTGGAGGCACGATGTCCAGGTCATGATCGAGGGTCCGGGACATGTGCCGCTGCAGATGATCCGGGAGAACATGACCAAGGAACTGGCCGATTGCTTCGAGGCCCCCTTTTACACCCTGGGCCCGATCGTCACCGACATCGCCCCGGCCTACGACCACATCACCTCGGGTATGGGCGCGGCCAACATCGGCTGGTACGGCACCGCCATGCTCTGCTATGTCACGCCCAAGGAGCATCTGGGTCTGCCCAACAAGGAAGACGTGCGCGCTGGAATCATCACCTACAAGATCGCCGCCCACGCCGCCGACCTGGCCAAGGGACTTCCGGGCGCCCAGATCCGCGACAATGCGCTCTCGAAGGCGCGCTTCGAGTTCCGTTGGGAGGATCAGTTCAATCTCGCGCTCGACCCCGAGCGCGCGCGCGACTATCACGACGCGACCCTGCCCCATCAGTCGCACAAGGTTGCGCACTTCTGTTCGATGTGCGGCCCCCAGTTCTGTTCGATGAAGATCACCCAGGACCTGCGCGACTCTGCGGCCAATCAGCGCGCCGAGGAGGTGCAAGCAGTGGTCGCGGAAGGGATGCGCGAGAAGGCACGTGAGTTCCGGGAAGAAGGAGCGGCGCTCTACAAGGCGGTCTGAACGGCTGAGAGGAGGCTTCGCACATGGAGACCCAGATTAAGGATCTCTATCCCATCGTCGAACCCTTCGCGGTCCACGAGCTGATCGTCGACAACGGTCATCGGCTCTATGTCGAGGAATGTGGGCGCCCGGATGGCATCCCGGCAATTTTTCTGCACGGTGGACCGGGCGCAGGTTGCGAACCGGCCCAGCGCGGGTTTTTCGACCCCGAGCGCTATCGGGCGGTGCTGTTCGATCAGCGCGGCTGTGGACGCTCGACGCCCCACGCCTCGCTCATGGCCAATACCACCTGGGACCTGATCTCAGACATGGAGCTGATCCGTCGGCAACTTAGGATCGAACGCTGGCTGGTGTTCGGCGGCTCCTGGGGCTCAACCCTGGCCTTGGCCTATGCCGAAACCTATCCCGAACGGGTCGCAGCGCTCGTGGTACGCGGGATCTTTCTCTGTCGTCCAGAGGAGATCCGCTGGTTCTATCAAGAGGGGGCGAGCTGGGCGTTTCCCGATTACTGGGAGGCGTTTGTGGCCCCCATCCCGGAGGATGAACGCGGCGATCTGCTCAGCGCCTACCATAGGCGGCTCACCGACGAGGACGCCGCCGTGCGGCTGGAGGCGGCGCGTGCCTGGTCGCTCTGGGAGGGGCGTACCGCCACCCTGCTTGCCAATCCTGAGATCCAGTCCTATTTCGCCGATCCGCATGTGGCCCTGAGTCTGGCGCGCATCGAGAGCCATTATTTCATCAACGGGGCCTTTCTGGCGCCAAACCAGTTGCTGCGCGATGCCCATCGGCTGGCCGACATCCCAGGTGTGATCGTGCAGGGGCGCTATGACCTGATCTGTCCCATGCGTTCGGCCTGGGAGCTGCATCTGGCCTGGCCGCGCGCCGAGTTCCAGATCATTCCGGATGCCGGACACTCGGCCTTCGAGCCCGGGATTCGCCGCGCCCTGGTCGCGGCCACCGACCGCTTTGCGTGTGAATTGGCATGATTGGTCTGCTGCAACGGGTCAGCGCGGCGCGGGTGCTGGTCGCGGGTGAGACGGTCGGCGCCATCGAGCGTGGATTACTGGTGCTGGTGGGTGTGCAGCGTGGCGATGATGAGGCGCGCGCGGCCCGCCTCCTGGAGCGGATACTCGGCTATCGGGTCTTCCCCGATGCGCAGGATCGCATGAACCTCAGTCTGCGCGACATCGACGGCGGGCTCCTGTTGGTGCCTCAGTTCACGCTCGCCGCCGATACCCGGAAGGGCACGCGCGCCAGCTTTACCTCGGCCGCACCGCCTGATGAAGGCAAGCGGCTCTTCGACGACCTGGTTGCAAAGGCATGCGCCGCCCATCCCAGGGTCGCCACGGGGCGCTTCGGGGCCGACATGCAGGTCAGCCTGATCAACGATGGTCCTGTGACCTTTTGGCTCGAAACCTAGGACTGGCACCTGTTTAGCGGCCCTGGCGATCCGAACCCACCTTGATCCAGTGGAGCTGGATATTGAGCATCCGCATCGTCGCGCCAACGGCGGCGAATACCTGATTGGCGTGGACACCCCGGGTCCTCAGGTCACCGCGCTCGGTCTGCCAGGTGATGCTGCATTCGGTGAGCGCATCGGTCCGCCCCCCCTTGGGGATCCGGACCTCATAGTCGATCAGCGGCGGTAGCGTCATCCCCTGACGTTTGAGGATCCGCCCGAGCGCATTGGTAAAGGCATCGAAGCCGCCATTGCCCGTCCCTGTAGCCGTAAAGACCTGATCGCCGAGCCGGAGCTTGATCCCGGCCATGGACTCCAGATCCAGACTCGACGAGATGGTACAAGACAGGAGCTCGGCGTGCGTATAGTCCTTGCTCTCCAGGACCTCGGCGATGATGAACGGCAGATCCTCGGTGGTGATGGTCTTTTTGGAATCACCCAGCTCGACGATGCGCTGCAAGACCCGGCGCTGCTCCTCATCAGACAGCTCGATCTCGAGCCGTTCCAGGTTCTTGGCCAGCGACGCCTTGCCGGAGAGCTTGCCGAGCGCATAGCTGCGCCGCCGCGCGAAGCGCTCTGGCGAGAGCCGGCTGTGGTAGAGGCTGCCTTTCCTGTCGCCATCGGCATGGATACCGGCGGTCTGGGTGAAGACGTCGGCGCCGACGATCGGGGCGTTGTCCGCGATGCGCTTGCCCGAAAAGGACTCGACGAGCTCACTGACGCGCACCAGATGGGTCTCGTCGATCCCGAGCTCGCAGTCGAGCTGATCGCGTAGATTGACTGCGACCTCGGCGAGCGAGGCATTCCCTGCCCGCTCGCCGAGACAATTGACCGTGCAGTGGACCGCCGCAACCCCTGCCTGGACGGCGGCGAGTACATTGGCCGTGGCTAGACCATAGTCGTTGTGCGGATGGAAATCGAATTTAAGTCCTGGGAAACGCCGGACCATGTCCGAGACCGCCGCAAAGACCTGATCCGGCGTCATCACACCCAGGGTATCGGGCAGCATGAAATGCCCGATCCCGGCCTCGGCCAGGCGTGCGACCAGGGTATAGACATAGTCTGGGCTATCGCGATAGCCGTTCGACCAGTCTTCCAGATAGAGGTTGACGCGCAGGCCCTGCGCGTGCGCCCGATCGAGGGTTGCCCGGATGTCGGCGATATGCGCCTCGGGCGTCTTGCCAAGCTGACCACGACAGTGTCGCTCGCTGCCCTTGGCCAGCAGGTTCAGCACCTGGCCTCCGGTGCCCCGGATCCAATCCACGCTTGCCCCGCCATCGGCGAACCCCAGCACCTCGATCCGCTCAACCAGGCCGCGTTCCCCGGCCCAGTCGATGATCTGGGCCACGGCGCTGGCCTCGCCCGAGGACACGCGCGCCGAGGCGACCTCGATCCGATCGACCCGCACCTGTTCGAGCAAGACCTTGGCAAGGTTGAGCTTCTCGGCGGGTGAGAAGGACACCCCCTGGGTCTGTTCCCCGTCGCGGAGTGTGGTGTCCAGGATCAAGACCCGGCGTCTGGAAGATCTCTGCGCCAGATCGGTCGGGTTGGAGGACTTCAGAACCGCATCCGTCATGGCGCAGATACCGTCCCGAGTGTCGCTTCGAGATAGCCCTTCACCGCCGCGGCCCTGGCCTCCAATTCGACGCAGCGCGTCTTTCTCTCCAACAGCCCCTGGAGCGCGGGCGGCAGCGGCGCCTCCTGGCCGATCGCCTGGACCACGGCCGCGCCGAATTTGGCGGGGTGGGCGGTGGCGAGACAGATGGCCTCGGGCAGGTCGCGCGCGGCCCGCACTCCAACCGCCGTGTGGGGACAAAGGATGTAGCCGGTCGCCTCATAGGTGGCACGGATCTGGTCGAGGGTCTCGGGATCGCTCACCGCCGTCGCCTCGAAGTCGGCCTGGGCCTTCTGATGCCGCTCGGCAGACACCCTAAGCCGACCTGTGTGTCTGAAATCCTCAAGCAAGGCACACACCAGCGCCTGATCGCCGTCGTGCAAATAGTAGAGATAGCGCTCGAAATTGGAGGCGATCTGGATGTCCATCGCCGGGCTCAGGGTGTGATAGACCTCCTCGCCCAGGGCATAGACGCCCGTGTGGATGAAGCGGCTCAGGATGTCGTTGCGGTTGGTCGCAATCACCAGGCGCTCGATGGGCAGCCCCATGCGCCGTGCCAGATAGCCGGCGAAGACATCACCGAAGTTGCCGGTCGGGACCGAGAAGCTGACCCGACGCCCGACATCGCCGCCCGAAATCCGGCCCCAGGCATAAAAGTAGTAAAAGGTCTGCGCCAGGATGCGCGCCCAGTTGATCGAGTTGACGGCGCCGAGCCGATAGGCCGACTTGAAGGCCAGATCGTTGAACAGTGTCTTGACGATGGCCTGGGCGTCGTCGAAGGTGCCGCGCACCGCGATGTTGTGGACATTGCTGTCCAGCACCGTGGTCATCTGCCGTTCCTGGATCGGCGAGACGCGGCCCTTGGGGTGCAGGATGAAGATCCGGATGCGCCCCTTGCCGCGCACACCATAGATGGCCGCCGAGCCGGTGTCGCCCGAGGTCGCGCCGAGGATGTTGAGGATCCCTCCCTCGCGTTCGAGCAGATACTCGAATAGATTGCCAAGCCACTGTAAGGCCACGTCTTTGAAGGCCGCCGTCGGACCATGAAAGAGTTCCAGGATGCGCCGCTTGCCCACAGTCACCACTGGGGTGACCTCGGGATGCGAGAAGTTCGCATAGGAGCGTTCGATCAGGGCCTTCAGATCCGCACGCGGGATCTCGTCGCCGATGAAAAGTGTCGACACTTCGAGCGCCAGATCCTGGAAGCGCAAGCCGGCCCAGGCACGCAGCTGCTCGGGATCGAGGACGGGGATCTGGGACGGAACCAGCAGGCCACCGTCGGTCGCCAGTCCCATCATCACGGCTTGTGCGAAACCGATCGGCTCGATTCCACCACGGGTACTGATGTAGTGCATTGTGTTCTCTTCTTAAGGACAAAGGATCTTCATGTAGAGGCCGATTCAGGGCGCGGATCAACCGACTGAAACGTTGACAGCACGCCAAGCGCAACCAGACAATGCCGACAATCCGCTCGATACGGCAGAACGAGCCGGATGCATCATAACCAACGAGGGGGCTTCTGCCATATTTTGCGTGCACTGATCCGTCTCACGACGATCAGGGCGGCGCGCGCCCCGTCACCCCGCCCTTTCACAGTTCATAGTCCAAACCCTGAACGGAGTGACATGACATGACACCCGACAAGCGCGCAGACTATTGGAGAGCGAATCTTCGCTATCTCACCGTCTTACTCATCGTCTGGTTCGTCGTTTCCTATGGCTTTGGCATCCTGCTCGTCGAACCGCTCAACGCCATCCATCTCGGCGGCTACCCGCTTGGTTTCTGGTTCGCCCAGCAGGGGTCGATCTATATCTTCGTTGCGCTGATCTTCATCTATGCCGCGCTGATGAATCGCCTCGACCATCAATTCGACGTCGGCGAAGAGTGAGGAAACGATCCAATGACCGAACTCGAGATCTGGAGTTACTCCATCGTCGGCCTGACCTTCGCCATCTATATCGGTATCGCGATCTGGTCACGCGCCGCCTCTACCAGTGAATTCTATGTCGCCGGCGGCGGCGTGCATCCGGTTGCCAATGGCATGGCGACCGCGGCCGACTGGATGTCGGCGGCCTCCTTTATCTCCATGGCCGGTATGATTGCCTTCGGCGGTTATGGCGGCTCGGTGTTCCTGATGGGCTGGACCGGGGGTTATGTGCTGCTAGCCCTGCTTTTGGCGCCCTATCTGCGCAAGTTCGGCAAGTTTACGGTGCCCGAATTCATCGGCGACCGCTACTATGCCAACGGGGCGCGCGTGGTGGCCGTCATCTGTCTGATCCTGGCCTCAGTCACCTATGTCATCGGTCAGATGACGGGTATCGGTGTGGCCTTTAGCCGCTTCCTCGGCGTCTCCTACGAGATTGGGATCTTTGTGGGCATGGGGATCGTCGCCATCTACGCCATCCTCGGCGGCATGAAGGGCATCACCTATACCCAGATCGCCCAGTACGTCGTTTTGATCTTCGCCTACACCATCCCGGCGATCTTCATCTCGCTGAACCTCACCGGCAATCCCATCCCCCAGCTCGGACTCGGCGGTACCCATGTCGGGAGCGGAATGTCGCTGCTGGACCGCCTCGATCAGGTGGTCACGGACCTCGGCTTCAAGCAATATACCACCCAGGTCATGGGCAGCACCCTCAACATGTTCGTCTATACCCTGTCGCTGATGATCGGCACCGCGGGTCTGCCGCATGTCATCATCCGCTTCTTCACCGTGCCCAGGGTGCGTGACGCGCGCTACTCGGCCGGCTGGGCGTTGGTCTTCATTGCCATCCTTTACACCACGGCCCCGGCGGTCGGTGCCATGGCGCGTCTGAACCTGATGGACACCATCCAGATCGGTCCAGTCGGAGAGGAAACCGGAAATCTGGTCTACGACGAGCGTCCAGACTGGTTCAAGCGCTGGGAGACCACAGGTCTTCTGAAGTTCCAGGATTGGAACCAAGACGGTCGAATCCAGTATTACAGTGATGGCGGGCTTGGTGAGGCCAGGATGAAACTGGCCGACGCCAAGGCCAAGAACGCTGGCGTAGAGACGGCCGAACAGGCCGTTGCAAAGGCGGAAACCGCACACAGCGCTACCAAGTTTGCCAAGTTCGGCTGGCAAGGCAACGAGATGGTCACGGTCAACAATGACATCATGGTGCTCGCCAACCCCGAGATCGCGGGATTGCCGAACTGGGTGATCGCGCTGGTGGTCGCCGGCGGTCTGGCGGCGGCACTCTCCACCGCCGCCGGTCTGCTGCTCGCCATCTCCTCGGCGATCTCGCATGACCTGCTCAAGGGTGTGTTCATGCCGCAGATTACTGAGAAGAACGAGCTCTTGGCCGGACGCCTTTCTATGATTGGTGCCATCCTGCTGGCGGGCTATCTCGGACTCAATCCACCTGGATTCGCGGCAGGCACCGTGGCCATCGCCTTTGGTCTGGCGGCCTCCTCGATCTTCCCAGTGCTGATGCTCGGCATCTTTGCCAAGCGCATGAACAAGCAGGGCGCGATCGCGGGCATGATCGCTGGTATCACAGTGACCCTGCTCTATGTGTTCCAGCACAAGGGGATCCTCTTCATCAAGGGCACCGAGTTCCTGATGCCCGAGCTTGGGATGGGCACCAACTGGTTCTTCGGTATCACACCCGAGGCCTTTGGCGCAGTCGGGGCCTTGGCCAACTTCCTGGTTGCCGGACTGGTGTCGGCGCTCACCGCCCCGCCGCCCGAGCACATCCAGCATCTGGTCGAGGACGTGCGCATCCCACGTGGTGCAGGCGCCGCCGTGGGTCATTACATCGGCCTCAGCCGCGCTTGACCTTGCAATGAACCCCGCCGAGGCGGGGTTCATTTTGTCGTGGGGCCGCGATTGAAAGCAAAACGTAATCGCCGCCTCCGACCCGATCATTCGCCCCCGGCGCCATCCGGCATGCGATCCATCATGCAACCTGTAGATGGGGTAACGATCATGACCAATGGCTCTTCCCTGACGGCGATGGAACAGATGGTGTTCCTGGGGCTGGTCGGTTGACTGCGCTATTCTCAGTCTTCAAACGCGCGCGGTGACCTCCAGTCGAGCGACGAGACACCGAAAGACCCCGACTAAACCTGCACGGATCCGCCTCTCGATACTTCGCGACACCTGGCGTCGACTCGCCTATCATTGCACCCCGATCTGGAAGCCATCGTCCTCCGTTGCGGGCGGCGATGGCGCTCGGTTTTGCTAACTTCTTCTCGGCGGGTCGAACAGAGATGAGCGTCAAGCAGATGGACTTCAGGGACGACCTGAAAACGGCCTCAGACTATCTGCGCATGGCGGTGCCGCAGATGGTGTGCCGCCGCATCCCGCCGACACCCTACAACTACGCCCTCTGGTATGCCCACGTCCAAAACGCCTGCCCGGAGCTGAGTCGCTCGTTGCTGGTCGAGTTTCCGGAAAACGGCCCCTATGACCCGGAGAAGAGCGAGGCGCTGTTCTTTGAGTATTTCGTCAAGCACTATCTCCCGACCAGCCCACAGGCGCGGGATCTGATCGCCGAGATCGTCGCGACCCTGACGCAGGCGGTCTCACGCAATCTGCGCGGTACCCAGGACTATGGGGCCAGTTTGCGCGAGGCCATGACGGTGTTCGAGGAGCCCGCGGTCGATCCCGAGCGCATCCGCGCCCTGGTCGATCAGTTGCTTACCGAAACACGCGATCTAGAGAGCCTCACTCAGTCCTTCCAGAGCGAGCTGCAATCGGCCAGCGCCCAGGTCGAGCGGCTCAAACGCGAGCTGGAGGAGAGCGAACGACGCGCGCGTCTGGATGCCCTGACCAAGATCCCCAATCGGCGCGGTTTTGACGAGGCACTGGCCCAGTCGCTCTCGGGCGGTGACGACGAGCCGACCTGTCTGATACTGATGGATCTCGATCACTTCAAGCGGCTCAACGACACCTACGGTCACCAAATGGGCGATCGCGTCCTGGAGAGCGTCGGCGGGGTTCTGGCCAAGCTGCAAAGCGATCGGGTGTTTGTCGCCCGTTATGGCGGAGAGGAATTCGCGATCATCGTCCATGACGAACTGGAGGCGGCCCAGGCGCTGGCCGAGCAGATCCGGCGTCAGGTTGCCGCGATCCAGATCAAACGCAAAAGCACCCAGGACACCATCGATGTGATCACGGTCTCGATTGGGCTGACCCGTTTCCGCCCAGGCGAGACGGCCGAATCCCTGATCGAGCGCGCCGACACGGGGCTCTATCGCGCCAAGGAGGGCGGGCGCGACCGGGTCGTGATCGCTTGACGACAGATTTCACGACATCCGGTTCAGGAACAAGACCGACGCAAGCCCAGATTGAAACCGCGTCGATCGCGGGCCGGATCAATCGATCCCTTTCGATCCAATCTGCCGCTTGAGATGAATCAGCAACAGCGAGATCGCCGCCGGCGTGACGCCCGGAATGCGCGCCGCCTGTCCGAGGGTCGCCGGACGCACCCGTGTGAGCTTCTCACGCACCTCAGCCGAGAGTCCGCGCACCTGCGCATAGTCGAAGCCATCGGGCAGCGGCTTGAGTTCCTGTTCCCGCTGGCGCTCGATCTCGGCGCGCTGGCGCTCGATATAGCCGGCATAGCGGGTCTGGATCTCCAGTTGCTCGGCGACCGTGGGCGCGACCGGCTCGGGCGGCGCACCGATCAGCGCACACAGACCGGCATGGCCGACGCCGGGCCGCGCCAGCAGCTCCAGGGCACGCACCTCGCGGCGCAGCGGCTCGCCCAACACCTGAGTCGCCAGCACCGGGTCGAGTGCCTCGGGTCGCACCCAGGTGTCGCGCAGACGTTGGCGCTCGCGCTCGATCGCCTCGCGCTTGCGCTCAAAGGCGCGCCATTGCGCATCGCCCACCAGACCGAGCCGGCGCCCGGTTTCAGTCAGACGCAGATCGGCATTGTCCTCGCGTAGCAGCAGGCGGTATTCGGCACGGCTGGTGAACATGCGATAGGGCTCATTGGTCCCGCGTGTGATGAGGTCATCGACCATGACCCCGAGATAGGACTCGTCGCGGCGCGGATGCCAGGGTTCGCGGCCCTGGACCTGGAGCGCGGCATTGGCCCCGGCCAATAGCCCCTGGGCGCCGGCCTCCTCGTAGCCGGTGGTGCCATTGATCTGGCCGGCGAGAAACAGCCCCGACAGCGGGCGCGTCTCCAACGAGGGCTTGAGATCGCGCGGATCCAGGAAGTCGTATTCGATCGCATAGCCGGGCCGGGTCAGGTGCGCGCGTTCCAACCCGACGATCGAACGTACCAGCGCCTCCTGGATGTCATAGGGCAGGCTGGTCGAGATCCCATTGGGATAGACCTCACGGGTGCTGAGTCCCTCAGGCTCCAGAAAGATCTGATGTGAAGCTTTATCGGCGAAGCGCACGACCTTGTCCTCGATCGAGGGACAGTAACGCGGTCCGACCCCTTCGATCACCCCGGTGAACAACGGCGAACGCGACAGCCCCGAACGGATGATGTCGTGGGTGCGTTCGTTGGTATGGGTGATGTGACAGCTGACCTGACGCGGATGGTCCTCGGGCCTCCCCATGAAGGAAAACACCGGAACAGGATCGTCGCCCGGCTGCTCGGTGAGTCGGCTGTAGTCGATACTGCGCGCATCGATCCGCGGCGGGGTGCCGGTCTTGAGCCGCTCGATGTGAAACGGCAGCTCACGCAGACGGCGCGCCAGGCCATTGGAGGGCGGATCGCCGGCCCGCCCGCCTTCATAGCTGGATAGACCGATGTGGATGCGACCGCCGAGGAAGGTGCCGACCGTCAGCACCACCGCGCGTGCCCGAAACTCCAGCCCCATCTGGGTGCGCACGCCGACCACACGCTCGCCCTCGATCAGGAGATCCTCGACCGACTGCTGGAAGAGCACAAGCCCCGGCTGGTTCTCCAGCGCCGCGCGCACGGCCGCCTTGTAGAGCTGACGGTCGGCCTGGGCGCGGGTGGCGCGCACCGCTGGGCCCTTGCTGGCGTTGAGGATCCGAAACTGGATCCCGGCGCGATCGGCGGCGCGCGCCATGAGCCCGCCGAGTGCGTCGATCTCGCGCACCAGATGCCCCTTGCCGATGCCGCCGATGGCCGGGTTGCAGCTCATCTGGCCCAGGGTCTCGAGGTTCTGGGTCAGGAGCAGGGTGCGCACACCGCAGCGCGCGGCAGCCAGCGCGGCCTCGGTGCCGGCATGCCCGCCGCCGACCACGATCACATCATAGGTATCGCTTGCACGCATCTTTAATTGAATGAAAGGTAGGTCCGTGAAGACAGGACAAAATCTAGTACAGTACAAAAAAATGGCCTCCCCTGCCTCACCAAGGGCAGCGCGAAGCAGAGGTCCTGTTCGACCTGGGGGTTGTCCATCCAGCAGGGATCCCAACACCCAGAGGAAGCCGGGGCGAAGGCGTCGAGTTTGGCGATGAGATGAAGGCCCACGGCCACGCCAGTTTCTTAAACATCCGTGCCTTCGTGTTCCTGCTCGCCGGCAAGCTGGACTTCGGAAAACGGGGTCAGCCAATCGGCGTCTATGATGGATCGATGGTGGGAACCGGCTTGGGGCCTGGTCTGATCATGGTCACATCCAATCGCGACGATTGCGCCGGGTCGCCGGATGAGAGGTCGAAAACGGGCGTTGACCTCGACTGTATCTCCAACCTCAATCTCTCGATTTCGACGAGTCGCCGATGAACCTACACCAGACATCCAATCCAGCCCGATCCAATCTTACCGAGTGCATCCTGCGCGATGCCGGTGCCATCATCCTCGGCAAGGATCGCGAGCTGCGCCTGGCGCTGGCCTGTCTGCTCGCGCGCGGTCATCTGCTGGTCGAGGACCTGCCGGGCGTCGGCAAGACGACGCTGGCGCATCTGCTGGCGCGCCTGCTCGGGCTGGAGTATTCGCGCATCCAGTTCACCAGTGATCTCTTGCCGGCCGATGTCATTGGTGTCTCGGTCTATGATCGGGCCTCCGAGAGTTTCCGCTTCCATCCCGGCCCGATCTTCGCGCAATTGATCCTGGCCGACGAGATCAACCGCGCCACACCCAAGGCGCAGAGCGCGCTCCTGGAGGCCATGGAAGAGCGTCAGGTCACGGTCGAGGGCGAGACTCGGCGTCTGCCCGAGCCCTTCTTTGTCATCGCCACCCAGAACCCGCTGTTCCAGGTCGGCACCTTTCCGCTACCCGAGTCGCAGCTCGATCGCTTTCTGATGCGCATCCATCTCGGCTACCCGGCCGCGGAGCAGGAAAAGGCGCTACTCGCCGGCGAGGACAGGCGCGAGATGCTCGCGCGCCAACGACCGGCCCTGACCAATGCCGAACTGATCGACTTGCAGCAGTCCGTGGTCCGTATCCACGCCGCGCCGCCGATCATCGACTATGTGCACGCGATCCTCCAGTTCACGCGCGGCTCGGAGCGTTTCGCCTATGGGCTCTCGCCGCGCGCCGGGCTGGGTCTGCTGCACGCGGCCAAATCCTGGGCCCTGCTCGCCGGGCGCGACTATGTGATCCCCGAGGACGTGCAGGCGGTGCTGCCAGCAGTGGCCGTGCATCGCCTGACCGGCGGCGAGCCGGGCCAGCGGATCGGAGACGACGAGGTGGCGCGTTTCATCCTCACCAATGTGCCTATTTGAATCGGACGCAACGGGACGCCACATCCGTCAAACCGACACCCGAACCGAATCTTGAGCACAACGACACTGACGCCATGTCCCAGGTCTCCGACCGCCTGCGCGAGCGCGCACACCGCTATTTCGACGGCCTGCTGCGCCGGGTGCTGCCTGGACCGGACGGTGTGGCGCGCGTCGGCGGGCGTCAGATCTATATCGTGCCGACCCGCGCCGGGTTCATGTATGGCGCGGTGCTGCTGGTGATGCTGCTCGGGTCGCTCAACTATCAAAACAACCTGGGTCTGCTGCTGACCTTCTTCCTGGCCTCGGTCGGGTTGGTGGCCATGCATCACACCTGGCTCAATCTGCTGGGGTTGGCGGTGCAGGTACGCGGCGGCACGCCGGTGTTCGCTGGGGAGCAGGCGCGCTTCGAGGTCATGGTGCGCGCCGAGGGCGGACGCCCGCGTCATGATATCCGTTTGCGTAAAAACGAAGAGAGGCCGCCGCCGGTCCATGTCGGCGCTGGGGATCAGCTGTTGGTCGTGCTGGCTGTACCGACCGAGAAACGTGGCTGGCAGCGGCTGAGCGATGTGATGATCGAGACACGTTATCCGATGGGGCTGTTTCGCGCCTGGACCCATGTCGCCACCGAGGCCAAGACCCTGGTCTTCCCCAAACCCGCGCCCCAGGCGCCCGAACCTGGCCACGACGCCGGAGACAGCCCCCGTCCCCATCGCACCCGTCACGAAGGCGCCGAGGACTATCTCGGCGCGCGCGGCTACCGTCCGGGCGATTCGATCCGCCATATCGACTGGAAGGCCTATGCGCGCGAACGCGGCCTTGTGGTCAAGCAATACGGTGGCGAGCAGGGTCAAGAGGTCTGGATCGACTGGGCGCGCTTCAACACACCTGATCCAGAGATTCGGCTTGGACTGCTGACGCGGCAGGTGCTCGACGTCAGCGCCGGCTCGACGCGCTTCGGTCTGCGTCTGCCCGGCGCGGTCGAGGGGCTGTCTCAGGGCGCGGTCCATACCGAACGCTGTCTGACCCGACTGGCGCTCTTCGGCCATGCCCAAGACTGACCTCATCCCCGAGACCGAGCGGCCAAAGCGCCATCAGATCCTCTGGACCACACTCCTGGTCGCGGCGGCGTGCGCCCCATTCGTTCGCTCTCTGGACGGCCAGGTCGTAGCCTTCCTGACCCTGATCTTGGCCATCCGACTGGCAGCGCTCCGCTGGCCAGCCACCCTGCCCAACCGTTGGATCCGCGCCCTGATGGCCTTCGCCGGCCTGGGCAACTGTCTGGCGGCCTATCACACGATCTCCGGTCAAGACGGCGGCTCGGCGCTGCTGGCGACCATGCTCGTGCTCAAGCTGCTGGAACTCGACACCAAGCGCGATCTCCGCCTGGTGCTGATCCTGCTTGGCTTCCTGAGTGTGGTGCAGTTCCTGTTTGACGATTCCTTTCTGCTCACGTTCTATGTGGGTCTGATCGCCCTGGGTCTGGTCACGCTGTTGACCGAGCTCAACGGCGGGCTGGGGGCCACGGGTCTGCGTCCGGCGCTGCGGGTCGGCCTCCGACTGGCACTCCAGGCCATCCCGCTCACCCTTATCCTCTTCGTGCTGTTTCCGCGTCTGACCGCCCCACTCTGGAGTCTAGGGGTCGATAGATCCAAGGCGCTGATGGGCATGTCAGAGATTATGGAGCCAGGCAACATCAGCGAGCTGGTGGTCAATGGCGAACCGGCCTTTCGTGTGCGCTTTGCCGGTCAGCGCCCGGAGTCGAATCAGCTCTACTGGCGCGGCCCGGTGCTATGGACGACGGATGGACGTCGCTGGACGCCGGGTGCACCACCCTCCGACGGGCAGGAACCGGCACGCCTGATCGAGACGAGCAACCCGGTCGAGTACGAGGTCGTCATGGAGCCGACTCAGCAACGCTGGCTGTTTGCGCTCGACCTGCCGGTCAGCGCGCCGGATGGTGCCGCGATCAACCCGGATTTCCAACTCCTGTCGAACCAGCCGGTGACGGTACTCAAACGTTATCGGGTGCGCTCGGTCCTGAGCTATCGCACCGCCGAGCCGGACGAGCGCGTGCGCGGTCTGGCGCTTGAGCTGCCCGACACTGTCACGCCCCGGATGCGTGCCCTCGTCGACGGCTGGCGCGCCCAAGCCAACGACGATTGGGCACTGGTCCAGCGGGCCCTGGTTCATTTCAACCGCGAAAACTTCTATTACACCCTGCTGCCGCCCAAACTCGGCGCCAACCCCACCGACGAGTTCCTGTTCGAGACCCGTAGCGGCTTTTGCGAGCACTATGCCAGCAGTTTTGCGCTCCTGATGCGGATCGCCGGCATCCCCTCGCGCATCGTGCTCGGCTATCTCGGCGGCGAGACCAATGCCTTTGGCGGCTATACCCTGGTGCGCCAGTCCGACGCCCATGCCTGGGTCGAGGTACTGATCGCGGGGCGCGGCTGGGTGCGGGTCGATCCGACCGCAGCGGTCGATGCGTCGCGGATCGACAACCGCGTGGCCATCGAGCGGCTGGGGGCTGGGACCTCGGCGCGCTTCGATCTCGGTGAGGCCACTATGCTGGCACGCTGGATGCGCGATCTGCGTCTGCTGGGCGATACCCTGGAGGCGACCTGGCAGAACTGGGTGCTGGACTTCTCGGTCCAGGACCAGCGCCGGCTCATGGACCGGCTCGGGCTGGGCGCCTGGCAGGAATACGGACTGGCCGTGCTGATGGTGCTGGCCGTGTCCTTGACGCTGGGCGGCCTCCTGCTCGTCCTGATGCACGAACGGACCGAGCGCGACCCGCTCGAACGGCTCTATGCGCGTCTGTGCCAGCGGCTGGCCCGTATCGGGCTGCCGCGCCGACCTTCTGAGGGCCCCAGCGACTATGGCCGGCGCATCGCCGCGGCGCGCCCGGATCTGGCCCCGGAGATCGGCGCCTTCCTCGCGCTCTACATCCCAGCGCGCTACGGCGAACGCTCGACGCCCGAGACCCCAAAACGGCTATCGGCCCTCCTGCGTGGCCTCAAGCCCCGGGCTCAGCCGATCCAGAGCGCGCCCAAGGGGATCGAGCAACCGCCAGTGTCCATCGGCCTGGAGTCGATAGACCTCCAGCCTCCGCACCGGCAGATCGATCGGCCACGATCGTCATAACAGGCCGGCTTTGAGGCGGCTTGAGTCACGAGACCCTGCCTCATCGGTTCGACCAACCCGGTTCTGGCAGTTCACCCTCGATCATGATCGGCTTGAGGGCGTGGAGGATACTGGAGAAGAGTGTGGCGTGTTCGGCCTCCTCGCGCGCCAGCAGGGCCTTCATCTGCGCGCGCCGAGTCGGTCGGGTGAAGCAGGCCGGACAGGAATCCGGGATCACCGGCAGTCCAGCGCGCCGGGCAAAATCGGCCATCTGGCGTTCACGGCAGTAGACCAGCGGGCGGATGATACGCACATCGCCCTCTTGGTTGCGATAATGCGCCTTCATGGTGCGCAACTGACCGCCGTGGAACAGCGACATCAGCAGACTCTCGGCCAGGTCGTCGAGGTGTTGGCCCAAGGCCAGAACATTGTAGCCGTGCTCGCGGCAGAGTCGGTACATGATGCCGCGCTTCATGCGCGCGCAATAGGCGCAGAAGGAGTCGCCGTCCATGTGGGTCCTGGCCTGCTCCAGCAGCGGCTGCTGTTCGTAATGCCAGGACACGCCCAAGCGGTCGTAATAGTCCTTCAGCGGCTGCGGATCATAGCCGGGAACCTCCGGATCAACGGTCAGGACCGCCAGCTCGAAACGCACCGGGGCATAGGTACGCAGATGGAGCAAGATCTGGAGCAAGGAGAGTGAATCCTTGCCGCCGGAGACGCCGAGGAGGATCCGATCCCCTTCCCCAATCATCCGGAAATCAGCGATGGCCCGCCCGACCTGGCGCAGCAATGACTTGGGTGGTTTGACCGATGGGACGCTGTTCATGGCGCGCAGTGTAGCGCAGTCCGCGTCTTGGACCAGAGAGCGGAAAGCGGTAGCGCTCGATGCGCCACTCGTCGGACTCGGCGATCAGCACCAGACAGGACGGCCCGCCGTGGGTGCGCGAGCGCCCGGCCGCGCCCGGATTGAGTACCCAGGGCTGAGCGTCGAGATCCGTCTCCAAGCGATGGCTGTGACCATAGACGATGGCGCGTGCCTCTGGGAAGCGCGCCCGCAACAGGGCATGACGGCGGCGCGCCGGAACCTGATGACCGTGGATCAACACCAGCGAACCGCCGGGCAGCGGCTGTTCCAACCACTCAGGCAGATGCACCAGCAGCCGCCGATCCTCCTCCGGCCATTTGTGCGCCACGTCGTTGTTGCCGAAGACCGCCAACACCCGCCCCAGACGCGGCTGGAGCTGCGAGAGGATGGCGGCATGACCGATGTCTCCGCCGTGCAACGCTAGATCACAACCCTCGACGATCTCGCGCAGGCGCGGATCGAACGCCCCATGGGTGTCCGAGATCAGGGCCACGCGCACGCGCCTCAGGGTCGAGAAGGGATGCAAGCCCACCTCAATTCGGCTCATCGGCTCGGGTCCAGGTCCAAGACCAGCTTACCCATCACAGCGCCTCGTTCGAGCAGACGATGCGACTCAGCGGCCTCGGCCAACGCAAAGGTCCGAAAGACATGCACCCGCAGTTCGCCACGATCGATGAGATCGCCGCAGCGCTGGAGGATCCAGCCCTGATGCAAACGCGCGCGCGGCAGATCGCGCAGCATCGGGGTCAGCATCAGTTCCAGGCTCAGACGCAGATTGCGCAGCCGGGCCTCCTTGAGATTGAGCTCGGGACCGGGATCGAGGAGGGTCACCAGATCACCATAATGGGCCACAGCCGGGATGGTACGCCGGAAGACCTCGGGACCGACGGTATCCAGGGCGATGTCCACGCCCTGCCCCTCGGTCCAATCCATGACCGCCTCGACCAGGTCCTCGTCGCGATAATTGATGCAGAACTCGGCCCCGAGTTCATGCGCAAGCGCCGCCTTCTCGGGACCGCTGACCGTGGTGCAGACACGCGCGCCGGCCAAGCGTGCGAGCTGGATGGCGACATGGCCAACCCCGCCGGCCCCCGCATGGATCAGTACCCGCTGGCCGGCGGCGATCCGCGCCCGATCGTGCAACGCCTCCCAGGCCGTCAGCAACACCAGGGGGGCGGCGGCGGCCTCGACCATGCCGAGTGTGCGCGGCTTGGCCTGGACGAACTGCTGATCGATGACGCGATATTCGGCATAGTTACCGGCTGGGCCACCGAGCCCGCCGTGGCAGAACCAAACCGCGTCGCCGGGCTTGAAGCGCGTCACACCCTCGCCCACGGCCTCGACCACACCGGCCCCATCGCAACCGAGCACGGCTGGCAGACCTGCGGGGAGCATCGGGCCGCGTTGGCGGATTTTGGTATCGATTGGATTGACACCGGCGGCATAGACGCGGACAAGCAGATCGTCCGGCCCGGTCAGTTCAGGCCGCGGACATTCGACCAACCGCAAAACCTCGGGTCCACCGGTCTGCTGGATCTCGATGACGTACATGCCGAAAAATCCTCTAGGGTTGAATCTTGGGTCTTAAAGCCGCTCGGTCGAGACGGCGATAACCTGGATCCTAAGGTGGGGTGCACGCTCACCAGTCCAAGGATTCAGTATGGCGCACACGGCGAAGGTGTACTGGAAAATCTCGTAGATACGCCCGTGACCGCTTTGGGTCGGCGCGCGGCGGACAGGATCCCATAACGGGAGAAGGCGTCGAGTCCGCAGGCCGGTCCCCGAGGCTACCCGGAATTGGTAGACCGGCGGCCTGGACCCTGGACCGCCGTCATTGGCTTGGGATATCAGACGTGATAGGCGCGGCTGAGCTCGTGCACGGCAGCGATCATGACCGCCGGACGCTCGGGATCGACGTCCTGGGTGATGCCGTGGCCAAGGTTGAAGACATGGCCCGAGCCCCGACCATAGCTGGCCAGGACGCGCGCCACCTCCTCGCGGATGCGCTCGGGTGAGGCATAGAGGGCGCAGGGATCCAGGTTGCCCTGGAGTGCAACCCGATCCTCGACCATCCGACGCGCCTCGGCCAGATCCGTGGTCCAGTCGACGCCGAGCGCGTCACAACCGGTTTTGGCCATATCGCCCAGCCATTGACCGCCGTTCTTGGTGAACAGGATCACCGGTACCCGGCGGCCCTCGGCCTCGCGGGTCACCCCCTCGACCACGCGCTGCATGTAGGCCAGCGAGAACTCGCGATAGTTGGCCGGCGCCAGGACACCGCCCCAGGTGTCAAAGATCATGGTCGCCTGGGCGCCGCGCGCGATCTGGGCATTGAGATAGAGGGTCACGGCATCGGCGACCTTCTCCAGCAAGCGGTGCAGCAGTGCCGGCTGATCGAACATCATTGCCTTGATCTTGGAGAAGTGCTTGCCGCCACCGCCCTCAACCATGTAGGTTGCCAGGGTCCAGGGGCTGCCGGAGAAGCCGATCAACGGCACCCGACCCTTGAGTGCGCGCCGGATGACGGAGACGGCCTCCATCACGTATTTGAGCTCGCCTTCCGGATCCGGGATCGGCAGTCGATCGACATCGTCAGCCGTGCGCACCGGGCGCTCAAAGTGCGGCCCCTCGCCCTCAGAGAAGTACAGCCCTAGACCCATGGCATCAGGCACGGTCAGGATGTCGGAGAACAGGATGGCGGCATCGAGCAGATAGCGATCAAGCGGCTGGAGCGTGACTTCACAGGCCAACTCCGGATTCTTGCACAGATCCATGAAGCTGCCGGCCTTAGCGCGCGTGGCGCGGTACTCAGGTAGATAGCGTCCGGCCTGGCGCATCATCCAAACCGGCGTGTAATCAACGGGTTCGCGCAGCAGCGCGCGCAGGAAGGTGTCGTTTTGCAACTGGGTCATGGATCAGGCTCGATCTGAGTGTGGTGAAAAACGAGGGTCGAGCTGTCTATTTTACTACGGTAGGGAGACTCGGGGGCGGGGTGTCAGAACGCATGGCGACTGGAGGCTGTCGACCTACCCCGCCCGCAATCCTTTTGGACACGAATTGTTGTAGATAGAGTTGTCTGAACAAGGTGCCAGAAAGGCCGAATGAGTCGGATGACAGCTGGGTGCGGTTGTTCTCTGTCATACCGCCCGACGGCTCGGCCCATAGCGCTCGGATCGCTCCCGAGTCGGGAGCGCCGAGGCTTGGATCTCAGGTCGAATAGCGGGCGTCTTTGTGCAGACGGATGACCATGGGGCGTGGGGGCGGTTTTGGCCGCGATTTGGGGAGACACGGTTGATTCAGCGTTTCCCGAGACCTCCTCGGGTTCAGTATGGACGTGCCGGGCGGCGCTCAGACTCCGCGACGCGCCCCTGGCGAACCGCGCGGGCGAGGAACACAGGATAGCTCCTTCGCGGCACCTGCCCACACGGGATGCAACAGGTAGGCGATGAGTCAGTCTGATGGAACGGCTTGCCGGAGATCACCAGCCGCGCATCGCCCGATAATGCTCCAGCGCCTCGTCGGTCGGGCCGGCGAACACCACCCGACCATGCTCCATCAGGAGCGACTTGGAGCACATGTTGCGCAACAAGTCTTCTGAATGCGAGGAGAGCACGATGATGGAGACCTGCTCGGTGAAGCGTTCCAGACGCTCGCGCGCCTTATTCAGAAAGGCCGCGTCGCCGGCGCCGATGCCCTCGTCGATCAACAGGATATCCGGCACCACTGAGGTCGAGACGGCAAAGGCCAGACGCATCTGCATCCCGGCTGAATAGGTGCGGATCGGTAGGTTGAGAAAGTCGCCCAGTTCGGTGAATTCGGCAATCTCGTCCATCATGGCGCGGATCTTCTTGCGCGGAAGCCCGAGGAAGAGTCCGCGCAGGATGATGTTCTCGTAGCCTGTGCTCTCTTGGTTCATCCCGAGCGCGATGTCGAACAGGGGCACGGTCGTGCCCTGGACCTCGACCCGACCGCTGTTCGGTTCATAGATCCCGCCGAGCACCCGCAATAAGGTCGTCTTACCGGCGCCGTTGTGTCCGATGAGCCCGAGTCGATCGCCGTCCTCGAGCGAGACGTTGATGTCTTGCAACGCTTGCACCACCGAGATGCGCTGCGAGATCGCGTCGGCACGGATCTGACCACCGGTCGCGCTCTGGATCAGACGGTTCTTGAGCGAGCGCGTCGAGGCGCTGTAGACAGGAAAGGAGACCGAGACGTTCTCCAGCTTGATCGAGGCCAAGATACGTTCCCTCAAACCCAATAAGCGATGCGCCAGCGGTAGGCCGAATAGAAGAAGAGTGCCAGCGACCAGCCGACGATCGTGATGGCGATGACCGGGAGCCAGTTGGCGAGTGCAGGCGCTTGGCCGAGCAAGGGGGCGCGCATGATCTCGACCAGATGGTAAAAGGGGTTGAGATGCAGCCAGAGCGCGCGCCCTGGCAGCATCTCGGGCTTCCAGATGACCGGCGTGATGAAGAATAGCACCTGCACCATACTGCCCACGATCAGGGGGACGTCGCGGAAGCGTGCGCTCAGAACACCCAGGAAGAGCGCGATCCAGAACCCATTAAGGAGCAGGACCAAGAGCGCGACCGGCACCCACAGCAGATTCCAGTTGAGATCGACCCCAAACCAGAGCGCTACCATGAAAAAGACCCAGATATTGTGGGCAAAGGCGATCAGGGTCGACCAGAGGACGCGATAGACATAGATGGAGAGGGGGGCATTGAGCTGGCGGATCATGCCCTCGGCGAGGATGAAAGACTGGCAGCCGTCGTTGACGAGGCTCGCGATTAGGTGCCAGATGACGAAGCCGACAGCCAGAAAGGGCATGTAATCGTGCAGATCCTGGCCGAAGATCTGACCATAGAGCAGACCAAGCGCCAGCACCATAATGGCCATCGACAGCGTGATCCAGAACGGTCCCAGCTTGGAGCGCCGATAACGCTGGCGCACGTCCTGGAGTCCGAGCGTCATCCAGAGTTCGCGCCTGTCCCAGCCGGCGCGGATATCGTGCAGGGCACGCTTAATCTGCTCGCGCCTGAGTCCGTGCTGGAGCTGGATCAGCAAGGACGACTCGCCATGTTGGGTGCCTGTCGACATCGAGGCTCGAACTCTAAATCGAAGTGGTTTGGTTCGCGGCGCGTACTATAGCACGCGGGTTTTGCGACAAAGATGGCCTAGTGCAAGAATGCCCTCGGTCAGGATCAGCGATACAGATCCAGCGGGAAATATTCGGTGATCAGGATCACGGGACGATGCTCGATAATGATGCGATAGGTGCGAAAAACCGTGGTTTCACCGGAGGCGGTCCGGTCCAGCCCCACGTCCAGCACCTCGCGATAGCTCTCGAGTCCGCTGTCGCGGATCAGTACACCGATGCCGATCTCGCGATCGATGAGCCGTTGGCGGAAATCCGGCGGGATGAGCTGGGCGCGGATCATTGAGAAGGCCTCGGCGAAACAGCGTCCGCTGTCGGCGCCGCGCAGCTGGGCGTCGCGAATCAGACAGGAATCACCGGGCTCGACCCCGAGCCAGGGTACGGGTTCCAGTGCGTCCTCGAAGCGCTGTTCCAGGGTCTCGACTATGACCGGTTCCCAGAAGTAGGCCTCAAGGATCTTGGTGACCGTGCCGTCCGTGACGAGGAGTGCGCGCAGAAAGGGGGGCAACCGGCTCAGGACGATTCGCTCACCCGTCGCGTCGACGATCTCAGCGGTGCGCGCGAAACCATCACAGCGAAAGGGCGGAGAGCTCGGCGCGGATGTGCCGCGCCCATAGTAACGATGCATCAATATAGGTCCAAAATACAACGGTGTTGGTTTGAGACATCAAGCTGGACGGATACTGGGAGGCTGATGCGTTTCCGTGTGGGCGGATGCGGAAGATCCTCGCACATATCGATTGACATGACGGCTGTATGCAGTGACTCCATCAATCAGAAAAAACTTTTCTTACAATGACTTGAGCGTTAGTTCTGCGCATGCGCGACATGGTGTCCGGCCTGAATGTAGGCCAGGATCGGCCAGGCGTTGTAAAAAATCTGCCGATCAGTATGATTGTGGGCTTGATGTCTCACCCAATTTGCCCCAAGCTTTGCGTTGGACACTGCCACCTGGATGGCACTCCAAGGCTGGGGATGTGGAACCAGAATGAGCACATCAAATCCTACTCGCTCATCACACCGATCCACTCTCATGCGTCGGATGTTTGAGCTTGGCTCGAAGCATTTACGCACCATGTGTTAACATTGGGCCGCAAGGCCCACAACTTTTGGAGAAACATCATGACCAAGATCGTCAAGGTTGCTTCACTCTCTGTTGCCGCTCTGCTGCTGCTTGGCGGCTGCACCACCGACCAGACTGCTCGCGACATGGCCCAGAAGGCCATGGACACCGCCAACAGTGCCCAGGCGTGCTGCAACTCCAACACCGAGCGTCTGGACCGCATGTATCAGAAGATCATGGGCAAGTGATTCGCTTGACCTGATCCTTGTCGGTGTCCCACGATCTGTGGGACACCTGAGTCTTCCGCCACGGCCCGCTCCACGGCCTTCCAGTCGATCACCACCCCTTCGGCGTTCGCCACCGACTCGGGAATCACCGAGCGATAGTGCTGGCGGACACTCTTCTCGCCGGTCTGCACCTCTAGATAGAGATCATCCCCCAGCCAGCCGTATTTGTAGGGCTGGTCGATGATGGCCACGGGCGTCTTGAGGTCGGCCATTCCATAGAGCTCCTCGATCGCCTCCGGATACATCCGGATACAGCCGCCGCTGACCTCCAGTCCCAGGCCCCAAGGTTGATTGGTGCCATGGATCAGATAATCCGGATTGCTTAGACGCATGGCATAGTGCCCGAGTGGGTTGTCCGGCCCTGGCGGTACAGTGGGCGGCAGGATGTGGCCACGCGCGGCATGGTTGGCGCGCACCATCGGACCAGGCGTCCAGGTCGGATCCTTGCGTTTCTCGATGACTTCGAAGTTGCCTAGCGGCGTGGCCATGGCCTCCTTGCCCACACTGATGGCATAGATACGCACCTCGTTGGGTTTATTGGGTGGATAGTAATAGAGCCGTTTCTCGGCTCGATTGACCACGATGCCCTGGCGCGGCACGTTCGGCAGCACATAGGAGGCCGGCACCAGCACCTGGGTTCCCTCGCCCGGTAGCCAGGTATCGACCTTGGGGTTGGCCTGGCGCATGTCGTCATAGCCGAGGTTGTTCTGGCGGGCAATGTCCAAGAGTGTATCCTTGGCGCGTGCCGTGAAATAAAAGGTCGTGCCCACGACCGAATCGTTTGGGTTCTCCAGACGGAAGGTCTCGGCCCAGGCGCCCGGGTGGACGCCCCAGCCAAGCAGTGAGGCGCAGAGCGCCGGCACCAGCCAGGTTGCAGGGCGACCGCCAAGTTCAAGACCGCTCATAAATCTCTCTAGCTCCTGTTGTAAAGCGATGAAAAAAACCTCCCGATCGTCGCACGTTCGCAATATCGGGGTTGCCGCTCATGTAGACGCGGGCAAGACGACGCTTACCGAGCGCATCCTCTTCTACACCGGCACCTCGCACAAGATCGGCGAGGTCCACGATGGCGCGGCCCACATGGACTATCTGGTCGAGGAACAGCGTCACGGTATCACCATCACCGCCGCCGTCACCCAGGCCCAGTGGCGCGAGCATCTGATCCAGCTCATCGACACCCCTGGACACGTCGACTTCTCGATCGAGGTCGAACGCACCATGCGCGTGCTCGATGGCTGTGTCATCGTGCTCGATGGTGTCCGGGGCGTCGAGCCCCAGACCGAGACGGTGTGGCGTCAGCGCGCGCGCTTCAAGCTGCCGGCGCTGCTATTCGTCAACAAGATGGATCGTCCGGGCGCGGATTTTGAACGTTGTTTGGCGTCCGTCAAGCAGCGCCTCCATGTCGAGCCGGTGCCGATCACGGTTCCGGTGCCCGAAGTCGGCGGCGTGCTGCATTTGATCGACCGAACCCTGATTCGTTTCATCGGCGAACAGGGCGAGCAGGTCGTCGTTGAACCCTGTCCACCCGAGCTTTGGGAGCGTCATCGCGCGCTGCATGAGGCGCTGGCACTGGCTGCCGCCGAGGTCGAGGAGTCGCTGGCCGATCTGGTGCTCTCCGGCAGTGAGCCCTTGCCCGAGCAACTGCGGGCCGCCATCCGCACCGCCACCCTGGCCGGGACGCTCTTTCCCTGCTACGGCGGCAGCGCATTGCGCAACCTTGGTGTGCAGCCGCTGCTCGATGGCATCATCGACTTCTTGCCGTCCCCGCTCGACCGACCGGCGGCGCTTGCCGAGCGGCCCGACGGGACACACGAGGAGGTGGCCATGACACCAGACGGACCGCTCGCCGCGCTCGCCTTCAAGGTACAGCTTTGGGACGGGCGGCGCCATGTCTTTGTTCGTCTCTATCGCGGACGCCTCGCGCCGGGTGATGCGATCGAGTTCCTGACCGCCGACGGGCAGATCCGGCACGAACAGGTCGCGCGTCTGTTCGAGGTCGACGCCGGCAAGAAGACCAAACGCGATCTGGCCGAGGCCGGTGACATCGTGCTTTTGGCCGGACTGCGTTTTGCAACCACGGGCGATACACTCTGTACCCCGGGCCAGGTGCTGAGCCTGGAACGCATCCAGGCCCAGGATCCGGTGCTGGGTCTGGCCATCGAACCTGCGGCCGGCACCGAAGAGGACAGGCTCGTCGAGGTCCTGGACAAGGTCCGGCAGGAAGACCCAACACTGCGGGTTGAGGAGGATCCCGAGACCGGCCAGCGTCTGCTCCGAGGTATGGGCGAGCTGCACTTACAGATCGTCATGGAGCGCCTGGAGCGCGAATTCGGTGTTGGTGTCCGCGCTGGACGTCCGTCTGTGGCCACGCGCGAGACCATTACCCAACCGTCGGTGGCCGAGGCACTGTTCGCCCCGCTGCCCACACCGGATGCGCGCCAGCCCGATCCGATGGCACGCGCCGTCGTCAGCGTCCGACCACGCGCGCGGGGGCGCGGCAATCTCGTGGAACTTCAACCGCGTTTGCTCCCTGAGGGTGCTCGATTCGAAGAGACGCACCTCCAGGCGATCCGCGAGTCGATCGCTATCGCCCTGGCCAGCGGGCCGCTCCAGGGCGCTCAGGTGTTGGATGTGGCGGTCAGTGTCGATGAGATTGAGCTCTTTGGCGCCGGATCGACGCCGGCGACCACGGCAGCGGCCGTCGGTAAGGCACTGCGCAAGGCGCTGGAGAACGCGCACCCTGGGCTCATGACCCCCATCATGCGTCTGGAAGTGGTCGTCCCGGAACCGAACCTGGGTGCCGTGCTCGGCGATCTCCAGGCACGGCACGCCTTGATTCAAGCGACCGAGATCCAGGATGACCAGGCCACCATTCGCGCCGAGGCCGCATTAGAGCCGCTGCTCGGTTATGCCAACACCTTGCGCAGTCTGACTCAGGGACGCGGGCAGTTCAGTCTGGAGTTCGAACGCTTCGACCTCTAGGGAAACGCTGATTTATTCCATTCCTAGCAAAACTTTCTCGCGTAACCCATTGATTTTTTAGGAGCGGCTTCAGCCGCGATTGAGAGACACGCGATTTATTCGGCGTTTCCTTAGGCGGCGGTCCTCGGTCTAGAACGGGATGTCGTCGTCGAAATCGGCCCCGTCGCCGAAGCCGCCGCTGTCCGGATGGCTCGGACGGGCCGCATCCGGTGTCGTTGGGCGGCTGCGTGCAGGCGGTGGTGTATCTTCCAGGGGCACCGAGGAGGCGCTGCCCTGCCGGCTGTCGAGCATCTGCATGGTTCCGCCCATGTCGACCACGACCTCGGTCGTGTAGCGGTCCTGGCCATCCTGGGTCTGCCACTTGCGGGTTCTGAGCTTACCCTCGACGTAGATCTTGGAACCCTTGCGCAGATACTGCTTGACGATCTCGGCCGTCTTGCCGAAGAAGACCACGTTGTGCCACTCGGTCCGCTCCTGCAGCTCGCCCGTGGCGCGATCCTTCCAGGTTTCGCTGGTCGCCAGGCGCACATTCGCCACCGCGTCACCGCTCGGCGTGTAGCGCACCTCCGGATCGGCGCCGAGATTGCCGATCAGGATGACTTTGTTGACACCTCGTGTTGCCATCTCTCTCCTCCCACCGGTCGCCCGCAGACGCCGGTCATCGCTCTCTGTGCAAGGAACCGAGCCCAGCCGATCGCGCTCGGGACGCGCTGAAAATCAGCGCTTCTCTAGACGTTGACGGCAGAAAACCGCTGCAATCTCGTCCAATCGGTGTGACGACTGTCCACCTTGAGGTAGGCCACGCCCTCATCGACGGCGATCACGGCCTCCTTCACGCCCGGGACCTCCAGCAGTTGCTGTTCCAGACTGGAGACATCGAACCCGGCGCCCGAGGTATCGAGCGCGATCACATGCCGGCTTAGGTCCTCTGGGATCGGTAGGGTCCAGACCAGCCGCAGCCACAGCAGGGACGTCAGCCCCCCGACCAGATAGACCGCCTCGACCCCGAAGTGCGCATGCGCCAGTCCGCCGAGCAGTCCACCGAGAAAGGCGCCGATGAACTGGGCGCTGGAGAAAACGCCCATGGCCGTGCCCTTGGTCCCGGCCGGCGCCGCCTTGGAGACCAGCGCCGGTAGTACGGCCTCCAGCAGATTGAAGATGGTAAAGACCACAGCCAGCAGCACCCCGATCAGCCACAGCGACCGGTTGAACAGATAGAAGCCCAGCGTCGAGAGCCCGAGCACCGCCACCGAGCCGATCAGCACCGAGCGCACCTGGTCGCGCCGCTCGGCGAGCACGATGAAGGGCACCATCGCCGGGATGGCTACCAACACCGCTGGCAGATAGAGCACCCAGTGCTTGGTCACGGGTAGACCGGCCTCGCGCAGCGATAGCGGCAACACCACGAACAGACTGACCATGGTCAGATGCAGCATGAAGATTGCCAGATCCAACCGAACCAGGGTCGGATCGCGCATCACGCCGGCGAGCTGGTCCAGCACCGGCTGGGCATCGCGATGCACCCCCGAGTGTTGGGGGTCCGGGACCACGAAGGTCAACAATAGCATCCCGGCAAGCGCGAGCAAGGCCGTGAGCCAGAATAGCCCCGGGACCCCGATCAGCCCCGTCAGCGGTGGCCCGACCACCAGGGCGGCGGCGAAAGACAGGGCGACACTGATCCCGATCACTGCCATGCCCTTGGTGCGCACCGTCTCGCGGGTGAGATCGGCGGTCAGGGCGATGATGGCTGCTGCGATCGCCCCGCTGCCCTGGAGCGCGCGCCCGAGGATGATCCAGTAGATACTATCGGCCAGGGCCGCAACCAGGCTGCCGATCAGAAACAACGTCAGCCCACCATAGATCACCGGCTTGCGTCCGATGCGGTCGGACAACAGACCGAGCGGGATCTGGAACAGCGCCTGAGTCAGGCCATAGGCGCCGATCGCCAGACCGACCAGTAAGGGTGTGGCGCCGGGCAGGTCATGGGCATAGAGCGCCAGCACCGGCAGCACCATGAACAGCCCGAGCATCCGCGTCGAGAAGATGGCGGCGAGTCCGGCGGCGGCGCGGCGTTCCGAGGCCAACATGGGTAGGTTCGGGAGCTGAGGGTGTTTCGGTCGATTCACGGGCCGGCCTATGTCTGTCAGGAATAGCAGGATCAAATCATAAGGTGATTTCAGGGACAGTTGCACCTGTTCGCGCTGGGGCGCGACCGACAAGGGCGCTCGCCGCGGGGCCCCACTTTGAATGCCCGTCGTGCGGTTATCGTCTGGCCGCCGACCTCAGGGCTGCCAAGACGATCGCGGCACGGTATGCCTGTGCCGAGAGGGTCGTTGTCAATCGGCCTAGGGTGGTGGGTGATCATGACCCTTCGCTCAACCACAAGCCCCTGACTTTAGTCGAGGGGAATTGACCCTGAACGAGGAGATCGATCCATGAGCTCGGATCCAGCGCACGATGACAGCAAGCGTAGCGAGAGCCGCTACCGCGCCCTGTTTGAGAACATGATCAGCGCGGCCATGGTGTTGTCGCCCCATCCCCAGGGCTTTCGTATCGAGGAGGCCAACCCACAGTGCCGCGAGCTGGCCATCATCGACCTCGACGGACGTTCGGACGTCTGGTTGCACGAGGTGATCGACACGCATGAATCGCCCGAGCTACACGCCGCCGTGAAGGAGGTCGCCGCGGGCAAGGGCGGTATCCATCTCGCCGAGTTCCCCCTGGTCCGCGCCGGCCATACCCAGTGGCTGGACTGCCATGTCTTCCCCCTGGTCGGCAACGAGATCATGCTGATGATCCGCGACGTCACCGATCAGAAGGTCGCGCGCGACCTGCGTCAGGCCAAGGAGGCCGCCGAACAGGCGAGCGAGCTCAAGAGTGCCTTTCTGGCCAGCATGAGCCACGAGATCCGCACCCCGCTCAATGGCGTGCTGAGCATGATCGAGCTGCTGCGCGGATCAAGGCTCAACGATCGCCAGCGCCATTGGGTCGAGGCCATCCGCGGCTCGGGTCAGCTCCTGTTGTCGATCATCAACGACATCCTCGATTTCTCGCGCATCGAGGCCGGGCGTCTCCAGCTCGAGCACATCCCGTTCTCGCTCGGCGAGGTCATCGCCAGCCTGGTGAGCGCCACCGGTCAGCGTGCCTATGCCAAGCATCTGGAGCTGGTGCTCATCCAGGATCCAGAACTGCCCGATCGGCTGATCGGCGACCCCTGGCGACTCCAGCAGATCCTGGTCAATCTGGTCGGGAACGCCATCAAGTTCACCGAGCGCGGCAGCATCGAGGTCCGCATCGGCCATCGCGAACGTCCCGATGGGCAGCTCGATCTCTGTGTCTCGGTCCAAGACAGCGGCTGTGGGATCGCGCCCGAGCAATTGGGCCGCTTGTTCCAGCCCTTCGAGCAGTTGCGTGCCAGTGGCTGGCGTTTTACCGAGGGGACGGGTCTGGGGCTGGCCATCTGCAAGCGACTGGTCGATGCCATGGGGGGCGAGATCGGGGTCGAGAGTGAGCTCGGACGGGGGAGCCGGTTCTATTTCGAGATCCCGGTCGGTTGCGCCGATACCCAGTCGCAGGCCCCCTGGTTGTTGCCCAGGGAGTGGCGCTGTCCGACCCTGGTGTGGATCGAGCACGACCTGGTGCGGGCGACGGCGACCCATCTGCTCTCGCTGCTGGGGTTCGAGGCCGAGCAGACCGCCGAGGCCGATACGGCCTTTGCCTGGGCGCGACACCTGGATGCCCAGACCGAGACCTGTCTGGTGGTGCTCGATGATGCCTGGCTCGCCCACCTTGGTCCTCAGCTCGTAAGCGAGCTGGGACGGCGATCGGGGGAGGTGAACGATCACCCCAGACGCGTCCTGGTGCTCTATGTGATCAACCTGTTTGCCCGCGATCAGGGGGAATTGGATCGGCTCGAGACCATGGCGGATACGGCCTATGTCATCAAGCCGGTCCATCTCTCGGCCCTGTTCAATGCACTCCAGGGGCTGTTTGGCGCCGTGGATCGTCCGCCCCAGAGGCTCACCCGCAAGTCCGATGACCCCTCCTGGGAGGTCTTGATCCAGCCTCTGGGGGCACGCGAGCGCCTGTCCGGCGCGCGACTGCTGCTGGCCGAGGACAACCTCGTCAACCAGCAGGTCGCCGTCGAGGCCCTGGCCTTGGTCGGGATCGAGACCCGGGTCGTGACCAACGGGCTCGAGGCGATCCAGGCGCTTAAAGAAGAATCGTTCGACGGGGTCCTCATGGATCTCCAGATGCCGATCATGGATGGCCTGGAGGCGACCAGGCTCATCCGCCAACACCATCCCCCGGATCGGCTGCCGATCATCGCCATGTCTGCCGCCGTACTGCTCAAGGATCGCCAGCGCAGCCTCGAGGTGGGGATGAATGCGCACATCGCCAAACCGATCAATCTGCGCACCCTGCTCGAGACCCTCCTACACTGGGTCCGGCCCGCCCAGCCGCGCCCCTACCGCTCGCACCTACCGGCCCTGGCGGAGGAGTGGGCGGCAGAGGGTCTATCCTCTAGCGAGGCGGATCTGGATTGGAGCCAGGTCGAGCTGCCCGGGATCAAGGTGCGCAAGGGGCTCAACCGTCTCGGCGGCAACGGCCTGCTCTATCTGAGGTTGCTCAAGACCTTCGTCGGCCTCCACCAGCAGGGATGGGAGTCGATGCGAGCGGCCGATGCCGAGATGGCGACGCTGCGTCTCCAGGCCCATACCCTCAAGGGTGTGGCCAAGACGCTGGGGGCGGATCTATTGCACGACCTAGCCGAGCGCGTCGAACAGGCCGCCGAGCTGGAAGAACGCGCTCAGATCGAGTCGGCATTGCCCCCATTGCTCGATGAGCTCCAGAGGGTGCTCACGGGCGTGAAGGCCTTTTTGGAGAGCCTGCCGTTGGCCGATAAAACGGACGACGCACCCGCTCCGGACCGCCCCAACCCCAAACAGGCGCACCAATACCGGGCGCTGATCGCCGACTTGCTGGAACAGGGGGATACGCGCCTGCGCGATGTCTGTGCCGCCAACCGATCTTCGCTGCGCGAGTGGTTTGGGGGCGATGAGTCGGGTTATGCGCACTTCATGACCTTGATCGAGCAGTATCGTTTCGAGGAGGCGCGGCGGATCTTTCATGAGCGGGCAAACCCGCCCGAGACATCGGACGCGGTCAAAGCGGAGACGGACGATCGGCGAATTTCAGCTTGATCTCCAGGATTTTGGGCTGGATGGCGAGAAAGCGATCGAGCAGTTGGGGATCGAAATGGCATCTCCGCTGCTCGCGCATCCAATCGAGTGCCTGATCCACCGGCCAGGCTTGTTTGTAAGGACGCTGTGAGGTCAGGGCATCGAAGATGTCCGCGATCGCGACGATCCGACCAGCGAGCGGGATGGATTCACCGGCCAGGCCCTGGGGATAGCCGCTGCCGTTCCAGCGCTCGTGATGGGTCAGGGCGACGGTGCGCGCCAGATCCATCAGCGCGCTCGCGTGTCGTCCGCCAAGGATCGCGGCCCCGATCTCGGGATGCCGGCGGACGAGCTCGAATTCATCGTCGTTGAGCGGTCCCGGTTTGAGCAGGATCCGATCCGGGATGCCGATCTTGCCGACATCAGTAAGATCACCGGCACCTGTTGGGTCGCAGGGTGCTCACGTAACAGCCGGCAGACCGCATAACCATCCAGACCCGGCAACATGAGGTCGAGCAGGATCAGATCGGGTCTGGGCTCGCGCCTGGCCAATTCAAGACCGCGCTCGCCATCCTGGGCGATGAGGACGCGAAACTCACCACGCAGGGCGCTATCGATGATCGATAGGGCCAGTGGGTCGTCGTCGATCGCCAGCAGGGTCCGCAGTTCGGCGCTGCGCCAAGGCGGGTGTATCTCTATGGACTGTTTCATTGAGATGGCTCCTCTACAGGGTCAGCTCCAGGATGAGCACATCGTCGTCGATCGAGTTCTGGCCCCGATGATGGCACACCTCTTCCAGCAAATCTTCGAGCGGACCCTGTCGCTCCATCAGGGCGATGTAGGCCTTCACCAGGCGCTCTACGCCGAAGGGCTGTCCGTTTGGATCGGTCGCCTCCAGTAGGCCGTCGCTGGTCAGCAGCAGCCGCGCCCCGGTTTCGACCTCCAGGGTCTGGAGGCTATCGTGCGACCTGGCGTCGGGCGCGATCCCAAGTGCGAGCGAACGCGATGCCAGTATCTCGATGTCGCCCGCAGGCGACACCAGCAACGCCTCGGGCATGCTTGCATTCGCCAGATGCAGAAAGCGCCGGTCCGCCGTGACTTCCACGATGTGCGCCGCCATGAAGCGCCCGGTCGGTAGCTGGTCATGCAGCTGCCGGTCGAGCGTCGCAATCAGGGTAGCGAGCGGGACATTGTCGGCGCATTGCTGGTATAAGATCTGCCTGACCAGGGGTCCGGCCATGGCCGCCGTCAGGCCGTGACCGGTGAAATCGCCGACCAGCACCCATTGACGGCCATCGGGGGTCCAGGCCGCCAGACAGAGGTCGCCGCTCGTGCGCTCGACCGGACGCATCAGATAGCGCAACCCTCGCCCATCGAAGGCATGATCGCGGCGCAGACGCAGCAGGATGTCCTCGATCAGGGCGCGTTCCTCGGACAGTTCTTCGACCCGCTGTTGGAGCTCGACGCGGATGCGCGCCAATTCCAGGTGGGTGGCGAGCCGGGCGCGCAGCAGGTCTGGGATGATCGGCTTGGACAGATAGTCGACGGCGCCAAGCGCCAACCCCTCGACCTCATGCTGGTGTTGGTCCAGGGCCGTCAAAAAGATCAGCGGAATCCGGCACCATTCGGGATGGGTCTTGATGCGCCGGCAGGTCGCAAAGCCATCCGGATCAGGCATCAGGACATCGAGTAGGATCAGATCGATGTTGGGCACCTGTTCCAGGATCTCGAGCGCGCGTGGACCGCTGTTGGCAACATATACCGAGTAATCGGCACGCAGGGCGGTGTCGATCTGGAGCAAGACGTCCGGGCTGTCGTCGACGGCCAGGACCCTGGCGGATGATGAGGCCGGCGAGCGGGAGCGAAAGGGCGATCGAAGAGCAATCGGGTCAGGTGCGAATGAAATATCCATGGGTACGACCCTTTTGACTATCGAGGATAATGGCACTCGAGATCAGGTAAATCAGATCCATTGTCTAAGATCTCGAAGATATACAGGATCCTTTCAGAGGGTTGCGTGACGATCCTAAGTCAGTTTCATGACACCCACCTCGGATCGCTCCTCCCCCGCTCGTCATCAGCCGGTCATAGGGATATGAAAAAATAAGGTGTCAGAGTAGATCGGAGCCGATCCGATTGTGATCGTCCTTTATCCGTCTCGATTGCCCATTTCGCTCCACCGGAGTGAGCCGCCGCACTCCCTATGACATGACGATCCGCAAAAGCGTTACCCTTGCCGCGATCCTCGTCACCCTGATGGTTGCCACGGCCCTGATCCTGGTTGCCCAGGCCAGCCATCTTCGGCTCGAGCAACGCCTCACCCAAGAGGCCGCCTCAGGCCGGGCCCTGGCCTGGAACCAAAGCCTAGAACGCCTAATCGAGCACATGCACACAGGCATGGTCGATTTCGAGCGCGACTTCGCGCTGCGCCAGGCGCTCAAAGAGGGCGATGCCCAGGCCGTGCGTCAGGCCGTCGAGGCCCTTCTCAACCTCGTAAGCGAGCAGGGGTATTTCGATCGGCTCGCCGTGTTCGACCTCAAGAACGAGCGGCTGTACAGCCGTGATGAGTCCGGCGTCTCCAGGGATGCGCAGGTCCTGGTCGAGGCCCTGGGCACCGACGATCAACCCAAGCACGGCCTTGGGCGAAGCGCCCAGGGTGAACCCGTCGCCCTACTGGCATTTCGGATGCAGGTGCGCAAAGACCCCGTCGGTGCGGTCGTGTTCCAGAAATCACTAAGCCCGGTCCTAGAACGCCTCAAGGCCATCCAGGGGGCCGAGATCTATCTGGTCGGCGCCGACGGGACGCTGTTTGCCGGCACGCGCCCGGAGCTACTGGCGCGCTTGGACCTCGCCTGGCCCGCCTTGGGCCAGATCGATCGCCAGAGCCGGCATAGCGATGGGGCCATCTATACGGCCCTGTTCCTGCCGCTCCTTGACGTCGCCGGACAGCCCATCGCGCATCTCGTCACCCTGGCCGATGAGACCCAGGCAGCGCTCGAACAGCGTCGCTTCGAGCGCCTCGCCTACGCGGGGGTGGCCCTGTTGCTGATCCTGGCCACCTTGGGCCTGTTCTATTACATGCGCCATGCCCTAAGCCCTTTGGGCGCAGCGATCGTCACCCTGTCTGCACTGGCCGAGGGCGACCTGAACGTCTCCTTCGACACCGCGCGCCAAGACGAGGTCGGTCAATTGATGCGCGCCCTACAGGGCATGGCTGAGCGCCTGCGCGACATCATCGGGCATCTACATGTTGCGAGCAGTGATCTCTATGCCTCGGCCAGCGACATGGTACGTCTGGCCGAGGACAGCAAGATCCGATTCGATCGCCAAAAGGCTGAGACCGCAACTGTCGATAACGCGGTCATGTACCTGGCCAATACTGCCCAGCAGGTCGCCGCCAACACCAGCCGCGCCGTCGAGGTGACCACCGATGCCCATCAGCGCATCGAACACAGCCGCCGCATCCTCGATCGAACCACTCAGATCATTGCAACCGTTCCATCAGACTTACTCATTCCTGCTTACACAGGAACAAAGCTGATTTCCTGCTTCGCCGAGGCCGGTTTCGCCTTGAGCGCGCCCAAGGCCAGAGCCCGCCTCTCCACAGGCTTGACATCCGGCGGAACTCGCCGTAGAGCCGCTTAGGGCGGCCAAGCCGTACGCCAGGAGATTCCTGGCGGCATTCATATCGCGGTCGTGAACCGCGCCGCAGTCCGGGCACGTCCACCGGCGCGCCGACAACGGCAAATCAACAAGCTTGTGCCCACACGCCGAGCATGTCTTGCTGCTGGCAAAGAAGCGATCGGCCATCACCACCTGCCCGCCGCGCATCGCCGCCTTGTATTCCAGTTGCCGACGGAACTCGAAGAAGCTCATGTCGGCGATGGAGCGCGCCAGATGGCGGTTCTTCATCATGCCGCGCACGTTCAGATCCTCGATGCAGATGGTATGAAACCGGCGCGTGAGGTTGGTGGTGAGCTTGTGCAGCGCATCCGAGCGGATGTTGGCGATCCTGGCGTGCAGCTTTGCCAGTCTGGCCCTGGCCTTCTTGCGGTTGGCCGAGCCTTTTTGCTTGCGACTCAGGCTGCGC
>Ga0209018_1000101_pt1 | contig 77090 bp, 69 predicted proteins | sample YNPBryBLVA2012_FD_185814 | JGI IMG/M metagenome (GOLD analysis project Ga0209018, IMG submission 185814) | Anoxygenic and chlorotrophic microbial mat microbial communities from Yellowstone National Park, USA - YNP Bryant BLVA 2012 (SPAdes)... ... | reverse complement strand
TTCGCCTGGTGCATGAACTGTGTCGGATTGTCTCTGATGCGACCGGTGTGCCCGAGTCCCGGTACCGGCGGCTGATCACGTACGTTGCGGACCGTCCGGGGCATGATCGCCGTTACGCGATGCGGTGCACCCGGATGAGGCGGGAACTGGGGTGGCGGCGCTCGGTATCGCTCGAACACGGGTTGCGCCTGACGGTTCGCTGGTATCTGGACCATGCGGATTGGGTTCGCGAGGTGACCAGCGGCGCATACCGCCGATGGGTGCGAACCTGTTATACGGGGCGGCAGGCGCGGGGATGACTTGTATTGACGCCGGGCTTTTTGTAGAATGACGGGTGCCATGGATCCGTTCACAGTGGTCGGTATAATGTGTGTCGCTGTCGGTCTGGTGTACCTGTATTCAGTTTCCATAGCACTGCGTGCCTGCCGGTTCCTGAGGGAAACCGTCTTTTCGGATCGGTTCGTGATTCTGCATGGCCGGAAAATCGGGCTGTTCATGCTGTTGGTCGGTGCTCTGATACTGGCTCAGGTGTATACCACCAGGTATGTCAGTACGGATGTGCACTACCGGATCGACAGGTGGTATCGCGCCGGAAACCTGGAACGGGCTGAGCGGGCGGCCTTGGCGTACCTCGTCGAGCATCCACGGGATGAACGGATGCTGGGAATACTCGTTCGAATCTACGTGGCGGGCAGGCGCTACGAAATCGCGCGGCAGACGCTCCTGCGCATCAGGAACATCAATCCGGATCGGGCGCAGGCGGTCGACGAGTATCTGGAGAAACTCTCAACGGAGACTGTTCGTGGCAATCGACGCTGAAACGAAACTGCTGGCGGTCATCGGTCATCCCATCGGTCATTCGCTCTCTCCCGCGCTGCACAACCGTTTGTTTGCCGTGCATCGACTGAATTGCGTATACGTGGCGTGCGATGTGGCGTCTGAACGGTTGCCGGATGTGCCGGCCGGGATCCGGGCATTGAGTATGCTCGGCGTGAACGTCACCATCCCGCACAAGGAGGCGATCCTACCGCTGCTGGATAGCGTTGATCCGCTGGCGCGGGAGGTCGGAGCGGTTAATACCGTGGTTCATAAGTCCGGCCGGTTGATAGGGTACAACACCGACGTCATCGGCTTCATGGAATCCCTGCGCGGTTTGGTGCGCAGTGGTGCCGGGGCAGTGTTAGGATGCGGAGGAGTGGGGCGAGCTGCCGTGGTCGGCATGCTGCGCTTGGGGGTCAAGCACATTTACGTTGCTGATGCGGACGCACGGCGTGCGCATCGGCTCTCACGCGATTTCGGCAGACGCCTGACTGCGGTGCCCCGGGAAGAAGTTGCGCTCCTTTTGGATAGGTGCTCGTTGTTCGTCAACGGGACGCCGGTGGGTATGCAGGCGACGGATCCGGTTCCAGTGGATCTGTCGCGTGCCACTTCGGGAATGGTGGTGTACGACGTAATTTACCACCGGACCACCCGTTTGGTTCGAGAAGCCCGCCGGCGCGGTCTCAGGGCGGTGGATGGCCTGGAACTCTTCGCCCGGCAAGCCGCGAGCGCGTTCACCCTGTGGACGGGCGTGCGCCCGAGTGTACCGGGTATCATCACTTTCCTGCGCCGCCTCGTTTCCCGCTAATTCCCGAATGTTTTTCACGGCTTGAAATGAACCCGACTTTTTCATATTACTATTCCTTTACAGTGTCGCGAAATGCCCGTCATGCAGGGAACACAGGCTGTCGTTTCGCTGGTACAGGGAACCGCACGTGAATGACGTGTTTGATGCAGCGGTCATCGGGGCGGGTGTGGTGGGATTGGCCGTCGCCGCCGAGATCGCTTCACTGGGTCGTCAGGTGGTTGTATTGGAGCGGAATGATGCGTTCGGTCGGGAAACCAGCAGCCGCAACAGCGAGGTGGTTCATTCGGGCATCTACTACCGCCCCGGATCGTTGAAAGCCCGGCTGTGTGTCGAGGGACGTGAACGGCTGTACGCGTTGTGTGCGCGGCAGGGCGTTCCGTGCAATCGCATCGGCAAGCTGATTGTTGCGTGTGATGCCGGAGAGCACGGCGATTTGGACAGGCTTCGGCGGAACGCCCACGACAACGCAGTCACCGACGTGGTCATGCTGGGCACCTCCGAAATCCGGCGGATGGAGCCGGCGGTGCGCGCTTCGGCTGCATTGTGGTCGCCATCCACCGGGATCATCGATTCGCACCGGCTGATGGCATATTGGGAATGGTGCGCCCGTGAGCGGGGGGCGGTCATCTCGTACCGTTCGCCCGTGGTCGCAGTCGAACGCGGGGCGCGAGGGTACCGCGTCGTGGTGTCACAGCAGGGAGGAACCATCGGGGTGGAGGCTGCTGCGGTTGTCAATGCAGCCGGCCTCGCTTCGGACCGCGTGGCTGCAATGGCAGGTGTTGACGTGGATGCGGCGGGATACCGCCTGCACCCGAACAAAGGTCAGTATTTCAGTGTGACCGGTGGTGCGCCGCGCGTTACCCGGCTGGTGTACCCGGTACCGTCTTCCCGCGAAGGCGAGCTGGGGATTCATGTGACGGTGGACCTCGTGGGAAATATGCGGCTGGGGCCCGATGCACGGTATGTACCGGAACCGGAGTATTCGGTGGACCCGGGGCTCGCCGGGGTATTCCTGCGTTCGGTGTCCAGGTTCCTTCCTGGAATTGCGCGGGAACACCTACAGCCGGGAACGTGCGGGGTGAGGCCGCGTCTCAACGGTCCGGGTGAAGATGTCCGTGATTTCGTGATCGCCGAGGAGTCATCGCTCGGGTTGCCCGGATGGATCAACCTGGTGGGGATCGAATCACCGGGTCTGACCGCATCGCCCGCGATCGCACGTACGGTGGTGGAGTTGTTGCGCGACAGGGGATACCTGTAGAGACATTCGAAGAGGAGTGGTCGCATGCATTTTACCAGCATACACGACGTATCCCGGGATCAGGTCGCCCGGATTTACCAATCGGTACCGCGTTTCCGCACCCGCAGGACCGATCCGGTGCTGGCTGACCGGCATATCGGATTGGTGTTCGAAAAGCAATCCACACGTACCCGTGTCAGTTTTGAGGTCGGCATCCGGCAGTTGGGCGCCCATCCGGTCATGATGACCGCAGCAGACATGCAGCTGTCGCGGGGGGAATCGGCGCGGGACACCGCGCTGGTGCTGTCGCGATACCTGGACGGCTTGATCCTGCGGGTGAACCGGCATGATACCGTGCAGGAGTTCGCCCGGACGGCGACAGTGCCGGTCATCAATGCGCTGAGCAACGAAGAGCATCCGTGCCAGGCGCTTTCCGATGTCTACACTGTCATGCAGGCCCGGAAACTTTCGAGTGTTGATGAACTGCGCAAAATAAAGTTCGTGTACATCGGCGACGGCAACAACGTCTGCGTGTCCCTGATGTACATCGCGGAGATGCTGGAAATGCCCGCGGTATTCATCGTACCCAAACGCTTTCGTCCGTCGGTGACTGCGGCAGTGACGGTGACCGACGATCTGGCGGCAGTGGACGGCGCCGAGGTGCTGTATACCGACGTTTGGGTTTCCATGGGACAGGAAGCCGAGCGGGAGTTGCGCATACAGGAGTTCGCACGATACCAGGTGAACGAATCTCTGCTCGCCCGGGCGCGCCCCGGCGCGATCATCATGCACTGTCTGCCGGCGAAGCGGGGATTGGAAATCACCGATGCGGTGCTGGACGGCCCGCAATCCGTTGTACTCGATCAGGCGGAGAACCGTCTGTACGTTCAGAAAGCGCTGCTGGCCTTCCTGTACGGCGGCGCATGAATGCGACGCCCCACGGGGCGCAAGGAGACACCCATGACACCCGAACCCGTCGAACAACCACAACAGGTGCAGATCGAGGTGGACGAGATAACCGCGCAGGGCGTGTACGCGAACCTGGGCGTCATCAGTCATTCGGAAAATGAATTCATCTTCGATTTCATCTTCATACAACCGCAGGTTCCCAAGGGAAAGGTTCGGTCCCGTATCATTACTTCGCCGCAGCACGCGAAACGGTTCATGCTCGCGCTGCAGGAGAATGTACGCAAGTATGAGGAACAGTTCGGCGAAATGAGACCGGACGCCGACCGGGTGAACCCGCGCATCGGCTTCGCACACTGAGGCGTCATGACGGTCATCCGGGTGGTCGCCACCGGTTCGGAGCTGCTCACCGAACGAGCGAACGCCGATCTCTTTCACGTCGGCAGGAGACTGTCGGCGCTGGGGCTCGGGGTCGCCTCAGCGGTCACGGTCGGAGACGATCCTGCCGCCATTCGTTCGGTGTTGCAGGCGTCTGTCGTTGACGCCGATGTAGTGATCGTATCCGGAGGATTGGGGCCGACGTCGGATGATGTAACGGTTGAAGCGACCGCTCAGGCGTTCGGCAGGGCGGTGCGCAGCGACCCTGATGTGCTGGCACGTGTCCGGGACTACTTTGAGCGCCGCGGAATGGCGATGCCGGATCTCTCGCAACGGCAAGCAGCGGTGGTGGACGGGGCAGTGTTGCTGCCCAACAGCGTGGGGCTTGCACCGGGGGAAAAACTGCAGGTCGGCCGCTGCGTCGTGTACCTACTGCCGGGGCCGCCCCGGGAGTTCGCCGCTGTATTCGACGAGCAGGTCCTCCCGGACCTCAAACGTTTTCAGGTTGGGTTCCGCCGGGAGCTGCTCTTGCGTTTCTTCGGGGTGCCCGAAACGCGTGTTGAAGAAGTGCTGGGACCGGTGTTGCGTCGGGAACGTCGGTATGCCGAAGGAGTAACGGTCGCTTTCCTACCCCATGGAGGTCTGGTCGACGTCCGGGTGGTGATACGCGGCTCCAACGAGCTCCGGATTGATGACGAGTATGCGCACCTGCGCAACGAGCTGCTGCAGTGCATCCAGGTGCAGGATGCGGAGGTTTCGCGGGCGTTTCTCGGCGAAGATGCCGTTTCCATGGAGGTTGTGTTGGGTCGGATGCTTGTGGAACGCCGCAAGACGGTGGCCTGCGCGGAATCGTGTACGGGTGGATTGATCGCCCACCGCATGACCCAGGTTCCGGGCAGTTCGCGGTACTTTCGGGGTGCTGTGGTCGCTTACAGCAACGACTTGAAGATTTCGATGCTCGGCGTGAAGGAAGAGACGATCCGTGTACACGGCGCGGTTGCTGAGAAAACCGTGCAGGAGATGGTGGCGGGGGTGATCCGCATCACCGGAGCGGCCTGCGGCATCGCTGTTTCCGGTATCGCCGGGCCGGAGGGGGGCAGTGCGGAAAAGCCTGTGGGCACGGTGTGGGTGTGTGTCCGCGTCGGCGCGCGTGAGCGTACGGCGGTGCACCGGTTGCGCGGGACGAGACATGAAATCAAGGAAGCCGCTGCGCTGCATGCCATGAACGAACTGCGCACCTTCCTGCGGGAGGATGTCGTATGAGGGCATTCATCGCGGTGGACCCGGACGAGACGTCCCGTGCGGCTCTGCACCGGCTCATCGGGCGCCTGTCCCGCCGTTTCGGCAACCAGTCGGTCAAATGGGTGGATCCCGCTCAGCTGCACGCGACCGTGGCGTTTCTGGGGGACGTGCCGGACGAGCACGCCGACGTGATCGCGGATATTGTACGCGCGGCGGCATCGGACACGAGGCCGTTCACGGTTATCGCCGCCGGGTTGGGTGTGTTCCCATCAGATGCTGCGCCGCGGGTGTTGTGGGCGGGGGTGACGGATGGGGCTGTCGAGCTTGGAGCCGTTTCAGATCGCATATGGTCATCGCTGGAACGGATCGGTTTGTCCCGGGAAGAACGCCCATACCACGCACATGTGACTCTGGGCAGGTGCCGCTTTCCGATTGATTCCAAGACCTGGCACGATGAATGCACGCGCGCCGGACGGATGGAGGTGTGTCGTTGGACTGTGTCGAGTCTCCATCTGTACCGGAGCATCCTAACGCCCGACGGACCCCGATACGAGGTGGTACGCACATGCCCATGCGCCGCATGACGGTCATCCACCGGAGACCGCGCGGCGGGATGGTTCTCGCCGCCGGCGTAGTGCTCTGCGTGCACTTCTCCGCACACGCCCCCGAGACGGTGCGGATGACCGCTCCGGAGAATCCGGCGCAGGAAGCGTCTCCGGTGGACCAGGGAGTGAAACTGGTGGCGCTGACGTTCGATGACGGCCCGCACCCGAAATGCCTGGAACGTACCCTCGCCCTGTTGCAGCGGCACGATGTCGCGGCGACTTTTTTCCTGGTCGGTGCGATGGCTGAACGGTATCCCGAGGCGGTGCGCACCATTGTCGGGGATTACCGCTTCCGGGTGGCGAACCACACCTATTCGCATGCCAATCTGGCGGAGGCCGATGAAACTACGATCCGCGACGAATTGCACCGGTCTGATCAAGTGCTCTCCCGGCTCGCCGGTCCCGGATATATTCGCTTCCTGCGCCCGCCGGGGGGCAGGGTGTCGCACCGTGCGGAACGTCTGGCCGCACAAGCCCGCCTGCAACTCTGCATGTGGACGGTGCAGGTCAACGACTTCCTGCGCCCGCCGGCCCGTGTGATCGCAGAGCGGATTCTCCGCGGGTGCACCGGACCACGCGAGATCGTCCTGTTGCATTCGGGAGTGCTCGAGACCCTGGAAGCGTTGGAGCAGGTGATACCCGTGCTGCGGGAACGTGGCTATCGCTTCACCACCGTCGAACGGATCATGGATGAGCCGGATCCTCGCAGTTGACTACGGGAGACGGCGGATCGGGGTAGCGGTATCCGATCCGCTGGGCATCATCGCGAAACCCCTGCAGGTGGTCGTTGCAGGGGAGGGGAGCGTCGAGCAGGTCGCGAATGCGGTGCGGACCCACGGAGTATCCGAGGTTGTGCTCGGGATGCCACCGGATGACCGGGGAGACGGTTTGCGCGAAGAGATCGCACGCTTCGGTCGCGCACTCGAGGACTGTACTGGGGTGCCCGTGCGGATGGTGGATGAAACCATGACCACCCGTGAAGCGCTGGAACGAGTGCACGCGAAGGGCGGTAAGCTGCACCAGGTTAAATACAAACTGGATGCACTGGCTGCGAGCGTGCTGCTGCAGGATGTCCTGGACAGGAGGCGCACCCCCTGAAACGCGCACATCTTTCTGCGCCAATTGCCATCGGAGGTATGCTGGCTGTTCTCGCGATTGCGACGGCGGGATTCGAGATGTTTCCGCGTCGTCCGGTGGAAGTGACGGTGTTTCCGGGCACCTCCACCGATCGGATCGCGCACATGCTCTACAACGAACGGCTGGTGCCGCATCCGCTGGTTTTCCGGATCGCTTCGCGCCTGTCCGGCTCGGATACCGCCTTGAAGACCGGCGTTTTTTCGCTCCGGTACTCTCTGACAGGTATCCCGCTGGTGTTGGCGATGCGCAAACCAGGTGGTGGATTGGCCGTCACCATCCCCGAAGGCTTCCGTTCCGACCAGATCGCCGAACGACTGGCGCAGCGGCGCATCATCACAGATCCTATCGGTTTTGTGGCCCTGGTCCGGTCGCGCAACCTGGAGGGTTGGTTGTTCCCCGAAACCTATCGGCTGTCGCCCGGGTCGTCCGTAGAGTCTGTTGTTGAAAGAATGACTGCGGAGCTGCACGCGCGCATCACGCCGGAGATGGGGCGGCGCATGCGGGACCTGCACATGTCAACGGCGCAGGTTGTCGTGCTGGCATCCATCGTGCAGAAAGAAGGCAACGGGCCGGAGCAGATGCAGATGGTGGCAGGGGTGTTCCACAACCGGTTGCGCGCATCGTGGCCGCTGGAATCCTGTGCGACGGTCAGGTTCGCATTGAAGAAGTTCTCCGGCACCCTGACGCACCAGGATGTTCGTCAGGAATCGCCATACAACACCTACCGCCGGCGCGGTCTCCCTCCGGGTGCAATTTGCAATCCGGGAATGGATGCTATCCGGGCGGTATTGTATCCGGCAGCGACGGACGCCATGTTTTTTTTCACGGATGACGATGCCACGCTGCAGTTTTCCCGGTACTACGAACAGCATTTGCGTAGTCGGCAGAAGAGGAGATCCGTTCGCGGGAGGAGCGGAACGTGAAACGCACGGTCGCGCTGCTGTACAACAGATGGAAACCCGGGGTACCTGATGCGGTGCGTTCACTGACACGGATGCTGTCGCGACGGTACCGCATGATATGCTCCCCGTCACAGCCGGAGGCGCGCCTGGCGCCCGGGATCGACGCGGCGGTGACCCTGGGCGGCGACGGTACGATGCTGAGCGTCGCAGATATGCTCGTGCGTCGTGCGCTGCCCGTGCTCGGAGTCAACATGGGTGGGATGGGATACCTGGCCGAGTTCGGCGTACGCGAAGTGCCCGGGGCGCTTGCAGCTTTCTTTGCAGGGAATCTCACGGCGTCACGGCGGGCTGTGTTGCAGGTATCGTGGCCCGGCGGGCGCCGGTACGCGGTCAATGACTGCGTGGTGCGGTCGGCAGGACCCAAGATCCTCCGCGTGGATGTGCGTGTGGACGACGAGTACTTGGAGGATATCATTGGAGACGGGGTGATTGTCGCCACATCAACGGGGTCCACCGCGTATTCGCTGGCATGCGGCGGCGGCGTGGTGGAGCCCGGGGTGCGGGTTCTGCTCCTGACACCCATCAGTCCCCACGCCCTCACGCAGCGCCCGATGATCCTGTCCGCGGACCGACGGCTGTCACTGGAGATCCCCGCCTTCAAGCCGGATACCGGTGCGGTACTGGTCATCGACGGGCAGATCCCCCTGGAGCTCCGGCAGGGCGCCCGGGTGGACGTGCGCCTGGCGTCGAAAGACCTGCTCTTCATCGCCAATCCACAGGCGGGTTTCTTCACCATTCTGAAGCGAAAACTCACGTGGGGGAAGCGCTGACATGCTCCAGTACATCAGCATCCGCAACTTCGTGATCATACCGTCCTTGCAGCTCGAGTTCCCGTCAGGACTTTCGGTATTCACCGGGGAAACAGGCGCCGGCAAATCCATCATCGTGGATGCGATCGGGCTGGCTCTGGGGGCGCGCGTATCCGGTTCCGTGGTGGGTTCCTACGGAGACAAAGCCGAGATCAGCGTCATGTTCGACATAAACCGTGTGGACGAGGGCATCGCAGAAACCGTACGTGGGCTGCTGGGGCCGCTGGACATCGCACTGGAGGGTGAGCTCATTATCCGCCGGGAGATAGACGCCGAGAACCGCTCGAAAAGTTTCGTCAACGACCGGTTGGTCACCCTCTCTTTCGTTAAGGGTTTCGCTGACCTGCTGGTGGACATTCATGGCCAGAATGAGCACCAGAAGCTCCTGTCACCAGTCAACCAGTTGCGGGCGCTCGACCAGTTCGGCGGCGTGGAGGATAAGGCGAAAGAGTACCGGCGCAGGTACCAGGACTGGAAGCGGCGTGCGGCGGAACTGGTGGAGACTGGCGAACGTCTGAAGGTCTTGCGCGAGCGCACCGATCTGCTGCGCCACCAGGTGAAGGAGATCGATGCGGCGAAACTCCGGTCGGAAGACGATGCGCTGGAGCAGGAATTCATTCTCGTTCGAAACGCACAGAAAGTGCTCACACTGTGCGGCGAAATCCAGTTCGCGCTGTGTGGCGACGGTGGTATTCTGCCCAAGGCGCAGCAGGTTGAGCGGCAGATGCGCCATCTGGCGGAGCTGGTTGGGGAACCGCAACCGGTCGACATCGGCGACATCCAGCGGTCGGTGGAAGAACTGCGCGATGCAGTCGCGGCGCAGGAGAAACGCTATGCGCAGTTCACCACCGAATACATCGATGGACTGGTCGACCGCGTTGACCTCCTCAAGAAACTGAAACGAAAATACGGAGCGACCGTGGCGGATATTCTGGCGTTCCGGGAGAAGGCGGCCGCGGAACTCGCCTCCATTGAGACCGGCGAGGAGACGCTGGATGCCCTGTCGCGCGACGTGGAATCGTTGCGGGTGGGCATGGCTGCCTTGGCAGCCGAAATGGGTGCTATGCGGGCGAAAGCGGCGCCCGCATTCGAGACGGCGATGCTCAAGGAACTCAGGGCCTTGGGGTTCGACAAGGCGGTATTCGAAGTGTCGGTCGCCAGCGCCGCTGCAGCGCCGGATGCTTACGGAGAGCACGGCCTGGAGAGCGTGCAGTTTCTCGTGTCGGCGAACCCGGGAACCGAGCCGGGTCCCCTGCGTACGGTGGTTTCGGGCGGCGAACTCTCGCGCATCATGCTCGCGCTGAAGACCGTTCTCGGGAAGAAGGAGCGTACACCGGTGATGGTGTTCGATGAGATCGACACGGGTCTGGGTGGTCCGATGGGAACGGTGGTGGGTCGCAAACTCAGGGAGCTCTGCTCGGCGGCGCGACCACGTAACAAACAGGTGTTCTGCGTGTCGCACCTGCCGCAACTGGCGGTGTTCGCCGACCGGCATTTCCACGTCAGTAAACGTACCCGCGGCGGGTCGACGGAAGTGCAGGTGGAGCCGCTCCCGATGGACGGGCGTGTCCAGGAGATCGCCCGGATGCTCAGCGACGGCCAGATCACCGACACTTCCGTTGACCATGCCCGAAAACTGATCGCTGAGGCGATGCAGCAGTCATGACCGGGCGCATCCGGAAAGAGCCGGCGGTGCGTTTCCGGGTTATCATTGATGCGAGCCGGTGCAAGGCATGCAACCTCTGCATCGTGCATTGTCCGCGGAAACTGCTCGCATTGGGAACGGAGCTCAACGCGCTGGGGTACAAACCGGTCGTCTTCCGTGACGACGGATCCTGCACGGGGTGCGGCGACTGCTACCGCATGTGTCCTGAGTGCATTATACGGATTGAACGCGCATGAAACACGCGGTGCAGGGGAACCGGGCGTTGTGCGACGGTGCGATCGCCGGAGGGCTCGATGCATACTACGCCTACCCGATCACCCCGCAGAACGAAATTTCGGCGTATTTCTCACAGGTGCTGCCCGAGCGGGGAAAGGTCTTTCTCCAGGCGGAGTCGGAGATCGCCGCCATCAACATGGTCTTCGGCAGCGCCGTCGCCGGGAAACGTGCCCTGACCACGTCTTCATCGCCCGGCATCTCCCTGATGCAGGAAACCATTTCCTACCTGTGCGCCTGTGAACTGCCCTGTGTCATCGCCAATGTCATGCGGGGTGGTCCGGGCTTGGGGAACATCAGCGGTTCACAGCAGGACTATTTCCAATCGACGCGCGGCGGTGGTCATGGGGATTACCGCATGCTGGTACTGGCCCCCGCCGGAGCGATGGAGATATTCACGTTCGCCCGGGACGCGTTCGCGCTCGCGGAGAAGTACCGGAATCCGGTGCTCATAGTCTACGACGGATATCTGGGACAGATGCTGGAGACCGTGGATGGCGATCCGGCGTCGCTGGCCGGTCCACTGCTCCCCACGGAACCTCCGGACCGTTCCTGGGTGCTTGATGGAGCCTCTGCGGGACGACCACCGCGCAAGATCCGTTCGCTGCTGATGCAAGAGGGGGATCTTGAAGCGCTCAACTGGCGCCTGCACGCAAAGTACGAACGCATGGTATCCGCGGAGGTTCGATGGGAGGAGATCTCCGTGGAAGATGCCGAGGTCGTGCTGGTGGCGTTCGGTATGGCGGCCCGCGTGTGTACCGCCGCCTGCAAACGACTCCGAGCCGAGGGAGTGCGTGCGGGACTGATCCGGCCGATCACCCTCTGGCCGTTTCCGGAGCAGGCGATCGCCCGGGCGGCGGACCGGGTGCGCCGTATGCTGGTGGTGGAGATGAACCTTGGCCAGATGGTCGAGGACGTGCGTCGCGTAGTCGCCGGCCGCATACCCGTGGATTTCCACGGGAGGCCCGGCGGTTCGCTGGTCGTCGAGGAAGACATCGTCGCTGCAGTGCGCCGGTCCGGAGCGGCGTCATGAGCGCCTCCCGGTTTTCTCGTCCGGATGCGTTGACCGCCCGGGCGCACAACTACTGTCCCGGATGCGGCCACGGAATAGCCCACCGCCTGGTGGCGGAGGTCATTGATGAACTGGGCGTACGGGAGCGCACCATCGCCGTCGCCCCGGTGGGATGCGCCGTGTTCGCCTACGACTACTGGAATTTTGACGTGACTGAGGCGCCGCACGGCCGGCCACCCGCGGTGGCGACCGGCATCAAGCGCGTCCTGCCGGACCGGATAGTGTTCACCTACCAGGGCGACGGGGATCTGGCAGCCATCGGGACCGCCGAGATAATCCACGCAGCGAACCGCGGAGAGAACTTTACGACGGTGTTCGTCAACAATACGGTCTATGGAATGACCTCAGGGCAGATGGCGCCGACAACGCTCCCGGGCCAACGGACGCTCACCACGCCCGCGGGCCGGGATCCCGGCAGAGACGGACACCCGTTGCGCGTGACCGAGCTGGTGGCGTCGTTGGATGGAGTGGTGTACGCCGCTCGTGCCAGCATCGCCACCCCGTCAGGGGTACGTACGGCCCGCGCCCGGCTGCTGGAGGCGTTTCGGCATCAGCTTGCCGGGGATGGTTTTTCCTTGGTGGAGCTCCTGTCACCCTGTCCGGCCGGTCTCGGTATGGAACCGGTGACGGCAGCGGCGTGGGTCGCTCAAGAACTGGAGAAGTACTATCCCGTGCACGTGTTCAAAAATGGACGCTAGCATTTTTATTGCGGGGAGCGGCGGCCAGGGTGTCCTGTCTCTCGGCCGCGTTCTGGTCAATGCAGTGGCGCGGGAGAACCGGTTCGCGACCTACTATCCGTCCTACGGTGCCGAGATCCGCGGCGGCACCGCCAACTGCATGGTCAAGGTTTCCGATGCAATCATCCATTCACCGGTCATCACCACACCAACCGAGATGATTGTTATGAACCTGCCGTCTCTGCTGAAGTTCGGCGTCCGGCACCTGCCCAGCAGAGCGCTCATTATCAACTCCACCCTCGCGGATGACACCGCTCATCCGGTTCTCGGCACCGGCGGAAAGATTCGGGTGGTGCGCATTCCCGCGACCGGGATTGCCGAGCGCCTGGGCGCGGTACGGGTTGCCAACATGGTGATGCTCGGCGCTCTGCTCGCAGAAGCTCCGGTTGTCGATACGATATCCGTCGAGCAGGCGATCACCGACGTCTTCACGGATGCATTTGCGGCGGTGAATCTCCGGGCGTTCCGCACAGGGTATCACCTGGTGCATACGCGAACCGCCGGTGACAACGCCTCCATACGAGAGGGAACAGCGCCATGACCCAGAACCATCTGATCCGTCCGGCGACCATCGCCGACGTACCCGATATTCACCGGCTCGTCAACACCTTCGCGCGGCGCAACCTCATGCTGCCCCGCGTCATCAACGACATCTACGAACGTGTATACGAGTTCATAGTGCTGCGAACCGGCTGCGGTCGATCCGCCCGGCTGGTCGGATGCGTGGCGTTGCACCCCACCTGGACCGGAAGACCCGGCGACGTGATGGGCGAGGTGCGCTCCCTCGCGGTGGATCGTTCCGTGCAAGGCCGGGGATACGGACGCACTTTGGTCTCCAAGGTGCATGAGACCGCGCGTGCCCTGGGCATCAGCAAGCTGTTCGCGCTCACCTATGTGCCGGACTTTTTCGTGAAGCTCGGGTACCGTATCGTTCCTCGGGAATCGCTGCCCCACAAGGTGTGGACCGAGTGCATCAACTGCCCGTTCTTCATGACGTGCAAGGAGACCCCGGTCGTTCGCGACCTCGAATGAAGCGGCCGGGATCTGCAGGGTCGCGCATGCTGGGGGAGTTGTTCACCGTTGATCTGGCCAGGCTCATGCAGGCTCACGAGGTCCGCCGCCAGCAGTCCGATATGGCGGAGGCCGTGTACGCGGCGTTGACCGACGCGTCCAAACTGATTGTCGAGGCGCCGACGGGGGTCGGCAAGAGCCTCGGGTATCTGGTTCCTGCACTGCTGTACCAGAAGCGCGCATCACCGTACTGCCGCATCATCATTGCCACCTACACAAAAACCCTCCAAGAACAGCTGCTGCACCGGGACATACCGCTCGCCAGCGCCTGCGTCGACACCCGCTGTGGGACCGCCACCACATCATGCGCAGCGTTCGGCTCGGAGAACTACCTCTGTATTGTGCGCCATGATGAGTGGAGGCGTTCCCTGCACCTCGATGATGCGGAGCGCGCCGACGCCGCACTCCTAGACGGATGGCTGCGAGTAACGACCACCGGCCGGGCAGATGAAATCAGGGTACGCTCCGAAACCTGGCAGGAGATCAACCGTCAGTCGGACCTATGCCGGGGACGGCACTGTACCCGCCAGCGCGAGTGCTATTACTTCCGTATGCTGGATGCGGTACGCACGAGCGACGTGGTCGTGGTGAACCACCACTTGTATTTCGCGCACATCGCCAGTGGCGGGCGGCTCCTGCCGGCACGCTCTCGGGACGTCGAGGACATCGTGGTTTTTGATGAGGCGCACAATCTGCCCGAGGTCGCCATGCAGTGGCTCGGGGCGGATCTATCCAACACACAGGTACGGCACCTTGCACGCCAGTTGCACAACCCGCATTCCCGACGAGGACTCCTCGGAAAACTCTCCTCGCTGGATGTCGCGTGGCATCGCCGCCTGATGGAGAGTGTGTCCGCGCTGCACGCCGCGGAGGGGCAGTTCTTTTCGGAACTCCTCGCTGCGTACGCCGGCCGCGACGAGGTCCGTATCCAGGAACCTCCTGCGGTTGAAGATGTCCTGTCTCCGGTGCTTGATATTCTGCACCGTCAGCTCGCGAACGGAGCCAACCGTGCGGATTCCGACGAAGAGCAGTTCCTGCTGCGATCATTCGCCAACCGTGTCCTGAACCAGACCGCGATGGTGCGTCTATGGTTGCGGTGCAGCGACCCTGCATACGTTTTCTGGCTGGAGCGAGAAAAACGCGCGCGTGGCGTACGCGTGACCCTCCACGCAACGCCCCTGGACATCACCCGCGACCTGCAGGACAAGGTGTATGTTCCGGTCAAGCGAATCATCTTTACCTCTGCGACTCTGGATGCGGGGGATGGCTGCGGGTATTTCAAGCGCAGCGCGGGGCTCGAGCCGGTGATCACGCCCTTCGGAACCTGCAAACGGATGATACTGCCAACGCCGTTCAACTACCGGGAGAATGTCCTGCTGTTCCTGCCGCGGGATGTCCCGGATCCGCGGGAGGACGCTCTGTACCGCGCGTCGTGTACCGCGTACATCCGGGATCTGGTCCGCGCCACCGGCGGTGATGCGTTTGTGCTGTTCACCAGTGTGGACATGATGCGTGCCGTGCACGGGGAACTCGCGGCGGATCCGCGTTTGCAGGGGTACGAACTGATTGAACAGAAAGGATCGGCGGCGCAGGTGCTGCAGCGGTACCGGGAAACGGATCGGGCGGTGCTGTTCGGGGTCGATACCTTTTGGCAGGGGATCGACATTCCCGGGGAGAAACTGGTGTCCATCATCATACCGCGTCTGCCGTTCGAGGTTCCGGATCACCCGGTCAACCAGGCCCTGACCGAACGCATCCGTCACGAGGGGGGTGATCCGTTCCGTGATTACTCGCTGCCCAATGCGATCATCAAGTTGAAGCAGGGGTTCGGACGTCTGATCCGCCGCCGCACCGACTGGGGGGTGGTGTCCATCCTGGATCCGCGTCTGCGAACCCGCTGGTACGGCCGTCATTTCCTCCGGGCATTACCGCAGTGCACGGAAACGCGGCACCTCGACGATGTGCGGACATTCGTTCAGCGACGACGCAGTCGTGCCGTGGCTCCGCGGGAGACCCCGTGACCTCCGGGGGAGGGTAGTGTGATCCTCGGCGTGCACTGTTCGATCCGCAACGGGTATGTCGGAGCAGTGGCACAAGCTGTTTCTCTCGGGTGCCGAACCATGCAGTTGTTCTCGCATTCGCCGAGAGTCTGGCGGTTTCCGCCGCCCGGCGATGAGGAGGTACGGGCTTTCCGTGCGGCATGGCGGGCATCGGGGATGCACCCTCTCGTGGTGCACATGGCGTACCTTCCCAACCCCGCGACAGATGATCCCGTTCTCCGAGTGCGCAGCGTGGCGATGCTGCGCAGCGAAGCTGTTCTCGCCGAACGTATCCGGGCCGACTACCTGGTGGTGCACCCGGGCAGTCACTCGCCTGCCGCCACGCGGGACGCAGGGATTCGCTTGTTGGCGGCTGCTATCGACGAGGCCCTGGGCGCGGCGCCCAACGGGCCGATGATTCTCTTGGAGCACGTCTGCGGCCGAGGGCGCAAGCTGGGCGGCTCATTCCATGAGATCGCCCGGATCATCGCGCAGGTCCGCTCGAACGATCGGGTCGGATTGTGCCTGGATACTGCGCATGCGCACGCGTCCGGGTACGATCTCGCGACCATCGACGGTATACGACGATTGGTGAACGACATTGTGCGGGAGATCGGTTCCGAGCGGCTGAGGCTAATACACCTCAATGATTCGCGGGCATCGGTAGGCAGCGGCATCGACCGGCACGAGCACATCGGCGCAGGCACCATCGGAGCCGCAGGTTTCCGGCGGATCCTGTCTCATCCGCTGTTCCGGGACCTGCCGGGCATTCTCGAGACCCCCAAGGACGCCCCCTTTGGAGCGGTGTCGGATGCGGATCGGCGAAACCTGCGTGCGCTGGAGGAGTTATCCGGCCTGGGATCGAGAGGAGGCGGATACCGGAATCGCGGGTGAGCGTTGCAATCGGCGCGCGAATTTGCTATAATACATAATCACACGGTCTCCGCAGCTCTTCGCCCGGTGACCGGTATTTCGGGAGAGGGCGGGTTTCGCGATACTATGGTGAATATCAGGCCGTATACATTCCTGCATTACAACACCGCAAAAGCCGCGCGTGGTGCACGGGGACTCGCGGATGTTTTGTGTCCCCCGTATGACGTGGTTGCACCTGATTTGGAACGACGTCTCAAGCGTAACCCACGCAACTTCCTGCACCTGGAACTTCCGTCGGGAACCGGCGAAGAGCGCTACCGGGGTGCCCGGGACCTGCTCCTCCGCTGGAAACGGCAGTCACTGCTGGTGCGTGATACCGCGCCATGTCTCTACGTGCACCGGTGCATCTTCCGCGACCCCGGGACGGGTGGGGCGATGCTGACGCGGTACGGATTGATGACCCTGGTCGGTCTGGATCCGTCTTACCGCACCATCCTTCCGCATGAACAGACCAAACCCAAGCCGGTGGCCGACCGGTTGCGTATGCTGCATGCTCTACGGGTGCAAACGTCCGCGGTGTTTTGCCTCGTGGAGGATCCCAGACGACGTTTCCTTGCGCGACTCGCATCGCTGTGTTCAGAAAGGCGGCCGGACATGCTGGCACGCAACACGGATGGCGGGAGCGACGCGTGGTTCCGCGTAGAGTCCCCGGAGACCGTCACATGGTTGACGGAGTTCCTCCGCCCGCGGAAATTATGCATTGCCGACGGACATCACCGGTACAAGACCGCCTGTCTCTACCATCAGCGACGTCCCTCTTCAGATCCGGACGATCCCCGCAATTTTTTCATGGCGTATGTCGGGTCGCTCGCGGATCCCGGGTTGCTGATACTGCCGACCCACCGTGGTGTTTCCGACCCGCGCATGGGAGCGCTGGTGGATCGGTATTTCGTGCGTCGGGAGTGGGACGGAAGGACACCCGCCCGGCTTGCTCTGTACCGAGACGGCAAGACGTGGACCCTGCACCTGCGCACCCGGTCGCTGGCTCGTTCCATACCGCTGGGAGACATCGCGTGTGTCATGCTGGATCACACCGTGCTGCGCGACATTCCCAAAGAGGACATTTTCTACCACCAGGACCGGCATCGGGTCATTGCATGGGCGGACGCATGCGGCGGTTATGCTTTTCTAGTGGAGCCGGTGTCGCCCGCTGCATTCCGCCGCGTCGTGTCCCGCGGACTGCTGTTGCCTCCCAAGGCGACGTACTTCCATCCCAAGGTTGTCGCCGGCGGCGTGATGTTTGATCATGGAGAATGACATGAACGGATACGATCGGACGAAGCGGATCCCCCCGGTGCGCATGAGGAGGAACGAGTCATGGTGAAAGACGAAAATTACTGGGAAGAAATATATAAGAGCCTGCTGGAAGAGTACCATGAGCTCGAGACACAGCTCGGACAGAAGGAGGAAGAGGTCAAGCGCCTCAAGTCCCAGATCGCATCTGTTCCGAGCGAAACGGGGACGATCATAGAGGCCGAAGAGGAGACCCTCATCCGGAAGGGGAACCGTCAATTCGCCGATAGTCCGCCGCGCGACCAGTCCCGCCGTGAGTATCCGCAACCGCCGGCGGCGGTGCGCAGTCCGGCGCAGGCGCCCTCCGCCGATCGTCCGGAAGCCCGTACCGTACAGCAACCGGCCACCACATCGTCGCTTGCCACCGTTCGTCAGCGTCTGGGTGTGAAGCGCAATTTTTTTCAACGCACGTGGTCGTTTTTCTTTGATCCGATCTTGCGTATCTGATCCGCAGCGTGCGCGCGGTACACGCCAGCGTCGCGGCGAGTCGAGGGTTGCCGGCAGGGTGGTTGCTATCGCCGGGGTGATCGTCGCTCTTTCCGCGGGCGTATCCTGCGTGCATGTGTCCGGTCGCGCACAACCGCATCGGGGAACCCGCATGGAACACCGCCATCGTATTTTCGACACCGCCCGCGTCGAGACGCTGCCGAACGGTCTGACGCTCATCCTGAAGCACAACCCTGCGTTGCCGATCGCATCGATTCAGGTGTGGGTGGGTGTCGGATCGATCAACGAATCCGAACGCAACAATGGCGTATCACACTTCCTGGAACACCTGGTCTTCAAAGGCACCCGGCGGTTCGACGTCCGCGCCATCAGCGAGCGCATCGAACGGCACGGCGCGGTGCTCAACGCGGGAACCTCGCGCGACTACACCATGTATTACAGCGACATACCGACCGCGGGACTCGTCGATGCACTCGAAGTGCTTTACGAGCTGGTTGCCGAAGCGGTGTTTCCGGAGGATGAGATGGAGCGCGAGCGCAACGTGGTCGTGGAGGAGATCAAGCGTCGCGATGACAGTCCCGGTGATGTACTGTTTGACATCTTCAACGAGATGCTGTTTGTGGAGACACCGTATCGGTTCCGCATCCTCGGCAGCGAGGACGTTATTCGAACCATCAGCAGGAATGAGATCATGGCGTACTACCGGACCTGGTACCAGCCGGGGAATATGACGGTATGCGTGGCCGGGGATTTTGACGAGGTTTCCCTGCGTGCCCACATCCTCCGGACATTCGGCACGATGCGCCCGGTTGATGCGCCTCCCCCCCTGCCGTCCCTGTGCGAGCCGTCGCGTCCTGATGCCACGAGAATCCAGCAGGCGAACGTGCAGCAAACGTATTTTCTCTGCGGTTTTCTGGGACCCCATCCCGACGACCCGCTCCAGTACGCCGGGGATGTGCTGTCCCTGGCGCTCGGCGAGGGGATTTCGTCTCGTCTCTACCGCCGCCTGCGCGAGCGGGAGCGGCTGGTCTACGAGATCGACACCGGCTACTACACCCACCGGGGCAATTCGTTTTTCTACATCTCTGGGGTGTGTGACCGCGAGAACCTGGACCGTGCGGTCGGCGTGATGCGCGAGGAGCTGGCTGCGATCGCCGTTTCCGGTATCGCACCGGAGGAACTGGAGCGGGCGAGGGAGATGATGCAGACTCGCTGGAGCTTCAGCAATGAAACCAACCATGCACAGGCGTCCAACCTCGCCTGGTGGAAAATGTTCCGGACCATCGAAGAACTCTCGCGCTATCCGGAGAACATCCGTGCCGTCACCGTGGAAGATGTGCGCGAGTTCGCCCGGCGCTACGGCGGCAGTCTGGTTGTTGCAGCACTCGAACCGAGTATTCCCGCCGCGCCATGAGTCGTACTCAGGCGATCCTGATGGGAGCTACCATGATGACAGCGACTGTGTTGTCCGCGCGCAACGGCACGCCGACCCGAGAGATCCTGCCCAACGGCATCACGCTCATCCACCGTCACAATCCGGCGTTGCCGGTGGTAGGCACGCTGGTGTTCCTGCGTATGGGTGCGGCGTGGGAAACGGCGGCGCAATCGGGTCTTTCCGTTTTGTTGCAGGCGGTGGTGCTCAAAGGAACGCAGTCGCGTACAGCGGAGCGGCTTGCCTTGGAAGTGGAGAACATGGGTGGCGCCATCAGCGCGTCGTCCGGGTATGACTACGCGGAGCTGACATGCACCGTCGGCAGCGGCCGGTTCGAGCGTTCCGTGGAGATTCTTGCGGACGTGATGATGCATCCGACCTTTCCAGAGAATGAGATCGCCAAGGAAAAACAAGCGCTCATCGCATCCATCCGGTCGCGCCACGACACCATTTTCCCCGTTGCCGTAGATACAGTGATGGAAGCGATGTACGGTGACCACCCGTACGGACGCCACAGCGAGGGCACGGAGGCGTCCGTTTCGTCCTTTGGGCGTGACGACCTCGTCCGGTGGTGGGAACGGTTCTACGGGATAGATCCCGTAGCCCGCAATCTGGTCATCGTTATCTCCGGGGATGTGACACGGGAGAACGCCCGCGAGACGATCATGAGGCACTTTGGAAATCTGCGGCGTATAGCGCACCCCGAGTCCGTCATACGGCCGGTAGTACCGGTCGCTTCTACGAAAACCCGGGAGGTGACGTTCAAACAGGGGTACCTGATGTACGGTTATCTGATGCCTCCCGAGTCCGGCGCTGGTGTTCGTGAGCGGCGGTATCTGTCCATGAAACTCCTCAACGCGTACCTTGGCGGCGGTATGAGCGGTGCGCTGTTTCAGATCCTGAGGGAAAAAAGTTCGCTGGGGTACGAGACCAGCTGTTTCTTCCCAACGAGGGTCGGACAGAGTCATTTCGTGCTGTACATCGGGCTTGACCATGCACGAATCGCTCTCGCCCGTGAGAAAATCGCCTCCATCCTGTCCGGGGTGATCTCCGGTTCGTTGCTGACTCCGGAGGAATTCGAGGATGTCAAACGAAAGATCGCCGGCAGGTACCTGTTAGATCACCAGACTGTCCTAAGACAAGGGTGGTACCTCGGTTTCTGGGAGATGACTGGTTTCGGCTTCGCGTTCGATGAAAGATACCCGGAAGCGATCCGCTCTCTGCAGCTGGAAGATTTCCGCGCCGACGTTCAAGCGGTGCTGGTGCCCGCACATGAGACCCGTATTGAACTGGTCCCGCGGTAGGGTGCTCGCTGCCGTTCTGCCGTTGTTGCCGATTGCTGCGCCGGCGGATGAACGTCGTGGCGACCTGTATGTAGATGCCTCGCTCGGAGACGCGTCGTTCCTCAACCCCATCCTCGCAGCGGACAGCGCTTCTGGTGCCATCGTCAATCTGGTGTTCAACGGCCTGGTCAAGTACGACCGAGATCTCCGGTTGACCGGAGATCTTGCGTCCTCATGGGAGGTGCACGACGGCGGCCGACGCATTGTGTTCCATGTGCGGGACAATGTCCGCTGGCACGACGGTGTTCCGTTTACTTCGTCCGACGTGATCTTCACCTGGCGCACACTGACCGATCCCTCGGTCAGAACCCCTTTTTCGTCGGATTTCATGCTGGTCAGGGACTGCATCGCTCCTGATCGCAGGACCGTGGTGGTCACCTACCGTGAGCCGTTTGCCCCCGCGTTGGAATCCTGGGGTATCGGCATGCTTCCGGCGCATATTTTCGGCGTACCCGGGACGGACTTTCACGGGCATCCCGCCAACCGGGCCCCGGTCGGCACCGGCCCATATCGTTTCGTGTCGTGGAAACCGGATGAAAAGATAGAGTTATCGGCCAACGATGACTACTTCGAGGGTCGGCCGTTCTTTGATCGCTACGTTTTCCGGATCATTCCCGACCAGAGCGTACAGTTCCTCGAACTGCTCAACGGCGGGATCGATTCCATGAACCTCACCCCGGACCAGTCCCGTGCCTACGACGAGTTTTTCCGCAACTACCAACGATTTTCCTATCCGTCGTTTTCATACACCTATCTCGGTTTCAACCTCAACAAAAAGATCTTCGCGCAACGTGCGGTTCGGGTCGCCATAGCGCATGCCATCGACAAGCAGGCGCTCATTGCAGGAGTGTTGCTGGACAAAGGTCGCTCGGCGACCGGGCCGTTTCCGCCGCAGTCTTGGGCGCACGATCCCGAAATCGTGGATTTCAGGTACGACCCCGATCTGGCGCGCCGCATTTTGGCGGACGACGGGTGGGCAGATACCGACGGCGATGGTATCGTGGAGAAGATGTTCGGAACACAGCGCACTCAACTGTCCTTCACGCTGCTGACCAACCAGGGGAACATGGTCCGCCGCATCGCCGCGGAGATCATCCAGTCGCAGCTCCGGGCCGTTGGTATCGAGGTGGAGGTGCGCATTCTGGAGTGGTCCGTATTCATCAATAATTTCGTGGATACCCGGGCGTTCGATGCGGTCGTCCTGGGTTGGAACCTGTCGCGTGATCCAGACCAGTACGTCATCTGGCACTCTTCGCAGACCGGTCCCGGTCGCTATAACTTCACGGGTTATTCCAACCCGGAGGTCGACCGCCTCTTGGAGGAAGGCCGTCGCGAGTTCGACCAGACCAGGCGACAGCGGATCTACCGCCGGTTGCACCGGCTCATCCATGACGATGTGCCGTACGTTTTTTTGTACTATCCGGATGCGATGCCGGTCGTCCACAAGCGAATCCATGGGGTTGAACTCACCAAAGCCGGCATCGGATGGAACTTCATCCGGTGGTATGTCCCGCGTGAACTGCGCAAGTACCAGGTGTCTCCGGACTGACATGGGATTGCGCTACCTGCTGGACGGCTACAACATTGTGCGGCATGAGGCGTTCCAGAAGTACCGGCGCCCCCCGGATGCCGGGATAGTCGAACTGCGCCGTCTCCTTGATCGTTACCGGCCGCAGGGACGGAACCGTGTTACCATCGTTCTGGATGGCTATCCACCCGCCGGCGGGTTGCAGCAGGAAGACGATGTGATCTATGCCCGGTCGTCCACCGCGGACGCAGCGATCATCCGGATGGTCCGTTCCTCACCGCACCCGGGTTCGGTGCGCGTGGTGACCGATGACCGCCTGCTGCAGCGGGAGGTCCGGGCCGCCGGTGCAGCGTGGATCGGTGTCGAGGAGTTCCTCAGTGCGTGCGATCCCGATGAGCCGGAGAACGCGGCGACAGCCGACGATCGCGAACCGGTGTACGAAACCGGTGAGGACCGGCGGATCAACGAGGAGTTGGCCAGGATTTGGGACACGGACGATCCGGATCCCCGCCGAAAGCGGAGTACATGACGACGAGACGCAAAGTCCGTATGCATTGGGTGGGTGCGGCGCTGTTTCTCGTGTGCGCTCTCGGTGCTGTGGTCGCCAACCGAAACCGGTGGTTCCCGCCCGCGTTGCAGACGGTGGCCTTCCCTCTGGAGGGCAAGACGTATCGGTTGCTGGTCGCGGACACCCCGCGGGCGTGGGAGATCGGACTGATGTACCGTCGCGCACTGCCGGAGGCGGATGGCATGGTGTTTCTGTTTCCCGACCTGCGGTATAGAAGTTTCTACAATAAGAACACCCACCTCGACCTCGACGTGTACTGGTTGGCTGGAGGAGTGGTGCTTGGCAGGGTCCGGCTGGCACCTATTGAAAGAACGGGGAAAATTGTTATAGTAGACTCACCGGGTCCGGTTGATACGGTGGTTGAAATCGTACGACGCTGACCCCACGGGAGGCAGATATGGCGTACCAAGCGACGATATACCGGCTGGTCATCATGTGCGGTTCCGATACCGAAGAGGATCGCAAGGTGCTCCCCGGTGTCGTCCAGTTGTGGAACGAACGCTATGCTGCGCGACACAGTGCGTATTACCTGCCCGAACTGTGGCGTCCTGCGTCCGAGCGTCCCGCAGATGCCGGCAAAACACTGGCGCAGGTGGCCGACATTCTGGTAGGTGTTTTCTGGACCCGGCTTGACGCGGGCGTTCCCGGCGATACGCAGGCCGTAGATGATGCCGAGGCGTTTGCACACGGGCAGGGACGACTGCTGTTTTTCCTGCTGAACAAGCCCGTCAGTCCCGACAGACTCGACATCGAGCAGTTCCGGCGGCTCAGTGTTGTTCGAGATGCCAGTAAACGCACGGGGACATTCGAGACATACCTGGGATCAAAGGAGCTCTACGAGAAGCTCCACGCTGCGCTCACCGCGATTGCGGCGGGCAACGCCCAGCGGACGGTTGTGCCGACGCCGCCGTCCAGACTCGCCTCTGCAGCCGGTACCGAACCGGCGGGTCGGCCGCTGGAACCTGCTCCCCCGTCGGAGCCCGCACGAGCCGAACTCCCGCTGGATGAGCCACCCGTGCAGGAGAAGGAGAAAGGGAAGGCGACGCTGATTCAGCATGGCTTCGACGTCAGCGCCGAAAGTCCCGGAGCGCGACGTACGCAGCGCACGAGTATCGGCGACGAAGACTCCGTCATCTTGCAGAAGGAGAAATTCAAGTTCCTGGTGCTCAAGTATGAAACGGAGTGGCTCAACGAGCGCAACTCGGAGCCTTCCGGTATTACCGAGGGAAAGTACATTCTCATCCGCATGGGTTCGGATCTGGAGAAGTTTCGTGCGAAGTTCGTCAATAACGTGGACGAACGCATCATCCGTAAACTGGATGAGATCATCAGCAGCACCCGCGGTGTGCAGAAAACCACCCTGAAGTCGGACGGGGGGAAATCCTACAAGGATTTCTGGGCGTTGGGAGACTCGCTCATCCAAGAACTGAAACGGCTGATGAACTACCTGTGACGCGCGCAGCGGCGCAATTCCCTGCGTTCAAGGTGCGCAGGCGCGGGGATGCCCACCCTGGTGTTGCGCGCGGCGTGATGCACTCCCATCCGATGCCGCGAGTACGACACGCTCGGAGTGCCTGACGGGTTTCAGCGGCTCTTTTCCCGGCGCTGAGGGCGCAGTCGACAAGACACGTTCCTGACACATGTGCAGCCCCTTGACATGCGTGTAAAAGTATAGTATAGTATGGTATAGCATAGTATATACAGATCGGCGGGCGGATGCGCCGAGTTCGTCGGGCAGCGACACTTCCCGTCACGGCGAGGAGGTTTCGATGAATCGTACGCGGCAGGCGAATCAGGACGAAGCGGTGGTTGTCATGGAGATGGTGGTGAGGAAGCGGTTCTTCCCGAAGGTGTACGACTGGGCGCAGCGGGATCAGGATGGTTTGGTCAGCGCCATCCTGGCCCTGATGCGACGGGAAAGACTCGCCGAGGCGGCGAGTGCCATCCTCACCCTGGAGTGCAGCATCGCATCCTGATCCAGGTGCACCTCGGCGTATACCGTATCGGCCCCGCCCGCGACGTTTCGCTGTGCAGATCACCCGTCGAAGGGTGATTCTCCGTCGGCCGTTGTCGCGTATTGCAATCACTTCCGACAATTTGTATACTTTCCTCTGAGGTTCTTACATGGGTGTTCCTGTTGTGATCGTGTGGTAACTGCCATGCAGCGGTCGGTGTCCCGACTTCCGGGTGCGGGACCCGCGGAGGACGGTATATGCCAAAGGATGAGGTGTACTGCGGACTGGACATAGGTTCCGGCAGGGTGACCGCGGTCATCGGTCGTATCAACGAGGAGACCGGCGGGTTGGAGATCCTCAGCGGACGGCAGAGCATCGATCGGGATGCATTTGCCGCCGGCGTCGTCAAAGATGTCGAAAAGGCCGGCAGTGTCATCGAAGCGACCATCACCGCAGCGGAACAGGAAGCGAAAGTGGAACGCTCACCCCTGTTTGTCGGGATACGGGGACGTTTCGTGCAGACGTACAACATTCATGCGCAGGTTCCCATCACTTCCACCGACCGGCGCATCACCGAAGAGGATCGGGAAAAGGTCACCGACCTGGCCGTGAAGAGTCTCCGGGTTCAGTCCGACCGGGAGATCATCGATGTCATTCCGCAGGACTACGTGATCGATGGTCAGCCAGGGATCAAGAATCCGCTCGGTATGGACGGCAACCTGCTGGAGATCGATGCGCACGCGGTGGTGGTTTCAACGTCGTTCCTGCGAAACATCGAGCAGACGCTGGCGCACATGAGTCTGAGCGCCGAACGCATTTCCTACGGCATCATCCCCACCTGTGAGATGATCACCGAACGTGAGGAGCGGAAGCTGGGGTGTCTTGTCATTGATTTCAACGGTCAGTCCACCGGTGTGGTGATCTACTCCGACGGGCATATCAAGTACAGTCAGGAGTTCGTCAGGAACGACATTGACATCGGTTCCGATATGATCACCCGAGACATTTCCGCGTACTACAAGATTTCTTGGAATATGGCCGAACACATTAAGCAGCAGTACGGGGTCGCCAAGCCGTCGATGGTCAAGAAAGATGAAACGATCGAAATACTGACCAGGGACGGAAGCAACAGGTCGACGTCGCGCAAGGAACTCGTACAGGTGATCGCTTCGCGTCTGGAGAATATTTTTGCGGACATCATCATTCCGGATCTTCAGCACACGAAGCTGCTGGATCTCGTGCTGCAGTCCGGCGACATCGTGATTACCGGCGGCGGTGCCAACCTCCCGGGGATCACCAAGGCAGTGGCTGACATTTTCGCCAGCGAATGCGGCCTGGAGATTGTGGAGTGCCGCATCGGTACCGTTGACGGGTTGCACAGCGAAAGCAGTGTGAGCGGGCCGGAGGATATTTTATCGAACCACAGTTATGCGACTGCCATCAGCCTCATGCGGTACGAAGCGGCGGATATGCGCAAGGCATACGTACGCACCAAACCGCGTCGGTCACTGTGGGACCGCATTTGGAAGATATTCGACTGACCTATGGAACGCAAAGGGGCGGTTGCGCCGCCGGTCAAAATCAAGATCATCGGGGTCGGAGGTGGCGGTGGCAATGCGGTCAACCGGATGGTTGACGGTGGACTCATCGATCCCAACGGGGTCGAGTTCATATCCATGAACACCGACCTTCAGGCGCTGCGCATGTCGAAGGCGCAGATCACCATGCAACTCGGCATGCGCACCACCCGCGGACAGGGATCCGGCGGGGATCCGGAAGTCGGAGCCCGGGCGGCGGAGGAGAACACCGAAGTTATCAGCTCGATGTTGTCCAACACGGATATGGTGTTCCTGACCTGCGGTATGGGTGGCGGTACCGGAACTGGGGCGACGCCGGTGGTGGCTCGACTGGCGCGGGAGAGAGGGGTACTCTCGGTCGCGGTGGTGACCAAGCCGTTCAGCAAACTCGAGGGTGCGGACCGGATGAACCGGGCCGAAGCGGGCATCGCGGAGCTACGCAAGTACGTCGACGCATTGCTGGTCATACCCAACGACAAGTTCATTGAGATGTATCCCGATCTCAACTTCGGCGAAGTGCTCTATAAAATGGCCGACGATGTTTTGTACAAAGCTATTTTGAGCATCTGGGGCGTGGTGACCCACCCGGGGCACATCAATGTGGATATGGCGGATGTGCGCACCGTGTTGAAAAATGCGGGCGAGATTATCATGACCGTCGGACGCACCGAGGGAGATATCGAAAACAAGTTGGTTAAGGCGGTCAAGAAAGCGCTCGCGGATCCGCTGCTGGACAACGTGTCCATCGAAGGGTCGAAGCGTCTGTTGATCAACGTGGTCGGCACGGATATCAAGACAGTCGAGATGAAGGCGGTCAGTGAGTACCTGTCACAGAACGTCGCACGGGACGCGCAGATATTCTTCGGGTTCGTTCCGGATGCCTCGCTGGGGGAGATCGTGGAGATCACCATCATCGCGACCGGTTCGGTCGGACAGAAGAAGATGCGACGTGCGGTGCGCAAATCCGCGGACGCCGACAATCGCCCCGCCGTCGAGACGACGGAGACGGGAGACCTTGGCCGGATACCGGCTATCCTGACACGGGGAACCCGCATACTGAAATGAGCGGTACCAACGGCGTGCCGTGACGGACGGCGTGCACCCCGTTGAGCGATTCGCGGTTGATACACGGAAAGGAGCCGAACCCATGGATGCCACCCAGCAAGAGCTCTGCCGGCAGAAGCTTGAGCAGATACTCACTGCTTTCATTGAGCGGGGGGGCAGCGACCTGCACATCAGGTCAGGGACGCCGGTATACGCGCGGGTCAAGGGGAAGCTCGCTCCGCTGTCCAACGAGGTGTTCTCCGCAGAACAGGTCCGTCAGTTCGCGCTCCAGATGATGACGCCCGAGCAGCAGAAGAATTTCGCCGCCGCTCGCGAGTGCGACGTGGGCTACGACTTCAAAGACCAGGCCCGGTTGCGCGCGAATATTTACTCGCAGCGGGGTGTTCTCAACATTGCCGTTCGCTTCATTCCCAAAAAAATCCCGTCGCGGGAAGTGCTGGCGCTTCCGGAAGTCATATACAAACTGGCGGACAATACGCGCGGGTTGTGCCTCGTGACCGGTCCGGCCGGTTCGGGCAAGTCTACCACCATGGCCAGCATGATCGACCACATCAATCAGACCCGCGCCGCACATATCGTCACCATCGAGGATCCGCTGGAATTCATCCACCGCGACCAGAAATCCATCATCTCGCAGCGGGAATTGAACATTGATACGGGAACGTTCGCGGATGCATTGCGAAACGTGGTGCGCCAGAACCCCGATGTGGTGCTCATCGGCGAGATGCGCGACCTCGATACCATGCAGGCGGCGCTGACGGCCGCCCAACTCGGGCACTTCGTCCTGTCGACGCTGCACACGGTAGACGCCATTTCCACCATCAACCGCATCATCGATCTCTTCCCGCCGCACCAGCAGAATCAGATCCGCATCCAGCTCTCGGACACACTGAAAGGAATCGTCGCCCAACGCCTGGTCCCGCTCAAATCGGGCGAAGGCCTCATTCCCGCGATCGAGGTGTTGGTGGTGACGCCCGCGGTGCGCAAGTGTATTGAGGAGAAAAATCACGCGGATATCATCAACATCATGAAGCAGGGTCAGTACTACGGCATGCAAACATTCAACCAGGCGTTGCTGAGCCTCTACAAGAAAGGGCACATTTCTCTGGACGCCGCCCTGCAGGCAGCATCCAGTCCCGAGGATCTGATGCTGGCAATTAAGGGCATCGAGAATGCCAGCTCGTCGAACCAGATGTTCGAGCGGTTCGACAAGAAGTTCTGAGGTGAGCCGCACCCACGGAATGGATGCGCACGCGGACCGCTGGAGTGCGGAAGGTACGCCGGCCATGCTGACGACCCGGCGTGCCGCGGGGGGGAGGCGGGAGGATCTGGAGCGGATGCTCGCTGTCGGCGGAGTACCGCCATCGCTCCGTCCGCTGACGTGTGCGCAGGTGCACGGTCCGCAGGTGGTGTTCCACCGCGCCGGGGATTCCTGCCGGTATCCGGATGCCGACGGTGTGCTCACCGCAGACCCGTCTGTGGCGGTGTGCGTGTTCACGGCGGACTGCGTACCGCTTTTCGTCTGGGAACAGGAAGGTCCGCTGTTCGGTTTGGTGCACGCGGGAAGACGGGGGGTACTGCTGGGCGTCGTGGAAAACACGGTCTCCGTCGCCGTTCGGAACGGTGTGGAGCCTTACCGCCTGCGTTTTCTCATCGGTCCGCACATTTGCGGCGAATGCTACACGGTGGACGCAGGCGCCGCATCGGGTGCGTTAGAGGGGTATGAAGCGGCAACCGGACGATTTTCCCTGCGAAAGGAACTCATCGCCCGGTTGCGGACGAGCGGTGTGCGCGACGAACAGGTGGCATGCACCGGTGGGTGTACGGTTCACGACCGGAGTCGCTGGTACTCACACCGTGCCGGTGACGGAGAGAACCGCAACGTCTCGGTCATCCACCAATGCGGCGACGCGAAGAGACTCCCATGAGCGAATTGGAACGACTCAGAAAGCGAATCAACGGTATCGATGCATCCATCGTGCGTTTGATCAATGCACGGCTGTCCCTGGCGCGCCGTATCGGTATCATCAAGAGCCGTACCCAGGATGATGTGTACGCTCCCTCCCGCGAAAGAGCAGTCATTGAGAACGTGCTGAATGCCAATGCAGGGCCGATCAGCGACCAGGAGTTGGCCGACATTTACAGCGGCATTATTCACGCCTGCCGTGCCCAGCAGCGGCTCCTCTCCATTGCGTACTTTGGTCCGGAGGGGACCTACACGCACGGCGCTGCGCTGAAAGTGTTCGGTGCCCGAAACCGGCTTGTCCCGTACGGCACCATTGGCGATGTGTTCCGTGCGGTGGAGGGTCGCCAGGCGGAGTACGGTGTGGTACCGGTGGAGAATACGACCGAGGGTATCGTAACACACACCCTGGACATGTTCCTGGAGTGTGACCTGTACATCTGCTCCGAACTCAACATGCGTATCGAGCATCGGCTGCTCTCCCGGGCGCGCAGTCTGGCCGCGGTGCGCACGGTATATTCTCATCCGCAACCGTTGGCGCAATGCCGGCAGTACCTCCGGACGCATCTACCAGGCGCGCACATCGTGGAGACCGCGTCCACTGCAGAGGCGGCGCGTCTGGCGGCTGCCGAGCGCGGCGCCGCAGCGATCGCATCGGCGGTTGCAGCGCGTATCCACGGCCTCCACTGCCTTGCGGAGAACATTGAGGATCACGAGAGAAATTTCACGCGATTCCTGGTTATAGGCACCCGAATGGCGGAACGTTCGGGAACCGACAAGACCTCCATACTCTTTATGGTCAAGGATCGCATCGGCATACTGCACGATGCGCTGTCGTCTTTCAAGAAGTACCGTATCAACCTGACCAAAATAGAATCCCGACCCAGCAAGACGCGTCCGTGGGAGTATGTATTCTACACGGACTTGCTTGGGCATATCGCCGACAAGCGGGTTCGGATGGCGATAGAGGTGCTCAAGGACCACTGCGTGTTCTACAAGTTCTTGGGTTCGTATCCGTCTGCGAGGTAGTCCGATGAAGCAATCCATGGCCGTACCTGTCACCCGGCCGGAGGTGAGACATTTTGCGCCGTACATTCCCGGCAGACCCATTACGGAAGTGCAGCGACGCTACGGATTGGCGACCGTGTACAAGCTCGCCTCCAACGAGAACGCGATGGGGTGCTCGCCGAAGGTTCGTGCGGTGGTGCGCAGCGTGCTCGGCGGTCTGTCCCGGTATCCGGAGGGATCGAGCCAGATGCTGCGCGAACGGCTCGCACGGCTACTCCGGGTGTCGCCCGCAGAGGTGATTATCGGGGCAGGTTCCGATGAGCTGATCGAACTCATCGGCAAGACGTACCTGGACCGCAGGGATGACATCGTTGTTTCCGAGCACGCCTTCATCCGGTACCGCATGGCGGGAGAACTCATGGGGTGCAGGATCATCTCGGTGCCGATGCGCGCGTACACGCACGATCTCCGCGCGATGGCCGCCGCGGTGGGGCCGAAAACGAAAGCGGTGTTCATCGCAAACCCAAACAACCCGACCGGCACCTACAACACCCACCGACAACTGGAGGGTTTCCTGCGCGATCTTCGCACGGCGGGTCGTTGTCCGTTGGTCGTCGTCGACGAGGCCTACCATGAGTATGCCCGCACGCACCCGGACTATGCGCTCAGCCTGAAGCTCCGCGCAGGGTACCCCAACATGATCGTGTTGCGGACATTCTCCAAAGCATACGGACTGGCCGGCCTGCGTGTCGGATACGGGGTGAGCCGTCCCGAGATCATCGCCGACCTGGATCGAGTACGCCCGCCGTTCAACGTGTCGATCTTCGGCCAGTATCTGGCGACAGCAGCCTGTGATGACCAGGTGCACATCAGGCGGACCGTTTCGCAGGTTGCCCGCGAGAAACGGCGGGTGGGCGCCGCACTGCAGAGGCTCGGCTGTCCCTGCCTTCCCAGCGCGGCCAACTTTCTGCTGTTTGACGTATCGCCCCGCCGTGGGAAGGACGTCTTCGACGCATTGATGGCGGCGGGAGTGATCGTTCGATCCATGGATGAGTACGGTTTGCCGCACCACGTGCGGGTGACCGTAGGCACCCGTCGGGAGAATGATGCATTTCTCAGAGCGCTGCCCGGGGCGTTGCGGAGTACACGTTCATGATCATCGTTGTACGGAACGACGTTTCAGAGGCGCAGTTCAACCATATCCTTGACAAAGTACGCGAATGTGGTTTCACGCCGCACATCTCGCGCGGCGTCAAACGCACCATCGTTGGACTCATCGGCGAACAGGCCGAACGCTACCGCGAGGTGTTCGAGGCCATCGAAGGTGTCGATCACATTACAGAAATAGAGAACCCGTTTAAGCTGGCGAGTCGCGAGTTCAGGGACGAAGGAACGGTGGTCGACGTCGCCGGTGTTCCCATCGGCGGCGGGCGCATCGTTCTCATTGCGGGACCGTGCGCCGCGGAAAGTCGCGAGCAGGTGTTGACCGCCGCACGCCAGGTCAGGGAGGGCGGTGCCCACCTGTTCCGCGCTGGTGTTTTCAAACCGCGTACCTCGCCGTACGCTTTTCAAGGGCTCGGTGAGGCGGGTTTGCGGCTGCTGGCCGAAGCGCGCGAGGCCACGGGACTGGGGATCGTCACCGAAGTGATGCGGATCGATCAGATAGAGTCGGTCGCCGCGGTCGCCGATCTTCTGCAAGTCGGTGCACGAAACGTTCAAAACTTCGATCTGCTCAAGGAGCTGGGTCGGACCCGCAAACCGGTGTTGCTCAAACGAGGTATGTCCACCACCGTCAAGGAACTGCTCATGTCTGCGGAGTATGTCATGTCGCAGGGCAATTACAATGTCATACTGTGTGAACGCGGTATCAGAACCTTCGAAGACAGTACGCGCAATACGCTGGATCTCAACGCCATACCGGTCATAAAGCATCTGTCGCACCTGCCGGTGCTGGTGGACCCGAGCCATGGGGTCGGGGTGCGCGCCTACATCCGTGATATGAGCCGTGCCGCTGTCGCTGCGGGGGCGGACGGATTGATGATCGAGGTGCATCCCAATCCGGAGGAGGCTCGTTCCGACGGTCCGCAGAGCCTGTTTCCGGAACAGTTCAGCCGTTTGGTCGACGATGTACGGGCGGTCGCAGCCGCGGTGGGAAGGACGGTATGAGAACGATTCGCACCGTCGCGGTGGTTGGAGTCGGGCTGATCGGCGGCTCGGTGGGGCTGGCCCTGAAGCGCCGGTTCGGTGCACGGGTGCGCGTGACGGGCGTCGGAAGGGATCTGCCTCGGCTGCGCCGGGCAGTGCGCCGGGGAGCCGTCGACCGCGTGACCACCGACATCGCAGACGGCGTGAAGCATGCCGATCTGGTGGTGGTTTGTACGCCGGTCGAAACCATTGTGGAACACATCGACCGGCTGGCGCCGCACATCTCCCGATCCACTGTGATCACCGACGTGGGGAGCGTCAAAAAGCCGGTGCTGGACGGCGTTCGCGTTCTCAGGCGGTCGTACCCCGGCCTGCGATTCGTCGGATCACATCCGGTCGCTGGTTCCGAGCGGTCCGGGATTGGCAATTCACAGGCGGATCTGTTCGATGGAGCATGGTGCGCTGTCTGCTCCGATGGGGCGGCTGCCGACCGGGGAGCGGTGCGGTTGGTACTGTCGTTCTGGAGAATGCTGGGTGCCCGTGTTGTCCGTATGACAGCCGCAGCCCACGACCGGATGCTTGCTGCGACCAGCCATGCGCCACACCTGTTGTCGTACGCGTTGTCGCGCGCCATGCATCGTGGACGTGAGCGGCCCCTGCTCACCGGCGGGGCGTACCGGGACATGACGCGCATCGCGGGATCGAATCCAGCGTTGTGGTCCTGGATTTGCTGGATGAACCGCGGCTGGGTGCGCAAGGAACTGGATCGGGTGTTGCGGGAACTGGGAATCCTCCGGAGGCGCCTGGGGAACCGCCCGGCGCTCGAGAAATACCTAGTCTCGGCAATGCCGCCGGAAAGCGTGGGGTACCGATGAGCGAAGCGCGGGTGTACCGCAAAGGACAGGTCGATGCGGACATAACGGTCCCGCCGGACAAATCCATAACGCACCGCGCGATCATGCTGGCGTCGCTGGCGTCGGGCACCTCCACCATACGCGGTTTTCTGGACAGCGGAGACTGCCGATCGACCATCACCGTGATGCGCGCGATGGGAGTGGGAATACGGGAGGATGGCACGACGCTGACGGTGTGCGGGAACGGTCTCCGTGGATTGCGCCCGCCCGCGGGTGTGCTCGATGCAGGCAATTCGGGTACCACCGTGCGTCTGGTGAGCGGGATACTCGCCGGTCAGGCGTTCGAAGCGACACTGACCGGTGACAGCAGCCTCTCGCGTCGTCCGATGAAGCGAATCATCGAACCCCTTCGTCGCATGGGGGTGGACGTGAAAGCGCGGGATGACGAATGGCTGCCCCTGACGATCCGCGGTTCCGGATCGCCGGCCGCCGTAGAGGTGCATTCGCCGGTCGCATCCGCACAGGTGAAATCGTGCGTGTTGCTGGCCGGGTTGTACGCGCAGGGTGAGACTGTGTTCCATGAACCGGTCGTTTCACGTGACCATACGGAACGTTTCCTATCGTCGCTCGGTGTGCCCATTGAAACGAGCGGTACCAGAACATCCGTGCGCGGCCCGGTCGCGCAGCTGCCCGCATTCGAGACCGTTGTTCCCGGGGATCCCTCTTCGGCCGCCTACTTTGCCGCGCTGACGGCAATGCTGCCCGGATCGCATCTGACGATACGCTCCATCTGCGTCAATCCGACCCGCACCGGTTTTCTGACCGTACTGTCGAAGATGGGGGTGTCTGTATCCCTGCAGGACGTGCGCGAGGTCTCGGGTGAGCCGGTCGCGGAGGTGCACGTACACGGCGGCACGCTGCGCAACATAACCGTCGAGCCGGAAGACATCCCGTCGCTGATCGACGAGGTTCCCCTGCTGGCGGTGGTCGCCACCCAGGCGGACGGGGTGATGGAGATCCGCGGCGCTGGTGAACTCCGCGTGAAGGAATCAGACCGTCTCGCGGCGATCACACAGGAACTGAAGCGCATGGGAGCGCGCATTGTCGAGAAAACCGATGGGTTAATCGTGATCGGCAACACAACGTTGCGGGGAGCCGAAGTCTCATCACGAGGGGATCACCGCATCGCGATGTCTCTGGCGATCGCCGGTGCGGTTGCCGAGGGCGAGACAACCATTACCGACGCGGAGTGCACGGGCATATCGTTCCCGGGGTTCTGGGATCTGCTCGCGAGGATATGAATGGGTCGGAATGTGTTCCCGAATCTGATGTTCTATTCGCACGCGTGTGCGGTACGCCTGCTGCTGGCGGTGTTCTGGCGCCTGCGGGTGATCAACCGGGATCGCCGCCCGGCGCGCGGGGTCATCGTGGCTCCCAATCACCTGAGCTACGCCGACCCCCCGGTGGTCGGAGCGGCATTTCCGTTCAAACCTGTGTGGTTCATGGCCAAACGCGAGTTGTTCGCACACCCGATGATCGGCGCATACCTTCGATCCTTGCAGGCGTTCCCGGTGGATCGGGGCGCCGCCGACCTGCGTGCTTTCCGCACCGCTGTCGGGGTCTTGCGCAACGGAGGTTCCGTGGTGCTGTTCCCCCAGGGAACGCGCCACCCGGTGTTCTCGCGGGAACAGATCAAACCGGGTTTTGCGTCGCTTGCGCGGATCGGCAGGGCGGACGTTCTGCCAGTGGCGCTGCACAACACGGATCGCATGACCCGTTTCCGGCGGATCGTGGTCTCGGTGGGCTACCCGGTGTCCTGGCGGCAACCGGAGGAGGCGATTGTGAACCAGTACGCGCAACGGATGGGCGAGCTCCTGGAGCATGCCGATGAACGATGACCTGCAGCGCAAACTGCGAATCGTGGCGTACGCGATCACCGGTCTTGCGGTGATGGTGGTGGCGGTGCCGCTGATCTCGAAACTGCTCGGCAGTGTCGAGGGTACCGTCTTGTTCGGAACGCTGGTGTTCGGCGCGGTCGCCGTGATCGCCTCGATGCTGCGGGTGATCGCCTGACGAATGAAGATTGTGCGGGCCCAGCACGCGGGATTCTGCAGCGGGGTGCGACGCTGCATTGCCATGACCGAGCGACTCTTGCGCGAGGCTCGGAATCCGGTCGTGGCACTGGGCCAGCTCCTGCACAATGAGCGGGAGATGGAGCGGCTCGCGAACCTCGGCCTGCGCGTGGCGGCGCTGCCGGAACAGGTGCCGCCGGGGGCTGACGTGATCATACGAACCCATGGGATTGGGCCGGGTGCTGTGGATCTCCTCCGAGCAGCAGGTTGCCGTGTACACGACGGAACATGTCCCATCGTCCAGCGCAGCCAGACCATTGCGACAACGTGGGCGGCCCGGGGTTGTCATGTAGTTATCTACGGGGACACCCAACATCCGGAGATCCAGGCACTGGTCTCCCATGTGAGGCCGGATGCGCCGCACAGCATCGTGGCATCGGTCCAGGATGTGCCGTTGCTGCGCATCCGCGACGGAGAAAACGTCATCCTGATTGCACAGACGACCAAGCGTTTGGACAGTTACGAAGAAGTGTCTGCGGCGATGCGTGAGCGGTTCGGCAGGGTGCGGGTGTTCAACACGATCTGTCGGGAGACCATCATGCGCGAGGAGTCGGTGCGCGAAGTCGCCGGACGCGTGCAGGCGGTGATTGTGGTCGGCGGGAAGGGTTCCGCGAATACTCGCAAGCTCGCCGCGATCGCCGAAGGATACGGGGTGCACGTGGTGCACGTCAATGAGCCGGGCGAACTCGCCCGGGAGGATTTCGGGCGCTTCACGAGTGTCGGTGTGGTGTCAGGAGCATCCACACCCTCCTGGCTCATCGAGGCGATCATCCGGAGACTGGAACAACCGAAACGGACTGGAGGAGCATCATGACGCAGCGTGAGCATGACGATATCGAGTATATTGAAGACGTGAAGCCGGAGGAAATTTATAAGTATTGCGACAGCAACCGCCCGGGGGACACGGTGGATGGTCGTGTGCTTCAAGTGACCCCGGACGGTGTCTATGTGGACATCGGTGCGAAATCCGATGGTTTCGCCCCAGCAGAGGAGTTTATGTTCCCCGAGACCGCCCGTGCCCTCAAGCCCGGGGATGTCATCAAGGTGAGCATTCAGCGGGTGGATCCGACGGGAACCTGCATCGTTTCTCCCCGTAAGGCGCGGGAGAACGAAATGCTCCCGTGGCTTCAGAAGGCACAGGCGGAGCAGACGACGGTGGAGGCTAAGATCATGTCGGTGCTTGACTACGGTGCGACAGCCGACGTCGGCATCGATGCGCTCATCCCATTCCGGGAGATGACCCGCGAGTGCAAGGCGCGCATCCGGGAGTATGTCGGACAGACCATCTCCGTACTGGTCAAGGAACTGCGCACCGGTCGCGGGCGCTCCGAAGTCATCCTCTCACAGAAGGACCTCGCGGCGCGCGAACGCCAGCAGCAGCGTGAAAAAGTGCTGGCGGGAGTCAATGAAGGCGATGTGGTGATCGGGACCGTCAAGACGGTGACCGGGTTCGGAGCCTTCGTGGATATCGGTGGCATGGACGCGCTCCTGCACGTCAGCGACATGGCATGGTACCGTGTCGAAAAGCCCGCCGATGTTCTGAACATCGGTGACAAAATAAAGGTCAAAGTACTCAAAGTGGACGCCGAAAACGCCAAGATATCCGTCGGGCTCAAGCAGCTGTTCCCGCACCCGTGGGACAGCGTGGAGACCCGTTTCAAGACGGGCGAGGTGGTGTCCGCCAAAGTCACGTCGGTGACCAAGTTCGGTTTGTTTGTCGAGTTGGAACCGGGTGTTGAGGGGCTGGTGCATCTCTCCGAGATCAGTTGGAAGGGGACCCCGACGGAGGCACCTAAGCAGTTCAAACCGGGGCAGGAGGTCCGTGTCAAGGTTCTGGAGATCAACAGAGAACAACGGCGCATCTCGTTGTCACTGAAGAAGGCGCAGCACAATCCATGGACGGACCTGAAGGCGAAGTATCCGGCGGGCACGAAGATCACGGGGACTATCAGTCGGGTCGCGCCGTTTGGCCTCTTCGTAACAATCGAACCGGGCTTTGACGGTCTGGTGCACCTGTCCGACCTCTCCTGGTCGCGAGAGCCTCGATCACTCAAGGAGTTCGGCACGCAGGGGGACCCCATCGAGTGCATGGTGACGGAGATATCTCCGGACGAAGAGCGTGCGTCTCTCTCGGTGAAACACCTGAAGCCAAATCCGTACGAAAAATACCGCTCCGGTACCGTCGTTCACGGCAAAGTGCTGCGGGTGCTTCGCTCGGCGATCATCGTGGAGCTGGAACCCGGCGTCGAGGGGATGGTGCGCAAAAAAGACCTGGCAGGGGAGGATCGTGACTCCGATGCGGGCGACCGCGCGCTGGCATCCTACACGGTCGGGCAGGAAGTGGATGCGGTGGTTGTCTCATCGAATGAAAAAACACACACCATCGAATTGTCCGTTCGAAAACTGGAACGAGAAGTGCAACGCCAGCTCATCCGTAAATACGCCTCGGTCGAGCGGATGAGCCTCCGGGATCTGCTGGAAGAGAAGTGACCGCATGAGGGTGTTGTGGCTGTTGGCGGCCGCCGGTGCGGTGTTCGCGATCGCGACGGTTACCTGCCGGATGACCACCGCGGAGATGCCGTTGTTTCCCCGTGAAGGTGAGCAGTCGCCGCTCACCGCGGAGCAGATAGACCGCCGCATCGCGGAGATCGAACCACAGGTCAACGTTGCGCCGCAGGAGGCTGCATTGCGGGTTGATCTGGGCATCCTCTACTACCTGAAAGGGCCGGTGTACTATGATCGTGCGATCGCGATGCTCGATGGAGCGTGGCGGCTGGGCGCCACCGACGCGCGGGTTTTTTACTATCTCGGTGTGATGTACGACTTTGTCAAGCTCCCCGTGTTTGCGGCAGCGGAGTACCGCCGGTTTCTGGCCAACCGGCCCGGGGATCACGAAGTGATGGTGCGCCTCGCGAAAGTGTACTACCAGTTGGAACGTTACGATGATGCCGCCGCGCTCTACTACGAAGTGCTCGATCAAGACCGGGACAATCGCATTGCACTCGGGAATCTGGGGTTAGTCAATCTGGCACGCGGGCGTGACGCCGAAGCGCAGGAGCAGTTCACCCGCGCGATTGCGGTTTCGTCGAAAAGCGGCATGCCTGCGCCTCCGGGAGTCTATTACGGACTGGGGTGTATCTCCGTGCGCAGCGGCCAGATGCAGACCGCACGCGAGTACCTGCGCCGGGAAATGGCCACGTACCTGTCCAACACGGTGCTTCCGACGATGGAACTCGCGAAGATCGCGTGGCATGAGGGGGACGTTGCCGAGACGGTGAGACTCTGCAGAATCGTGCTGGAGACCGAACCGTCGCATCGTGGAGCACGTGAGTTGTTGAAACAAGCAGAACGCCGCGGCGGTTGACCGGAGTGAATCGTTGGTACGGCATCCGACGCTCGTCGCTCAAATACCGGTTCCGCGCGGAACCGAAAGGATGTCTCGCACGCGCACTATGCTCTCTACAACACATTCAGGGACGGTCTATGGTATTGATGGATGCGCCGTTGACGTGGAAACCGACATTGCCGCCGGATTGCCGGCGTTCACTATTGTCGGGCTGCCGGACACGTCGGTAAAGGAATCAAAGGAACGGGTGTCGGCGGCAATCCGCAATGCGGGGTTCGATCTGCCGCCCAAGCGTATCACGGTCAGTCTTGCCCCCGCCGATTTGCGCAAGGAGGGTTCGGGGTTTGATCTGCCCATCGCTGTCGGTATTCTCGCAGCGGCGGAAGCGGTGCGCGCCGATGCGTTGGACCGTTTTGGGCTCATCGGGGAGCTTGCCCTGGACGGAGCGGTGCGCCCGGTGAAGGGAATCATGGCGCTGGCACCGACCGTCGCGCAAAGGGGACGGCGTACGTTGCTGGTCCCGAAGCAGAACGCACGTGAAGCGGCGGTTACCGGGGTACCTGCCGTGCCCGTGTCACACCTGCGCGAAGCCGTTGCGATCCTCAACGGCGAACAGCCTGCCGAGCCCGTGTCCGTGGATATCGGTCCGCTGCTCAACGAGGTGCGTCGGTATACCTGCGACTTTGCCGAGGTGCGCGGACAGCAGTTCGCAAAACGCGCCCTGGAAGTGGCGGCCGCCGGCGGCCACAACCTGCTGATGGTCGGTCCTCCGGGTTCCGGGAAAACGATGCTCGCCTCCCGGTTGGCGACCATCCTGCCGCCGATGGAGCGGGAGGAAGCCATAGAAACCACACGTATCTACTCAGTGGCGGGGATGCTGGCCGACGGGTTCATCGGTGCCCGTCCGTTTCGGGCGCCCCACCACACCATCTCCGATGTGGCGCTCATCGGTGGTGGACAGATACCCCGGCCGGGCGAGATTTCACTCGCGCACAACGGTGTCCTGTTTCTGGATGAACTGCCGGAATTCGCCCGGGGTGTCCTGGAGGTGATGCGCCAGCCTCTGGAAAGCGGAACAGTGAGTGTATCACGTGCGGCGGGGAAGGTCGATTTCCCGGCCCGCATCATGCTGGTGGCGGCCTGCAACCCCTGTCCCTGCGGCTACTACGGCCATCCGAAAAAGGACTGTCTCTGCACGCCGTTCCAAATACAGAAGTACGCCGCCCGCATCTCCGGGCCGCTCCTGGATCGTATCGACATTCACGTGGAAGTGCCGCCGGTGGACATCGAGGAGCTGTCTGCGACCGGGCGGCAGGAGTCGTCTGAAGAGATCCGTGCACGAGTGGTGCGCGTCCGCGGGGTGCAGTCGGCGCGGTACGCCGGCGCGGGGATCTTTACGAATGCGCAGCTCACCGCGCGGCTCATCAAGGAGCACTGCCCGATGACCGAGGATGCCCGAACGCTTCTCAAACACAGCATTGAACGTCTGGGGCTCTCGGCACGGGCGTTTGACCGCATTACCAAGGTCGCACGTACCATCGCCGATATGGATGGTGCTGACACGATCGCCGCAGCTCATGTCGCGGAAGCGGTCCAATACCGGAGTCTCGACCGATGGGTGAAATGAAAATTGTTGTGATGGTGCCGACCTACCGGGAGGCCCGCAACATCCCGCGTCTCGTTGCCGAGGTGTTCCGGCATGTGCCCGACGCGCACCTGTTGATTGTTGACGACGACTCGCCGGACGGCACCGCTGACGAGGTGCGAAAGGCGATGCCGTTGCACCCGGGACAGGTGCACCTCATGGTCCGAACGCGCAACCGGGGCCGGGGATCCGCGGGTATTGACGGATTCCAGCAGGCGCTGGCGATGGGAGCTGATCTGGTTGTGGAGATGGACGGTGACCTTTCGCACCACCCTGAAGATCTGCCGCGGCTCATCGCGGCGGCCGCGGACGGCACCGCCGATATTGTGGTCGGATCACGCTACGTCGTTGGTGGGGCGGACGCCGAACGGGGTTTCCTGCGACGGATCATCAGCACCCTCGCCCGCGCATACCTGCGCTGCGTCACCCGTGTGCCGCTCCAGGACATCACCTCGGGGTACCGGGTATACCGGGCTGCAGTCCTGCGCGCAATACTGCCGGATCTGCGCGCGACCGATCCGTTCATCGTCACCGAAGTGAACGTGGCGTCACGGCGGAGAGGTTTCCGTTTCCGCGAACTCCCGATCTCCTTTCACGAGCGGTATGCCGGAGAGAGCAAACTGACCGCCGGCAAACTCGTGGGATACCTGTTCAAAGCGCTCCGGCTCATGGCCGGTATATACGCCGCAGACCCGGTCATCCGTCGGTCGGCGTACATCATCGGTGGTTTTTCCGTGGCGCGCCTGGTGATCTGCCAGATGTTCGGTCTCACCGATGACGAGGCGCACTACTGGCAGTATGCGATGCATCCCGCACTGTCGTACCTGGACCATCCTCCGTTGATCGGGTATGCGATCGCCGCGTCCCGCGCGTTGTTCGGTGACACGGTATTCGCCGTTCGCCTTCCCGCGATCCTCGCCGGTACGGTCACCTCGTTCTATGCGGCGCGAATCACCGGTCGTCTGTTCGGCAGAGAAACCGTGGTGCCTGCGTTGGTGCTGCTCAATCTGCTGCCGCTGTCGCTGGTCGGGGGCATGGTCACGGTTCCCGACGCCCTCCTCGCCGCCATCTGGACGGCCTTCCTCTGGTACGCTCACCAGTTTGCGACCGGCCAGCGCACACGCGACCTCTCCATCGCCGCAGTGCTGCTCGGGCTCGCGGGGCTCACCAAGTACACCGCGGTGTTCCTGGCGCTGGGTGCGCTCGGGGTCATGGTGTGCGACGGGAGTCTGCGTCGGTGGTTGGCGCGGACGGAGTTCTGGGTCGCGACGGGCATCTCGCTGCTGCTGGTTTCACCGGTGTTTCTCTGGAATGCCGCGTATGGCTGGGCTTCGTTCGCCTACCAGCTAGGGAACCGGGCCGATCAGGGTGTGTTCTCCGCCGGGATGTTCGTGCAGAATGTCGGAGCACAGGTGCTGTTTGTTTCGCCGGTGGTATGGGTGTGCGCGATGGTCGCCTGCGTCTGGTGGCTGTCGGGGCGCATGCGTGACCCGGGTGCGCGCTTTCTCGGGTGGTTTTCCATCCCGCTGATTGTGTTCTTCCTGTGTGTGGGTACAGTACGTCCGGTGTTGCCCCACTGGCATGCGGTCGGGTATGTTGCGCTGGTTCCGCTGATCGCAGCGTTGTGGCGGGGAAAGCGTCTCCTGACCTGGTCTTTCGTTACCGCAGGTTGCTTGTGCGGGCTCATGGTATTTGTGGTGCTGATTCCTGCGGTTCCCATCCCGGACGCGTTGCGGGATCAGGATACCCCGGACAAGCTCTTCGGCTGGCCAGCGGCGGGACGGGAAATGGCGCGGCTGCTGCAGGGCGAACCGGATGCCCTGATAGTGACCAGCAAGCCGTACACCGCAGGACAACTGCGGTTCTCCCTCGCGCGATTCTGGGATCGCACCTCCCCGCTTCCTGAAGTGCGATGTTTCTCGGATCGGGTCACCCAGTATCAATTTTGGAACGGCGATCCCCAGGCACTCCAGGGGAGAAACGCGTTCGCGGTGGTTGAGAGTCGGTATCAGGATACGACCGCATGGATTGAGTCATTGCCATTTGATTCGGTTCAAGAGGTGTCACAGGTCAGGTACCGCCGTTCTTTTATGTGGCCGGAACGCTCTTTTACATACTACCGGTGCACCGGTTTCAGTCCTCAGAAACTCCAGGAACTCCTTGATGAAAGGCGAAAAAATATGTATATTCCTCACCACGGGTTCCGTGAGAGCCTGCGGGCGTATGATATTGAGGTGACGTTGCGCATTAATCGAAACTCGTGGTCCGGTTCCCCGGTATACCGGTGGGTATGCCTGATGGTGACCAACATAGGCAACGGTTGGGTTATGGCGGGAATCATGCTGGTCGCCCTGCTGTTCGTAGACCGCGGTCGATACCTGTATAATGCGGTTTTCTTTCTACTGGTCTCGCTGACGGGGGGCGGGGTGACCCAGCTGTTCAAGTTCGTGTTCGATACCGTCCGGCCGTTGCGGGTGGCGGAGCACGTCGGCGCGCACATGGTGGTCATCGGTGAGGAACTGCGGAATCTGGGGTTCCCGTCCGGACATACGTTTTTGGTTTTTTCCGCGGCGGTGTTTCTGTCGGCTCGTATCCGCAATCCGCGTGCGACGGTGGCGCTGTTTTGTATCGCCGCCGCTTCCGGGTTCAGCCGGATACTGGTCGGGGCGCATTTTGTCAGTGATGTAGTCGGCGGTGTGCTGGTCGGGGTCCTATACACCGCCTCGTGTTTGTACATCGAAACGTGGATCAGGAAGAGAGTCGTGTCCGCCGAACAGGCGGTTGGTTGACCATGACAGGGAGGGCCCAATGAGAGCCGACGTCCGGGTATGCGGGGTGCTGAGTATTATCGCTGTGGTCGGGGGTGCCATCATGATACCGTTGACGGCGCAGTCGTTGGACACGCTCCTCAACAATGCAGCTCCGGCGCCTGAGCAGCAGGTCATGGGAGAGGAAATGCTCGCCGAGGAACTCCCGGTTTCCGAGGACGTACAACCGTCGTCACCGTTGTCGGTATCCGGGCAGCCCGCCGTTGTGCAAGAATCTCCAGCGGCGGTGTCGGAACAGCCCATAGCGACCGAATCCACTACGGCCGTTGTTGAACCGTCGACAGTAGAATCCCCGCTCGCGGAGGAAATCGCGGTGCAGGAGGCAGTTCCTCTCGCAGAGGAGCAGGCGACGGCGGAGACGCCGCCGGCTGCCGTGGAAGTTCCTGCCGTCCCGCCCGCGGTTGTCACGCCTGTCCCGCAGCCGAAAACCGTCGCCCCGGACAGCCGGCCGAAAGCCCCGGCGCAGCGGCACAAGGGTCACTTCCTGCTGGGGGACGAGCAGATCGCCGGTGAAATACTCTCCAGCAAGGAAGACAAGCGGCTTCTGATTGACGGGGACATCATTTACGCACGCCTCAAGCAGGGCGAGCAGGCCGAAGTCGGTCAGGTGGTGTGGATCTACCACGTCGGTCCCAGCATCTATGATACCACGCTCAAGAATGTCAGTGTCAACCAAGCGACACTGATCGGCAAGCTGCGCGTTCTCGAGGTCAAGGGCGGGGTGCTGAGCGGACAGATCGTGCGCGCCTATTCCCCGGTGCTCGTGGGTGACGTACTCGTCAAATGAAGGCGCTCCTCGTCTGGATCATCGCCGTCTCGCTGGTGCTGTTCGGTGTGCACCATTATTTCTACCGGTCGGGGGCCATGAACCGGTGGCTTGAATCCGATCGGAACAACGCGAATCTGCAAATGGTGGAATACACCCTGGGCCAGCTCAACTTCTTCAGAGGAAACCTGTCCGGTGCGCGATACCGGTTCAACCGGGCCATTGCCAATTTCGACGTGAAGACCCACACGCCGGATGCCTTGTACCAGATAGCCAAATGCCACGAACAGGACAAGAATGTACCCCTGGCGATGGACACCTACCGGGAGATCATTGCCGGGTACCCGGGAACCTACGCGGCGGATGTCGCTCGCAAGCGGCTGGATTTCCTGCTTTCCACCCGGTGAGACGTTTCCTGTTCCTCCTTTGCGTTGCCGGTGCGTCCCGAGCGGCGGCGGTGTCATCGTTCGAGGTAACCATTCCATGCGAATCCGAGCCTGATATCAGCATGGTGTTGTCCGTGGTGGAACGGCAGACGTGGATGCCGCAGGGCATGGTATCGGTGCATGCCGGTGATGTTACCATCGGCCCTCTGTCGTATGCCGAGAGCATGATCCTGCGGGAGCGCATCGAGTCCGAATTGAACCTCTGCGCCGTGGTGGTATCGCGCAGTGATGCTGCAATCGCAGACTTGGGCGACGACGGCGACCAGGATCAGGAAGGCGTGTACATGTCGGCGGCGGATCGGGATCTGGACGATGCAACCCTGGCGCTCTACACCGATCCCAAGGTTCGCCGCATCATCTCGTATGCGATGGAGCTGTTCGCCACCCGTTACAAGTGGGGCGGGGAGAACATCCGCAAGGGCATCGACTGCTCTTTCTTCGTCCAGTACATTTTTTCCCGTCTCGGAGTCGCGCTACCGCGTACCTCGCGGGAACAGTTCAAGGTCGGGCGTGCCGTTGCCCGGGAAGACCTGCGCTGCGGCGATCTGGTGTTCTTCAAGACGCTCCCGACGCGGGCCGCCCGCGGCAGGGCAGCTTCCGCCGGTCGGATCAACCATGTGGCGATTTACCTGAAGGACGGAGAGTTCATTCATGCCGCACGGGGTTGCAACCGCGTTACGATAACCTCGCTCAACGAGCAATACTACGATCGGCATTTCGCCGGCGGGCGCCGTGTGCTGGACTGAACCCGCAAAACCATCGGTTGAAAACCGCTGAACACGAACACTCCGAGGAACTCTGTCATGTCGCTGGCACGCACCCCTGCTGTTGCTTCAGATCCCCGCGAGCGGGAGGCCGTGATCGCCCTCGGCTGCACCCCGCTCTTGTCTCCTGCAGGTAAACGCCGGCTGCGCGACTTCTTCGGTGGCGCAGCGGCGTTGCTTGCGGCTTCCCCCGAGGAGATATCGCAGGTGGAAGGCATGACTACGGACCGCGCGCGGGAGCTTCTGTCGCGCATGCAAACGGTTGATCCTGCTGCGGAAATGGATCGCGTGGCCCGGCACGGTTCGCGTATTCTGTGCGATACGGATCCGGAGTACCCGGACCAGCTGCGGTTGTTGGCGGACGCCCCCCTGTTCATTCAAGTGTCCGGAACGCTGGACCCCGGTGATGCCCTTGCGGTTGCGGTGGTAGGTACCCGACGCCCCACCGCCTACGGGAACATGGCGGCCGAACACCTGGTTCGAGGATTCAGGCCGTACGGGCTTACCACGGTGAGCGGTCTGGCTGCGGGAATCGACACCGTGGTGCACCGCACATCCCTCGACAACGGCATGCGCACCATTGCGGTGCTGGGCACGGGGCTCGGACACCACTTTCCGCCGGCGAACCGCAGGCTCCAGGAGGAACTGATTCCTCGGAACGGGGCCGTGATTTCCGAGTATCCGTTCCGAGCGGAGGCGACCAGGTATACTTTTCCGCAGCGCAACCGGATCATCGCCGCGCTGGCACTCGGGACGGTGGTTGTCGAAGCGGACATCAGGAGCGGTGCCATCATCACCGCAAAGTGTGCGCTCGACCTCGGTCGTGACGTGTTTGCGATTCCGGGCAGCATTTTTTCGCGCCAGAGTCGCGGGACCAACGCTCTCATCGCCAACGGGGCGCACCCGGTCACCGGAGCGGAGGACGTCGTCGGTGAACTCGCGCCGCTGGCCGCGTATGTAGGCAAGCGGCATACCGTCGTCCCGCCGGCGCCGCCGGTGCCGCTGACCCGACGTCAGCAGGATGTCCTCGATCAGGTTCGGTCGGATCCCGCAGGGATGCACGTCGATCGTTTGCAGGAACGGACCGGCATTCCGGTCCCGGAACTGATGCAGCTATTGTGCGAACTTGAGATTGCCGGGCGGGTTCGTTCGTTGCCGGGCAAGATGTACCTGAGCGAGGACGAAAGGGGAATCTGATGAACCTGGTCATTGTCGAGTCGCCTACCAAGGAGAAAACCATCTCGCGTTTCCTGGCCCGGCCGGACATCAGGGCCGTCGTCAAGGGATCATTCACCGTCAAGAGTTCGTACGGGCATATCCGCGACCTGCCGCGCAGCGTGCTCGGCGTCGACGAGGCGAACGGTTTCAAGCCGACGTACATCACGCTGCCGCGTGCCCGCAAAATACTGTCGTCGCTCAAAAAGCTGGCCGACGGCGCGGAATTCGTGTACCTGGCGACCGACTTCGACCGGGAAGGGGAGGCAATCGCTTGGCATCTCGCGGAGACGTTGAAACTTCCGGCCAAAAAAATACGGCGGATAACCTTTCATGAGATCACACCCCAGGCCATTACACATGCGCTGAAACATCCACGGGCGGTGGAAAAAGCGCTGGTGGAATCCCAGCAGGCGCGCCGTGTGCTGGATCGCCTGGTCGGCTACAAACTGTCCCCGCTCCTCTGGAAGACCATCGCCAACAAGCTGTCCGCCGGTCGCGTGCAATCCGCGGCGCTCAAGTTCATCTACGACCGTGAACGGGAGATTGAGGCATTCAAACCGCAGGAATATTGGACGGTCGAGGCAGTCTTCCGTTCGCCTGCAGCGAAGAACATTCCCATTCCAACCAGGCTGACCGCACTCAAGGGGCGCAAGTTGGACAAGATGGAACTGCCGACGGCATCGGATGCGGCGACCATCGTTCAGGCGGTCCGTGCCGCAGGTTCCGGTGTTGTCAGTCGGGTGTCGGTGGAGCGCAAGAACAAGTCTCCGCTCCCTCCCTACGTCACATCCAGCCTCCAGATGGACGCCTCGCGCACGCTGCGGTTTTCACCGTCACGCACCATGGCGACCGCGCAACGGCTCTACGAGGGCGTGGATCTCGGGGGTGGTGAATCCGTCGGTCTCATCACCTACATGCGTACCGATTCGGTCAATGTCTCGGCAGATGCCGTCGCGGAGGCACGGGCATTCATTCGGGAACGACACGGGGAACGGTATCTGTCAGAGCACGTGCGTGTCTTCAAGACCAAGGTGAAAAACGCGCAGGAGGCGCATGAGGCCATCCGTCCCACCAGCGTCGAGCGCACCCCGGAGCTGATGAAACCGCACCTGACCGAAGAAATGTTCCGCTTGTATTCAATGATCTGGAAGCGGTTTGTCGCTACCCAGATGCACGACATGGTCTACGAGCAGACCAGGCTGGACGTCGATGTCGCAGGAGACTATCGGTTCTCCGGGGAGGGCCGTCGAATCGTCTTCGACGGGTATGCGTCTCTCTACCCCGATGACGCCGAAGAGACGGCTCTCCCGGCCATCGCAGAGGGACAGAATCTTTCCCTGGAACGGTGCGACGGAATCCAGCACTTCACCGAGCCGCCGGCCCGGTACAACGAAGCGTCACTCATCAAGGAATTGGAAAAGAACGGCATCGGAAGACCCTCGACGTACGCAAGTATCGTTGACACGATCAAACACCGCGGCTACGTTCAGCTCAAGGAACGCAAATTCAGCATCACGCCGCTCGGCCGCCAGGTGATCGAACTGCTGGTAGCCCGGTTTCCCGAGATCGTCGACCGTTCCTATACCGCGAAGGTGGAAGAACAGCTGGACGAGATATCCAACGGCAAGGAGTCATGGCAGACGGTGGTACGGCAGTTCTATGAACCGCTGTCACGAGAGTTGATGAAAGCACAGAAGGAGGTGGTCGTACGGATTCCGGAAAAAACCGATATTGTGTGCACTGCATGCGGGGCGACAATGGTCGTACGCAGCAGCCGTTTCGGGAAGTTCCTCTCCTGCGAACGGTTTCCGCGGTGTCGGCACAAGATGAAGTATGAACCTCAAGGAACTGCTTCCCAAACCGGCATCTGAGCGCGCACGCGCCCACCTGGCGGCGTTTAAGGCCCACTTGATCGGAGAGCGCGGTTTCCCGCAGACAACGGTTGCGGCGTATGCAACGGATGTTGATGAATTCCTCCGCTTTGCAGAGCAGCGCCTGAACCTCGGGGACGTGTCGCTGGTCAACCGCGCGGCCGTGCGGGGGTTCGTCGCGGAACTGCAGAAAGCAGGCTACCGACGAACCTCAATGTCGCGTAAGATCAGTGCATTGAAGGTGTTCTTCCGGTTCATGGCCCGCCGGGGCGTGGTGCCGAACGATCCGCTGCGCTACCTCGCCAATGTCAAAAAGGAAAAACGATTGCCGGCCTTCCTGACCGCGGAGGAAATGCGTGCACTCCTGGATCTTGTGCGCCCGGAAGGCGTAACGGGTCTCAGGAATCGCGCATTGCTTGAACTGCTCTACGCTTCGGGATTGCGCATCTCGGAGCTGGCGTCGCTTGACGTTGGGGATGTCGATGTGTACGAAGGGGTGATTTCCGTGACCGGGAAGGGAGGCAAGCAGCGCCTGGTTCCGGTCGGCGACCCCGCGATACGGGCGGTGCGTGCGTATCTGGAGACCCGGCGGGACCAGTTCACACGCGACAGCGCGCTCTTCTTGAACCGGAGCGGCGGGAGATTAGGTGTCCGGGGGATCCGCAAAGCGTTCGCCACATGGGTTCGGCGGGCCGCGCTCCGGAAGCGGGTGACACCCCATACCATACGGCACACGTTCGCGACGCATCTCCTGGAGGCGGGGTGCGATCTGCGGAGTATCCAGGAGATGCTGGGTCACGAGAGTCTTTCCACAACCAACATCTACACCCATGTAACCACGGAGCGTCTCAGACACGTGTATGAAAAAACACATCCGCGACGATAGCATTATCGCACTCCGGATGAAGTGCGCGGTACAGGAGAGTCACCGCTACGCCGGAGCGGTGGTGTTGGTGGATCGGCAAAAGCATGTCGTCATCCGATCTACCGCCGTGGTGTCTCACAATCCCGCGGTGTGCGAACTCGACGTGCACGACGCATGGGATACCGTCGAGCGGGCCATCTACCGGTACAAGTTGCAACCGGGAGCGGATTTTGTGGCAACCAAAAATCTGCTGCTCCGTATGCACCATGATGAGTCGAAACTGGTGCAGGCGCGGGACGGGGATGCTGTCGCAGGGGTGTTCCGCACGATGGTCGCTGGGGTGCTCGGTATCGAGGACGTTGCGCGGGGGGGGATACGCTGCACGGGTTGCGCGTCGGTGCTCCGGGCGGATATCCCCGGCAACGATACTCCCGATGCCGCCCGCATGCGCGGATTCGCGCGCACCATCGAACACATTCACGAAGGAGCTTTTTTTATCCGCGTTCGTCCGGTTCTGGATGACCGCAGAGGTGTGCCGCCCCACCGCCTGCGACCGCGCTGCATGGTGGAATGCGAAATCATCGACAAGCGGGAGGTGGTCCGCTACATCATTGGATTGCTGTACGGCACCGGCAAATCTGTCATCCAGGGCCGGGTGATCGAGTCGGAGGCAAAACCCAACGGATACACGCAGATTACTATCGCGATTACTCCGGTGATATTCTCCCGGATCGTGCTCCACACATCGCAGCGGGTGCGGACCGCGTGAGCAGATGAAATCACCTTTTCACGGTTCCCGCCCGGTACTCTACCTCATAGACGGCAATGCCTACGTGCACCGGGCGTTTCATGCGCTCCCACCGCTGACCACCGCCACCGGACTTCCCATTAACGCCGCCTACGGGTTTGTCCGCATGCTGCTGAAACTGATGCGTCAGTACCGTCCTGAATATCTCGCCGTTTGCTTTGACTCTCCGAAGCCGACATTCAGACACGAGCGATACCCCGCATACAAGGCCACCCGCAAGGCGATGGAAGATGATTTGCGCGTGCAGATACCCATCGTCCAGGAGCTGGTGGACTCCGCCGGCATTCCGCGAATCATGCGGGACGGTTTCGAGGCCGATGACTTGATTGCCTGCCTCGCGACAGATGCCGTACGCCAGGGGTTTGATGTGGTGGTCGTCAGCGGAGACAAAGATGTGCTGCAGCTGGTGGATGAGCATGTGGTGGTGTACAATGAGTCGCGGAATGCGTGGATGGACGCCGGGGCGGTGCGCGCCAAATACGGTTTGGATCCGGGGCAGCTGGTGGACTACTTCGCACTGACGGGAGATGCCTCCGATAACGTTCCCGGCGTGCGGGGCATTGGTGAGAAAACCGCGCGGGCACTCCTCCAACAGCATCATTCACTCGACCGGCTGTACCGGAACATCGAACACGTGGCGGGGAATGCGGGACGATTGCTGGCGGCACAGCGGGAAAACGCGGAGCTGAGCAGGGATCTGGTCACCCTGCGCCGTGACATCCCGGGTGTCGAGTGCCTGGAGCGGGAAGCGTTCCATTGTGAAAGATTCCGGCGAACGGAGCTCATCACCTGCCTGCTGAAGTACGACATGCGCGGGCTGGTCGGTGAGCTGCGTTCTGAAGAGCGCCGGTCGCTGTCGCCGGGAGCGGGAACCGAGGACGGACCCCATCGAGATGCGGATGCAATGACCGGCGATCTGTTCGCACCGGTCCGAGAGACACGGGTTATACCGTATTCCGGGCTGTCTGAAAATATGCTCATCGCAAACGAGAGCGTTGTTCGGAGTTTCGCCGGCGTCGGGCGGCCATCTGTCACGGGAACCATTTTGTTCGATGAGGAGCGGGTGGTGTTCGGGTGTGTGCTCGAACGAAACGATGCCGGGGAGCCACGAAGCATCTACATCCCGCTGGTACCTCACGTCGACGAGAGCGGTGCGAAAGTGCCGCCGGTACCGAGGGATTGCGTCCTATCCTGTCTGGAGGGGATCCTGCGGCGCGGGTCGCTCGTCACCCATGATTTGAAGACGCAACTCAGCATTCTGGGGGCACGTGAACTTTGCGTAGGAGCCGCCGCATGTATCCGTGAGGGGCGCTGCGAGGATCTGATGCTGGCCGGCTACGCGCTGAATCCCGCAGGACGCGAGTACACACTGAGCGCACTGGTTCAGGAACATCTCGGAGACCGTCCGGTCATGGAACCCAGGGTTTCCCGACATGCGGTTTTCACGGAGTATCCCGTGCGGCGGATCGCGCAGAAGGCTTTGGAAACGCTGCACCGGATGCGCGAGCTCCGCGAAGTACTCTCGGAGCGTCTTCGCGGAGCGGGTCTGGTGACGGTGTACCGTGAGGTGGACATGCCGGCGATACCGCCGACCGCGTCCATGGAAATCGAAGGTATGATGTTGGATCGGGATGCATTGGCCGGTGCGCGCGCAGATATCGAGGCTCGGATCTCGGCGATCCGTGGTGAGGTGTATGCTCAGGCGGGTGAGGAGTTCAACCTCAACTCACCGCGCCAGCTGGCACACATCCTGTTTGAGAAGCTGGGGCTCCCAGCCGCAAAAAAAAAGAAAACGGGCTACTCCACAGACGAAGAAGTGCTGGAGAGGTTGCACGACGCCCACCCGGTTGTCCCGCTGGTGCTTGAGTATCGCGAAATGGAAAAGCTGCTGCGTTCCTATCTCGATCCACTCGGCAGGATGGTGTCGGAGGTGGACGGGCGCGTGCACACGACGTTCAACCTCGCGGCGACCGCCACTGGTCGGCTTTCTTCGGAAAATCCCAACCTGCAGAACATTCCGGTACGTACCGCCTACGGACGACGCATCCGCGCGCTGTTTCGCGCCGCCCCCGGGCATCTGCTGCTCGCCGCCGATTACTCGCAGATTGAGCTGCGGGTGCTGGCACACATTTCCGGTGACGAACATTTGCGCCGTTCATTTCGCGCCGGGGAGGATGTACACGCGGCGACGGCGATGGAGGTGTTCGGGGTGGAGCGCGACGCGGTCACGCCGGACATGCGGCGGGCGGCCAAGGTCATCAACTTCGGTATCATCTACGGCATGTCCGCCCAGGGACTGGCGCGGGAATTAAACATACCTGTCGGAACGGCACAGGAGTACATCAGTTCCTATTTCGCGCGGTACGCGGGAGTGAAAGCATGGATTGACAGGGTCATCGCTGAAACGCGACAAACGGGCATGGCGGTCACGATGTTTGGTCGTCGGCGTCCGGTGCCGGAGGTGTCGTCCCCGAACAAGGCCATGCAGAGTTTCGGCGAGCGGTTAGCGGTCAACACGCCCATCCAGGGAACGGCGGCCGATATCATCAAACGGGCGATGCGCGCGGTCTGGGACTACTGCACAGCGGACGCGGGACATGGACGGTTGCTGTTGCAGATACACGATGAACTGATTCTCGAAGTCGGGGAAACCAGCGCCGAGGTCGTGCGCAACGAGGTGGCCGGGATCATGGAACGGGAGACGGTTCTGGATGTCCCGATCGTGGTTGACACTCATCTGTCGCGGTGTTGGGAGAAGGCATGACGCGTTCTTCTCTGCGGGTGGCCGTGACCGGTCCCATCGCATCGGGGAAAAGCACCGCCCTCGCCGCTGCAAAGATGTCAGGGTATGTCACCATTGATGCGGACGAGGTGTACCATGATCTGTTGCGCACGGATCGCGCGTTGGAGCGGAGACTGCGCCGCGCCTTCGGCGACGGGGTAGTATTCCGGGGTCGAATCAATCGCCGCGCCTTGCGACGGTTGATCGCAGACGATCCGTCGCAGCTGCCGGTGCTGGAGCGGATCACTCACCCTCCGGTTATCCGTCGGATCAACCGGCTGATCCGTGCAGCAGAGCGCCGCGGCGCGGCGGTGGTTGCGGCAATTCCGCTACTGTTTGAGCTGGGTCTGGAACGGTCATTTGATGCGGTAGTGACACTGCGGTGCAGTCGCACGGCCATCATGCGGCGCCTGAAACGTCGCGGGATAGAACCCGGGGAAGTGGCGGCTCTGGTGCGGCGGCAGGGTGCGATCACTCCCAAAATGCGCCAGTCAGATGTCGTCATTGACACTTCCGCCTTGACCGCGCGTCGTTTCGCGACGATATTCCGGGCGGTGCTGGCCCATCTGCACGCACGACGATCCACCGGTCCCGGGTTTCCGAAGCGGGAGATGGATTCGTGTCGCGGGTGTTGACAAAGAAACGGAATACCGGTATACAGTATGCCATGTACACCAGGGCATGCCGGAGGCATCTCCGTTGGGTGATGTGTTGCTTCGTATCATGCGGCTGGTTCCTCCCGCTGCTCGCGGATGACCTGCCGTTCGGTTCACCGGATGCAGGCCGTCCGGCGGCCGATCCGGTCGGATTCGAGGAGTCCCGCCGCATAGCGCTGCGCCATGCCGAAGACCTGTGGGGGGTGGTGAGTCCCGGGCCCGTCATCCCGTGTACCGACCTCGACGGCTGTCTGCTCGCCCGCCAGTTCATCTTTCGCCGTTCAGGGGAGGGGTGGACTTCGAGTGTTGCGGTTCTCTCCCGAGTGCGGGCAGGGGTACAGGAATACCGGCGTGCATCGGCACCGGAACACGACACTACACCGAGCACCGTGACATACCGCGATTCCGAACAGATACGGCGGATGCGCTGGGGAATCGGAGAGTTCGGTACCATCGTGGTTTCTGCGACCAGGGATCGCGTACCGGTGCCGGAACGTATCCACGGTCTCCCACCCTACTTCACGCGCATGGACGAAGTGCTGGACTATCTCCGTACGGCGCACGGTATCGTCGGAGCGCGGTTGCAGCGACTCATTTATCTCTCTCCGGCGGAACAGTGGTTTGAGTTCGACCACCGCGGAGAAGCGGTATTCGTCGATTGCCAGGCGATACGGCGTGTGGATGCCGGTCGGGTAGGGGTGTTCCGCAGCCGCAGCGCAAGGAGGCCGGATGCGGCGGTGCGCAGCCGCCTGGACGCACTCTGGAGGGACGCGCTCGATGAACGGTGAGCGGCGCCTGGCGCTGTGTGCGCTCATCGCATTCGCTGCGACGATTCCGTGTGTCAGTCTGCCTGCAGCCGATCATCTGGTGTCTTCATGGACCCTGGTTCCCGCGTACCGTTGGACCTGCGGGTGCGCTCCGACTGCCGCGGCGATGGCGATGGGATATCGGGATCATTACGCACTGCTGCAGGATGGTGTCACTCCCGCAAAAGAGACGCGGTACGGGAAACTCATCGGATCGTACATGGACCGGGAGTACTTGGAATCGATCACCGGTTCCGACAGCCTGCCGTACCTCTGGGGATACGCCTGGGCCGGTCCGACACGTCCGGAACTGATCCTGGATCTCGCGCGTGCGATGAACACCAAGGGCGACGGCGGAACGTCGGTTCTCAACATCCGTACTGGTATCAACGCGGTGGCCCAGTCTCGCGGCTATGGAACCGGGTGGTCCACCCGCATTATAGGCAGTACTTCCGGACCGGGCGCCAACGACTGGGCGTGGAGCAGCGGTGTTGCGGAGATCAACGCCCACCGACCGTTTGTGTGGTCCGCGAGTTCCAGCCCCGTGGAAGGACACAGCGTGTGTGTCTGGGGATACACCGACGATAAGTACTACGTTCTGTACAATACGTGGGACGAGGTTCGCCGTGACTGGTACTATGCGTACTACCTCGGAGAAACCGCATACCCGGTGACGATGGTCCAGTTGGATACCGTGGAACCGCGCAACGGCAACACCGGTCAGGATGTGCGCCTCATCGCACCGGACGGGGGGGAATCACTGCGTGGGGACGTCCCCGTGACTGTCCGCTGGCAGCAGTACGGGACGGCCATCACCCAGGTTGACATTCTGCTTTCAACAGACGGCGGTAAAAACTGGTCGGTGATCGGGTCGTCTATCCCCAGCGCTTCCGGCGAACGGACATGGCAGTGGATTCCGTCCAATACGCTGTCCACCGTTCGAGCCCGTCTCAAAATCGAGGGGTGGCAGAGTCGTCTCGCTCTCCACGGCGTGGACGGCAGTAAGCTCAATTTCAGCATTACCCCATCGGTGTACCATGCCGTCACTTTCGATGTCTCGCCGCGGTACCCGGGGGTGTCGCTGGTGGTTGATGGTACGACGTACACTGCGCCGGGCGGGTTGCCGGTGACCTTCCAGTGGCTGGAAGGAACAACGCACACGTTCCACGCACCGCCGCTCTTCACGGACGGTACGGCAGGGGTGCGCTATCAGTTCCTCTCCTGGAGCGACACCGGTTCCAGCGCACTAACCAGAACCGAAATCGCAACATCAAGCCGCAGCATCACCGCGTTCTGTTCCACCCGGTACCGGCTGGTGACTGCAGGGACGCCGTCCGGTGCGGGCTCGGTATCCCCGGCGGGTGAAACTTGGCAACCGGCGGGTTCAGTCATCACAATCACCGCTTCTCCGCAGGCGGGGTGGACGTTCACCGGCTGGAGCGGTTCGGTGGATGGTTCCAGTAATCCCGCAGCACTGGCCATGAGTTCATCCCGTACGGCGATTGCATCGTTCGCCGATCTCACGCCGCCGGCTGCTCCGATGCAGCTGGCGGTCAGCCCGTCGGGATGGAGCCCCGATCCCGTATTCTCGCTGCAATGGAACGATCCGCCGGATCCGACCGGCATCGCCGGTGCGTTCATCCGGTTGGGAGATCCGCCAGCGTATTCCACCGACGGCCAATTCACCTCATCGCGCCCGGTCGTCATTACCGCGTCCGCGCAGGGAGGCCAGACGGTCTACGTCTGGTTGCGTGACGGTGCGGGGAATACATCGCACCTGAACCGCAGCAGCGCGACGCTGCGCTACGATACCGGTGTTCCGATATCGAGCGTAACACCGCTCCCCCAGTACGCCGCGGTGTCTTCCTTCACTGTGCGATGGTCGGGGTTTGATACCGGAGGTTCCGGCATCGTTGCGTACCGCATCCAGTATGCGACCACGCCGGGCGCCTGGACGGATTGGTTGCCATCCACCACCGCCGTCAGTGCGTTGTTCGGAAACGGTTCTCCGGTTGTGTTGAGGGACGGGGTGACTTACTCCTTCCGTTCGGCAGCGACCGACGGAGCAGGAAACGCCGAGCCGTTGCACGCGGTAGCGGACGCTGCAATCACCATCGATGTATCGGGTCCGTCCGCTCCAGCGATCACGTGCGTTACGCACAGTACCGGCGTATGGAGTTCCAACGCTTCTCCGGTTTTTCAATGGACGAGACCGCCGGATACCTCGGGTGTGGCGTACTATGTATGCGCACTTACCACCGCAGTAGTGTACCCGTTGTCGGTGGCGCGCGATCGGGTAACGACCCTCGAGTTCTCTTCGTACAGTACGGTCGCGGACCACGTGTGGTACTTCCATGTGCGAGCGGTGGACGCGGTCGGAAATGCCGGAGCTCCCGCGGTATTCGGACCGATCCTCGTCGATGCTTCCACGCCGACGCTGACGGTGTTCACCGTTTCGCGCGATCCCGCTCCCGCGGGGCCGTTGTATGTTACCGCGGTCGGCAGCGAGCGTTTTTTTTCGGTGGTGTGCCTGGTCCAGCCGCACGGGACATCATCGGGCACTCCGGTCCACATGTATTCGGTGGACGGGTTGGTGTGGTCCGGCACGTACACGGTCACCGGGGGCAACGACGGTCCAGCGACCGTGCATTTCAGCGCCGCGGATCAGGTGGGTACCACGCTCGATGAGCAGCTGCCGTTCGTGATAGATACCACGCCGCCGAGCCCTCCGGTGCTGACATCCCTGACTCACCGGGAAGGCTTCCCCAGTGTGAATATGTCGCCGGTATTCGTATGGGAAGAGGCCGCGGATCTCGTCAGCGGCGTGGCGGGGTACAGCTGCGCATTCAACACGGTAGCTTTGTATGTTCCGCCAGCATCAACCACCACCACAGGACTCCGTTATGAACCGGGGGCGACGGCTCCGGGTGTCTACTACCTGCACGTGCGGGCGGTGGATCGTGCGGGGAACGCCAGCCCTGTGTCCCGGTTCAGAGTCAATCTGGTTGCAGTCTTCCCGGAACAGAAGTTTACGCGTGTGCGCGTGCATCCGAATCCTTGGAGCTCGCGTTCAGAGCGTGAGGTGCGTATCGTCGACATTCCGATCGATGTGATGCGCCGTGCGCAGGTGGACATTTATGCGCTGACCGGCGAGCACGTCCGCACACTCACCGACCAGGAAGGCATCAGCATCGGAGCCACATCACGGGAGGCGGTGTGGAACGGTACGAACAAATACGGTTCGGGGGTGGCCAGCGGGATGTACTTCATCGTGGTACGTCTCGGCGACACGGTGTTTGACCGGGTCAAACTCGTCATTATCCACTGAAAATCCCCCTCGGGCGCGAAACGTGCGAGGAGAAACCGACATGCGGGCGATACCCGTCAACAAGTTCTATCGCCTCATCAATCACGGGCCGTGCGTTCTGGTGAGCGCGGGGAATGGTACGGTGAACAATGTCGCACCGGCGGCCTGGGTGACGCCGGTCAACGATGAGCCGCCGCTGGTCGGCGTGTGTCTTGCGGACACGCACTACATGACCGCGCTCATCCGGCGGTACCGGTGTTTCACCGTCAATATCCCCCCGGCGACGATGCGCCGTGCGCTGGTCAAGGCGGGCTCGATGTCGGGTAGAAAGATCGACAAGTTCGCGGCGTGTGGGTTCACCGCCCTGCCCGGTGTTCAGGTGCCCGCCGTTCACATCGGTGGATGCGTGGGGTTCATCGAGGCGCTGGTGCACCGCGCCGTGGCGCTCAGCGGTGTCACTCTGTTCATCGGGAAGGTGGTGCACTGCGCCGTAGCGAGGCACCTGTTCCACGACGGCCGGTTGCTGACGGGGCGTGCGCGAACGCTGCACCATGTCGGCGGCAATCGGTTCTTCTGTTCCACGCGGGCGAAATGATCGTGCTGCGCGCGAACCCGTGCGATCCACGCCGGTCCGAGACGGACAATCCTGAAAAGCGCGTTGCTTTCGCGCCCGGTTTTTTGTAGCAACGAGATGGCGTGAGTCCTCTATTCCGGTGGAGCGCTGGAGATGCCGCCACGTGAAGAAAGCCCGTACACCATGCATCGCATAGAAACGCTCGCAGAGCGCCGGGTACGCGATTTCCTTTTCCGGGATCCATACGCCCTTTGGTATGAACTCTCGCACCCGCTCTCCGCGGAATATACGCACGATCCGGAACCCATCCTGTTCCGCGACCTGCACAGGCGTGCGTGGACTCCCATCATTCTCGGAGAACGCTGGGGTGGTGCCTGGGAATCCGCGTGGTTCAGGTTTTCGGGGCAGGTTCCCCGGGACTGGCGTGACGGCGAAGTGTGCGCATTGATTGATACTGCAAGCGAAGCGCTGGTGTTTTCCGCGGACGGAGTGCCGTTTGCCGGGCTGACGTCCCGCGAACAAATGTCCGATCCGCTCTGGCGGAAAGGGTTGGTGTTGCTGCGCCAGAAAGCAGGCGAACGGGTTGAGTTGCTGGTGGAGGCTGCTGCCAACGCGATGTTCGGCTATACTGCCGAATGCCGCCTGCGCGAGGCGCGGTTGGTCCTCTTGCGGCGTGACCGGTGGGACCTGTGGCACGACATGCACTTTCTGCTGGATCTCTGGGAAACGCTGCCTGACGACCATCCCCGGCGCGCGCGCATCATGCACGTCCTCAATGCGGTGATGAACCTGTGGTCGGACGGCGGGCCCGAGAATGTCCGCGCCTGCCGCATGATGCTCTCCGGCCAGCTCTCACGCCAGGCCAACGCATCCGCACACCGAGTCAGTGCGATCGGCCATGCGCACATCGATGTCGCTTGGCTATGGCCGCTCCGTGAGACGGTGCGCAAGACCGCCCGGACGTTTGCAACCGCCCTGCGCATGATGGAGGAGTACCCCGGGTACGTCTTCGGCGCATCCCAGGCCCAGCTGTACGAGTTCGTGAAGAACCACTACCCGGAGCTGTACCGCAAGGTGAAGGAACGGGTCACGCAGGGGCGCTGGGAGGTGCAGAGCGCCATGTGGGTGGAAGCCGACACCAATCTTGCCGGCGGCGAATCGCTGGTCCGGCAGCTGCTGTTCGGCAAGCGGTTTTCCCGGCGGGAGTTCGGCGTGGACGTCCAGGTGCTCTGGCTGCCCGATGTGTTCGGATATTCCGGTGCGCTGCCGCAGCTGATGCAGCTGGCGGGGGTGCGCTACTTCATGACGCAGAAATTGTGCTGGAACCAGTACAACAAGTTCCCGTACCACACCTTCCGGTGGGAAGGCATCGACGGAACTGCCGCATTCGCCCATTTCCCGCCTGCGGACACCTACAACGGCAACGCTCGACCACAGGAGCTGGCGTACGGCACTCGCAATTTCTCCCAGAAAGATCGCACCGACCGCTGGCTGTACGTTTTCGGGGTGGGGGACGGCGGGGGAGGACCCGGGCGCCACCACCTGGAGTTCATCAAGCGGGCGGCGGACTGTGAGGATCTGCCGCGGGTCACACAGGAACCTGCGGCGACGTTTTTCAAGCGGGCGGAACAGACCATTCAGGATCTGCCGGTCTGGCGCGGAGAGCTCTATTTTGAGTGTCACCGGGGCACCCTCACCACGCAGGCCTACAACAAGAAGATGAACCGGTGGTGCGAAGCACTGCTGCGCGATATAGAGCTGCTGGCGGTTTCATCCGGTGGTGCGTACCCGCGCGAGCGTATCAACGCTCTCTGGAAGATCGTGCTGCTCAATCAGTTCCACGACATCCTGCCGGGATCGTCCATTACCTGGGTGTACCGTGACAGCCGCGAGCAGTACGAACGGGTACGCACCGAAGGAACGGCGCTCCTCTCCGAGATCATGGAGGGGATCGCACGATCGGTTGCCGGTCGTGCACCGGGCGCCGCGTACCTCGTGTGCAACACCTACGGATGGGACGTGGATACCTGTGTCGCGCTACCGTCAGAAGGTTCTGCACCCGGCGGCATAGTGCTGGACGCCTACGGGCGCCCGTTGCCGGTTCAGCGGATCGTCGTACCGGGTGCGGGACAGCTGCTCACCCGTATTACGCTGCCGGCGGCGGGATGCGTGGTGCTCCGGGTAGTCACCGACGGGTCGTCCACACGAACGCCGTCTTCCACCGTCACCGCCGGAGACCGTTTCCTGGAGAATGAGCATCTCCGCGTGGAATTCAACGACAGCGGGGATATCGTCAGCATCTGGGACAAGGAACATCGCCGGCAGGTGCTGGCATCGGGGAAAGCCGGAAATGTGCTGGCGCTCTACGAGGACAAACCGGCGTCATTCATCGATTCGTGGGACATTGATGCATTCTATCGTGAGAAAGAGCCGCTCTATCCGCGTCTCATATCCATGGAGGTCATCGCCCGTGGTCCGATCAAAGCGGCGGTGCTCCAGCGCCGATCCGTGTCCGGTTCTGCCATTGAGCAGGAGATCGCCCTCTACGCGGGCAGCCGCCGCATTGAATTCGACACGCGCGTGGATTGGCATGAGCATCAAAAAATGCTGCGGGTATCTTTCCCCGTGGCGGTGTTTTGTGACGAGGCGCGCTGTGAAATCCAGTTCGGGCACGTGCGCCGCCCGACGATCCGAAATACCTCGTGGGATCAGGCGAAATTTGAAGTCGCGGTACACCGCTGGGTGGATCTGTCGGAGCCGGACTACGGTGTAGCCCTGCTCAACGACTGCAAGTACGGCTGCCGAGTGCTGGACAACGTGCTCGACTTGAACCTCCTCCGTTCCGCCCACACCCAGGATCCGGAAGCAGACATCGGCACGCACCGGTTTCGCTATGCGCTGCTGCCGCACGCCGGGGATTTGCCGCATTCGCCGGTCATTCGGGAAGCGTACGTGTTCAACGCGCCGCCGCGGGTGCACCGCGCTGCAGTGCACCCGTCGGACGGGGGCGACGGCGCGGTCATTGCACCGCTGTTTTCCGTAGACCGTCCCAATATCATCGTTGAAACCGTCAAGCGGGCGGAAGACAGCGAAGACATCGTGGTTCGCCTGTACGAAGCGCACGGTTCCCGCACGGAGGCGGTGTTTGTGTGGCGCGACCGGCTGAGCCGTGCGGTGATCGCCGATCTGATGGAAGACGACATCGAGCAGCTCGATATTGAGGAAGGTCGGCGTATCGTGCTGTTGTTCCGTCCGTTTGAGATCAAAACCGTGAAACTGACGCCCGCCTGACGCGGCGGAATCGTGCACGGTGTACCACGCTCAGGCGCCCCGGAGGATGTGAAGATTCATGAAAGCTCATCTCATCGGCATTGATGTGGGTACCGGCAGCACGAAGACCGTCTTGGTGGACGAGACGGGATCCGTCGTCGCCACCGCTGTCTCGCAGGAGTACCCGCTGGTGTCATCGCGGCCGGGTTGGGCCGAACAGGATCCCGAACACTGGTGGCAGGCGGCGATCGCAGGGGTGCGTCAGGTGATCGGGTCGTCCGGCGTGTCGCCATCGTCCATCCGCGCAGTGGGACTGTCCGGCCAGATGCACGGATCCGTGTTCCTTGATCGGGACAACCGCGTCGTGCGCCCGGCGATCCTGTGGTGTGATCAGCGTACCGCCGACGCCTGCGCCTGGATCACCCGCACCGTCGGCAAGAAGCGCCTCATTGAGCTCGTCAGCAATCCCGCGCTCACCGGTTTCACCGCCCCGAAGATCATCTGGGTTCGCACCCACGAGCCGCGCACCTACGAGCGGATTAGCAAGGTGTTGCTGCCCAAAGACTACGTACGCTTCCGTCTTACCGGGGAATTCGCCACCGACGTGTCTGATGCATCCGGCACGTTGCTGCTGGATGTACGTCGTCGCCGGTGGTCCACCGACATGCTGCGATTGCTTGCCATTCCTCGGGAGTGGATGCCCAGTTGCCATGAATCCACCGCCGTCACCGGGGCTGTCACGAAGATCGCAGCGGAAGTCACCGGTATTCCCGAAGGCACACCCGTGGTCGGCGGCGGCGACCAGGCGGCACAGGCGGTCGGCAGCGGCATCGTCCGTCGCGGCCTCGTCTCCGTGACCATCGGCACCTCCGGCGTGGTGTTCGCACACAGCGACCGGCCGCGCACCGACCCGCTCGGGAGATTGCACACGTTCTGTCACGCCGTTCCCGGGAAGTGGCACCTCATGGGAGTGATGCTGTCAGCCGGCGGGGCGCTGCGATGGCTCCGCGACCTGTGTTGTGATGAGGAAAAACGCCAGGCGCAGCAGGCCTCGGTGGACTCCTACGAACTGATGACGGCGCGCGCCTCGGAAATCCCGGCGGGCGCGGAAGGCGTGTCGTTCCTGCCGTACCTGTCCGGCGAGCGGACGCCCCACGCCGATCCGCACGCGCGCGGGGCGTTCATCGGGCTCAGCCTGCGGCACACCAGAGCGTACCTGATCCGAGCGGTCATGGAAGGAGTCGGCTTCGGTCTGCGTGACTCCCTGGATATCATCCGGGACCTGGGCATTCCGATGGAGAGCATCAGACTCTCGGGTGGTGGGGCGCGTTCCGCGGTGTGGCGTCGCATGTTGTGCGACATGTTCAACGCTCCGGTCTGCGCGATGACCGTTGCGGAGAGCGCGTCTCACGGCGCCGCGCTTTTGGCGGGAGTCGGGGCGGGGGTGTTCCCCGATGTACCTGCCGCCTGCGACACGCTTGCGACGAGCGACCGCATGGATCCGGTACCGGATACCGCCCGTCGTTTCGAGCGGCTCTACCGCTACTGGGGCGGCTTGTACCCCAAACTCAAGACGTCATTCCGCGCTGCAGCGCGGCTCTCCTGAAGTGCGGCGGTGTTATGCGAACCCCCTCGAGCAAGGGAGCATCCGGATACGGGTCGGGTTGACTTTTTCCAGCGCGATTTTGTAAAAATAAACCAACGCGGGCGTAGTTCAATGGTTAGAATGTCTCGTTGCCAACGAGAAGGTTGAGGGTTCGATTCCCTTCGCCCGCTTTTTCTTTTCCGCACGAGTGCGCTCCCGGCGCTCCGATACCTTCCTGACGGGGGATGGACATGACTCCGCGATATGCGCTCATCAGCGTAAGCGATAAAACCGGTGTCACCGATTTTGCAGCAGGACTCGTACGGCAAGGGTTCGCCATATATTCCACCGGCGGTACCGCACGTGCATTGCGCGCGGCGGGTATCACCTGCACCGACATCGGCGAGTATACCGGTTTCCCTGAAATCATGGACGGCAGGGTCAAAACGCTGCACCCCCGGGTGTTCGGCGGCATCCTCGCGCGCAGGTCGCAGGACCACCACCGGCAACAGGCCGGGGAACACGGCATCGTCCTCTTCGATGTGGTGGCGGTCAACCTGTACCCCTTCGAAGAAACGCTCGCGTCGGGTACCGCGGACGAGCAGGACTTGGTGGAAAACATTGATATCGGCGGGGTGGCGCTCATCCGGGCCGCCGCCAAAAACTTCGCCGACGTGCTGGTAGTGACCGATCCCGCCGACTACGCTGTGGTGTTGCAGGAACTCGCACCGGGGGACGTGCCCCTCTTTCGGCGGCGCGCACTGGCCCTGAAAGCGTTCTCGCACACGGCGCGCTACGATGCGCTCATCAGCGGGTGGCTCGCCGATACATCGTCGGATCCGTTCCAGGCCGAGTTGACCATCGGACTGCGCAAGGTGCGCTCCCTGCGCTACGGAGAGAATCCGCACCAACGCGCGGCGCTGTACGCCGGCGTCCTGTCCGACAATGCGCCGACGTTGGTGCACGCGCGGCAGCTGCAGGGCAAAGAGATGTCGTTCAACAACTACCTCGACTGTAATGCTGCCGCAGGCCTCGTAGCAGAATTCGACCAACCGGCCTGTGTCATCGTCAAACACAACAACCCCTGCGGTGCGGCGTGCGGATCCACCCTCGCGGATGCCTACCTGCGCGCCTACGCCTGCGACCCTGTCTCCGCGTTCGGGGGTATCATCGCGTGCAACCGTCCGGTGGATGCGGAGGCCGCCGAGGCGATGGTGCGGGTGTTCACCGAGTGCATCGTGGCCCCGGGGTACAGCGCCCGCGCGCTTGAGGTGCTGGGCACAAAAAAGGATCTGCGTCTCCTGGAGATCGGCGACCGATCTCATAATGGTGGCGGGCTGGATCTCCGCCCGGTCAGCGGCGGCATGCTGGTGCAGGAACGCGATGTCGTGCTGTGGCGTGATGAACCGCGTGCGGTGACCCGACGGGTTCCATCCGAGCAGGAGGTTGTGTCCCTGTATTTCGCGTTTGCCGTGGTCAAACACACCAAATCCAACGCCATCATCCTTGCGCGCGGCAGGCAGACGGTCGGGATCGGTGCGGGACAGATGTCGCGCATCGACGCATTGCACATCGCCGCGCATAAGATGGATCAGATCAAACCCGAAGACCGATCCGGTTTCACCGGTGTGCCTCTCGTACTCGCATCGGATGCGTTCTTCCCGTTCCGGGATGTCGTTGATGCCGCCGCTAAGCTGGGTGTCACCGCCATCATCCAACCGGGCGGATCCCGTCGCGACGACGAATCCATCGCCGCCGCCGACCGCAACGGCATTGCCATGCTGTTCACTGGAACCAGGCACTTCCGGCATTGAGATCCAGGGAACCGCATCCATGCGCGCGGAATCATCGCAAACACCGTCTCGGGAGTTCATGTCCCGCCTCGCCCGCATGGCGGCCGCAATCCACCGCAGATACTTCCGCGCGGGCGTGGCCGTCTCCTACAAGTCCCGCAACAACCCGGTCACCCGTGCCGACCGCGAAGCCGAAGCTGTCCTCAAAGAGTACATCCACCGACGGTTCCCAGATGATCGGTTCATCAGCGAGGAAACTTGTCCTGATTTTTCCCGCATCGAGCAGGGCACCCGATACTGGATCATAGATCCGCTGGATGGCACCGTCAATTTCACCCACGGCGTACCGCTGTTCTCGGTTTCCATCGCGTGCTGGCGGCGCGGCCGCGTGATCGCCGGGGTGGTGTACAACCCCGTGAGCGGGGAGATGTTCAACGCCGAACTCGGACGCGGAGCGTGGTGCAACGGTCGTCGCGTGCAGGTGTCGCGCATCGTGCGGTTGTCGGATGCGCTGCTGGTCACCGGTTTCCCGTACACCACACAGTGCCAGCCCGGACGGATATTCCCGCTGTTCCGTAGTTTCTCAATGCGATCCCAGGCCATCCGCCGGCTCGGATGCGCCTCACTAGACATGTGCTGGCTGGCCGCCGGCCGTTTTGACGGCTTCTGGGAGCAACAGTTGCACCCCTGGGACATCGCCGCCGGATCGCTCATCGTAGAGGAGGCAGGCGGCCGGATCACCACCTACGCCGGATCTTCGGACTACCTGTTCGCCGACACCATCGTTGTCTCCAACGGCCGCATTCACAGCGAAATGTTGCATCTGACTTCCAGCCGCTGACGTTGCCAGTTGGTGACCTCGGTTTGCCACCGGCCGTGGGTCAGGCCATTTGTCGAACACGCATAAGTCATCAGCTCACGAGATAATCGCAACGTTCGTGGAAGGTCATGCGCTGCAGGATCCGTTGACAATCTGTCAACAAAAAAATATACTAGAACATCCGCATGGGCGCGTAGCTCAGCTGGTCAGAGCGGTGGACTCATAATCCGCTGGTCGGGGGTTCAAGTCCCTCCGCGCCCAGAATACCGCCAGTTGGTCCGCTCCGTGTTTCGGTGGAGGGGCTTGAAGCCAACCCGAGCGCCGAGCAAGCGAGGAACGATCGAGGGCGGCGGACTTCGGCGGAGGAACGCAGCGACGGGGGAAGAAATTCCTCCGTGTCTGGGCATGCCGTTTAGTTACCGTGCGCCAGCTGAAGCATCGGCCAGCACGGTGCACCACACCAACCGTAACGGAGGTTCCCGCGATGCCGCTGTATCCCAAGAAGCAGATCTTCAAACGGTATGAACATAACCCCATCCTCGGCCCGAAGGATTCACCGTGGGAACTGTCCGGTATCTACAACTGCGGGGTCATCAAGCACAAGGGCGAATACCTGATGTCCTGCCGGGTGGAGAGCATAGACCTGACCGACCACTTTGTGATGGCGCGTTCCAAGGACGGAATACACTTCACGCTGGACGCTGAGCCCATCGCGCTTCCGGAGGATCCGGAGTTCAGGCAGTTCACCAACGAGATGATCTACGATCCGCGCATCGTGTACATCGCAGAAGACGACGCGTTCTACCTCAATTTCGCCTGTCACTCCAGCTTCGGCGTGCGCATCGGGCAGTTGAAGTCGCGCGACCTCAAGAAGTTTGAGTGGATCGGCTTCGGCTCGGGGGTGGATAACCGTAACTCGGTGTTGTTCCCCGAAAAGATCGACGGCATGTACGTGCGCTACGACCGGCCGTCGGAGCGGGACATATGGCTGAGCCGGTCGCCGGATCTGCGGTACTGGGGCGACTGCAAGCTGGTGCTGCGAGCGGTCACACACTCCGCCTGGGCGAAGCACAAGGTCGGCGCGGGCGCGACGCCCATCAGGACGCCGCACGGGTGGCTGGTATTCTGGCATGGGGTGCATGTGATGTCCGGCTATAAATACGTGTACCACACCTCGGCGATGCTGACCGATCTCAAAGAACCGTGGAAAGTGCTCGCCTGCTGCAAGGCGCCGCTGCTGTCGCCCACGGCGGACTACGAGCAACACGGGCTCAACTCGCACGTGGCGTTCGGCATGGGAGCCGTGCTGGAGGACGATGGAGAGATCAAACTGTACTACGGCGGCGCCGATACCGTGGAGTGCCTCGCCACCGCCCGCCTGGAGGATGTGCTGGACGCCTGCTACAACCGCTGAACGGTGTGCGACGGAGCGCCTTCGTCGGTGCGGTGAGGCGTGATGCCGGTCACGGTGCTTGACAACAGCGGCTCTTTTTGCTATTCTATCCGCGGAAAACGAGTTGTTGTTCACAAGGGGCACGTAGTTCAATTGGTTAGAACGCACGGTTCACATCCGTGAAGTTCCTGGTTCAAGTCCGGGCGTGCCCACCATGACCCTACCCCTGCCGGAGGTGTGCCACGCATGAGAATGCACCTGATGCTCGCGAGCGCAGCTGTCGTCATGCTGGAAGCGTGCGCTCCCGCCGCCGCACCGCAGCCGTGGTGGATGAAGAAGATGCTCAACCAGCCCAATGTCCTGGAAGGTAAGGGATACGCCGTCGGCCTAAAGGACAAGAAAGCGCTGCGGGATACCGCCTATAACGACGCCCTGCAGAAGCTGATCCTCGCCAGTGAAACCAACGTCAGCGGATACATCGAGACCCGGTTGTACTCCGAACGGGGGCTTGGCGACGCCGGCCGCAAGGCGACCGGCGGGGAACTGCTGGACAACGTCAACAAAACCATCTATGACACCGTGCTGCAGCGGAAGTTTTTTGAAGAGTACTTTGACCCCCGTTCCGGTGAATACTGGGTGTACTGCTACATTCCTGCCAGCGCCGTGAACCGCATCGCCGCCGAGAAGTCTTTGGAGACCATCAACAAGGCCGCACAGAAGAGCGAGCGTATGAAGGCGGTCCGGGAGGACCTGGAGGCGGATCTGGAAGAGTACAAACAACGGGAGGCCCGCGAGCTCGAGGCCATCCGTTCATCCATGCAGCAGTAGGCTGTGCTTTTTCACACAGGAGGATTCACATGAGTACCCTGAGAACGGCGATCACCCTGGCGGTCGCGACGATGCTTCTGGCGGGATGCGCTACCACTCCGCGGGTGACGCGGGTGGATTCCGGCGAGATGATCGATCTGAGCGGCGACTGGAACGACACCGATTCCCGGCTCGTCGCCGAGGAGATGGTCAAAGATTCCCTGAGCCGCCCCTGGGTGTCCGATTTCACCGCCGCCAAAAAGGTCAAGCCGCGGGTGATCGTCGGAACTGTGGCAAACAAGTCGTCCGAACACATCAATACCGAGACCTTTGTCAAGGACCTGGAGCGCGAGCTGACCAACTCCGGCATGGTTCGTTTCGTCGCTTCAAAACAGCAGCGCGAGGAAATTCGCGAGGAACGAATGGACCAGCAGTTCCACTCCCGTGTCGGCACCGCCAAGCAGATGGGTCAGGAGTACGGCGCCGATTACATGCTCAAGGGGCAGATCAACACCATCGAGGATGAGGCCGGCAAGACGCGCCTGAAGTACTACCAGGTGGAGCTCGAGATGATCGACCTGGAGTCCAACGAAAAGGTGTGGATCGGCCAGAAGAAGATAAAGAAAGTGGTGCAGCGTCCCCGGACCCGCTTCTGAGCCGGGCCGGTAAGCGGCGGCATCCGGTTTGTGTTCGCGGTGGTGCGTAAACCCCATGCCGAGTACGTGCGTACCACCGCTCCACGTCGCCGGCGTTTGTGCGCGGCGTGCTGTGTCCGGACTGACCTCATGAATCCCGTGGAACCCGTGATCCGTCTGAATCCCATCACCCGCCGGCTGCGGCCAGTGGGTCTCGTCGCCCTTCTCGCACTCACCGCGTGTGCCGCGCGGTTGGCGTTTTACAATGACATGAAGGCGTTCATGCGGGCGGGGGACTACGCAAAGGCCGACGCGCTCATCGAGCAGTCCAAGAAGACCCAATACGGCGAGAAGAATGCGCTGCTGTACTGGTTCGACAAGGGTATCGTCGCCCACTACGCGGGACGCTACGAGGAGTCCATTGCGGCGTTCGATCGCGCGGACAAGCTGGGCGACGAGTTGTTCACCAAGTCCGTGACCCAGGCTGCGGCGTCGTTCATTCTCAGCGACAACACCATGGACTACGCCGGCGAGGACTTTGAGCGGGTCGCGGTGCACCAGTTCCAGGCGGTCAACTACCTGATGCTGGGCAAGATGGAAGGGGCATTGGTGGAAGCCCGTCGTATCAACCACAAGCTCAAGACACTGGTGGTCAACTACGGCGGCAAGTACACCTACCACGCCGACGCGTTCGCGGAGTACCTGACCGGCCTGCTCTACGAGGCCGGCGACCAGTACAACAGCGCGTTCGTATCGTTGCGCAATGCCGCCAACATCTATGCGGAGCAGATTAAACTGTACACTTTCCCGACGCCGCCTGACCTCATGGATCGCACGTTGCGCATGGCGCGCGTCATGGGGTTCCGTCAGGAGTTCGACGATCTGTCACGGGTGTTCAATCTTAAAATGAATTGGAAGGACGCCGCACCCGATCGCTCCCGCGGGGAGCTGGTGGTCATCCATTACAATGGATTTGCACCGTACAAGATCGAAGAAAGCATCGAGATCGCATTCAAGGACGGCTGGGCGTACGTGACCGCTACCCAAGCGCAGACGGAGGACGAGCGGAAAATGAAGCAGGCCCGGGAGATGGCGAGAGCGATCTCCGCGGACGAGCAGTTCAAAGTGGCGTTCCCGAAGTTTGTGCCGTCGCCCACGGTAATTGCGCGGGCGCGTTTGACGGTATCGTCGGAAACACAGCAGGTGGCATCGCTGATCACTCACAAGGCCCAGGACATCGAGACCATCGCTGTGCGGAACCTGGAGGACCGCATCGCCGCCATCCGTACCAAAGCGATCGCCCGGGCGGCAATCCGCTACGCGCTGCAGAAGGCGGTGGAACGGGAGCTGCTCAAAGAGGCGAAATCGGAATTGGCCAGGGAGATCATCCGCAAGTCTTTACAAGCGGCCGCGACCGCAGCCGAGCAGGCGGACGTTCGTTCGTGGAGAACGTTGCCCCGGGAAATCAACCTGGGGTTTGCGGCTCTCGCGCCCGGGATCTACACGCTGAGCGTGGACTATACCGATGCTGGCGGCACCCTCATCACGCGCGAGGTGATCCGCGGTGTCGAAATTCGTGCGGGACGCAAGACGTTCATCCCGTTGCGGTCCTCGATGTAATTGCGGTTGCAAATGCGCGGCGGGATATGCCGCTTCTGAGGAGCTTACTCCAATGACCCACCGATATGTGATGTGGACGTTGCGATGCGCGCTCGCCGTCGCGGTCTGCCTGTGTGCATGTGCGACTCCCCGGCGTCCGGCCCCGGTGTGGGTGGCCGAGTTCGGGAGCAGGTCCTTCTCCAAGGACGGCATCGAGGGCATCGGGTTCGCGGCGTTCGATCCCCGGGACAAGAGTTCGCTGAAAGCGGCCCGGGACAGCGCCTACAGCGATGCCATGAAGCAGCTGACCATGAAATTGAAGACCACAGTACGCGGGTCCATCGAGCGTCAGATGCGTGACGAGCTGACCGTCGTCAACAGGAAGCACCGTGAGCAGTCGCAGGAGGTGCTGGACAGCGTCACGCAGGTGTTGTTCGACAGCGTGCTGGGGCGCAAGCAGTTTGAAGAGTACACCGACCACGCCCAGAAGCGTTGGTGGGTGTTCTGCTGGATGACCGCCGAGGAGGTGGAGCGTACCATCGCAGAGCAGCTGCGCAAGCAGCAGGAGAAGAACAACGCCATCATGAAGTCCTGCCTTGAGTTTGCGAAGGGCGCGGAGATGTACCTCACACCGGGTGCCGAGAAGGTGATGTCGGCGGTGGCGCTCTACGAGGAAATCCTGGGCCAGCTGGCGGATGTCTCCGGCATCGCGGCGTACGGCGGGACCGATAGCATTTCGCTCCGCATCGAAACGGAAAATGCACTCAAGTCGCTGATCGCCTCAATCCAGGTGCTTCCGGCGGTGGAAACCAACGCGCAGACTCAGTTGAACCAGACGGTCCAGCTTCCCCTGACGGTGAAAGTGACGGCGAACGTCAAAGGCCGGCAGCTGGCGGTGGAGGGGTTTCCCCTGAAACTCCGTTTCACCAAGGGTGCCGGCGAGGTCGATCAAGCGGTCAAGACCGACGCGCAGGGGCTGGCTTCGGGGAAGGCGTACAAGTTTACGGAGAAACAGAACGCCATAGATGTGTTCCCGGACATTCTGGAGCTGGCGAAGACCTCGGGCAGGTTCTCGGCGATCGCCAACTACAAGGTGACGTTTCTGGTGGCGGCGCGGACGTTGCGGGAATTGAAACGACTGTACATCGGCGTTCTTTCGCCCGGCAGCGAGACCGGTGCGGCGATTCTCAACACGGAGATTGCATCGGGGCTTCGTGCTAACGGATTCAATGTGGTGCAGGCCCGGGCGTCGGCGGAGTACGTCCTGGAAGGGACGATGACGACAGAGTTTCTGGGGGATAAGATCACCCTCCCGAGCGGCCAGGTGATGAATTTCGGACCGTCGTATTCGGGCACCATTCACGCGCAGCTCAAGGATGTCACGACGGGGAAGGTGCTGTTGAGCGTTGATTTCGTCGGGGTGAAGGCGTTCGGCAAGACCCAGACTGAGGCCGAGAACAACAGCTACAAGCGGGTCGGCGCTTCGGTTGCAGACTACATCGCCAAAAACTGGACAGAGTAGCCGCCGTCCCGGCGGCGGGCGCCATTCGCATGCGTCCATGACCGGGGGCATGCTCATGGACATCATATGAACAAACAATGGTATTTCGGAGAATTCGGTGGACGGTTCATACCGGAAACACTGTACGCTCCGGTGGAGGAACTGTCGCGCGCCTGTGCAACGTACGGGCGGAGCGCCGCATTCCGCCGGGAGCTCGCCGCGCTCCAGTCGTCCTTCGTCGGCAGGCCGACTCCTCTGCTGTTCGCCCGGCGTTTTTCCGAGCATATCGGTGCCCGTGTCTTTCTCAAGCGGGAGGATCTCTGCCACACCGGCGCCCACAAGATCAACAACACCGTCGGGCAGGCCCTGCTGGCGCGGACCATGGGCAAGCGACGTGTCATCGCGGAGACCGGTGCCGGACAGCATGGGGTAGCGACAGCGACCGTGTGTGCACTGTTTGGTTTGCAGTGTACGGTGTACATGGGAGCGGAGGATATGGAGCGCCAAGAACTCAATGTCCGGCGCATGCGGCTGCTCGGGGCGGAGGTGGTACCTGTGTCGGCAGGCAGCAGGACGCTCAAAGATGCCATCAATGAGTGCCTGCGCGATTGGGCGACCAATGTGCGCACCACGTACTACCTTATCGGGACCGTCATGGGCCCGCACCCGTATCCACGCATGGTCCGCGATTTCCAGTCGGTCATCGGTTCGGAGGCCCGGCGGCAGATCATCCGCGCTGCAGGTCGGCTCCCGGATTACCTGGTCGCCTGTGTCGGCGGCGGTTCCAACGCGATGGGGCTGTTCGCCCCTTTTTTCAGCGATCGAGCGGTTCGTATGATCGGGGTGGAAGCCGCCGGCTGCGGGCTTTCCACCGGTCGGCACGCCGCAACGATAGCCCGCGGGAAGCCGGGTATCCTGCACGGGATGCGCACCTACGTCCTTGAGGATCGTCACGGGCAGATACTGCCTACGCACTCCATCTCGGCCGGGTTGGATTATCCGGGTGTGGGACCGGAGCACGCCTACTACCATGCCATCGGCCGTGCCCGGTATGTCACCTGCACCGATGCCCAGGCCTTGGAAGGGTTTGATGCGCTGTCCCGACTGGAGGGGATCGTTCCGGCGCTGGAATCGGCGCATGCACTCGGGTACCTCATCGCCGCCCGACGCCGGTTCAAACCGTCGGATGTCATCGTGGTATGTCTGTCCGGCCGGGGAGACAAAGACCTGTCTATCGTCGGCGGCCGCCGGTAAGGGTCGCTACATCCGCCATGTGCCGGACGAATCCCGGTCTGCTGGAACGTCTTGAACGCCGGGAGTATACCGACGCCGCGTATTCTCTCCACCGCTTCTGCGAAGTCCTCGCGCGACTCGGAGATCCGCACCGGGTGCAACGGAAGGTCATTCACGTCGCCGGAACCAACGGCAAAGGATCGGTAGCTACCTATGCCGCGCGGCTGCTGACCGCCATGGGAATGCGCACCGGTTTGTACCTTTCACCGCACATTCACCGGGTCAATGAGCGGATATCCATTGACGGTCGGATGATCCCGGACCGGGTTCTCCAAGCAATGGTGGCGAACGTGTGCGGGGTCCGGGGAGGCACAAGGCTCACCTACTTCGAGCTGCTGACCGCTGTCATGTTCCTCTGGTTTGCCGAACGTCGTGTCGACGCTGCGGTTCTGGAAGTCGGATTGGGAGGATCGCTGGATGCCACCAACGTGATCCCCCGTACCGATGTTGCGGTTATCACCAGTATCGGTCTGGATCATACCGAGATACTGGGTCGTACCGAAGCGCGCATCGCGCGGGACAAGGCGGGCATCGTCAAACCGGGATGCGTCTGTCTCTGCGGTCGTTTGAGTCGCGAGGCGATGCGCGTGGTTGCGGACCGCTGCCGTTCCAGCGGTGTACCGCTGCGTCGTTTGGGGAGGGACTTTGGGACTGACGGGCTGTGCCGGGACTGGAGGAAACGCCGGTTGATGTTCACCTACCATGGTGGATGTAGCATACCCGGGCTGTGTACCGATGTGCTGTACCGCGTGCAAGCGGACAATGCGGCTCTCGCGATAGCCGCCGTCGAATCACTCGGTGTGCGGGTGGCGGTTTCAGCAGCGCGCCGGGCGCTGCACGTCGTACTGCCTGCGCGGTTCGAGTTCGTCCCGGCGCGCGTCGCAGACCGGATCTGTCCAGGCGTTCCGCTCATTCTGGACGGCTCACACAATCCGCCGGCGATGAAGAATCTGGCCGACCTCCTCCGTGCGAGTCCCTGGCGACGGATCGCGGTTTGCCTGACGCTGATGCGGGAGAAAGATGCGGCAGGTATACTGCGTGAACTGTCTGGTCTGAGGAGCCGGCTGGTGCTCCTGGTTGTGTACCGGATCGGTGTGGATCGTGCGCGTCCCGCAGACGATCTGCATCGCGCGGCGGTGCGTGCAGGCGTGGGTGGCGATCAGGTGCGACGGGCCGACGATGCAGGTGCAGCGTTGCAAACCATACGGGCTTTTTGTAGGAAACATCGGTTGGATGCGGTGGTGTACATCGGTTCGCTGTACGCGGCGCAAGAACTGAAAGCACGGCTTGAAAGGAGCGCAGGTGATGTCTGAACACCGGGATGTCGTCATCGTGGGCGGTGGGCCCGCGGGATTGAGCGCCGCGGTATACGCGGCGCGGGCCCGTCTGAATCCCCTGGTTCTGGAAACGTACACGACGCCCTCGCAAGCGGTCCTGACCGACCTGCTGGAGAACATGCCGGGGTTTCCCGAAGGCATCAGCGGGTTCGAGTTCGTGGAATCGCTCAAGAAACAGGCACAGAAGTTCGGGGCGGTGCTGCGGAACGCCGCGGTGTCCCGCATCCAGCGGGAAGCGCACGGGTTCGCCCTTGAAACGGAGGAAGGCGTCGTCCGCTCGGGATCGGTCATTATTGCGACCGGGCAGCAGTGGCGGCCGCTGGGGGTGGAAGGCGAGAGCGCGCTGGTGGGGAAGGGGGTGTCTTACTGCGGAGTGTGCGACGCGCCCATTTTCAAAGGCAAGGCCTGTGTCGTGGTCGGCGGCGGTAACACCGCACTGCAGGAGGCGTTGTACATCGCGCGATTCGCGTCACAGGTCCACCTGGTGCACCGGCGAACCCAGTTCCGGGGATCACCGGTGCTGGTTGAGCGGGTGCGAGGCACTCCCAACATCGAGATTGTTGTCCCCGCGGTGGTGGAGTCGCTGCGCGCCGGCGCCCGGCTGGAGGCGGTGCTGGTGCGTGATGTCGGGACCGGCCGGACGCGGGAGATCGCCTGCGACGGTCTGTTCGTATTCGTCGGTCGGGTACCCAACACCTCGTTCCTGCGCGGGATGGCCGGGATGGATGACGTGGGATACCTTACCACGGATGTATACCTGGCGACCACGGTTCCGGGGATGTTTGCAGCCGGGGACTGTCGGGTGACACCCCTGCGCCAGGTGGTGACCGCCTGTGCCGACGGGGCTCTTGCCGCTGAATCGGTGTACCACCATCTCCAAAGAGCCGGACACACATGATCCATCGCACGGGGATGTGCGCGGTGATGATCCTGGTGCTGGTTGTAGGTATATGCCAGGCCGGCGGTATATCAACGCCGTGCTCTTCCATGTACCTGGGTAATCTCAAGATAGGTCAGGAGTATTCGCTCAAAGCGTTGTTGGGGTACCCGTTCAATATCACATACAAGGGGCGCTGGCCGATTGATCTGTCGATCGATGTTCTCAAACCCGGTTCCGATGAGAAGCTGGCGGACGGTTTCGTCCCGGTACCGGACACCACCTGGGTTCGGGTGCAGCGCAGCGATTTCGCGCTGGAACCGGGGGAGACAGCCGAGACCGATGTGATCATCTCCATTCCCAATGATGAGTCGCTGCTGGGCAGGAAGTTCATGGTATATCTCCGACCGAGAACTTCCGCTCCGCGCAACCCGTACAGCACCGGCGGCGGCATGCTTTTCTCGACGGCTCTGATATGCTACCTCAGGCTGGACATCGCTCCCAAGCCGCCCACGCCGGAGGAAATCCGTATCTTACGCAAGCAACGCTATTCCGGGTACATGACGGTGAGTGTCACTCCGGACCGTGTTTTCCTCAATGATCTTGAACCGGGCAAACGCTATGACCTCGGCAGGCAGTTCAATGAGTTCGTGAAAGTGGTGAACGCGACCCCGAAGCCTGTTGATGTAACGCTTGAAGTTGTACGGTCGTCCGCGGTTGGGATCCTGGTTCCGGAAGGAATGGAGGAACCAGCGGATCTCCGTCGGGTTTCATTCTCTTCACGACGTTTCAAAGCAAAGCGTGACTCAATAAAAAGCATTGGAATATCAGCAGATACATCTTCTCTGATACTCGGAGGACGGTACTTCGTTGTCGCCCGTGTGCACGTTTCCAATGAGCATCTGAATATCAACCACTACATAAAGTTCTACATAGACATGAAGCGGCCGCCATTGGCTGAGTAGCTGGCGGATGGCGATTGGTGCAAGGTCGCTAACTCTTCTTATCCCGGTGCAAACGGCAACAAGATTTCGTTGTGCAATCCACATCCACAAAACACTCATCTTCATCTTGGCGTGTCGTTTAATCAAAGTCCAGTAAAAAATGAAAACTCCACTGTACGGTATTTTTTTAAAACCTTGACAAACACGCGATATTCTTGTATTATGAGAATTGAGGAGCTTGGTTTCCGGTATTTCAAGCATGTCTGGATGTCTTTGTTATGAAGAATCTTGACGTGACAATTCAAGAAAGTCCCCATGCGGGGATGGAGGTGAATATGGCTGTGAAAAGAGCATACCTGGGAGCGTTTCTTGTAGTGTTGATGTTGGTCGGTGCGGTGCATGCTGCAACGAGCGACACGGCGTTCGTAATCGTTCGCTGCACAACATCCATCTGGCGTGCCCCAGTTGAAAACTGGACCAGTATAAACTACAACTGGACAGGGGGTACGGACCATGGACGACCTGCAATTTACGCGCACGAAAGACGGGC
>Ga0209018_1000100_pt1 | contig 77117 bp, 68 predicted proteins | sample YNPBryBLVA2012_FD_185814 | JGI IMG/M metagenome (GOLD analysis project Ga0209018, IMG submission 185814) | Anoxygenic and chlorotrophic microbial mat microbial communities from Yellowstone National Park, USA - YNP Bryant BLVA 2012 (SPAdes)... ... | reverse complement strand
TCGATGAGACGCATCACGTGCCGCACCCGCGGCTCGGGCGGGAGCATGTAGTGCTCGCCGGGGATGCACGGACCGGCGGTGTTGAAGCACGGGATCATGGGCGGAGCATAGTACCGCATCGGACCTCGACGCCCGACACACGCGGAGGCTATGTCGTCCTGGACGGCGTCGAGCAGCCGGAGGCAGCAGAATCGCCGCGGCACGGGAACGACCAGAGGGCGGCGGACCCGCAAGCTCGTTCCAAGCCATGCTCGTTTTCGCGGGAGAGCGAATCTTCGTCTGCCCCCATGAACTCAACCACGCGAGCTGTTGCGATGCCTGCTGGCTACAGCGCTACCGCCGGGTCCGTCGGCAATCCAAGAAGCATCGCGCGCACGCGCCCCACCAAGAAGATGGATCCCGCAACCACCACCAATCCGTCGGACCCCACAGCATCCCGCGCTGCGTGCATTGCCGCGTGCAGGTCGGTCATCGGGGCGCCAGGCGCCTGCGCGCAAAGGTTCTTCAGACTCGCTGCCTTCCGCCCAGGAGGCTCGACATAGAAGCGGTGGGACGCGAGCGGAACCAACGCTGCGAGCATCTCCGGCCAAGCCTTGTCGTCCATCGCACCGAACACCAACGCGGTCGAGGCATCGCTTCGCCATCCTGATTGCACGCTTCGAAGATACGTGGTCAACGATCGTGTGCCGTCCGGGTTGTGCGCTGCGTCGATCAACACGCGCCCAAGTCCGTCGGACAAGCTCTCCAGGCGTCCCGGCCAGGTCGCTTCCGCTATCCCCTGTTCGATGTGTTCGGATGTGACCCGTGGCAGCGACCCGCTCGACAGCCGACACATCGCCGCGGCCACCGCAGCGTTCTCGATCTGGTGCGCACCCGGCAACGATGGGCGCAGCCCCAGCACGTGACCGTCGTCGAAGCGCACCACGACCCCCTGGTCGGCCTGGTCGATAACGATCTCACGCCCGACCGCCAGGACCGGCCATGCACCTCGCTCGCGCGACAGCTTGTGGGCCACCCGGTACGCTGACGACTCGAGCGGGCCAAGCACCATCGGTACACCCGGCTTCGCGATCGCCGCCTTCTCCGCTGCGATGGACTCCAGCGTCGTGCCGAGTTGCTTGACGTGGTCCAGCGCGACGCGCGTCACGCATGTCACCAGGGGACGCTCCACCACGTTGGTCGCATCCAGACGCCCCCCCAGGCCAACCTCCAAGACCGCGACGTCGACCTTCGCCTCGCGGAATGCAAGCATGGCCGCGACGAACGCCGTTTCGAAAAAGGACAGTGCATCGTCGATCTCGAGCGCACGAGTCAGGACGTCGGACAGGTGCTCTTCATCCAGCGGGACACCATCGACACGAATGCGCTCCGCGAATCGGCACAGGTGGGGTGACGTGAACAGGCCCGTTCGGTACCCCGCCCGGCGAAGCACTGCCTCGCAGAGCGAGGCGACGCTGCCCTTGCCGTTAGTCCCGCCGACGTGCAGCACGGGCATGTCGCGGTCGGGACGGCCCACTTTCCCGCAAGCGGCCCGGGTTCGTTCCACACCGAGCCGTATGCCCTGAGGGACGCGTGCGAGCACGGCGGCAAGGGTCTGTTGGAAGGGACGACGCACGGTAGACGGGTTCGTCGAATGCGGTTCCTCAGATGGAACCGACCCGTAAGGGGTGGCTGCCACGGCGGGAACCTCGGTCAGGCGATGGACAGGTCGGTGAGGTCGGGAGACACCCGCAGCTTGGGCTGGGTCTTGGCCTGGATCTCCTCGACGGAGACGCCGGGTGCCTTTTCGAGAAGAAGGAGGCCGTCGGGCGTCACGTCGATCACCGCGAGGTCTGTGATGATTCTGTGCACGACACGCTTGCCGGTCAGTGGAAGGTCACAAGCCTTCAGGATCTTCGGCTGACCGGTCTTCGCCGCATGGTCCATGATGACCACGACCCGACGGGCGCGTGCCACCAGGTCCATCGCCCCGCCCATGCCCTTGACCATCTTTCCAGGAATCATCCAGTTGGCAAGGTCCCCCTGCTCTGAGACCTGCATGGCGCCCAGAATCGCCAGGTCGATGTGCCCACCGCGGATCTGTGCGAACGACTCCGCGCTCGAAAACACCGCGGCTCCCGGGATCATCGTCACGGTCTCCTTGCCCGCGTTGATCAGGTCCGCGTCGATCTCCGACTCCTTCGGGTACGGCCCCATCCCGAGCAACCCGTTTTCGCTCTGGAGGAATACGGTCATCCCAGCGGGAATGTAGTTCGACACCAACGTCGGCATCCCGATGCCGAGGTTGACGTAGTAGCCGTCGCGCAGCTCCGCAGCGGCGCGCTTCGCAATCTGTTCACGTGTCAGCGATGCCATGGCGTGATCCTTCTCGCGTTCCGTGCCGCAATTCAGCCCTTGCTTACCGTGCGGCGCTCGATGCGTTTCTCGTAGCGCGCACCCTGGAAGATGCGGTGAACATAGATGCCGGGAGTGTGGATCTGCGCCGGATCGAGCTCACCGACCTCCACCAGGTGCTCCACCTCCGCGATCGTGACTTTGCCCGCTGTCGCCATCATCGGGTTGAAGTTGGCTGCCGTGTGGCGATACACGAGGTTGCCCAGCCTGTCGCCTTTCCACGCTTTCACCAGCGCATAGTCCGCGGTCAGAGCCGTCTCCAGCACGTACTCACGACCTTCGAACACGCGCACTTCCTTTTTCTCCGACGCCTTCTTCACGCTGCCGTCGCTGTTGTAGAGCATGGGCAGGCCGCCCTCGCTGACCGCCGTTCCTACGCCCGTTGGCGTGTAGAACGCAGCAATGCCGGCGCCCCCTGCGCGGATCCGTTCCGCCAGCGTGCCTTGCGGCACCAACTCCACCTCGAGTTCGCCCTGCAGGAACTGACGTTCGAACTCCTTGTTCTCGCCCACGTACGACGACACCATCTTCCGAATCTGGCGCGTCTGCAAAAGGATCCCGGCGCCGAAGTCGTCGACGCCGCAGTTGTTCGAGATGACGACCAGGTCGCGTACGCCGAGATCCCGCAATGCCAGAATGCAGTTTTCGGGAATGCCGCACAGCCCAAAGCCGCCGAGCATCAAGGTTGCCCCGGACTTGATGTCGGCACACGCCTCTCGCGCATCCTTGTAGACCTTGTTCATGAACCCGTCCGTACGATCCCTGCGCCGCAGGTTCAAGTGCCTTCGCCCAGGCCATGCCTCCAAGCCCCGCCCCGCGGAAAAACTTGGCCCGTCACGCCCTGCCCGCATATCCCCCTCCCGTGCGCTCCGGCATCTTCGCAGCCTCCGCCGTACTGCTAGCGACCCTCGCGTCCGTTCCCCCGGCCGGTGCGACCCCTCCCGCACCCGGAGCTCGCGCGTCCATCACCAGGGGCGCTCTGTCCATCGGCGCCCCCAACGACGGCCGACTCGCCTCGGCAGAGCACCTCGAGCCCGGCCCGGCCTTGCGCATCATCCCCTCCTTCGCAAGCGGCGATTTCCGCTGGGGCCTGCCCGCCCTCATCCAGCTTCTCCAGCGCGCAGCTCTGCGCGTTAGCGAGAAGTTCCCCGGCGCCATCCTGAGCGTCGGCGACCTGTCGCACCGAACCGGCGGCGAAATCCGCAATCACCTCTCCCACCAGAGCGGACGCGACGTCGACATCGGCTTCTACGTGAGCGACACCACGGGAGCCCCGATGCTCCTGCCACGCTTCGTGGAGTTCGACGCAGACGGCCGATGCAAGGACGTGCCCTCCGCACGCTTCGATGACGCACGCAACTGGGCGCTGATTGAAACCCTGGTGTCCGATCGGGACGCCAAGGTCGAGGTCATCTTCGTGTCGTCTGCGCTGCGCGCACGCCTGATACGGGAGGCGTTGCGCCAGCGCGCCCCGTTGGCGGCACGCATCCGGGCCGCCCGCGTCATGCTCGAACCCAGTACCTCCACGGTCCACGCGGACCACTTCCATGTGCGCATCGCCTGCCCGCCAGGTCAGACCGACGTCTGCGAGCCCTATCCCCGTCGACGCTCCTCCTCTGCCAACGGCCGCAGCCGCGCTCCGTCTCGCCCCCGTTGACCGGCCGCTACAGCATCGTTCCACCCGGTCGTGGCGCTGTCGGTCGCTTCTTCCACGGCTCGCGTCGCGTCGTCAGCGTCCCGCGTACGAATCCTCCCAACACCGGCGCAATGTTGTCGGCCGTGTCGTCGTCCCACTCCCCCCCATGGATCGCGTCGACCGCTGCCAGCCGCGCATCCAGCAGGAAAAAGCCAGGGATGACGTCGTGCGGAATCCCGAGCGCGTCCAATTCGTCGCCGAAGTCCTGCACGTCGACCCGAAGCAGCCGCACCCCCGCCAGGGCCGTCTGCATCTTCGGGTCGTTCAGCGACGCCGCCACGCCCTGACACGGGCGGCAGGTCGTCGAGGTCGTCTGCAACACCAGCGTCTGCTTCAGCCCAGCCGCCCGCACACGCTGCGCGTGCAGTTCACCTGCCAAGGTCGGCGCTTCCGCCCCGATGTCCACCACGGTGATCTTGCCCACCGACGTCTCGACCGTGCGCATGTCTCGCGTCATCTGCGGCTTGAGCGGCGCGGGGGGCGTGCCGGTCGGATAGGGCGTGGGATACGGTGAGGTGTGCGTCGGCGGCAGGTAGATCGGCGGGGAAGCTGTTGGGCGCGACGGTTTGGAAGTCGCCATCGCCAGGACGATCAAGGCGGTCCATCCGAGCGTGGTGATCGTTCCGAGCGCAATCCCGGTCGCAGCCAACCCGGTGCCGCTCTTGGCACCCTGGCTCGACCGAATGTCGAAGATCGCCACGATCCCGAGCAAGACCGCCGCGATGCTGCCAATGAACATGGGCGGACAGAACAAGCCGACCAGCGACAGCACCAGCGACGCCGTCGCCGCAGCACTGGTCGTCTTCGGCCCGATGGGTGCCCCATCGCTCGGAGCACCCAGGTTGGGCGGAATGGGTGCGGGGCCTGCGTTCACAAGGTCTTTCTAGTACATTGGCCCGGAGCTGGGTATGGGTTCGCAGCGCGACACCGGGCTGGCACCCCCGCCAAACCGCCAGACCAAACCCAGACCAAACCGCTTGACAAGATCGTGAACCCGCATACATTGCCGCACCCGTTCATCCAGGCGGCTCGCCCGGGGGCGTCCCTCCTCGGTGAACACGGCAGGTGGACCTGTACCGCTGCCGAAACGGTGTTGGGGGAACGGATGCCGCAGTCATCTTTTCCCGGTTCTCGTTCGGACCGTCCGATGCCCCGCGTCGTCGGGGGGAAGCACGCTTCATGAAACACGAAACTCCTGATCGGAACGCGGACGCCCGCTACTTCGTGACCGACGGTGAAGCGACCGTGGGGCCGGTGGCCGGGGATCTGCTCATCCGAGGCATTCACGCCGGCAAGGTACCGCTCGAGGCGATGGTCTGGAGTCCGGGCTGGGAGAGGTGGAAGTCGGTCGCGGAGTATGCCGCGGACATCGGCGCGCTTCCGAGCGGTGAGTTCGAGAAGGCGAGTTCCAAGGTAGCACGGGTGAGCGACCTGCTCCCGGCGCAGCTTCCGCCCCTCGACGTCGAACGCCAGACCCTGGCCGAGGCGCAAGACCTGAACCACGCGGCCCGCCACATGCTGCATCTCTGCGCAGGACTCACCGGGGCGGAGTGCGGTTGGGTCCACGTCATATCCCGGGAACAGGGAAACGCGATGGTCACCGTCGAAGGCTTGGGCCCACGCGCTGCATTCGGCGTGGGGCGGTCCATCGATCCCTCCGACCAGGCACTGCGCGCCGCACGCGATGGGCGGACGGTGTTGTCGGAGCCGATCCCTGGTGTTGTGGGCTCGGCGACTGCGGCGCGCATCCTGGCGACGGGGGTTGCGCCTACCAGTGTGTTGATGACGCCGGTGCTATGCGCGGGGAACCTGATCATCATGCTGGAACTCGGTATCGCGTCGCGTCCGTCGGGCTTCTCGGCTCGCGACGCCGCGGTGACCGAGCAGGTGGCTCGCGAGCTTTCCGCGATCGCCCGCAAGCGTGGCTGGCACCGTTGAGACGTCTTGGCGGCGCTGGTTGCACGCTACACGTTGACACCATGCGCCTCGGCTGCTATCGGTTCGCGCCTCGAATTGGCGAGGAGCAGCGAGCTGTCCCGGCAACTCCTCTTCTCGCGCGCCGCCGGCCAGTCGCCAGTACGCTGGCAGGTACCAAGTCACGACATCTCGACGTCAACGGAGGCCCATCGTGTTCAGGAAGGTCTGCATCTTCTCAGGAAACGCGAACCCGGCGTTGGCGCAAGAGATCGCCAAGACGCTTGAGATTCCCCTCGGCCAGATTCGCGTCTCGCGCTTCTCGGACGGGGAAACCTTCTGCGAAATCCAGGAGAACGTTCGCGGCGTCGACACCTATGTCATCCAGCCCACCTGCTCGCCCGTCAACGAGCACTTCATGGAGCTGCTGATCATGGCCGATGCGCTGCGACGGGCTTCGGCCGGATCGATCACCGCGGTGATGCCCTACTACGGCTATGCTCGCCAGGACAGGAAGGCCGCGCCGCGTACCCCGATCACCTCCAAGCTGTGCGCGGACCTCATGGTTTCCGCCGGTGTCAACCGCGTGCTCTGCGTTGACCTGCACGCCGGGCAGATTCAGGGATTCTTCAACATCCCGTTCGACCACCTGTTCGCCATGCCCGTGTTCCTCGACAGCTACCTGCGTCGCAACTTTCACAAGGATGTCGTCGTCGTTTCGCCCGACGCAGGCGGTGTGGAGCGAGCGCGCGCATATGCCAAGCGCCTCGAAGCGTCTCTTGCCATCATCGACAAGCGCCGCGAGCGCGCCAACATATCGGAAGTCATGCACATCATCGGCGAGGTGGAAGGACGAGATTGCATCATTGTCGACGACATGATCGACACCGCCGGAACGCTGTGCAACACGGCTCGCGCGCTCGTGGAGAAGGGCGCGCGCAAAGTCGTTGCCTGCGCCACCCACCCAGTGCTATCCGGACCTGCCGTCGCTCGCATCGTCGACTCGCCCATCGCCGAGGTTGTCGTCACCGATACCATCCCGTTGTCTGCGGAGGCGGCAGCTTGCGGCAAGATCCGCGTCATCTCGATCTCGCGCCTCGTTGCGGAGGCAATCCGACGCATCCACCACAGTGACTCGATAAGCTCGCTGTTCGCGTGAAGCGGGCGCTCGAAGACAGGAAGAGATAGGCATCATGGAGTTCGTCAAGATTCAAGCGCTCCCCCGCACTGGTCGGGGCAAAGGTCCCGCTGCCCGGCTCCGCCGCGAAGGCAGAATCCCGGCGGTCGCCTACGGCAAGGGCCGCGACACCGTCTCGCTCAGCGTCTCCCCCAAGGAGCTCATGACTGCGCTCGAAGGCCCCTTCGGACGCAACGTCGTGATGGAGGTCTCCGTCGGTCAGGACGCGCCCTTCACCGCCCTCGTCTCCGACTATTCCTACCACCCCATCACCCGCACCCTCGTACACGTCGACTTCCTCCAGATCGACCTCGACAAGCCCGTCGAAGTCGAGGTGCCTCTCGTCGCCACCGGCAAGGCCGCCGGCGTCGTCACCGGTGGTGTGCTTCGCCAGGTCTTCCGAACCCTGCCGATCCGATGCCTTCCCAAAGACATCCCGCAGACCATCGAGTACGACGTCACCGCGCTCGAGCAAGGACAGGCGGTGAAGATCTCCGACATCAAGCTGCCCGAAGGCGTTACGGTCCGCCTTCCGGGCGAACAGACTGCCATCTCGGTGGTTGCGCCCGAGGCCGAGCCTGCTGCCGAAGCCGCAGCCGAAACAGCAGGCGCTACCGCTCCCGCCGAGGGGGCCGCCACCGCAGCGCCTGCTCCTGCCGCGGAGAAGGCCGAAGACAAGTCCAAGGACAAGGACAAGAAGGCCCCTGACAAGAAGGGCAAGTAGGGCCCTCTGTCGGCTCGTCTGTCCCGCATGGCATCGCGCCAGGGATCCTCATGATCGTCATCGCAGGTCTGGGCAACCCCGGACCACGCTATGCCAACAATCGGCACAACGTAGGCTTCGAAGTGCTCGCCGACCTCGCAAGGGCTGTCGATGCGCCCCCCTGGCGCAACAACTTCCACGGCGAGATCGCACGATCCAGCCTTTCGGGCGTCGACGTGCTGCTCGTGCGGCCCCAGACCTGGATGAACGAATCCGGACGCTGTGTCCAGGCCGCCATGACGTTCTACCGCATTGCCCCCCAGGATCTGATCGTCGTCCACGACGAACTCGACCTGCCCTTCGGTACGCTACGCATCAAGGTGGGCGGCGGCCACGCGGGCCACAATGGCCTGCGTTCGATCGTCGACTGTCTTGGTTCGGCCGAGTTCGTGCGCCTGAGAGTGGGCATCGGCCGCCCGCCTCCAACCTTTCGCGGAGCGGTCGCCGACTACGTGCTCTCGGACTTCTCGCCCGAGGAACGTGACGCCCTGCCAGAGATCCGCTCGAAGGCGGTCAAGGCACTGCGGGATATCGCCCGGCGCGGTGTTGCAGCTGCCTCGAACACCCTGAACGTACGCTCCAAGCCCCCAGGGCCATCCAAGCCCCGGCCAGCCCCGGCCGCTGGTGCCGACCCGTCTCGGCCAGGCGGCGACCCTCGCGACCCCCACTCGGAACAAGGATGACACCCGTGGTTCCCGTCGCGCCGCACGGCACTTCCGCAAACCTCGCCCCGCAGTAACTTGCGGTGGCCAAGAGCCTCCTCAGGCGCTATACACCTGCCCCCCCGACTGGGGCTTCGCCCATCGGGGCGACCACCACTCCTTGCTCTCTCGATCGTTCGTGAGAGCCTCAGGCCGAGAGGAGAATCGAATGCCTGAACTGTCCGCCACGGCGCCCCATCGCGCCAAAGAATACGAAGCCATCTATGTTCTGCGTCCCGATATCGACGTCGACAGCGCTGCACGTGTCGCCACGCGTGTCTCCGAAGTGATCGCACGCGAACAGGGGATCCTCGTGAAGGTCGAATCGTGGGGACGCCGCAAGCTCGCCTATCCGGTTCGCAAGTTCCGCAAGGGCATCTACTACTACCTTCGTTTCGTTGCTCCAGGCGCGATGGTCGCCGAGTTCGAGCGTAACCTCCGCATGCAACAGGACGCCGTCCTCAAGTTCATGACCGTGAAGGTCAACGATGGGGTCGACCTCTCCAGCGTCCAGGTCGACCCGGAGGAGGTCAAGTTCGGGGCCGTCGAGCCGATCGCGGAAGACGAGCTCGAGGAGTCGCGCGAGAAGATCCTCGGGCTGGTCGAACAGCACGATATGCGCCAGCCGCGCGACATGGGCGACGACGACATGCGCGGCGCGGAGATGGATGCCGAAGACGAAAACGAATCCGCCGCAGCGGATGATGAGGAGACTTGATCATGGCCGACCGTAACGACGAAGACACCGACTTTTCGCGCGGCGGGGAAGGTGATGCCTCCCGGCGGCGCGGCGGGCGCAGGCGCTTCTGCAGGTTCTGTGCGGATCACAACGCTGTCATCGACTTCAAGGACCCGCAGGCGTTGCGCTACTTCATCACCGAGCGCGGCAAGATCGTGCCGCGACGCATCTCGGGTACCTGCGCATACCACCAGCGCAAGATCACCCAGGCCATCAAGCAGGCGCGGAGCATCGCGCTGCTTCCGTTCACCGTAACGAAGTAACCAGGAGGCAGCCATGGGTCACTCGAAGTATGAAGTGATTCTTCAACAGGACGTCCCGAATCTCGGCGCCAGCGGCGACGTCGTCCGGGTCCGCTCCGGCTACGCTCGGAACTTCCTCGTTCCACAGCAACTTGCCGTTCCAGCCACGGCCCGCAACAAGTCCCAGATCGAGCACCAGAAGCGTGCCGCCATCGCCCGTGCCGCCAAACTCCACGCCAGCGCGGAGGCCGTGGCCAAGCGTCTCGCAGAGGTCGAGCTCACCATTGCCGCCACGGCCGGCGAAGAAGACCGACTCTATGGCGCTGTCACCACCCGCGACATCGCCGCCGGTCTCCACTCGCTCGGAATCGAGGTCGACCACAAGGCGCTCAAGACCGCCGAGCCCATCCGGCGCCTTGGCTCCCACGACGTCTCCGCTCGCCTCGGATCCAACGTCTCCGCGACCTTCAAGGTCAAGGTCGTCGCGAAGTAGAACCATTCTCCGCCTCTCCTGCAATCCGAGATCCCCGCCGCGGTCCGTGCTATTGCCTGGCACCGATGGATATCCTCGTCGTCGCCACAGAGCTCGCGCCCTACGCACGCATCGGCGGCCTCGCTGACGTCGTCGCCGCGCTCACCAAGACCCTTCGCCAACACGGCCACAACGTCACGCTCGCGCTGCCGCGCTTCCCCTGCTTCGAGCGCGCCGGCTTGCTCGTCGCTCGCCGTCTCAACGCCTTGAGCATCGACACCGCCCCCGCACCCATCGCCGTCACCGTCTATGATGGTCGCCTCCCCTCCGGCGTCGATGTCAACCTCCTCGACGTCCCCGGCTTCTTCGATCGCGACGGTATCTACGGTGACGCCGAACGCGACTATGCGGACAACCCGGAGCGCTTCTCCCTCTTCTGTCGCGCAGCCGTCGCCCTCGCTCGTCAACGTGCACAAGCTGGCTCGCCCTTCGACGTCATCCACGCGCACGACTGGCCCGCTGCACTCGTGCCGCTCTATCTCCGCACCACTGCCGACGACGCAACGCCGCCCACCGTGTTTACCGTCCACAACCTCGCCCACCAGGGCATCGTCGATGCCAACCGGCTCGAAGCGCTCGCCATCCCGCGTTCCCTGTTCAACCCCGACGGCGTCGAGTTCTATGGACGAATCAATATCCTGAAGGCCGGCCTGGTCTACGCCGATGCCATCACCACCGTGTCGCGCACGTACGCGGAGGAAATCCGAACGCCTGAACATGGCCGCGGCCTCGACGGTGTCTTGTCCGCACGTTCCCACCGGCTCACCGGAATCGTCAACGGGATCGACTACGCCGTCTGGAACCCCGCAACCGATGCCCACATCGCTTCCCACTACGATGCGGAGAACCCATCGGGAAAGGCACTGTGCAAGACCAGTCTCCTCACCGAGCTGTCCCTCGAGATGGTGCCATCCCGCCCCGTCATCGCTGTCGTCGGCCGCCTCGTCGAACGAAAAGGTATCGATATCCTCATCCAGACACTCAACAAACTGTTCCTCTCCGACATTGCACTCGTCGTTGCCGGCGATGGCGAAGCAGCCATCATCCGTCGCCTCGACGCTGCGCGCGACCGCTTTCCTGGCCGCTTCGCCTTCGTTCGAAGCCCCTCTGACCCCCTCGTCCACCGGATCATCGCCGGCGCGGACATGGTCCTTCTCCCGTCGCGCTTCGAGCCATGCGGTACCATGCAGCTCTGCGGGCAGCGCTACGGTGCCGTGCCCATCGCTCGCGCTACTGGCGGGCTCGTCGACACCGTCGTCGATTGCGATGCAGCGCTCACCACCGGTACCGGCTTCGCCTTCGACGAGGCTTCTGCCGCTGGTCTCCTGTCCGGGGTGCAACGTGCCGTCGCGGCCTTTCACGGTCCACACTGGAGCAAGTTGCGCCGACGTGTCATGCGCCTGGATCTGAGCTGGGACCGCCCGGCTCACCAGTACGCGTTGCTGTACCGATCGCTTCGTCCTTGATCACGCCCAGCTCACGCATTGCCGTTAGCTCCGCGCTGGCACGCGGCCTGGCCGTTTCGATGGCCAGCGATAGCCACGATGCGCGCAGCAGGATCAGGCCCAGCATGATCGCGCCGTGAATTACCGCGCTGACCCAAGCGCCGGACTCGGCCAACAGCGACACCTTGCGCATGGCCCAAAGCTCCAACACGACGAGCAACAACCCCGCAGCCACGCGCGCCCACCATCCGGCCAGCAGCGGCCACCACCGATCGCGTGCACATCCCCAGCTTGCTGCCAACGCGGTCGGCACCTGCTTCACGCCCAGCACGATCATCGCCCGGGTGACGTCATGCAGCACGCCGATGGCGATCGCTACCCCTGCGCCAGCCACGACCACCACCATCGCGGTCAGATCCCGCGTCGGTGATGACTGCTCGCTGGTCCCCCTGGAAGCCTCGACGGCCGCATAGCCAAAACAAGCCAACGCGCACAACGCCGCACCGAAAACCGCCCAGGCGACCGCGAGCGTCCGCACGCTCGAGACGGCACGCGCTGCAACCCCGGCCGGGGTGTCAAGAGGCGCTGCAAGCGCTGCCAGCAGAAGTGCGTTCGTGACGAAGCCGATCGGTACCGCAAGCACCGTCGCGAGCAGCGCCTGCGTCAACCAAGCCTCGAGCCCGACATGGTGCAGCCGGATAAGCTCCAGCAACATCATCGACCCTGGTTCGAACAACACCGCATCCCCTTGCGGCCATCCTCCCATCGCTTTCGTCGCAATCGCACACGCCGGAAACGCTGCCACGGCAGCGACTGCGATGCGCGACACGAACACCAGCAGGACGTACGGCGCGCATCGCACCACGCTCATGGCGCCACCAGGTGCGCGGCCAACGCAAGTGCGTACGTGGCTCGGTCCCACACGCGCCAGGCCCTGGAGGGCTGCCCCATTCGCAAAGCGTTGTTGGCCAGGTCCTCATCGATGAGCACACGATGCTCCGGGTCGATCACGACCGACACAATGCCGGCCACGCCCGCCACCGGCAGCGCCACCTGCCTGCCATCCCCATCCCACTGCATCCGATGCGTGCTTCCGTCTTCCGCGACCACCACAATGTCCACAGGGAATGTCAGCGTTCCGCGCCGCGTGACGACCACGGTGCAGGGCGGATCCACCGACGCCTCGCAGCGTGCATCGCTTATCGCGTAATCGATCCAGCCGCGGTCGAACAGCCCGGTTGCAAGCTGACGAGACGCAGGCGCGCCGACCGTGTCCCGCACTGCGCCGAGCAGGTGTGACGGCCCCGGATGCTCGAACCGATATCTGCGTGCGAACCTGCCCAATGCGCGTTGCATCGCCCCTGGTTCGTATGCGCGGTCGATTGTCCTCAGCAACAGCGCCGTCCGCGCGTAGGCGAGCAAGCCGTAGGACCGCCACGACACGAAAGCGTCCGCTGGCTGCGCGATAATGTCATCGTGCCCTGACGGCAGCCCGAGGTACCTCAGCAGCGCGTCCGTTCCCCCCGTCGACCAGCCCACCGACCACAGTGCCGAGTCGCCCCACCCCGCATCGAGGCCCTCCACCTCTGCGAAGGTCGCCAGCCCCTCGTCGAGGAACGGCCACCTGTGCTCGTCGGTCGCTACCAGCCCATAGAAGTACTGGTGTGCAAGCTCGTGCAGCGTCAAGCTGCGGATGATCCCCATGTGTGTCGACGCATACCACGGCCCACCAGTCGTGATGAGGGTGGGGTACTCCATACCGCCCGCTTCCTCGGCGCCCGGTGGCGGATGCACGATGGTCAGCGTTTCGTACGGATACGCGCCGTAGAGTCTGCCAAACACGCGCAAGCCGAACACCGCGGCATCCAACTCTTGCCGCCCCACCGACTCGTAGCCCCGCGGCACGAGGCACCGAAGCGCGACCCCATCGTTGTTGCTGGCGAGTTCCTCGAACCGATCGTAGGCAGCGAACGCAAAGTCGTGGACGTTGTTCTGAACGTACCGGCTGATGTGCCGCCCAGCACTCGCCCGGTCCTCGACCCGACGCCCCACCGCGCCGACACGGAATCCCTCCGGCACGTCGATCGTCACGTCGTAGGATCCAAAGTCGGCGTAGAACTCGGACAGGTGCCCGTACGGGAAGTGCGCGAACGTTCCGTCTGGCTCGAGGCGAGCGATCTTCGGGAACCACTGCGCCACCATGTGAAACGTGTCGAAGTAGCCCGTGCGCTCCACCACCTGCGGCAGCAGCGCCTCGAACTCCACGTCGACGTGGATGGTCTCGCCAGCTACGATCGCACGCGGCAAATCGATCGCCAGATCCGTCTGGTCGTGCGGGTTGGCCGCGTCTGCGCTCTTCGCTAGCGGCCACAGGTTCAGGGAGCCGAACTCTCGAATGACGAAGGATCGAACGTGCAGCCCGCCGGGGCTTCGAAGCGTGCCGCTGCCCCGTCCCCCACGCAAACGCGACGCCAAGAACGTCGAACGCTCGTCCTTGAACGCATTCAGGTAGGCATGCACGAACAGCGTCTGCACCGGGGTCGCAGACCGGTTTGTCCACGCGATTTCGCCGTCGGCGTCGACCGTGTGCGCGACTGGGTCCAGGCGTGCACGGATCGTGTAGCTCGCTGTTTCCACGGCGGATGCCGGCAGCGAGTCGTTGGTGTCGAGGTCCGACCCGAAGCGTTCGACCACGGGCCCTTCCGCATTCTCTGCGCTTGCGACCGGCGCAGGCATGCGATCTTCGGCCATCCTCGCGCGTGCTGGCGCGTCACGCGGCGGCAGCATGGAAACACCTGGAACCACACCCCACACGACGAACGACGCGCTCGCGGTGGTCAGAACGGCCCCCACGGCGGCGTCGATGGTGCTTCTCGCGAGCTTCATCGCCGTGTTCGGCCCCTACCGCGGAGACGTTGCGGTCACGGTCCCCTTGAGTGGCACTGCGTTCGCGCCCGCCGAGTAGGTGCCGGCCCAGGCTCCGTCGAACGCGGAGATCACGGCCTCCGGTGAGATGTCAGCCGTGGCCGACAGGGTGAAGGCGATCGTTGCGACGTCCAACGTGGATGCGGATCGGTCCCGCGCCCGCGTCCAGATCGCTGCCACGGCGGCGTTGCACAGCCAGGCCATGCAGTCGCTGTCGCACGAGGCGGGGAGGGGGCTGACCGTTGCAAGCGTGTCGCCGATGGCGTCACATCCGAACGCAGCAGACAGACCGGATTGAGCGTCCGGGAAGTGCGACGGTGCAGCGTACGCGCCCATCGAGGCAGCGCTTGCCATCAGTCGGCTCGGGAACCAATACACGATGCCGCCTGCTTGCAACGCATCCTTCGGTCCGACCTGCCATGACACGACTGCCTCGGAAGGCATGCTGGCTTCGGACGCATCCAGGTCGCCCAACCGGTCCGGCGCGAGCAGGGCCTGGTCGACACCGAGCGCGGTGAGGCGTCCCGTCATCAGCTCGCCGCCCAGCATCGCCGCGAGCCCATGGTCCACCCAGAGGCCCACTTGCTCGCGAACGTCTACGCCGGCAGCGTCGAGATACGCGCCAAGAAGCTGGTCCCACTCGCCCGTAGCCCGGTGGGTCGCAAACGACGCCGGGTCTGCGGCTAGCATCTGCATCTGGTCGAGCACCGTCGCCGCCACGCTCTTGTCCGGTGGTAGCAGGTTTTCCACGAACGTTGTCCTGTCCGCAGCGAGCGCCTGCCTCCAGGCGTCGACATCGGAGCTGAGCCGCATGTCGACCGTGAGGTCGGTGGAATCGAGGTCTACCGGGCTGTCCGTGACAGAAACCTCCACTTGCCGCACCTCGCTCGCCGCCAGATCGGCCAGGTCGCGGCACCCGCTGACCGATTGACCCGCACGCAACGTGATCGCGAGGTTGGGTCCGACCGGCAAGTCTTCGAGCCTGACATCGGTTCCGTCCGGTGCAGTCGCGGCGATCGGGCCGTCGGCCGGCGGCACGCCCGGCAAAGCTGCACACGTCGTTCGTGACACGGCCGACGCCGTCCACGCGGGCGTACGGCGCCGCCCCTGATACCCCGCAGGCCGAACCAGCACCACCGCAAACCCGTCCGCGCTGACCGAAATCACAAGCTCGTCGAACGGGCCGTCGTCCGCCGTCGCCCGAATCCGAAACGTGGTCGCCGAGCGCGGGGCCGTCAGGTGCACCGCACCTCGACCGTCCTCGCCAGTGACCAGGTTCGCGGCGTCGAGCGACGCGTCGAGCGACATGCCCAGAAGCGCGAGCTGAACGGTGTGCGATCCGGGAGGATCCACCGTGAGCCGGATCGCTCGATGCTCACCTGGGGATAGCGTCATGGTCCCGCTGTCGTCGAACGTCACCGCCGTGGCTGTGCCTGGCGCTGGCGAATCGGTGGTCGACGCATCGTGCGATTCGGCCTGCTGCGCCTTGTCCGATGCAGTGCAAGCCGCCAGCACGAGTGCCAGCATGGGCAAGGGCTTCCAACCAAGCATGCCTGTATCATAGCCCGCGGCGGACGCGACGCGACCCCTCCCGCTTTGCGTGCCACGTCACGCTGTCGATCCTTCACCCCGTATCGTGGTACGAATACCAACATGGCCGATCCGGTCACGCTTGCGCCCCGGCGCGTCTTGGTGGTCGACGACGAGCCCGCCATGCGCGAGACGTTGTCGATGCTGTTCCGCAGGGAATCGTACGAGGTCGTGACCGCCACGGGCTGTGTCACCGCGACGGAGTTGATACGGGCTGCCGATCCCCCCTTTCCGGTGGTGCTGACCGACCTGCGCATGCCGGACGGTGACGGCTTCATGGTGCTGGAGGCAGCGAAGCGACGCAGCAACGCGACCGAGGTCATCGTGATGACGGCCTATCACGAGCATGCGTACGACGCGATGAAGCGGGGGGCCTACGACTTCGTTTCCAAGCCATTTCCGAGCTTGCGGGAGGTAGTCGAGCGCGTGCAGAAGGCCCACGAAAAGGCCACGATCCTGGCGGAGAACGAACAGCTCCGCGCTCGCGTGAACCGCTCCCGGGGGCCGGCGACCTGGGTCGCGAACAGTCCTGCCATGCGCCGGGTCCTCGAGGTGGTCGAGAAGGTAGCGCCTACTCGCACCACCGTGCTCATCACGGGAGACAGCGGTACCGGCAAGGAGCGCATCGCTCGCATGCTCCACGAGAAAAGCGACCGCGTCGCGGGCCCCTTCATGGTTCTCAACTGCGCCGCCCTGCCCGAACCCCTCATGGAAAGCGAGCTGTTCGGTCACGAGAAAGGCGCCTTCACCGGCGCTGCCCAACGCAACCCTGGCGTGTTGCGCGCCGCGCACGGAGGCACGCTACTGCTCGACGAAATCGGTGAGCTTCCGATGTCGCTGCAGGTCAAGCTGCTCCGCGTGCTGCAGGAACGAAAGGTCCGCGCAGTGGGCAGCACCGTCGAGTCCGACATCGACGTGCGCGTCCTCGCCGCGACCAACGTCGACATCGAGGCCCAGGTCGCGCAAGGCAGGTTTCGAACCGACCTGTACTACCGCCTCAACGTGATCCGGATCGACCTGCCCCCGCTGCGCGAACGCAAGGAAGACCTCCCCGGCCTCATCGATGCCTTCCTGCGGCGTTTCGCCCTCGAGCATGGCAAGCCCGTGCGAGGCATCAGCCCCGACGCATTTCGCCTCCTGGAGGCCCACTCGTTCCCCGGCAACGTCCGAGAACTGGAGAACATCATCGAGCGCGCCGTGGCGCTTGCCGAAGGAACGACGTTGACCGTCGCGGATCTGCCTGCGGGGTTGGCCGCGAAGCAAGCGCCGCTCGACTTTGTCGACGGTTTCATCTTGCCGGAGAATGGCTGCCAGATCGACGACGTGTTGGCGCAGGCTGAGCGGCGGCTGATTCTGCAAGCGCTCGAACGCGCCGGCTCGGTCCGCAGTGTTGCCGCCAAGCTCCTGGGGATTTCGCTCCGGTCCTTCCGCTACCGGGTAGCCAAGCTGGGAATCGACATCGGCGAGGACGGCCCGGAGTCGGGCGATGGGCTGGAGGGTCAGGGGCAGCAGGACTCCGGCAGGGTCGCCGGGTCGTGACGGAAACCGTCAGCGCCGGCCCGGTAAGTGACAAAAATTGTCACCACGAGCGAGGACGCGATGCGTCATCAATTCCCGCGAATTTGCCAACGGCCGGCGGTTTCTGCGATCCTGCGGATTGTCGTCCGAACGGCACGAAGCGTGCTTGAACCCGCTTGAACCATGGCACCGACGGCTTCTCCCTTGCTGCGACCCTCCCGCTACCAGGCGAGAGGCTTCACGCTGGCCGAGCTGATGGCCGTCGTCGTGATCGTCGGCATCCTCGCCACGATCGCCGCGGTCGGCTACCGCAAGTACGTCAATGCCGCCAAGGCATCCGAAGGCCCGAACATGATCAACGGCATCAAGGCCGCCCAGGAGGCATACCGGGCGGAGACGCTGACGTATCTCGACGTGTCGGGCACGTTGAACACCTACTATCCGTCCGCTGCGCCGTTGCCTGCCCAGAAGCAACAATGGGGCGGTGGTACCACTGCGCTGGCGTCGAACTGGAGGAGGCTCAACGTCGCAGTCGCCGGGCCGGTTTACTTCGTGTACGCCGCGATCGCCGGCAACCCCGGCGCAGTCCGAACGGATGGGATCGAGATCGCGAACCCGCCGACCTTCGGCAACGCCGTCGAGCCCTGGTATCTCATTCAGGCCAAGGCGGACCTCGATGGTGACGGAGCGGGTAACCCCTACACGATCTGCATGGGCAGCTCCTTCACGACAGACATCTACTGCGAGGGAGACGGGAAGTAGCTTGGCTTGGGAGCCCCGCGGCCGGGCGCGGGAAGCTCGTACGGAAACCCCGAGCGTTGGAACCAGCCGCCGGCCTTCGCCGGAGGGGCCAATCAGCGGGCGGGTAGCGCCCAAGGAGGACTCTGTCATGCGTACGTTCAAGCGGATTGCCAATCGTGGATTCACCCTCGTCGAGTTGATGATCGTCGTTGCGATCATCGGCGTCCTCGCCGCGCTCGCCATCTATGGCGTGCGCAAGTACCTCCTCAACGCCAAGACTGCGGAGGCCAAGGAAGGTATCGGTCGCATGGCCAAGGATGCCGCCGCCGCCTATGAGGCGGAAAAGATGGCCCCGAGCGTTCTCAGCCTCGGCACGTCCACTGGAATCACGCACCGACTCTGCCCGCCCGCGGCAGCCATGGTCCCCTCTGCCGCGACCGAAATCCAGGGCAAGAAATACCAGTCCAGCCCGGGCGAGTGGAATGTGACCGGCTGGGAGTGCCTCAAGTTCTCCATGCGTGATCCGCAGTACTATATGTATAACTATGTTGCCCCCGCAGGAGGCGGAAGCGGCGACGTGGGCGACCAGTTCACTGCTCTTGCGTTCGGGGATCTGAACGGTGACTCGACCCTGTCCACCTTCAGTCTTTCTGGTCAAATCCAGCAGGCAACGTCCGGCGGCATCGTCGTTACCGTCGCTCCGACCTTCGAAGCCGTGACTCCCGAAGAATGACTCCGATGCAACATCGCAGCGGCGTGATCGCGATCCCCCGCAGCACCGCAAGCGTATCCACCTGACCTCCCGCTTCCTTGAGTCCCTCTGGCTCGCCCCTTTCGCGTAGCACCAACGCGAGGACGAACTGCTCTTGTCGACGGCGGCGACTTCGCCACGTTCCGTCGCCTTTCGGCAGCGAGTCTTGCCCGCCGCAGCCTCGTCATGAGGTGCGTAGCGCACAGAACCGCGTCGTTCAAACGTCAGAATCAAAGACGTCGACGCAGATGGACAGCCAGCCCAGCACGCATGTCACGGCGACCTCGGTGTTGCGCCGCCGCTTCGTTCCGGCGCAGCGAATCTCACGCGGCGCGGTCACGGCCGGACCAGCGTGCAGCGCACGGTCGTCAGTCGCGAGCCCCGTGCAGCGTCATATTCAAGACGGCCATCCCGACGAGCGCTCTCACAATGGCCGCCTCGCTCGTTCCACGTCCTGTTGCCATCGACGTCGAACCCCACCCTGACCCACGCACGCCCGCAGCCGGCAGCTTCCCACTTCGCTCCGATGACCCCGCCTGACGGAGCCGTGTTGGCGTCCACGACGTCTTTCCGAAACGCTTCCTTCTCCGGGGCCCAACCCCATTCGATGAGCAGCGGTTCAGTCTGCGGCCCCGGCAGCAGCACCTGCACCTGCGTGGGACACCCTCGATATCTCGCGATCCACAAGTTTCGGCTCGACCAGTCCGTGTCCCAGCCCCGCTCCTCGATGACCGCACGGTCCTCCTCTGACCCGTAGAAAACCAGGTCCTCGAATCTGGAGGCCGCGGCTGCCAGACCCGTCAGCACCACCACCCGCAGCCTTGGTGCCTCCCGCGGACCCGTTTCGACCAGCACCCCCCAGTACTTGTGACGGTCGGGAACGAACGGCATCTTCTCCATCCCTTTGGGATGGAAAACGACACTGTGCATCTGTGGCACGCCCGCGAACGTGTACGGTACGATGCCGCCCTGCTGCACGGCGTACAGCGCGCCGAGGTTGAGAGCCGGCTCGAAGTGGGGAAGAGGGTACGCCGGCTCCGCGAACTTGTTGCACCCTGGATCGAGGACGATCGGCAACCTCGGCCCGTTGCGCGTGATGTTCGCGCCCAGCCCGGCCAGCGCAGGCTCGCATGCTCTCGCCAGCTTCTTGTTCTGCCAGCCAGCCCACGCGATCGAACTGCCGACAAGAACCGTCACAGCCGCAAGCGCGAACGCACGAACACGAGCCATGGTCATCAACTCGACCGGCAGCAGGGGGAGGGCGAGGACCACCCCGAATGGTGTGAAGCGAGGCGAAATGAACTCCCAGGTCGGCATGTTGAGCGGGAAGGCGACGGCCGCGAGCAGGAAGAGCCCGCTCGAAATCATCAATGCTCTCTCTTCCGGCGTGGCGCGCTTGCGCAGCGTCCGGTGCACTGCGAAGGCGATCCCGGCCAGCGCAAGCATCAGGGGAGGGAAGGCGCGCCACCAGGGGCCAGCCGTGAATGCGCTCCCCAGCGCCTCGAACTTCTCAGCCCATGGGAGCCATGCCCACGCCCGCGCGAAACGGGGCATCGGTCGGGATGCACCGACCAGGCCAGCCGCGTAGGCCGCCAGGTACAGTGTGGGAAGCCCCATTGCCGCGAGCAGTCCGAGCTCCTTGGGCCAGCTACGCCAGGGAGCGCGCACCATGACCAAGATGATCAGCACCAACCCCACCGCCTCCGCTCCGAACACATGGCAGACGGCTTGTCCCGCGAGCAGCGCTGCCAGGACCAACCTGGTTTGCCATCCCCACGCCTTGTGGCGGAACGCAATCGCAAGGATGAAGAACCCGAGGCCCGTCGAAAGCACATAGGAGAAGAATCCCATGTAGAGTGACCACTGGACCGCCGCTGCGAACCCCACCAACCCCACCAGCCGTCGGCGGGGTTCGACCCCAGTCGCGAATGCCAGCACGCCCCACGCCCACACCACCACGATGACGGAGAGCGTGATCTGGTGCGCCATGCGCCACCCGACCAGCGTCTCCAGCGGCGAGAACACCAGCGAGAACCCGCGCGCAACCAGCGCCTGCGACGGGTAGTAGTACTCTGGATACACCGAGCCAGGGTCGCTGTAGTGATTGTCGATGTGCGCCATGAGCACGTGCTGCGGTCCGTCGTGCGTCGGCAAGTAGTCCACCACGTTGATCGCTGTCACCAGGCCCACGGTGGCCGCGATCGCCAGCAAGATGACCCCGTATCGCTCCACGCGATTGAGCAGCTCGGCACGGTCGCTCGGCATGACCGCAGTCTATCGCATGGACTCGCCGCGATGTGGCCCTTGTCGAGGCGGCGTGTGCCCTCGGCTTGACGAAGCCGGGCCAGCGACGTACGCCACGTTCATGCGGTCGATGAGCCCCGTTCAGATTGCGTTGATTGTGTCCGTGGGGTCAACCGTCGCCGCGTCGTCGCTGCCCACATTCTTGCGCGAGCTGCACGGCTCGCGGTTCGTCGAGGCAACCGACGGCATCGTGGCCATCTCCGAAGCCGCTGTCGCCTATGCGAACGGAAGGGAACTGGCGGCATCGTTTCCATCCTCGGCGCCGCTCACGCCGCCCGAGGTGCCCCATGGTGTCGCGGTGGTCGATCCTCCCGGCACCTGGGAACACCCCACCTGGAAGGTGCTCGGCTTCTCCAAGCAACACGCCCATCGCTTCTCGTTCGCGTTCGATGTCGCCAAGGATCCGGCGCGTGTCTGGTTCACCGCACGCGCACACGGTGACCTCAACGGCGACGGCATCACCTCCGCGTTCGAGATCGATGGCGAGCGGCGTCCCGGCCAGCCCGCTGTCGTGCTCCCCGAGATGCACGTGCACAGAGAGATAGAATGACCTGCCCGAGCATGCCCCTCGTCCCAGCTCTCTTCCACCTTTGCACCTCTTTGAGAAGAGAGGGCACATGAAGCCGACCTCCGTCATCGAGATCCTCGTTGTCGCAGGGGCCGCCGCGCTCGTCGCCGTTGCTCGTCCCAAGGCCGTCGCCATCACCGAAGCTGTCGCTGAGACGTCCGATAGCTACGCCTTGCCTCCCGCCCATGTGCTTCCCCAGGTGTCCATGGGCTATCGATCCGCACTCGCCGATCTGCTGTGGGCCCACGTGATGGTCACCCAGGGGCTGCGCATGCGCGAGCGCCGCCCCTTCGACTATGTCGTCCAGTACATGGACGGTATCAGCACGTTAGACCCGACGTTTCGCGATCCCTATCGACTCGTCGACACCATCGTGGCCTTCCAGAGCAACGATCCGAACAAGGTCGAGAACGTGCGACACGCGCGTCGGCTCATGGAGCTCGGACTGCAGCGTTTTCCGCTCGATGCGGAACTGTGGCTCGACTACGGGCAGTTTCTTGCGTTCGTCGCGCCCAGCGTACTGCCCACGCCCCAGGAGCAGCAGCAGTGGCGCCACGACGGCGCGGTCGCCTTGTCGCGGCTGACCGACCTGGGCGGCTCCGACGAGAACACGCTCTACAAGTCCCTGGCCGCCGTGCGCTTTCTGGTCCACAACGGCGAGAACGAGGCCGCCATCCGCATGCTCGAGAAGGCCTATGCGATCACTGATGATCCCGACACGCGCGATCAGATTGAGGCGCGCCTGCGCGTTCTCCTCGGCAATCGGGCGGAATCGCAGCGGTTGCTGGTCACCCGCAAGTTCGAAGAAACCTGGCGAAACGACTTGCCCTTCGTCGCACGGACCACCATCAGCCTGATAGGCCCGCCTGTCGACACCTGGAAGTGCGCCGGGTTCCAGTTCGGCGCCCGACCCACGGCCAGTTCATGCCCGCGAGATTGGCAGACATGGGCCGACGATCTCCTCGGCGTGACGCGACAATAAGAGGACGCCGCATTGGCGAGGCACGCGCCGGCGGACCGAGGCAACCGGGAAGTTGGTGGTGTCGGGGTGGAGGTCTGCCGCGCTAGAAGCGAACGCCTACGCCCTTGGTTTCGCCGGGGCCAACGGTCACGCTCGTGGACTTGCGGCCCTTCTCGGGATGGATGAACGTGATGGTGTGCGTGCCAGGACTGACCTGCACGCCGGATCGTGGGGTACGCCCCACCGGACGGCCATCGACCAGAACCGCGGAGGGGGGAATCGAATTGATGTTCAACTTGGCTGGACCACCACCGGCCGGAGGGGCAGCCGTCTTGTCCGCAGTCGCGGCCGGCCCCGCACCAGGATCGGCCGGCAATGCCGCGCCCGGCGTGCTGGGTGCCGGATTCTCCGCCGTCGCCTTCCCCGTCTCTCGCAGCTCGATGCGGAACGTCTTCTCCGCTTCGCCGTCGCTGAACGAAATCGGGAGGCGCAAGTCGTCATACCCAGCCTTGGTGGCCTCGATTTGCCACTCCTTCGACGTGTCGATGTCGATCGAGAGCTGGTTGTTGCGGAACATGCGCTCGTCGATCTGACGCTTCTCGCCCGTGGAGGGAACCAGCAGGATCCTGGCTCCGCGTGTGACCAACTCGAGCGTGGCCTTGCCCTTCGCAACCGGGAGCTTCACCTCGCCCAAGTCCTCGAGCTTGTCGGGAACCACGTTGATCGTGCGCTCTTCAACCTTGTAGCGGTCGCCCCCGTCAAGCTTGATCTTGTGCTCGCCCGGTGTGAGATCCGTCAGCGTCTGCGGCAGAGGACCGATCTCCTTGCCGTCGACGAACAGCTTCACACCTGGCTGCCGACTCGCGATCTTGAAGCCGGTTCCTGCCGATGCGACGCGCAGCTCCAGATCGACCTTCGACTGCTCGCCCTTCGCAACCTCGACACCCTTAGGAGCAGTCGGCTGATAGCCTTCTGCCGTCGCCTTCACATCGTGAATGCCCGGCGTCAAGTTCGACACCGTGCAGGGTGACGACTCGCAAACCTGGTTGCCGTCGACGTACACCTTCACTTGCTTGATGTCGCTGCCGCCAGGCCCAGCGACGTAGACCTTGAGCGTGCCGGTGCCTGGACCAAGGAAGACGATGCCCACGGCGGCGAGCGCTCCGACGACGACGAGCGCGAGCACCGCAGCGATGAGTATCCCCATCTTGCTGCCGGACTTGCGCTGCTCGGACAGCATGGTGGGTTCGGCCTGCGCAACCGGTGCAGGCGCAACAGCATCGCCTGCAGGGGCCTGACCGGGTACCGGCGCACCTGGGGGCAGCGACCCTGGTCGCGACATGGGCGGCGCAACATTGCCCGACTTGGCGAGCAACGCCGCCGCTGCCGACGACGTGGGAGGCGGCGCAGGCGTCCCCGCAGCGGGTAGGGGACGCATCACGGCCTGCGCTACGTCTTCGGACGACTGCTTGTCATAAACTGCCGTCTTCTCGTCTTCGTCGTCCCAATCCATGTCCACCGCAGCGGGCTGTGCAGCGGCTGGCGGGCTTGCAGAAGCAGCGGGAGGGGCCGATACCGGAGGAAGCGCTCCGGAACCGGACGGCATGGGCGCTCGTGGGGGAGGCGGAACGCTGCTGCGGGGCGGCGGGGCGGATACCGCAGGCAGCACACCGGAGCGCCTGGTGGGAGGCGGGGGCAGCCCGGGCGCACTCGGTACTGGCACACGGCCGGCCGGCGCAGGCGCTGATCCCGCTGTCGATGGGGGCAGAGGCGCCATCCCCATCAGGGTGCGTGCTCGTGGGGGCGGCGGACCGCCGCGCCCTGGTGCCGGCATCGGGGCTGGTGGAGCGGGTGCTGCGCTGACCGGACGTGCTTGAGGTTTCCGTGCCAATCCCTCGAAGACGTCGAGGTCAGATCCGCCCTTGTTTTCCGCCATGACGTGGGCCTCCTGAACCGACGCAGGCGACAACGCTGCGTCGTCGATGAACGTCCGCCGCATATAGTCCGCGGCCCGGTCGCGGCCAGCGACCAATCCTGCTGTTCGTGCGTAGGCGCTGAGATCTGCGTGTAGAGCTGATGCCGAATTGTAGCGTTCGTCCGCGTCCCTTGCCAGCGCGCGCATCACAATCCGTTCCAGCTCGGCAGGCACACCGTCGACTACTTCGGTGGGCGGAGCAATGTCCGCATTGCGGATCCGCTCCATCACGACGACCTCGTTGTCGCCATGAAAAAGACGCTGAAGCGTGAGGAACTCCCAAAGGCAGATGCCGGCCGAGAAGATGTCCGATCGCCGGTCGACCGGCAGACCGCGCACCTGCTCCGGGGACATGTAGCCGAACTTTCCCTTGATCGAACCAACCTGGGTGCGCGCCAACGTGCCCGCTGCCTTCGCGATCCCGAAGTCGATCAACTTCACTTCGCCCGCCATCGATACCAGGATGTTCTGCGGGCTCACATCGCGATGCACCAGACCCATGGGACGACCCTGCGCGTCCTGCCGCAGATGCGCATACTCGAGGCCTTCGCAGAGTCGGAGCATCACGTACAACACGAAGTCCAGCGGGAGCCGTGCACGACGGCGAACCGCGTTGTCCGTGATCGTCCGCATGTCCTTGCCGTCGACATGCTCCAGCGCGATGTAGTAGCTCGCGTCGACCCTGCCGATGTCGAAGATCTTCGCGATGTTCGGGTGGTCCAGGCGGCTCGCGATCGTCGCCTCGTCGCGGAACATCGAGATGAACTCCTCGTCCTCCGCGATCGACGGCAGGATGCGCTTGATGGCCACCACACGGCCGGAGTCGCGATGCACGGCCCGGAAAACCTCCGCCATGCCGCCCACGTTGATACGCGCAAGCAGGTCGTAGGCTCCAAACGGTTGCGGACGACTCACCAACAAACTCCCGACAGATCCAGCCTCGAACGAGTGACAGCTTGTACCGCGCAACTGCAAGCAGCGTCAACGGGGGGATCTCATCCTTGGACCGGTGCAGCGCTGTGGGATTTGGACGGTTGGGCTGTTACTGGGTGGCGTGGTCCGCCGTATCGGTCGACGCTTGCTTGGGCTTCTTGAAGTAGCGAATCCTCCGCGCTTGCAGGGGGCCCCATTCGTCCGGCTCCACGATAGGGGTGTCCTGAAAGATGCGGCGCCCACCCGGACCGTCGATTCGCGACAGTTCGACCACCCTGCCGCGAGCCGCCGTCGCGCTCTCGAAGTCCGGTCCCCACGGGTGCGTCAACAACAGCTTCGCCGTGCATCCAAGCTTGTCCAGCAGCGACGTCAGCATCGCCGCGTCCGCACCAGGACGATGGTCTTTCCGAACCTCGGCGTAGACCATCATCCCCTCGTCGTCTTGCACGCCCACCGCGGCGACCGCATCGGCCGCCTCGGCAGAACCAGGGGCCACACCAGATACCAGCGCCATGGCACCAGGCGCCGCGGCACCAATGCTGAACGCCCGGGGCGACATCCATAGCGTCGGCTTTCCCGGCTCGACCGGCGAGTTCAGGAACGACACCACCGTAGGCCCCTTCCGTTGGCCCGGTTCGGCCCGCACGGCCACCATGCGCGGGTCGACCTTCAGCAGAAACACCTCCGCACCCGGACGCGCCGCGTCCGGGCGGTATGTGGTGGTCGCCAAAGCAAACGGAAAGCCGTGCTGCGGCAGGCCCTTCGTACGCCACTTGCCTTCGTCGGCCAGCGGCGGGTCAATGACCGGCGCGAGATCCTCACCGGGCAACAGCGGTCGCAACGTCATGTAGAAGAAGTCACGGGCCTCTCGCTGAATGTACCTCGGGAAGTTCATCAGCCCCATGAAACGCACCATGCGTCGAGCCCGGAAGGTCCAGCCCTCCATCTGCTCGACCGGTCCCTCGGCTTCCCACTTCTTGTCGAGCGGTCGCCCCAACTCCGGCAGCGTTCCGGTAGGCGCGACCTTGTAGAACTCCAGGCCCGTGTGCCCAGGATTCATGTCCAGATGCATCCCAAAGGAGCAGCGCGCCTGAACCATCGCCTGCGCCAACGGCATCACGTCGATCTCATTGCCATAAAAAAAGGCGACGAACCCTTCCTTGGTGAGGCAGAGCCCACTGCGCGTGCTGTGTACCCGGTCCTCCCAGTCCGGTGGTGTCCCTCCCCACCAACCCCGCTTGTACGGATTGATCTTCCCGTCGAGCACCAGCACGGTCAGGTTCTGACGATAGGATCGGACCTCCGGCGGGATCATCGTGTCCTTCGGCCAGCTCCCGAAACCCGTCGAACCGTCCTGCATCTGCATGACCGTCGCAGCGAACGGCTTGGGAGGTAGGTAGATGATCCCATCACCCATCATGCCGAATTCGCCGTGCAAGGCCTGAAAACCACCGTTGCACGCACCGACCAGGCGCTTCATCGTCTCCGGCGTGCGCGGGATGAGCCCAGGGCCCGCCTCTCCCGTTGCACCCTTCGGCTCTACCGAGCCCGCCATCATGTGCAGCTCAACCACCCGCGGATCCCACATCGTCACGTAGATCCGCGTGTAGCTGCGCTCCCGGTCGGTTCGGATGTACGACGTGACGAAGACCGGTGGAAGACCAGGTGCGGTCTGGATGAACGGGTCGTTCTCCAGCGCTATCCACTGGCCCTCGCCCTCCAGCGGCGTTCGGAGGAACGGCTCCATCGGCGGCGGCGGCCACCCTGTCTCCGGGTCGGTGAAGGCCGAGGGCGGATTGCGCGTCGCCAGGTCGCCAAGATCCTGCGCGATCTCCGCAGCACTGTCGTCACCCAGGACCGACGCCTGCGAGCGCTTGACGAGGTCCAGTACGTCGAACGCAACCGCCTTCACAAGCTGCATCCGCTCGTCGCCAAACCAGGGGAACGCACGCACCCGGTCGACCGCCCACGTCACGAGGTTGCCAGGCCGAGCTTTCTGCGCAGGCCGATAGGCGATCGAGGAGCAGGTCCCCACGGCGTCGCCACCCGTGGGCGGAAGGCGCGCGGCGCACCCATTCATCGTCACATGCACCCAGTCGTCGTCGCCCAGATTCACCGCCGCCGACGACGGTGGCTCAATCGCCCAAAACAGACTCTCCACGCCGGCGGTCTGCCCGGTCTGCTGCAAGTTCGTCAGCGCGTTCTGCATGCGCGCAAGCCATGTCCATTCGCCCGCCAGAGGCAACTCGCCACGAAGGTCCAGCAGCCGTACGCCGACGTCCTGCCCTCCCTCCCGCACCGTCAACACGGCTCGGCCCCGCACGACCTGCGGCTTGCCCTCATCGACCAAAGGAGTGGCCGTGATGTCGTACAGGGCCACGTCGCCGAGCACGACTCCCCCTGGCAAGAAGCGCCCCCGCGCAAGATAGATGTCCGCAGGCTCTCCCGGATGCCATGCCCGAACCAACGCACGCGATTGCCCGAACGCCGACGGTGGATCGAGCAGCACGACGTCATCGATCGTCACCTGCAATCCGCTTCGAGCCAGGGCAGAGGCGAGCGCGCTCCGTGTGTCGCCTGCCGATTGGACCTGGCTTCCAAGGCCCAGGGTCACCACGGCAGCAAGCAGCACCGCCCACGGAATGGGTTTCCAACGAGGATCGCGCGGAACAGGACGGATCATGAAGACGCAGACACCAGGATGGGAAACAATGACCCGCTAGGTCGCCCGACAACTAGCAACATACGACTCGCAATGCGAATGCGAACAGGGAATGCGGGCGTCTCGCATACACTGCCCAAGCAGCCGTTCTCGATGTTGAGTTCCCTTGTTGCCGTGTCCCTTGCTGCAAGTCATCAGGGAGCGGCGGCGAGTTCTCACGTGACTAGGTGGCTCGTTGATCGGAAACGCCTCCGCCCCCCTACCACCTTCCCGCGATGACCGCCACCTCGCCGGGAGGCAACTCGGTTGGCGAATGTGCAACCTTGGTTTACTGGCCTTGCAGTGCGAAGCGGAATCTAGCTCCCCTGGTGCAGGCATGCGACGTGCTACGCTTGCCCACAGGCCGCCCATGACCCCCCGCGCCCTCCTCGTCGCCACCCTCGTCCTCACCGCCCTGCCCGTGAGTTGCAACTCGCCCACCTTGCCCCTCCCGCCCCCCTCGGACCAGGTCGAGGTCACCCGCGATGGCGAGTACGCCGTGATTAGCGGACCCAAACACGCCGTGCAGCCTTTCGCCATCGTCGCCGCCTTCAACCACCGCACCAACTCCGGCGTCGTCGGCACCGCGAACGCTGACGGTGTCTTCGTTCTCCAAATCCCCGCCGTGCCAGGCGACACCATCGAGATCTGGCAGCGCGTCGGCAACTCCCCGCCCGCCATCGCGGTCACGGTGCCCCAACGCTGATCACCAGGCTCAAGCATCGCACATCGCTTCCGAGGCGTACGTTCCCCCTCCTGGCGCCCTGAACTCGCCACACGGTTGCTGCCCCCAGGATGCCGTGCCCGACCGCGGGCCTTGTCGACCGGCCCAGCTTCGACGACCACGACATCGCTTGCAGCCGTGCTTCGGATCGTCCATCGCGGCCTGCGCCGCTCACGACCTCGGCGAGAATCCCACGAAAGTCCACCGGAAGACGACCCCCCTCGCGTCGTACGGTTCCGGATCGTGTGGACGCCCCGTTGCAACCTGCTCTGTCCGGACCCCTGCTCCCGCCGCACCGTGGTCGAGCGACGCGACCGGCCATACGCGGCCGCGCACGGCCTCGGGCAATCAAGCCTTGGCGTAGAGTGATTCGATGAGCGCGTCATACTTCGCGATGACCGCGCGACGCTTCAGTTTCAACGATGGAGTCAGCATTCCGTTCGCCGTCGTGAAGTCCTCGGTGATCAACGCGAACTTCTCGATTCGCTCGTAACCCTTGAAGCCTTTGCTCGCCTCCGCAATCTCCGCCTTGATCTTCGCGATCACCCTCGGATCCTTGACCAGCACATCCGGGTCTCCCGCATCGATGCCCTCACCCTTGGCCCACGCCTTGAGCATGTCGAAGTCAGGCACCACCAGCGCGACGTTGTAGGGCTTGTTGGCACCATGCACATAGACGTTGGCGACGAACATCGATAGCTTGATCGCCTCCTCCAGCGGTACGGGCACCACATACTTGCCATTCTCAAGCTTGTACTGCTCCTTGATGCGGCCCGTGATGAACAGAAAGCCGTCATCGTCCAGGTAGCCCATGTCGCCGGTGCGGAAGCCGCCGTCAGGCATCAGCACGGCAGCGTTCTCCTCCGGACGGTTGTGGTAGCCCTTCATGATGTTCGGCCCATATCCAACGATCTCTCCGTGCACAGCGTCGCCCGTGGCCTCCCGGTCGATGACCACCCGACACCCCGGAATGACCTTGCCCACGCTTCCAAGCTTGCGGTGCCCCGGCCGGTTCGCCGTCAAGATCGGACTCGTCTCCGTGAGCCCATATCCCTCGTACACCGTGATGCCCAAGCTGTCGATGAACTCGGCGACGTCTTTCGAGAGTGCCGCACCACCCGAGATCGCATAGCGCAACCGTCCTCCGAATTTCTCACGGACCTTGGCAAAGACCAGCTTGTTCGCCAGCGAGTAGGTGACCCCCTCCAGCAAGCTCAACGGTTGTCCATCACGACGCTTGGCAGCCAGACGCAAGCCCGCTCGGAAGAGCTTCTGGATCGGCGCCGGCTTGCTCGCCATCTGCTTCTGCACGCCGTCGTAGATGCGGTTGAAGATGCGCGGAACCGCAACGAGCACCGTTGGACGCACCTCCGGCATCTCCGCCACGAGCTGGTCGACCGACGTGTTGAGGGCCATGCTCCCGCCCATCGACAGGATCATGTGCAGCTCCGCGGTGAGGCCGAACGAGTGGGCCCAGGGCAGGAACGACAGCGTCCGGTCTTCCTGCTGGATGTCGAATGTCTCGTGCACTGCCGACACGTTCGACGCAATGTTCTCGTGCGATAGCCGCACCCCCTTCGGATTGCCCGTCGTTCCCGATGTGTAGATCAAGAACGCGATGTCGTCCTTGTCCGGCTTGATGGGCGCCATCGGTTTCGCCAGGCCCTTCTCTATCCACCCGTCAAAGGAGCGGTCTTCTCCCTTGGGCGCGTCCATCACCACCACCGTCTTGAGCGACGGGATGCTCGCGGGGTAGTCCTTGACTTTCTGATAGATCGCGTCGTTCGCCACGATCAGCAGGTTCGCCTCGCAGTCCCTCAGGATGAACTCCCAGTCCTTGGGCAGTTGCGATTCGTACATCGGCACGTAGACCGCGCCGAGCCCCAACGTCGCAAATGCCGCCACCGCCCACTTCACACGGTTGTTCGATATCACCGAAACCCGATCGCCACGCCCGATCCCCGCTTCGGCCAACGCTGCCCGAAACGCATCGACCTGCCGCTTGATCTCCGCGTAGCTCACCCAGCTCCACACCCCATCTTGCTTGACACCGAACAGATCGCGCGACGCGAACTTCTCTATGCTGTCCTCGAACAGGTCTACAATCGTCACGAACTTTGGCACGAACTCCATGGCGGAATCCCCTCGCTATTCGATGCAGTCGTTGCCCGGCCCGTCCGGGGCCTCCTAGCCTAGGCCGTGCTCCCTTCGCGGGTCAATCCGTACCCGATAGGCAGTGCCCTTCACGGCACCGTTCGTAAACGCTTGCCATCGAGCACTTCGTTGTGGCTGCCCGTTCGATATCCGGCCAGGTCCAGCGCCACGTAGGTGAAACCGCGCGCCTTGCCCGCTGCCACGACCGTGGACCGCAACGGTTCCGACGCCAACCGCTCAATGTCGCCGGGATCCACCTCGATCCGCGCCATCGCACCGTGAAATCGCACGCGCACCTGCCGGACTCCCAGGCTCTTCAGATCGGCTTCCAGCCCCGCGATCTGCCCCAGACGCTCGGCCGTCACCTCCGTACCGTAGGGCAGGCGGCTCGCGAGACAGGCCGCCGCAGGCTTGTCCCATAGCGTCAGCCCCAGCCGCCGCGCCGCTCGCCGCACGTCCGCCTTGGTCATCCCCGCTTCGAGCAACGGCGAGCACACGCCCGCTTGCTGCGCGGCTTGCAACCCGGGACGATAGTCGCCAAGGTCGTCGACGTTCGTGCCGTTCGCAATGGCTGCCAACCCGAGCTCGTCCGCCACCATCCGCGCGGTGGCGTACAGCGCGCTCTTGCAGTGAAAACAACGGTCCGGGCCGTTCGCAACATAGCCAGCGTGGTCCATCTCGCCCGCATTGCGCAGCACGTGTCGCCCGCCGCGGGCTTCCACGAAAGCCCTCGCCTCCTCCAGCTCCGACGGCGCAAGCGCTGGCCCGGTGGCCGTCAACGCGACGGCGCGATCCCCGAGCTGCTCGACCGCGACCGCCACCACCAACCCGCTGTCCAATCCACCCGAGAAGCAGACCAGCAGCGATCCTCGCGAACGGATGCCGTCTCGAAGCGCGTCGAGCTTCTCGTCCACTTGTTGCCCTTCTGCTTGGAACAGCTCGTTCATGATCCTCTCATGGAGCATGCGGCGACGACGACAATGCCCGCGCGTCGCTCGATCGCTTCCAAACCTGCACCACGTAGCGCCCACTCCCGCGCGCGACGGCCGCCTCCACCACGTACGAACCATCTTGCCGCACACACAACGGCGCCAACGACGGCACCACCGCGTACGCCCGATGCGCCGTGTCAGCGACGATCGGCCGTCCGTCCGGCCCGATGACCTGGACGTCGAGGTCCGATATGTCCCTGTCACCGACGACGTACACGCGGTAGCAGCGACCAGCCTCCGCCGTGAAGGCATATCGGTCCACAGCGTCGCCCTCTCCCTGCCTGCCATCGCGCGTGGGCGACAGCTCCTGCTCGCGGTAAGGCAACGAGCACATGCGCGTCAGGCTCGTCAGGTCCGCCATCAGGTCCCCTGTCGTTCGGAAATGCGCGTCGCACGGAAGCTGCTCCTCCGCCGGCGCGGAGACACCGCCATCGGTCGTCGGCTTCGATGTCGTTTGGGACGGCGGCAGGGACGCCCCACAGGCAGCCAACCACAGGACACTCAGCGCAAACGTCATCGTCCGCATGACGGCGCAGCATAGGCTTTGCGCCGCGGTCGGTCGAGCCCGCTCAGAGAAGCTCCGCCGGGAATGCCATGCCCTCTCCGATGCCGTCAGTGCCAAGGCACAGGCACAGCAACCGATCGAGCCCCAAGGCGTTCCCGGATGAGGGCGGCATGCCTTGCTGCAGCGCTGCCAGGAAAGCCTCGTCAATGGGGTACACAGGTCTGCCCGTCTCCTTTCGCCTCCGCTGATCCGCTTCGAGCCGACGTCGTTGCTCCACGGGATCCGTCAGCTCGCCGAACCCGTTGCAGAGCTCGACTCCGCCAGCGTACATCTCGAAACGCTCGCACACCATCGGATCGTCCGGGCAAACCCGCGCGAGCGATGCTTGCGACGAGGGATAGTCGCGCAGCACCACAAGACGATCAATGGACGCCAACGCAGGCTCTATCAGGTCCACCAGCACGCGGAAGTAGCGGTCCTCGTCGTGCTCCGCCCAGCGCAGCACGTCGCTTCGCGTCACGTTGGCGAAACGTTCGAATGCCTCCAGCACGGTCACCTGCTCGTACGGAGCAGAAACGTCGATGCACCGGTTGTCGATCTTGAGACATGACGATCCGGTCAGCGCCCGCGTCACCTGCGCGATGAGATGCGTCGTGTCCGCAATCATGTCGTCCACCCCGGAGAACGCCCGATACCACTCCAGCATCGCAAACTCCGGATTGTGGTACCTGCCCCGCTCTCCTCGCCGGAAGCAGTGTACGATCTGAAAGAGGCGCGGCAGACCACCTGCCAACAGACGCTTCATCTGGTACTCGGGCGAGGTGATCAGGTAGGCGCCTTCGGCCTCGAAAGCGTCCAGGTGCAAGTCCAAACCTGGGCTCGGCACCCGCTGGGGCGTGTCCACCTCGATGAAACCACGGTCCCGGAAGAACTCCCGCACGGCGTCGAACATCCGGCTGCGTGCCCGGAGATGGCATCCGACACGTCGGCTCAACAACCGCTGGTGCTCCTGGGCCACCATGGTCGGCGCCGGTGCGGACCACACGACCGCGCCGTCGACCAGACCAGGGCTCCTCCGCATCGCCGCCACCACGACCAGCGTTCCCTCCGGAAGCGACGTGGGCTTCGCCATCTGGACGAAGCACGCATCGAGCGCATCGGCCAGCACCAGCGCATCACCTCGGTTGCTCGTGATACGTCCGCCGACCGTGATGGCATCGCCGTCGCGCGTCGCGTGAAGGTCGGAAGGGGACAGGGGGGCGTTGGGAATCACCGTTGCACTCCTTCGAGGATGACGCGAACGACGACCTCTGCGGCACGGCGCAGACCGCCCATGTCGGCTCTGCCGAGCGCCCATGTCAGGGTCACTCCATCCAATGCACCGAAAACGGTACGCGCGACGAGCATGGGCGGCAGGTCGGTACGGAACTCGCCACGGCGCTGGCCCTCGGCGACGACCTCGGCGATGCGGTCAAGATAGGCCTGGAACTTGGGCACAACCAGCGCGCGAAGGCTTCGCCGCGTCTCACGGAGGTTGACGGTGAACACCTCGGCCAGCGCGCGATGGCTCTCCAGCATCCCGAGCTGCAAGGCGACAATCCGCGACAGCTTCTCTCGCGCCGAATGCAAGGTGCCAAGCTCCCCGTCGAGCACATCGAAGAACCGCCCGATCGCGTCGTCCACCAGCGCCACCAGAAGGGCGTCCTTCGATGGGAAGTACAGGTAGATGGTGCCATCCGCCACGCCCGCCTTGCTCGCGATTTCAGTGATGCGCGTGGCGTGGTAGCCGCGTTCTGCGAAGACCTCTGCCGCGGCCTGCAGGATTCGTGCACGCTTCAACGCTTTCCTGCCGGTGTCTCCCGGGCCACGAGGCCGCGTGACGGAGGGGCTCTCCCTGCCGCGACTTGCATGCCGGCGAGCCGGACGACCGACCACCTACCAGCCTGCCAGAGCGCGCGCGGCGAACGCCACGATCTGACGCCCCATCCATGGTCCCATCACCGCCAGCGCAACCGACACCGCCACGAGACGCGGTAGGTGCGCCAGCGTCGGATCCTGCACCTGCGTCGCGGCCTGCAGTACCGCCATGATAAGCCCCACGAGCGCCGCGATCGCCAGCACGGGCAACGCAATGGCCAGCGACAACATCAACGCCTGCTGCGCAAACGCCACCAGCGCCGACGTCGCCATCGTCAATCCCCTGCCGCATCCGCGGTCGATTCGTCTGCGGTATCCGCAGGCGCCCCGTCTTGCACATCCTCGGACGCATCGTCGGCAGCCTCCTGCGGCGCATCAGCCGTGGACGAGTCGCCTTCAGCTTCCTGTGGTGCGTCGATCGAAGCCTCCATGGCGCTGTCCGCACCAGCCTCCGCAACCGGAGCCGTCCCGGCGAAACACGCGGCGACGCTCGGCTGGGTGCCAGGGGGAGGACAGCACAACCAGTAGGTCTGCACGTTCTGGCAGATCAACCCCGACTCGCAGTCGTCGTTGTTGTTGGCGGTGTCGCAGCGCTCGCCTTCTCCCTGCTTCGAACAGCTCGGCATCGCCAACAATAGCAGCGACGACGCAAAGACCGGTGCAAGCAGGAGCGAAGCGAGACGAGCCATGTCGGGAATCCTCCGAAGACCTTCCTAGCAAGAGGCACCGGGCGCTGTCCACGACGAGCTTCGGCGAGACGAACAATCGCTAGCCCACCGAGCCGGACCGACGACGTTCCTTGGCTTCGACGGCATCGACGAAGAGACGGCCGTACTGGACGGCGCTGACGACGGAGAACACAAGGGACAGGTACACGAGAGCGCGGCCCACATGCACGAGGTCGACCATGCCGAAGTCCACGATGAAGAAGTCGATGTGATAGGGGTAGCCTAGGATCAGACAGATGACACCGACCATCTGAAGCGCGGTCTTGGCCTTGCCTTCCTGCCCCGCCGCAATCACGATGCCCTCGCTCGAGGCAATGCCGCGCAGGCCGGTGACGGTGATCTCACGGCCTATCAGAATGACTACCAGCCACGCGGGCACCCGGCCCATCGTCACCAACCACACCAACGTCGCCATCACGATGAGCTTGTCCGCGAGCGGGTCCAGAAACTTGCCGAGTACACTCACCAGGTTGCGCTTGCGCGCCAGATAGCCGTCGAGGAAGTCGGTAATCGCCGCGCCGGTGTACACCAGCGCCGCCAGAAAGCAGTCGAATGGACTGCCCCGGTCGAGCAGCCAGAGCACGACCGGGATCACCACGATGCGCGCCATCGTCAGGATGTTGGGAAGATTCCAGACGTCCTCCCGCAGCGACTTGCGCCGAAATGCCCGACGAGACCGCCGCGACATCGGCATGCTTTCGCGCGCGTTCGACGGTTCGGAGATGGGGGTGTGGCCCGTCACGGTGGCAGTTGTACCCTGGCCGCCAGGCTCATGCCCAGGGTGAATCGAGAAGACCAAGCCTCAGGCAGAGCTGCGGACCGGAATGGGCTCGACCACCACCTGCGGCTCGGGCTTGCGGACGAAGGCCAGCACGAAGGCGATCGTCCACGCCAAGTACAACGCCGAGATCGCCACGAACTTGTCGTCGATGAAGTAGAACTGCACCGTCAGAAGCTGGCTGGCACCTCCAAGGCCGATGACCGCAATCTCCATCGAGCCCCTGGAACGCGCAAACGCGAGCAGCGAATCCTGGTTGTACCAGTAGATCAACCCCATGCCGCCTACTGCGATGGCAAGCGCAACCAGCTCGGATACCTGCATTCGGGTTGCCAGCAGCTTGTAGGCCACGAACATGAACACACCGAAGAAGACCGCCAACAGTGGCCACTCCATCTGCCGCTTCGCCTTCGTGAGGACGGCACCCAAGATCCAGATCGAGAAATAGTAACAAGTCGTCTCGACTGCCCCCATGACGAACAGCAAAGACAGACCCATCCCCACCCACAGCGACTTGATCTCGCGCAGCGTCCAGACCATCAACCCCGCGAATACCGCCAGCAACCCATACTTGACCCACTTGAGCTTCTCGCCCCGCATCTTCCGCGCGTCCTTCCAACGCTCGAAAGGATCGAGCAGACGGTTGTCGCGCGTGTACTTCATCCGGCCCTCCGGCGCTGACTTCAGGACCGTGTCCATGCCCATGTTGTTCGTCAGGGCCGTGCCCTTGTGAACACCGATGTGGTGCGCGAACTCCGCCCAGGCCTGCATCCCCGCCGGAAGGGTCATCGTTACGGGCTCGCCGTTCTTCTCGTAGAGCTTGACCTTGGTCAGGTTGAACCCTCCGACCACGTGCAGGCTAAGCAGGAACAACACCACGCCCGCCACCGCGCCTCCTGCCAGGAAACGCGCGTGGCGCCCATCCAGCCGACGGTGCTTCCACACGTGCCAACCGATGATGATCAGCGGGCCTCCCCACAGCAGCACGGGAAACACCCTGAGTCCGGCCGAGTAAGCGAGCGCAGCACCCGCCCAGAAGTAGTACCGCTTGCGCGCCAGGCATGCGGACAGCACCGCCAGGAAGAACCAGTCCTGACGCAGAAACGCACCGCCCGTCCAGTAGAACGGCGCGGGCTCTTGCGTGCCCCAGAAGATCGCCCCGATCACTGCGGCGCGCCACCCGAACGCCCAGCCGATCGCTATGAACAGAAGCGCCGTCAACACCACGTCGATCGCGGACAGCAGCTTGAAGTAGGCATCGTTGGCAGGTTGCAGGATGGACAGGTAGTGCCCCGCGATGGTCCAGATCGGCGGCGGATTGTACCCGTGGTCCTTCTGCATGTCGTTCCAGTACTGACGACCCGACGCCTTGCGGAAGAAGATCAGGTCTCGCTTGAAGTCCTCCCAGCGCTCCGGCGTGAAGTGGCTCTTGCACTCCTCCGGGTGCTCGAGAATCGCCTTCGTGGGAGTCAGCAGGTTCACCCGCAGATCACGCATTTTCCTGCGCTTGGCGTCCTTCTCGTTCCCCGTCTCCGCGTCGGCGATCGCTGCGCACACGTAGATGCGTTCGTAACTGAGCTCCTTCGCGTACTTCGAACCCATGTAGTAGTGGAACAGCTCCCAGCGGTGGTAGTAACTCTTGAACGACAGGTGGAAGCACAAGAAGAAGAGCAGGATGGCCACCAGCGCCAGCACGCCGCCGATGATCTGCTTGACCCGCTCCCTCACCACCCCGCCTTCGATCCCGTTGACGCCAAGCGCGAGCAGGCCCGCCGCACATGCAAACACAGCGAAAATCGGGACCGCCGTCTCGCGCAACGGCGCGAACAGCTTGTAGCTCCCACCCAGGTGCGCTCCCACCGTCAGCAAGATTCCTGCGATGCCGAGCACGCCAGGCGTCCACTTGAGCACCTTCTTCCGGGTGTCAGCCGTGACGAATCGCGCCTGGGCCTCCAGGTAGATAAACACACATGCCACGACGGCCAGACCGGCCTTGATGCCGGACAGCCAGGTCTGCCTCGTCACCGCTTCGAGCGCGGCGGTCAGCTTCATCAGATCCATTCGCCAAGGGCTCCGTAAGGTCGGCCCACCATAGCGCGACTCGCGTCTCTTGTGTCCCCCCCTCGCGCACAGCCGGGAAGCGGCACCGGCGGTTCGTCGTTTTCTTGCCCCGCCAACTCCAGCCTGGAACAACCAGGCCGTCCACTCGTCGGCCTGCCCACCGCAGCGTCGAAACCAACTCTGGAACACCAGCGATGAGAGCCCTCCCCCCGCAACTCCTCCGCAGTATCGGCGAACTCCCACGCCAGGTCCTCGGACCGCTGCTCGTGGGTGCGCTCTGCTCCACCAGCGCGTGCTCCGGCTGCCGCCGATCCCACGACAACACGCCCACCATGCCGCCCGCGTCCACAAGCCCCGGCGCGAGCGTCAGTACCGCGCTTTCCGACGAACACGGTTCGCCCGTCTACGAAGAAGGCGCAGCGCCTCCGCAGGTCCGGCTCGCCGGTGGAAAAGCCACCCGCGACCTCCCCACGTTGCCCGGCTCGAAGGGCACAATCGGCGCTGTGGGCTGGGAAGTCCCCATCCACAAAGCCCCTGACCCAGCTTCCCCCGTGCTCGGTCACTTGCGCGCCGGTGCCGTCGTCTCCGCGAGCGAGCAGCCCGTCGGCAGCAAGGATTGCAAGGGCGGCTGGTACGCCGTTGCTCCCTTCGGCTTCGTCTGCGCCTCGCCCCGCACCGCAACCACCAACCTCGACGACGAGGTGCTCCGCGCAATTCCACGAGGTCCAGACCTGGACGAACCTCTGCCGTACATGTACGGCATCGCCCGGCACCCCGGGCCGATCTACGCCAGGCTGCCCACGCACGACGAGGCCGCAGCCGCAGAGCCCGGACTCGACAAGCGTATTGCTGCCTGGCTCGCCCTCGATGACCACAACGGAGCATCATTTCGCGCCGACTACTGGCTCCGATGGCACCATGCCGCCGCACCACCACCAGCGAAGCTCTGGGAACAGCGAATCACGATCGACGTGCCGCCATACCTGCTCGGCGGCCGGATGCCCCCCGGAAACCTTTCAGGTCTCATCAAGAACACGAGCCAACTCGTCGTTGCCCAGATGAAGCGACACAACGGCTTCGCCTTCCTCGACACCGCCGTGTTCGAAGGACGACGCTACGTCGTGTCCACCGACCTGCTTGTGCTGCCCGTCGACCGGCTTCGCCCCATCGAGGGCTCGTCCTTCCACGGCTATCAGATCCCGACGGACATCGACTTTCCGTTCGCCATCGTCCGGGCGCGCAATGCGTACGCATACGCCATGGAGAAAGGCAAGCTCGTCAAGAAGGTCAAGCTCAAGCGGCGCGAGGCGATCAAACTCACCGGCAAGCAGAACTTCTTCGGCGGCGTGCTCCACTTCGAGACGGTCGACGGGCTGTGGCTCCCCGATCGAGAGGCTTCCCGGGTGGACCCGGCTCGACGAATGCCAGCGTGGGGCAAGAACGGCGAGCGCTGGATCGACGTCAACATCACCAAGCAGGTGCTCGTCGCCTACGAAGGCACCAAGGCGGTATTTGCAACCCTTGTGTCTACTGGCGAGGCGGGGCTCGGCGATCCGGAAACCACCAAGTCGACCAAGCGAGGCATCTTCCGGATCGACCGGAAGTACATCACCACCACCATGGATTCCGATGTCGTGGGCGAGGAGTTCGAACTGCGGGATATTCCCTACGTACAGTACTTCGAGGGCGGCTACGCGCTGCACGCAGCGTACTGGCATGACGACTTCGGGACGCCGCGCAGCCACGGATGTATCAACCTGTCGCCGGAAGATGCACGACGGTTGTTCTTCTGGACCGAGCCCAAGCTGCCCCCAGGGTGGCACTCCGTGCGCCGCCCGCTGACCGGCTCAGTCGTGTTCGTTCACCCCTGAAGGTCGACCCGATAGCCGGTCGTCGCAGGCAGACCCGGGCGCGGCCGTGAACACCTCGCGCTCGACCAGCAACGGCTTGCCCGCGGCGTCCAGCGCCAACGTATCGGTGTCGTCGTGCAACTCGACGCGCAGCATGTGCGGTCCCGTCGGTACCGCAAGGCTCCCGATGGGCACGTCGGTGACGAGCGACGACGATTCGACCAAACGCTGATCGTCCACGAAGAAGACGGCGTATCCGCATTGGGGGTACACCCCACAGACACCGGGCGGACGCATCGCCCAGTTCACCACTGCGATGCGGGCTCGCAGCGTGAGCGGATCGCCAGCGTACAACTGGGTGCACGCGCCCTCGATCGGTTCCTCGAGCGACAAGGACGGTGGGCCCGCCGGCTGCAGGGTGCTGGAAGAGTCCGAGTCGCTCGAGCACGCCGGCGCGGTGGACAAGCACGAAGCGAACAGGCATGTCACCAGCAGGGCCGACGCCGTACCAGGCGATCCATTCCACACATTCATCGGGGGCATCCTCGGTTCCTGCGTGCCGGTCGTGCCACGATCCACCGGCGTCAACCATTCAGGCCCAGTGTATCAAGCCCATGTCGAACTCGTTGGCCATCGAGGCATGCACCGGAAGCACGCGGACCGCGTAGGCGTGCGATCCACTTTCGCGCGAGACAACGGCTCCGGCAAACCGATAGCGCCCATGGCCCAGCTCAGCCACCGGACGCATCGTCGATACGTTGCCGAACGCGAGGTCCTGACCGCCCTCCAGATGCCCGTGATAGAGCTGAACGTGAACGTCGTCGGGGCGAAGCTCGCCGAGGTGAATGTCCGCTTCGACCTCGAGCGGAACGCCTACGGGAACCTCGGTGCCGCCTTTCTCGACCACGGAGTCGACGCGGACGTTGGTCCACGCGGAGCGAACCCTGCTCTTCCACGCCGTCAGCTCGCGTGCTCCACGCAGGTCGTCTGCCACCAGGTTCTTGCGACGGGCGACCGCTGGGACATAGGCGTTTTCGACGTACTCACGCATCATGCGCGCAGAGTTGAACGCGGGCGCGATGGCCGCGATGCTGTTCTTCATCATCGCAACCCACCGGCGCGGTATTCGGTCGAGCCCGCGGTCGTAGAAGAGCGGCACGATCTCGTTTTCGAGGAGCTGGTACAGTGCGTGGGCCTCGATGTTGTCGCCGCGATCCGCGTCGTCGTACTCCTCCCCGCGCCCGATCGCCCAGCCGATGTCTGGTGTCCAGGCCTCGCACCACCAGCCGTCGAGTACGCTCACGTTCAGCACGCCGTTGAGCGCCACTTTCATCCCGCTGGTTCCCGAAGCCTCCATCGGACGACGCGGGGTGTTGAGCCAGATGTCGACACCGGAGACGAGCCGACGGGCAATGCCCATGTCGTAGTCCTCGATGAAGACGATCTTGCCGCGGAACTGCGGCAGGCGGGAGGCATGCACGATCTGACGGATCAGGTCCTTGCCCTTCTCGTCGTGCGGGTGCGCCTTGCCGGCGAACACGAACTGCACCGGGCGGTCTTTGTCGCAAAGCAGACGCTCGAGACGGGCGTGGTCGCGGAACAGCAGCGTGGCGCGCTTGTAGGTCGCGAATCGGCGGGCGAAGCCGATCGTCAACGCTTCAGGGTCGAGGACTTCGCGGGAGTAGAGAATCTCTTCCCGGCTCGACCCCTTCCGCTCGTGCGCCTTGACGAGCTGCTGACGACAGAACTGCACCAGCCGCATCCTGCGGCGTTGATGCGCAAGCCACAGCTCCGAATCCGGGATGCGTGCGATGCGTTCCCACATCTCCTTGCCGTCGCCCTCGTCACGCCAACGCGGGCCGAGATAGCGCGTGAGCAACGTCGCGACCTCCGAGCAGGTCCACGAACCCGCATGCACGCCGTTGGTCACGTGCCGGATCGGGACTTCGTGGATCGGCACGCCGGGCCACAGGTTCGCCCACATCTTGCGCGAAACTACGCCGTGCAGCTCGCTCACCGCGTTGTGGTAGCCCGATAGCTGAATCGCAAGCACCGGCATCGAAAACTTCGCTTGCGTATCCGTCGTCGAGCTGCGTCCCAACGCCAGCAGCTCTTCGGTCGTCAACCCCGTGTCGCCGCGAAAGACCTCCAGATAGCGAGCCGCCAGCGACATGTCGAACTGGTCCAGACCAGCAGGCACCGGCGTGTGCGTCGTGAACACGTTGCCCGCGGCACAGGCTTCACGAGCTACGGCAAACGGTGCGCGATGATCCCGTATCGTCCGGATGATCCTCTCGATCGCCAGGAACGCCGAGTGGCCTTCGTTCATGTGGCACAACGTCGGGGTCATCCCCAGCGCCGTCAGCAGCCGGATGCCGCCGACCCCCAGCAAGATCTCCTGCCGCACGCGATGATCGTTGTCGCCACCGTACAACGCATTGGTGATCCTGCGGTCCTCGGGCGAGTTCTCCGGGATGTTGCTGTCGAGCAAATACAACGGAACACGCCCCACTTGCACGCGCCAGGCCTGCACCTTCACCTGACGGCCAGGGTAGGGAACCTCGACGAAGAGCCGTTTCCCATCGGCGTCGAGCACCGGCGTGACGGGCAGGTCCGGCCAGTCGTTGAGTGGGTAACGCTCCATCTGCCAGCCGTCTTCGTTCAGCACCTGACGGAAGTATCCCTCCGCGTACGCAATGCCTACGCCGACCATGGGGATTCCCAGGTCGCTTGCAGTCTTGAGCGTGTCGCCAGCAAGCACCCCGAGCCCTCCGGAATACACCGGCACGCACTCGTGCAGGCCAAACTCCATCGAGAAGTACGCGATGAGCTCGCCCTTCAGGTCCGCGTGCTCCTGCCCAAACCAGCCGTCACGGCTCATGTACCGCTCGAAAGCGTTGTACTGGGCTTCGAGCTGGGCGAGGTACGCACCGTGTCTTGCGAACTCGTCCAGCAGCGCCTGCGGCAGCCTCGCCAGCAACGACACCGGGTTCTGGTGCAGGCTCTCCCACAGGTTCTGGTCCAACAGTTCGAACAACTCACGAGCGTCGTGGTTCCACGTCCACCACAAGTTGTACGCGAGCGTGCGCAGACGCTCGAGAGAAGAGGGGAGACTGGGAACGACATTGAATCGGCGCAGCTTCAGCATGGCGGCGGAGCATACTCAACGACTCACGACACGGAAGAAGAAGATGCTGCCGGAGGTCGGAACTGGAGGAAAATGCCGTCTGCCCCGGTCAAGCCACCGCTTCGGCTTCCCCCGTCGTCCACTTGGGTACCGCGTTCTGGTTCACCTTCACGCTCACCAGACGCGACACGCCTGGCTCCTGCATCGTCACCCCGTAGAGCACGTCCACCGACTGCATCGTTCTCTTGATGTGCGTGATGAGGATGAACTGGGATCGGTCGGTCATCGTCCGAATCATGTCGTTGAATCGGGTCACGTTCGCTTCGTCCAGCGGGGCGTCGACCTCGTCAAGCACGCAGAACGGTGATGGCTTGTGCTGGAAGATGGCGAAGATCAGCGATACGGCCGTCAACGCCTTCTCACCCCCGCTCAGCAGTTCGATCGAGGTGACCTTCTTGCCAGGCGGCTGGGCAAGGATGTCCACGCCCGTCTCGAGCAGATCGTCGGGATTCGTCAGCGACAAGCTCGCGCGACCACCGCGGAACATCGACGGGAAGATCGCCTTGAAACGCTCGTTGATGCTGTCGAACGTCGTGCGAAAAAGACGCTTCGACTCGCGGTTCATCTGCTGGATGGCCCGCTCGAGGTCGTCGAGCGCCTTCTCCAGATCCGCCTTCTGCGTCGTGTAGAACTCGAAGCGCTCTTGCGTCTTCTTGTACTCCTCCATCGCCTCGAGGTTCACCGGTCCCATCCGATCGATGAGATTCGCTAGCTCCTGGATACGCGCACGGTGCTCGTCCGTCGGCTGCGGCCGGAGATGGTAGTCTCCGACTACGCGATCCAGGCGCAGCCCCCTGAATCTCTCCGCGATCGCCGCCATCAGATGGTCTCGCTCCATGCCGAGCCGCTGCAACGCCATCTCGTGCTTGCGCTCCGTCTCCACGTGCCCGTCGAGCTCCGTGCGAAGCTGCTTGATCTCCGCCTCGTGCGTCGCCAGCGCGTTGCGTGCGTCGTCGAGCGCGCCGCGGAACCGGTCGAACTCGCCGTGGGCTTGCTTGGCACGCTCCACCGCGTCGTTCATCCGCTCCCGAAGGGACATCAGGCTCGCCGCAACCAGCCCCTGCTGCCGTGCTGCTTCGCGGGCCTCGCGCTCCAGATGCGACGCACGATCGCGCAACTCATCGATCGACCGCGTGAGCCGCTCCACCGTCGCTCTCGCCGATGTGGCCTGCTCCCGAACACGGGCGAAGGACACCTTTCGCTCGGTGCAGACCTCAAGTTGCGCGGCCACCCGCTCTGCCCACACCTTCAGCTCCGTTTCTGCAATCTCGAGCTCCGACGCTGCCCGCGCCGCCTCGGACCTTGCTTTCTGCAATGCCTGCTCGGCGTCGTCCCGCTCGATCGCCGCCTCGTCCAACTTGCCGTCGAGTTCGTCGATCTCCCGCCCGATGTCCGAAAGCCGTGACTGCATCGTCGCGATCCCGTCTTCCACACGCTTGAGATCGCTGTCCGATGCCACCTTTTCCATCTGCACCTCGCGCTCTGCAAGCCGAACGCGATCGAGCCGCTGCGACGTGGTGCTCATCTCGTCGCGCAACCTGCCGTGGCGCGAAAGCGCGAACTCCAACCGCTTCTCCGCTTCGGCAACGAGCCCGCGAAGCTCCCGGATCTTGAGCTTCTGCTGCATCAGCCCTGACGCCACAGCGTCGCCCGTGCCGCCGCTTACTCGGCCATCCGCGTGCAGCACTGTGCCCTCCATCGTCACCATCGTCCTGCGCAGCCCCCGGCCCCGAAGCTGTCGTGCCACGGCCACGGACTCGACGACCACGGCGTCGGCCGTAAGCATGCGGACCAGCGCCTCGTGCTCCGGCTTGAATCGTAGGAAGGACGCGATCGGCCCGATCACGCCAGCGCCTGGCGCCATCACGCCGTGTGCGGAAGCGACGTACGTAGGCGACGACGGCACGATCGTGGCACGACCCGTGTCGTGGCCTCGCAGAGCTTCGAGCAGGTCGGTACCGCGGTTCGTGTCGGTGACCACCACGGTCTGAAGATCGGCACCGAGCAGACCAGCAAAAGCTGCGATGAACTCCTCGGGGACGTCAACCAGGTCGGCGAAGATGCCGACCACCGCCGGGTCATTGCGGGCCATGAGCGCACGCGTGCCCGCTCCGACGCCCTCCAGACGCGCATGCACCTCTTCGAGCGCCCGCAACTGGCCGCGGTGGTGGCTCAGATCCGCGCGGGCAGCTTCAAGCTGCTTGTCGCTGGCGACAAGCTGCTCGCGGATCGCAAGCAGCTGCTTCTCCAGCCCGGCAAGCTCTTCCACCATCTGCGTGCGCTGCTCGTGGAGATCCCTGCTCCGGTCCTTCAATCTGCCGCGCTGGGTCTCGGCTTCGGCCCGATCCTCTTCGAGGCGACGCTGATCGAGGACCAGACGCTCACGGCGCAGCCGCATGTCGTCAACGCGACGGTCGAAGCCGGCCAGCCGCTCCTGCGCGGCGGCAGCAGCCGCAGTCGAGGCGGCAAAGGTGTTGCGGAGCCAGACGGCCTTGGCCTCCAGGTTCTTCTGCTCGGCTTCCAGGGATCGAAGACGCGCTTCCTCCACGCGCGCATGCTCGCCCTCGGTGCTTTCGGCTTGCTCGAGTGCCTGCAACGAGGCTCTCACGGACGCGGATTCGGTGAGGAGACGTTCGGCATTGGACGCCACATCAGCGGCGTCTGCGGTGCTTGACCGTTCCTTGTCGGCGAGGGTCTGCAGTTTGTCGCGAGCACGGCGCGCTTCGGCTTCGCACGTCAATACCTCGTTGTCGGCCACGAACGCCTGGTTCTGCGCCTTGTCGACCCGCTGCTCCAGCTCAAGCGCCTCCGCCCGTGCAGCCTCCAGCTTGCCCTCCCGTGCCGACAGCACCGAACGGGCCCGCGCCACGGCCTCCCGCGCGGCCTCCCTCCCGGCCAGCTCCACCTTCTCCCAGGCGATGATCGACAGAAGCTTGTGAGATGCATCGTACAAGACGAGATCGTCGTGCTCCTTGCGATAGGCGATGTAGCGCTCCGCCTTGGCCGCCTGACGCTTGAGCTGACCAAGGTTTCGGTCGATCTCCGCTACGATGTCGCCCACGCGCAACAAGTTCTGCCGGGTGAGCTCCATCTTTTTCTCGGCTTGCTTCTTGCGATGCTTGTATTTCGTGATGCCAGCAGCCTCCTCGATGAGCAGCCGTCGATCCTCGGGCTTCGCCGAAACGATCATCCCGATCTTGCCCTGCTCCACGATCGAATAGGCCTTCGAACCAACCCCCGTCCCGAGAAACAAGTCGGTGACGTCTTTCAAGCGCACCTGCGTCTTGTTGATCAGATACTCGCTCGTGCCGTCCCGGAACAGACGACGGGTCACGGCGATTTCCGGGTACTCGCGATACTCCAGGGGCAGGCCGGCAGCGTCCTCCCCGCCTTCGTTCGCAAAGGTCAACGTCACCTCCGCGAAGCCCGAAGGGTGACGGCTGTCGGAACCGGTGAAGATGACGTCATCCATCGACTTGCCCCGCAACTGCCTGGGGGACTGCTCGCCCATGCACCAACGGATGGCGTCGACGATGTTCGACTTGCCACAGCCATTGGGGCCAACCACGCCGATCACATCGTGGTCGAAGTGGATGGTGGTGCGGTCGACGAAGGACTTGAAGCCGCAGATTTCGAGCTTCTTGATGTGCATGGATCCACGCAGGACGCTGCGGCGTTGCCCTCACGGCCACGCCATGTATGGTCATTCGATGCACCTTCTCGTACACGCACCGGGCGCTGCGGGCAAGCTGGCCGGACGGGTCGACAAGCACAAATCTAGCGCCTTCCCTGAACGAACGCACCCGGAACAACCGTCCTCATGCAGAATGTGCCGCGACTTGCGCCAGGCCCTTGACAGCGCCCGACTTCGGACGCATCGCTTCTCGCAACTCTCCCATCTGGAAACGGTTTTTCCCATGCCCACCTACGAATACGCTTGCTCGGCCTGCGGTCACGAATGGGAACAGGAGCAGAGGATCATCGAACCTCCCCTCGATACCTGCCCGTCGTGCCAGCAGAAAACGGCCAAACGCCTCGTTTCTGCCGGAAATTTCATCCTCAAGGGCGGTGGCTGGTACGCCGACCTCTATTCCAAGCCCAATTCCTCCAAGGCCAGTTCCCGGGCGTCCCGTGACTCCGGCATCGGCTCCTCTGACTCGTCCACCACCAAGTCACCGTCCTCCACCACCAAGGCATCCTCCTCCACAAGCGCAAGCTCACACCCCGCTTCGTCGAGCTGACGCCCCTCCGCTCGTAACCCTACCCCTCGCCAGCCCAGCGTCGCACATCCGTTGTGTTCAGTGCTAACGTAGCTTCCGACCATGACCCCCAAGTCACCCGCCGGGAAGTCCCGGAAGCCCGCGCCACCGAACCCCAAAGCGTCACGTCGCGATCCCCGCGCAGCATCCGCCCCGGATATCACCATCGAACGACGCCCCATGGGGCGCGACACGCTGCATGCCATCTGGGACGAGATGCAACAGTCACCCGTGCCTCGACCGCCGCTCGTGACCGTGGGCTACGACGAGGTCCCGGTCGACGATCCATCCGCCCCCAACGACGGCCAGGTCCGTCCGCCTCAACCATCCGGCCCTGAGATCACGGTGTCCGAAACTCGCCCAGGGTTCAGCACCCTCATCGCCATCGAAGAGGCGCTCGGTGACGAGAAGAGCGCTTCGGAGCGCCCCAGCGGGTACGGTCACGCACGTGTGCTCGAGCTGTTCACGTTCGTCCTGCTCGACGGCTCCTTGGATTCGGCCGCCTCTGAACAAGAGAAGCGAGCTTTCGTTGCCGAGCGCCTCTGGCACCGTCTGCCGCAGGGCGGGATGTCGACGGTGCGGCGTATCGAGGTGCGCCCGGCCGACGGCGGCGCTCTGCTCATGCGCGTCTGGTGCGCCGTCCCGCGCATGGAACTCCAAGAGAAGTGACCGGCCCCCGGGCTCCAGACCCGCACATCCAGGCAGCGCGCATCGCACGTTCGTGCTAGACACGCCCCGCTCCCATGACCACCCGAGACCCCCATACCGACGTTCGCTACGTTCCAGCCGAGATCGAGCCGCGGTGGCAGCGGTTCTGGGACGAGCACCAGACTTTCGTCGCCCGTCGCACCCCAGGCCGTCCCAAGCTCTATGTCCTCGACATGTTCCCGTACCCCTCCGGTACCGGTCTCCATGTCGGCCATCCCGAGGGCTACACCGCAACCGACATCGTTGCGCGCCACGCGCGCATGAAAGGCTTCGATGTCTTGCACCCCATGGGCTGGGACGCATTCGGCCTGCCCGCCGAGCAACACGCGATCCAGACAGGCACGCATCCGGCCGTCAAGACCGCGCAGAACATCGCGAACTTCCGCCGTCAGCTCAAGATGCTCGGGTTTTCCTATGACTGGTCGCGGGAGATTGACACGACCGACCCGCGCTACGTGCGCTGGACCCAATGGATCTTCTTGCAACTGTTCAAGCGAGGACTCGCGGTCCAGTCCGAAGTGCCCGTCAATTGGTGCCCAGCGCTCGGCACCGTGCTCGCGAACGAAGAGGTAGTCGATGGCAAGAGCGAGCGCGGTGGGTATCCCGTGGTCCGACAGCCTTTGCGCCAGTGGCTGCTTCGCATCACCGAATACGCCGACCGTCTCGCCGCCGACCTCGACGGGCTCGACTGGCCGGAAACCAAACAGAAGCAATGGGACTGGATCGGGCGGAGCGAGGGGGTCGAGATCGAGTTCCCTGTGGTCGGCACCGACGGCGTCCTGACGGTGTTCACCACCCGGCCTGATACGCTGTACGGCGCGACTTACATGGTCGTCGCACCCGAACATCCTCTGCTCGCGCGAATCACCACACCGGACAACCAGGCAGCCGTCGAAGCCTACGTTCGGGCAGCGTCGACCAAGAGCGACATGGACCGCACCGCGCTGTCCAAGGAGAAAACCGGCGTTGCGACCGGCGGCTTCGCCCTGCATCCGCTCACCGGAGCCAAGATCCCCATCTGGGTCGGCGACTACGTGCTCGGAGCTTACGGTACTGGTGCCGTGATGGCCGTCCCTGCGCACGATGAGCGCGACTTCGAATTTGCACGCAAGTACGGATTGCCCGTGGTCGAGGTCGTCAGCCCGGACGGTGGTCTGCACGACCGGCTCGACGCTGCGTTCGTGGACGACGGCGTGGCGGTGCGGTCCGGGGCGTTCGACGGCTTGCGCACGCCGGAAATGAAGCGACGGATCACCGACCATCTCGAGCAGCGAGGGATCGGACGGCGCAAGGTCAACTACAAGCTGCGCGACTGGGTGTTCTCGCGGCAACGATACTGGGGCGAGCCGTTCCCCATCTACTTCCCTGTGGAACTCGAGGATCCGAACGCCGACCCGCGCAAGGGCGCGGCACACGTCATCCGCTACGACCAGCCCATCGCGGTAGACGAAAGCGAACTACCCGTGCGCTTGCCCGTTCTGTCCGACTTCCGCCCGAGCAACGACCCGCGCGGCCCCCTCGCACGCGCCGTGGATTGGGTGTTTTTTCAGAAAGATGGCAGGTGGTTTGCGCGCGAAACCAACACCATGCCGCAGTGGGCCGGCTCCTGCTGGTACTACCTCAGGTTCCTCGACCCTCACAACGACGACCGCATTTTCAGCGAGCAAGCCTACGACGACTGGATGCCGGTCGACTTGTACGTCGGTGGCGCCGAGCATGCAGTCCTGCACCTTCTCTACGCGCGCTTCTGGCACAAGGTGCTCTTTGACATCGGTGTGGTGAAACACCCCGAGCCTTTCATCAAGCTCGTGCACCAAGGGATCATCCTCGGTGAGAACAACGAGAAGATGGCGAAGTCCCGCGGCAACGTTGTCAACCCTGACGATGTCGTGCGCGACTATGGGGCGGATTCCCTGCGGTTGTACGAGATGTTCATGGGTCCCCTCGAGCAGGTCAAGCCGTGGCAGACGGCGGGCATCCAGGGCGTTCGCCGTTTCCTCGACCGGGTCTGGCGTGTCTGCCACGGCCCCACCGTGCCCGGCAGCGGGGATGATGCGACCCGAAGATTGCTTCACAAGACCATCAGGAAGGTGGGCGACGACATCGAAGCGCTGCGGTTCAACACCGCGGTCAGTGCCTTGATGATTCTCACCAACCACCTCGCGGCGTTGGAATCCATCCCCATCGACGCCAAGCGCGACCTCATCTTGCTGCTGTCTCCCTTCGCTCCCCACATCGCCGAAGAACTCTGGTCCAGGGCTGGGTACCAGCCCTCGGTGGGCGAGCAAACCTGGCCTTCGTACGACCCTGACCTCGTGCGCGACGAAACCGTCGAGATCGGCGTGCAGGTCAATGGCAAGGTCCGAGGGCGCATCACCGTGGCGCGTGACGCCAGCGAGCAGCAAGCGCTGGCGCTCGCAACCAGCGAGGCCAACGTGGCTGCGCACATCTCGGGCAAGGAGATCCGCAAGGTAGTCTACAAGCCGGCGGCCATCCTCAACATCATCGTGAAGTGAGCGCGCTCACGTACTGCCGACCATGCCACGCCGCTGCCCACGGCGGTGCTCCCCAATATCGTCGTGGGGCGCCCGCGTCGCGCATCGTCACCCAGGCCGGTCCCGGCGCGCTGCTGCTTGCGGCGTGGTCATCGTTCGCGATGGCCTGCGGGTATCGGCCTGCAGCAGACGTGGTTGGTCGACGGTCCCTTTGTGTCGAAGGGCTAGCGCCTCATGTGAGTGATCCGGACGCTGCCGCAGCGCTGGAAGCAGGAGCACGACAGGTGCTGGCCGGAGAAGGTCGAAACGACGCGTGCGAGGCCACGCTGGTGCTCGAGCTGGTGGAGTTGCGGAGCGTACCGGAAGGCCTCGTGTCCCGGCGAGGCGATGTCTTGTCGCGCGCCGCACGTTGGACCGCCACGGCGCACGGCGAACTGCATGCGCGCGGCAGGCAGATGTCTAGCGAAGACCTCGGGCTGATACGCGTCGGGGTCACCCAAGCGTACGCGTCCACGCCAGCCGCGCAGCTCGACGCGTCGTCGTCGGCCCGGGTCGAGGCGGCAAGACGTGCGGGAGAGGGGTTGGCTCGACGCGCGCTCGGCCTGCCCGCTCCGTCCGATCCGCGGCCGTTGACGCTTGGCGACCCTTGAATCCAAGCGTTTGCATACGACCGTTGGCCCCGCTTGCGGTCGATGCTACTTTCGCCTTCGTCATGATCACGGTCGGATGCGCTGGCTTTCCTGTTCCCGCGACGAGGTACTTTCGCGAGTTCCTCTTTGTCGAAGTGCAGGAGACTCATCTCGGAACGCCAGGCCCCGGCACTGTCCGGCGCTGGCGTCGTGAAGCTCCTGAAGGGTTCCAATTCGCCCTGCTTGGCCCGCGCGAGATCGGCCAGGAGGGCTTCCGCGGCGGCAAAGTGGTCGAGACGGCGATGCGCACGCTTGTGCATGTTGCGCTCGAGCTTGATGCCGACACCGCCGTGTTCGTGGCTCCGCCCGACTTCCCGGCGTCCCGCGCGAACAAGACTGTCGTCAAGGAGTTCCTCCAGTCGACGCACGAGATGTTCAAGACGGTGGTGTTCGACCCGGGGCCGCTCTGGGACTCCGACGAAACCGAGGCGCTCGTGGGTGATGACGGCGTCCTGGTGGTTCGCGATCCTCTGAACCAGGGCGTCTCGAAGCGTCCTGTCGCCTACTACAGGCTGCCCGGTCCGGCGGGACACAAGTCACGCTACGAGGATCCGGCGATCGAGAAGCTAGCGGAGGTTGCCAAGTCCGCGACGCACAAGCAAGCCACGTACATCTTCACCAACGTCGACATGTTCGCGGATGCCAAACGCTTCCGCAAGGCGATGAAACTCTGACGGCGGACGGGGAAGTGCTTCGCAGGTTCTGCGACGGACGAACCGCTGACGGACGGAGCGAAGCGTCACGTCCGCGGTGCGAACGGGACCGGCTACCCGTCAGCCGCAGTCGCCGGCGCAATTCGGGGTGTCGACGTACATGCAGTTGAACAGGTCGTTGAACTGCGTGTTGAATTCGGTGTCACACTGCTGACCGCAGGCGGTGGGGTCGCCAGTGCAATTGATGAAGCAGTCCCACTCGGCGCTGCAAGTCGTGTCAGCACCGCAGGCGTAGATCTCCTCGCAGCAGTTCGTGTAACCGCACACGGTGCAAGCGTCGCTCGATGTCGGGGTACAGTCGAGTGAGCCGCCTGTTCCGCCTGTGCCACCGCCCGTCCCACCTGTGGCTCCACCCGTGCCGCCGGTCTCGCCGCCCGTGCCGCCGGTCGCACCGCCTGTCCCGCCGGTCGCACCGCCTGTCCCGCCGGTCGCACCGCCTGTCCCGCCGGTTGCACCGCCTGTCCCGCCAGTCGCGCCGCCGTCGGTGTCTGTATCGTCGGTCGTCACGGTGCACGCCGCCAAGCCGATCGTCAGTGCAGAAGCTACCAAAGTCCAACGCAAAGTGCTCGTGTTCATCAGCCTCTCCCTTGTTCCGTTCCTGGCCTTCCGGGTGTTCGATGCGGAGGTCTGTCGCGGTAGCGCGGACCCCGATGCTGGCCACGCATCCCAGTACTACGCCAGCAACTCCGACATCGTTCCTCCGGTTCGATTCCGTGTTCTTGTTTCACGCCACGCCCGACTCGTCAAGAAAGCGTCCTGGGGCGCCATGTCGGGCTTGGCTCCCGACAAGCGATTGGACGGCCCGGGGCGGTACCCTATTCATCATTGCACGACCGCTTCGCTGTGCCGCGGTCGGTCAGGTCGTCGGACCAACGCTGCCACCAAGGACAGAACCGCCGCCGCATACCACAGGCCGTCTCCCAGTGTCTCGTACCAGGTTCCCCCGGCCATCCAGCGAACTTCCCCGGCCATGGTTGTGGCAACGAACGTGTCGGTCCGGCCAAGGAGACGCCCGACCGGGTCGACTATCGAGGACACCCCGGTGTTGGTTGCCCGCACGAGATAGAGGTGGTGTTCGACCGCGCGCAGCCGTGCGAGCGCATGGTGCATCCAGGGCTCCCAGGTGTCGCCGAACCAGGCGTCGTTCGTGAGGTTCACCAGCAGGTGCGGGCGGGCTTTCTCCACGGCCTCGTTGACGAAGCCGGGTACGATGTCCTCGTAGCAGACCAGCGCGGTGATCCGCTTGTCTTCGTAGGGGAGGGGCGCCCATGACGTGCCCGACGTGATGTGCCCGGACTGGGGGGACCATTGGTAGAGCTTCGGGAAGGTTTCGCCGAAAGGAATGTACTCGCCGAAGGGCAGCAGGAATCGCTTGTCGTAGCGCCCGCGGACCACCCCCCGTTCCGTCACCATCAGAGCCGAATTGAAAGCGCGCTGACGGTGACCGTCAGGTGTCGTTACGATGGCCCCAACGATGTTGGGCACCTGGAGCTGCGACGGGAGCGCCTTCGTGAGATCGGTCTGCATGGTGTCCGTGCGTACTGTGTACAAGAACGCCGACTCGCTCCAGACCACGAGCTGCACGCCTTGGCGGACCAGGGTACCGGCCATGTCGGCCTGACGGCGGAATGCCTGCTGGTAGGACTGGGCACCCGAGATATCCATCGGGACGTTGCCCTGGACGGTTCCGACGAGCAGCCGCGGGGCTGCCGCCGCCTTGGCATCTACGGTGTGGATGCGCCAGACCCCGTAGGCGAGGAACAGCACAGGCGCAGCCAGGAGCACGAGGGCCGCACGGTCTGGATAGCGCTTGTTCCAGGCGGCACGAAGGACCCGCGCGCACCCCAGGTTGACGGCGACGAGCAATGTGGTGACGGCGATGGGGCCGGCGATGTCGGCTGTCTGGACGAGTGTGGGTACGTCGTGGAGCACAGCACCGAAGTACCAGGGAAACAGCAGCGGGAACACGGCTTCGAGGCCGGTGAAGGACAGCAGGAACGCGAGGTCCGCCGGCCACGCGCGCTGGGTCGCCCGCGCATGAAGCCAGGCGGACACAGCCGCACGCAAGCCCTGGTACGCGCACAGCAGAGTGAGGAACAGCACACAGATGGGCGTGGGCAATCCGCTGTACTTGCGGAGCATCTCGAGCAGCCACCAGAACCCCGCCAACGTGGTCGCAAAGCCTGCGAGCCAGCCGAGCGCAAAGGCTTGTCCGGGGCGCTTGCCATGCAGTGCCATCACGAGCGGTACCAGCGCGACGAATCCGAGGGGCCAGAGTCCTGGGCCGGGGAATGCCAGGAAGTACAGCACCCCGCTCGCTGCCGCGAGGCACGAGGGGACGACCGCACGCCGGAGCCTTTGCGAGACAGGCGTCACCGGCGACGTTGCACGCGCATTCACGGCGGGACGATCTTCTTGACCTTCTGCATCAGGTCCTCGATCTTGAAAGGCTTGGTCAAGTACTGCCTGGCCCCGGCCTGGATGCCCTGGATCACGTCTTTGGGGGTGGTCCGCGCGGTAAGGAAGACGATCGGGATGCCGCGCGCTTTGGGGGATGCCTTTGCCTTGCGGGCCACGGTCAAGCCGTCAGCACCCGGCATCATGACATCACAAAGCATCAGATCGGGCGTCGGGTCCAGCTCGATCCGGCGTAACGCCGCAAGCCCGTCCGCGCACGTTTCCACTCGGTACAAGGAACCGAGGGCCAACTCGAGCATCTTGCGGACGCTCTCGTCGTCCTCCACGACCAAGATGAGCTTCTTCGACATGGTGTGTTCGTCCACCGCACACGATGGTGGAATTCGGCCAAGTAGCTTTCCACACGGGGCCAGGGCGGTGCAACCCCGCGCACCGGGCGTCACGGCTTGACGGGAACGATGGGGCGCATGAAGCGGGGCATGCCCGAAGTGCCGGGGGGTGCCGAGGGGGCGGGACGCGGCTCACCACGGTCAGTCACCTGCGGAAGGTTGCGTGGGTCATCACCTGCCGGAGCGGTGAGGTTGGAGCACCCGGGCACCGAGAGCAACCAAGCCACGGCGCTTGCTGCGAGCAGAAAGGGAGCACGCTGCATGGCTGGTCCATAGCGCCGAGGGGGCGCTCGAATCAAGCACGGAAGCGAAGGACACTCAAATGCATAGCGACAGCGCTTGCACGACGGCCGCGGTTCGCGCACGCTGTCTTGCCGTGCCCCGCGTTCTCCACATCGAAGACGACCCGGTCAATCGGCTCCTGGTGCGCAAGATTCTCAGCGGTGCCGGGTTCGAAGTCATCGAAGCGCCCGACGGTCTCGAAGGCGTGCGCTTGGCGCGTTCGGTGCGCCCTGACGTCGTCTTGGTGGACCTGAACATCCCCGGCTTGGACGGCTACGAGGTGACGTTGCGGTTGCGTGGCGAGCGGTCTCTTCGGGACGTGCCGATTGTGGCGATCACGGCCGAGGGGGACCGGCAGACGAGCCTTGCGGTCGGGTGCGATGGCTTCATCCAGAAGCCGATCGACGTGCGATCTTTCGCGGCAACGATGACGAGCTTCCTTCGTGGCAAGCGCGAAACGGTTTCGGAGGAAGAGTCGGGCGAGCACTTGCGGGCACAGAGCCAACGCATCGTGGCTCGTTTGGAGGCCAAGGTAGCGGAGTTGTCCGAAGCCAATGCGCGCCTGCGCGACGCCGATCGGGCGCGCACCGCGTTCTATCGCAACATTTCGCACGAACTCGCCACACCGATGACACCGATCGTAGGCTATGTGCGCCTTCTGGCGGACGAAGAGCTTGGCGAACTCAACCCGTCGCAGAAGCGTGCGATGCGCGCGATGGATGAGTGCGTGACGAGGCTCCGCGCACTGATCGACAACCTGCTTGACGTCACCGGACTCGAAGCCTGCACACTGCGATTCGTTCACGCCGACTACGACGCCGCGTCGGTCGTTCGCAGGGCACTGCGCAACGCGGAGCCGCGACTGCGTGAGCGCACGATCCAGATCGTGACCGAGCTGCCCGAGCGCAAGATGCCCGCCTGGGGCGACGGTGAACGCCTCGTCCGAGCACTGACCCATGTGCTGGACAACGCGGCAAAGTTCACGCCGACGGGCGGGGTCGTCGGCGTCCGGCTCGAGCATCGAGGCGCCCACTACAGCGTGTGCGTTGCCGACACGGGGCCTGGGATTGCGCCGGACGTTCTTCCGCGGGTGGTCGAACCCTTCTTCCAGGGGGATGCATCGCCGACGCGCGCCCATGGGGGTACCGGAATCGGCCTTGCGATTGCGAGGCGTGTAGCGGAGGGGCTCGGCGGATCGCTCCAACTCGTGTCCCCGGCCAACGAGCGGATAGGTGGTGTCACGTTCCGTGGGGCGGCTTGCCATCTGTCGGTGGCAGTCCGCGCACCGGCCGGGCAGGAGCGTCGGGGTTGATCCAGAAACGCAGGATCTACCTGGACTGGAATGCGACTGCGCTGCCCCTGGCTGCTGCATTGGATGCCGTCGAACACGCCAGCCGGTGCTGTTGGGGCAACCCGTCGAGCGTGCATGCCGAAGGTCGCCAGGCGCGCGCCGCACTGGAAGTCGCTCGCGACCAGGTGCTCAGGTGTCTTGGGGACAGAGGCGATCGCGAGCTGACCTTCACGTCAGGCGGTACCGAGTCGAACAACTTGGCGCTCCGTTCGCTGTGTGCGCACGGAGGCACCCTGGTGACTTCTCGTCTCGAACACCCTTCCGTCGTGCGTGTCGCTGAGGACATCGCGCGGCACGGGGGCCGCGTGCATTGGATCGCTGCGCTGCCTGCTGGTCAAGTCGATGTCGACGAGATGGCGCGGGTGCTGCGCGCGGCCGAGGCGCCCGTGGTCGTGGCGCTTCAAGCGGTGAACCACGAGACGGGCGTGATTCAACCCGTGGAAGCCGTGGCGGCGCTTTGCCGTGATGTTGGCGCGGTGCTCCATGTCGACGCGGTCCAGGCGGTCGGCAAGCTATCCAGCACGCTCTGGGCGGGGGCCGATTCGGTCAGCGTGGCTGCGCACAAGTTCGGCGGCCCCAAGGGTATCGGGGCGGTCGTGTCGTCGTGCGCGCTTCTGCAACCCCTGTTGCTGGGCGGAGCGCAGGAGGGCAGGTTGCGGCCGGGGACCACGCCTGTGCCACTTGCCGCAGGGTTTGGCGTTGCCGCGGATTGGGCCAGAGGAAGTGCGCCCCTGTATGCTTCCCTCCACAAGCTCCGCGACCGCCTCGAGTGCGCGCTCGTGGAGCTGGGAGGTGAGGTCAACGGCACCGCGCCACGAGTTCCGCACGTGCTGAACTTGTCCTTCCCTCAACTTCCAGCAGACGAGCTGGTGGCGGCCCTGGACGTGGAGGGCGTCGCAGTGTCCGGCGGCAGCGCGTGCTCGTCCGGCACCGTTGAGTGGTCTCCGGTCATCGAGGCCATGCTCGGGTCGGACCGCGCGAGAGGAGCCGTTCGCGCGAGCCTGGGGCCGTCGACCACCGAAGAGGACATCGATCTAGCCATCGCCGTGTGGCGTCGCGTGGTTGCGCGTCGTTGCGCTGATAGATGAAGCACTTCTTGAAGTCTCGGCCCGTTGTTCACAACCGCATCGAAAACAAACGCGCAACTGGTCGTGATGGGGGCATTTTGGGGAGATGGCACCTGCCCGGATGATCGATCCACTGAATAGCCGAACCGCTACGGTTTTCTGCTCGGGTGTTCAGGGATTGTGCGCCCCTCTGATATCTTCACATTCACTTCCAACAATATGCACCTATCCCTTTGAAATAGGACTCTATTTCGTCGCAATCAGCGACATGGAGACACGACATCGCCCCCCGGGCGTAGCGCCCCACACCAGGCGCGTCGAGAGGAGGATCCGAGCTGCTCCAGCCGTGCAGCCGGGCGGTCGGATCGGCGCTGCGGGGAACGGGGAGCCATGGCCGGAGCGCATGAGACGCTGCGACGATTGTGAGGGCAGGGCCCAAGGCCACCACGGCGGCGCGCCAGGCGGGTCGGGCAGAGCCGATGCGTGTTGCGGCGGGTATCAGCAGGGTGATTGCTGCGGGTGCCAACCAGTTGGGCTCCGGCGGCGCACCGCGCAGGGCGGCCGAGACGACGACGAGGCCGGCGAGCAGGGCAACCCCCGCCTGTTCGGCAGGCGACAAGGTGGCGCCCGCCCGGAAGCCGTCGACCCAGGGCGCAGGGCTCCACAGGAAGATCTGGGCCGGGATGATCGCGACCAGCGCGGCCAGTGCGGCCTGGGCTGACCAGGCAGTGGCTCCGAAGGCGTGCTGGAACTGGAACACGAGCGTTGGCTTCAGGCAAACCGCTGCGGTGAGAAGGGACAGAACCGCGGGAAGGCGCCATGGATTGTGTCGTCGCCAGGGCACCACCACGGACACGAACACGACCGGCACCAACACCGCTTTCGCGCACAGACCGACGGTGGCGGCCAGGAACCAACCGATTCTGGCCGGGACCGACGGGCGAAGGGTCGGCAGGACCAGCAGGATGGCGAAGGCAAGCATGGCTGGGCTGTCGGGTGTGAGGACGAAGCCGCCCGTCATGGGGAGCAGCGTCCAAGCTGCCAGCAGCGCGCCCCACCTTTGTGCTTCAGGCGACCCGCCACGGCGCGCGACGGCGAGCACGAGCAGCCATGCGGTGGCGGCGCCCACGGCAACAGGTAGCAGGCGGACTCGGGCCTCGAGGGGCAAGCCTGGGAGCACGTCGCCGAGCCAGGCGAGACCGACGACGACCGGCGGGTGGTCGGGAGGGACGCAGCCGGTTCGTGCGGCCGCAACGTAGTAGGCTTCGTCGGGGGAAAGTTCGGTGGCCGACGCAAGCAACAGTCGGAGCGGGAGCGCGGACAAGACCCCGGCGATGGCCCACCGGTCGAGGCGCGTCATGGGGACGCAGGCGGTCGACGCTGGCGGCAGACTTCGTAGAGGGCTACGGCGGCGGCGACGGAGGCGTTGAGGGTCGAGACGGGCGGGAGGGTTGGGAGTCTGACGACCCGCGAGCACGCGGCGCGCACGGTTCTGCGCAGACCCGATCCTTCGGATCCGACGACGACCACGACGGGTTGGGCGAGGTCGACGGACTCGATGCTGTCGGCAGCATCGCCGGCGAGGCCGACGGCTACCATGCCGGCGCGCCTGAGCTGTTCGATCGCGGCGGGCAGCTTGGGGACGCGGCACAAGGTGGCATGCTCGATGGCGCCAGCGGAGGCGCGGAAAGTCGCCGGCGTGAGCGGTGCGCTGGCGTGCTCCGGCCAGAGCACGGCGTCGGTGCCGAATGCCACGGCACTGCGAATGATGGCGCCGAAGTTCTGGGGGTCGGAGATCTGGTCCAGGGCGATGACCGTTTGAGGACTGGATGCAAGCACCTGCTCGATGTCCACGATCCGCAAGTCGGCGGCGATGGCGATGACACCTTGGTGCGCAACGCCGTGGGCCATGCGATCGAGCGTGGAACTGTCGACCGGCTCGACCTGGACGCCGTGATCTTGTGCGAAGCGGGCAAGGGCCTGAAGGGTTGCCGAAGCAGCGCCGGCCCGCTGCAGGACCATCACGCGGACAACACGTCCGGCGTCGGCGCGGATGGCCTCACGCACCGGCTGCACGCCCATGATGCGTCTGGTCATGTCGTGCTCTTGCGGGCGATTGCCATGTCAATCTCAGCGACGATGGCGTTGGCAGCGGCCACGGGGTCGGCGGCGTCGCGGATCGGACGGCCGACGACTAGCAGATTGGCGCCATCGGAGATGGCGGATGCGGGAGTAGCCACCCGTTTCTGGTCGCCGTCGCTTGCGCCGGAAGGGCGGATGCCAGGCGTGACGAGGACGACGTCTGGACCAAGGGCGCGGCGGACGCCGGCGACTTCGTTGGCGGAACAAACGAACCCTCGGATGCCAGCATCGAACGCGAGTCTGGCGAGACGAACGACTTGAGCGGCGGGTTCGAGGCCAACGCCAATGGCTTCGAGGTCGCCGCGGTCGAGGGAGGTGAGCACGGTGACGCCGAGCAGGGTGAGGCCCGTGTTTTCCTTTGCGCAACGGGTAGCAGCGCGTTCGAGCATCGCCATGCCGCCCGAGGCATGGAGAGTGAGAAAACGGACGCCCAGGGCACACGCGTTGGCAACGGCGCGATCGACAGTTTCGGGGATGTCGTGGAGCTTGAGGTCGAGGAACACGTCGAGGCCCAAAGCAGAGGTGGCGGTGACGGCGGTGGGACCATCGCGGGTGAACAACTCGACGCCAATCTTGGCGGTACCGATCGAGCCACAGAGCCGGTGCAAGAGCGGCGCAGCTTCTGTGAACGATGGGAAGTCGACGGCGAAGGCGAGGTTGTTCCTGGGCACGAGGAGCCTCGAATGGTGGAAGGGAGAGGTGGGGGACGCTAGAAGCAGCTACACATGGGATCGCCGGGCTGGCACGTGCAGGCAGGCCTGGGCGTGCCCGTGGATCCCTTGTCGTTGCTGCGGGACCGGATCGACGACGCGGTGGCGTCGCGGCTCTTCTGGGCTTCAGCGAGCTCAGCCCGGAGCTTGGCCTTGGTGGCCTCGTCTTCCGTGGACGAGAGCTTGGCGATCAGCTCGTTGATTTTCTTGTCTTGCTCTGCCTGTTGGGCGCGGAGCCGCTGCATTTCTTCTTCGCGCTGCCTGGCTTCCTGCTCCATGCGCTGGCGCTCGAGTTCGGCCGCCTTGGCGGACCGGTACCATAGGAAGCCGCCCGTGGAGCCGCCGATAAGCAGGACAGCAACGGCGATCCCGATGCCGATGAGCAGGTTTTTCTTCTGCTTGTCCTGTTTGAGGCGGGCGAGCTCCATGGCGTGCTGTTGCTGTTGGCGCATTGCTTCGAGTCTTGCTTGCTCCTCCGCAGCGATGCGGGCGCGCTCGACTTCGGCCTGGCGCAATGCTTCAAGGCGAGCCGCTTCCTCGCGTTTGCGCTGCTCTTCGAGCCGACGTCGTTCTTCCTCAGCGCGGAGGCGCGCCTGCTCTTCCTCGATGGCACGCCTGCGCGCCTCCTCTTCGGCCCGCATGGCCTCTTCGGCCTTCCGACGCTTCTCGGCCTCTTCCTGCTTGATTCGCTCCTGCTCCAGGTTGAATAGCTCCTGCAGCGAGAACAAGACCGAGCTTTCCTTCTGCTCTTCGCCCATGTTGCCAGTTTCCTCGCGTGGTGGTCTCGACCCGTGGGATCGCCAGCTACGCCCGCCGTTCGACGACGCGCGTGGCTCTGGTCAGAGTGTAGCCGAGCCGGGCCAACGTCACTAACAATCTCGCTGCGGTCGTGTCAATCGGCATGCCCGCGGCGGCGAGCCGCGCGGACGTTTTTTGTGGGTGGATGGGGGAGGCTGCGTCGGACCCGGGGCCCGGTCCCGGCCTGTCCAGACATCTCCACGACATGATCATGGTTGCTGCACAGGCTGTCTGGTATGCCTCCGGCATGGCTTGTGAGGTTTGCGCCAACATCACGGGTACGGTCTGGAAGGTCGAGGTTCGGGAAGGTGACGTCGTGGAGGCGGGCCAGACCGTGGTGATTCTCGAATCGATGAAAATGGAGCTACCGATCGAGGCCGACCAGGGCGGAAAGGTCGCGCGCGTCCATGTGGCCGAAGGGCAGGCGGTGGAGCAGGGAGCCAAGCTGATCACGCTGGCTTGAGGCTCCCAGACCCCCGCGCACCCTTTCGACCGGCGTCAGCATGCGGGCATCGGGTCAGCGGGACGGAACCGGAGGCAGCTATTCTCGCCAGAAGAACTTCCAGGGGTTGTGCTTGAGGTCGCGGACCATCTCTTGGAGGTCGTCGTAGACCTGCTCGTCCATCACGAGTGCTCCCACCGACCCCTCGCCCTTCTTGATATGGGCCACGATCGATTGAGCATCCGCGGCGGCGAGCTTGGCGCGGCTGGCGATCTCGGAGACGTCGTGGATCATCTGGCGGATCTTCTCCTGCTCTGCGGGCGCCCCGACCGTGCCGGACACACGATTGACGTTCGCCATGGCTTCGCGCGCATCGCGGAGCAAGGGCTCGCTATCGCGCGCTATGGCTGCGGTGGCGTGGTCGATGTTGTTCATGATCCGAGTGACCTGAGGACCGTCGACGTACTTCGATCGCGCTGCGCGCACGAGCTCGTTGGATTCGACGGTGATGGTTTCGATGTTCTCGGCGATGCGGTTGAGGCGGTCCCTGTTCTTGTCGAAGAACTCGCCCGTGCCGGTCAGGGTGCTGTGGAGCCCCTTGAACATCTGCTCGATCTCCTTCTTGTTCTCGCGCATGGCGGAGACCGTAGAGTGCAGAAGCTCGTAGCCTTCGGCCAAGAGCATGTCGAGGCGGGGCGGGTCGAGTCCTCGCACGATGGCGTTCTCCTGGACGGGTGGGCGGTCATAGGAGCCTGGGTCGATGGCGAGGTACTGCTCACCGAGCACGCCTTGGGATGTGACATAGTAGACCGCATTCTCGCGGATGGCTTCGCGATAGCGCTGCTCGACCGCGATGGTGAGGCGGACGAGGGGTTGGCGAGTGCCATCGGGGGACGGCGCCATGGCGCCGCGAAACTGCACCTCCTTGACCTTGCCGACGGTGACCCCTGCGATGCGGACGGGGGCACCTGGCTGGATACCGCCTGGGTTGTCGAAGTCGACGTTGATCTTGAAAGTGGGTTGGCAGCTCATCCCGCCCATGAGGATGACGAAGCCTGTCAAGATACCGATGGCGACGAGGATCAGCAGGCCGACCTTGACTTCAATGGATCGAGGATTCGCCATCTCCGCCTCTCAGATGTCCATGGGGCCCTGTGCGAGCCCGCGGGTGAACTGGCGCACGACACCGTCGGTCGTGTTTCGGAAATCATCGGGGGTCCCAAGAAGCCTTACCTCACCTTTGTACAGCATTACGATGCGGTCAGCGATGGTGAAGATCGAAACCAGGTCGTGCGACACCACGATGCTGGTGACGCCGAGCGAGTCGCTGAGCTCGCGGATGAGGTGGTCCACGCGTCTGGCGTTGATCGGGTCGAGGCTGGTGGTGGGCTCGTCGAACAGGATGTAACTGGGGTCGAGCGTGAGGGCGCGGGCGATGGCCACGCGCTTGCGCATGCCGTCGCCGAGCTCGGCAGGGAAGCGTGAGGCGAACTCGGCCATGTGGACCTTGTCGAGCAGGCGGCGCGCCTCGTCGATCGCCTGCCTGGCGTTCAGCTTCTTGTGCTTGCGCAAGGGCAGAGCAACGTTCTCCTCGCAGGACATCGAGTCGAACAGGGTGGAGTGCTGAAAGACCATCGCGCACTTGCGTCGTACGGGGTACATCTGCTCTTCGTCGAACTTGGAGATCTCCTGGCCGTCGAGCCAGATCTCACCCTCATCCGGGTACAGCAGGCCGACCAAGTGCTTGATGAGCACGCTCTTGCCGACGCCCGACGCCCCGATGATGAAGAACACCTCGCCATCCTGGACGTCGAACGAGACGCCTTTGAGCACCTGCTTGGGACCGAAGCTCTTGCGGATGTTGCGGAAGGAGATCATCGAGAGAAGAAGATGAAAAAGCCTGCGGTGCTGATGATCAGGTCGAGGATCACGACCGCGAGCGAAGAGTTGACGACGGCGCGCGTGGTGGCCCACCCGACGCCTTCCGACCCGCCGAACGTCGACAAGCCACAGTAGCCCGAGACGACCGGGATGGCGGCTCCGTACGCGATGCACTTGGCGAAGCCGATCACGAGATCGCCGGTCTTGACCATGCTGAAGTTGAAGAAGGTTCGGAAGGGCACATCGAAGAACGACCATGCAGTGACCGCGCCGGCAAGGAACATGACGGTCACGATCCAGATGATGAGGACCGTGGTCATCACGATCGAGGCGACGAAGCGCGGTTTGATGAGAAAGTCGATCGGGTCGGCCGCGCACATGCGGAGCGCGTCGACCTGCTCGGTGACGACCATGGAGCCGATCTCGGCGGCGATGCCGGCGCCGACGCGGGTCGCGATGATCATGGCGCCGACCGAGGCAGCGAGTTCGCGGATGAGGAGTTGCAGGTAGCTCGCGCCGAGCAGGGTGTAGTCAGGGATGATGCGTTTGGCCTGGGTGCCGGACTGGTAGATGCCGATGAGTCCGATGAAGCCCATCACGACGGTGACGAAGAAGACCGACTTGTTGCCGATCTCGTACATCTGGGTGACGATCGCGCCAGGTTCACGCTTGCCGCGGAGCGTATAGTAGAGCGTGCGGACGAAGACGGAGTACAGGTCGCGCCCGCCCTGGAACAGGTCGATCGCGGCAGCGCCGATGGCCTCGATGCCAGACGGTTCCATGCCCGCGCGCGATTGGGGAGGGAGCTGGGATCGGGACGACATGGTTCAACCGATCACGAACGAGACGAAGTAGTCGAGGATGAAGACGCCGGTGGCGGAGGCGACGACGCCGGCGTTGACAGCACGGCCCACACCGGGTGCGCCGCCCTTGACCGCGAGACCGAAGTAGCACGACGCTACCGCGATCATGAGACCGAAAGCGAGGCTCTTGATCAAGCCATGGGCGACGTCGCCGAAGGTCAGCAGGCCGCTGGTGAGGCCGTTGAGGTAGACGCCCCACTCGACGCCGAGCATGGCGTTGCTGGCGATGCCGGCACCGACCAGCGACAGGGCGTCGGCATAGAGCGTGGCGATGAAGAGGGTGGCGACGATCGAGATGACGCGGGGCGCGATGAGAAAGCTCAACGGGTCGATGGCGAGGATCCGCAGGGCATCGAGTTGTTCGGTGACGACCATGGTGGCGAGTTCGGCGGTGTTGTTGGCGCCGACACGTCCGGAGATCATCAGGGCGGTGAGCAGCGGTCCGAGTTCACGCAAGGTCGCGAAGCCGGCGCCCCAGCCGATCAGTCCGTAGGCACCGTAGCGCTGCACCGTGGGCGCGGCCTGGATGACGGCGATCGCGCCGACGAACAAGGCCGTGATGACCACGATGGGCGTGGACTTCACGCCCATCTTGTACATGTTGCGCTTGAGTTCGGTCCAATCGAAGGCGGCACGGGCGATGCGATGACTTGTCCGAAGGAGCAGGAGCGCCATGCCGCCCGCGGTTTCCGAGATGTCCAGCACGCCCGAGCCGATGTGGTAGGCCATTCCGCCCGGCGCGCTCGCTTGGGTTGCTGCAGGAGCGCTCACAGAGGTCCCTCCGTCAAGCCGTGGATGAACTGCCGCACATAAGGGTTGTTGCTCGTTTTCGCTTCGTCGGTCGTACCATCGAAGATCACCCGCCCGCGGACCATCATACCCACCCGGTCGGTCACGGTGAGCAAGCGGTCGACGTCGGAGGAGACCATCACCACGGTGGCATTGCCCTGCTCAGCCTTGAGCAGGTCGAAGATCTTCTGGGAGGTGACTGGGTCGAGGCCAGCGGCTGGCTCATCGTAGAGCAGGATGGGGGGCGAAGCGACGGTGGCACGGGCCACGCCGACGCGTCGTTTCTGGCCTCCGGACAGGCTGGGCGGGCTCCGGTCTTCGAAGCCTTGTAAGGAGACGGCCCTCAGTCTATCCGCGACCCGTTCCCGGATCTGGTCTTCCGTCATCTCCTTGTACAGACGTCGAAGCGGGAAGGCGATGTTCTCCGCGACGGTCAAGTGGTCGAACAGGGCGTTGTTCTGGAACGCGATACCGAAGCGCTTGCGGAACTCCTGAAGCTCGAGCTCGGACATCGACGCCAGGTCGTGGCCGTCGATGATGACGCGGCCCTTGTCGGGGCGGATGAGGCCGACGATGTGCTTGACAAGGACGGACTTGCCGGAAGCGGCGGGGCCGATGAGGCCGTACAGGCAGCCCTTGGGGATTTGGATATCGACGCCTCGAAGAACGGGCTCGGTGAAGGTCTTGTAGACGCCCTTCAGCTCGATCACGAGCCCTCCGCAGCGGTCGCCGAGGCGGCGAGGAGGCGCCGCATGCGGAGCCAGAGGATGGCCACGGCGGACACGAGGACGAGCAGGAGCAGGGTGGTGACGGCGAGGGCGCCACGCAGCCAGATGGCGGAGGCTCGGGTGACGGCGATGGGGCCGACATAGGTCATCTGGCGTGTGGGAAGGGCGGCGGCGGCGGGGCGGCCGACCATGACGACCGTGACGTTTTCGGGCGGGATGGTGGCGACGGCGCCGGAAACGAGCCCTTTGACCGCAGCTTCGGAGACCGGCGGGGTGGCGCCGGCGTACTTGATCAGGACGGATGCCGTGGACTTGTCGGGGGGGCGCTCGGAAAGCGGGCTGGGCAAGGGCACGGACAGGTGCACGCGGGCGCCGAGCACGCCGTCGACCGTGCAGAGCGTACGCTCGATGTCGCCACCGAGGCCGGCGACGTACTGCGCGTGTTCGGAGAGTTGGCTTGGAACAAGGGAACCCTTGCCTACGGAGTCAGCGATGCCCGGGGCATAGCGGGGAGGCAGGTCGTGCTCTCGAAGCACGGCGATGGCGGCGGGTGCGTCGCCTTTGGGGACGACGATGCGGTAGCGTCCCTCCGTGCCGGGGTCAGGCTCCTTGCTGGCCTCCATGCCGGCCCGGTCGAGCGCATCGGCCACCAAGTTGGCGTCACGCTCGTCGAGCCCGGCGGACACGGGCACGGTGCATGCGGACAGCAGCGAGCCGAGCGCGAGCAGCGCGGCGAACCGGACAGGCGCAGCGCGTGTCATCGTACGCCCACCTCAGTTGCCTTTGAAGACGGTGCGGGTGACGTCGAGGTTGGGGTGGGAGGGGAACCCCATGCCGCGGACGGCGCCGGCGATACAGTTGGCGATGCGGCTGTCGGGCGGGTCGGTCGTGACCGTGACGCCGACGGCTCGACCATTCTGCACGGCGGCGCAGATGTTGATGGTCATGCTGTCGGGAGCGCCGCAGCCGATGACGTAGCTGCCGTTGTTGAGCACTTTTCCGAAGGCGCCGGCGGTCAGGTCCGGCTGGTTGCCGGACATCTTGAGCTCGGTGACGTAGGTATCCATGGCCTGTTCGCAGCTCATGCCGCCGCGTAGCTGTGGGCGCGCGACGCCGTCGGGAAGCGGGCCACCACCTCCCACCCACTTGCCGCCGCCTGCGCTCTTGCTCGCCCCCTTGATGCCGGCGTCGGTTTCGATGTTGATGGCGAGCTGGCCGTCCATGACGACTTCACCCGTTCGACGGGACGGTTTGGTGACGAAGAAGATGACGCCCGCGAGGGCCGCGACACCTGCCAACGACAAGCCGATGATAACGGCCTTGCTGCGTGTGGCCTTGGACTCCGCGACGACGACGCGCTCGATCTCCTGCTTTTCGGCCTTGATCTCGCGATTCAGGCGAGCGTGCTCAGCGAACGGAGCGAACTCCTCCCACTCACCGATGGGGCGTTCGTCGTTCGAGAACGAGTCGACGAGGATGTGCTGCGCCTCAAAGGTATGGGAAGCGATCTGTTGCAGCAGTTCGATCGCGGAGAAAGGGCCGTGGTCCATGCCGTCCTTGATGACCACGTAGCGAGGGCGGGGATCGGACTCGAGGCGTGCCTTGAGGTCCGCGAGTGCGGCGGTCGCGTCGACGGGCGCGGGGGCTTGCGGTGCCTGGGCGACGTCGACCAGGCCGCCGCCGCCGCCCAGCAGGTCCTGGGGGATGGGCGCGGGTCTGGGGATGGTCGCCTTGGCGACGGGCGGAGGGGGCGGGACCATGGAGAGGGAGACGTCGACGACGAGGTCGTCACCGCCATCGAGTGCGGATTCGTCGGCCGGAGGTGGTGCCTGACTGGCGGTGGGGGCAAGGTGGTGGATGGCCTGGGCGAGGGCAGCGAGGTCGCCGGGGCGGTGTGCGGGGTCGCCGATGAGGGCCTTGCTCAGGATGGTGTCGACGGACGCGGGGAGGTTGGCGACGAGCTCGGAGGGGCGTCGCATGCCTGGGCCGACGACGGATCCGGTGAGCATTTCGTAGGCGATGGCGCCGATGCTGAAGACGCTGGAGCGGGCGTCACCGCCTTTGCCTTGGCGTTGCTCCGGGGCCATACAGGCGCGGTCGTGGTGGCCGGTCGGGGGTTTCTGAGCGGCTGCGAGGTCGATGGTGACGGGGCCGTTGTCGAAGCGGATGACGCCTGGGTGGAGGAAGAACGTTTCACCGCGGGCGTGGCGCGTGACAAGGTCAGCGCAGAGAGGCACGAGAACCGCGACAACCTCGCGGAGGCTGAACCTGTCGCCGGCGGCGCGGCGTTTTTCGATGGCGGCACGAAGCGAGCCTGGAACGCCAGGGTCGGTAGTAGGGGCAGGGGTCATCAGCGAGAGAAGATACGCGCACCGGCTGGCGGAGTTCAACGAGAAGTCGCCGCGAGCTCTGGGGTGGCGTGCGACTGGCGGATGCGATGGCCGGTTCAGGGAAGGGGCCGAGGCAAAGCGCGGCATGGCTGAGTGCGGCCGTGGGCAACGAGTCGTGGCAGATCTTGGGCCGCGCGCCGGAACGCGCTACGCTGCGCTCTCCGTGAGCCTTTCTCCCTCCACCAAGCCGGTCGTGCTCGTGGCAGACGACGACCAAGTCAACCAGATGTTGTTGACGGACGTGTGCGTTGCGGAGGGGTACGACGTGGCGAGGGCCAGCGACGGGGAGGCTGCGCTGGAGGTGTTCCGGAGTCGCGATGTCGACCTGGTGCTTCTGGATGTGTCGATGCCCAAGCTCGACGGCTACACGGTTTGCCGGATGATGCGGGCGATTCGGCGGGTGCCGGTGATCATCGTGAGCGCCACGGCGGATCACTGGGCCGAGGAGCGAGCGATGGACAGCGGGGCGGCGGCCTTCATGACCAAACCGTTCCGTGTTTTTGAGCTGTCCCGCAAGATGCGGGCATTGATGCAACCGAGTGTGGCTCCCAGCGGACCACCTGCGCAAGCGAACCATGAACGTCGCGTGGCCGCAGCACGGGCTCTCGGTCGTATCGGAGGCGCGTTGCAGCTTCGGGCTTCGCTGCGCAAGGCGTTGGCGTCTGAGGTCCGGCACGCGGTGGTTTTCGTTCGCCTGGACAACGAGCCGGAGGTGCTCGAGAACGCGGGGCGCACGGCGCGCGACGCGGTCATGGGGTCGATTTGCGAGCTTCTCGAAGAGTCGATCGCTGGGATCGATCTGTACAGCGCGGAGAGCAACGAGGTGGTAGCGATCCTTTCGGACACGGCACTGGACGCAGCCTTGACGGCCCTGGCGGTTGGGGCGCGGACCCTCGACCTGGGCGTGGGGGCTGTGGACCTGCGCTGGGCGGGGCTGCGTCTCGGTGGTGCTGTGAGCGAGGTGGACGACGTCGTGCGGCGGCTACGGGAGGAAGCGCGCGCGGCCGGGGGATACGCAGAGCCTGGTGGCTCCGGGGGCAACGAAACCGAATCGCCGTGACAAGGGCGGCGTGGATGGGCAGAACATGACGGAACTGATGAGCTGGGTCGGGTTCGGGGCGAGCGATTTGAAGGCACCGCTGGTGGGGCGTGTGGCCGAGATGCAGGAGCTCGAGAAGTCGATCGAAGCGCTTCGCAGCCGGGGCGAGAAGCGCATCGTGACGGTGCTCGGAGCGGCGGGGGTTGGCAAGACCCGACTGGTTCACGACTTTCTGGCGAAGCTGCGCAACTCGCGCGACAGCATTCGGGTCTTTCGCGGGAGTGCGCGAGGGGCGGGGGACAGCTACGGCATCTTCGCACGGGTGCTGCGGGCGCGGTTCGGCCTGGTGGAGGGGATGGATCCAGAGGCGGCCAAGGAGCAGGTTCGCGCGGAAGTCGCGGCGGTGCTCGACGACCGCAAGGTGGAGGACGTGGTCTACTTCCTGGGGCAGCTTCTGTACCTGAGCTTCGAGGAGAGCCCCTTGACAAAGGCCGTGGCGGATGACGCCCACGAGGCCCAGCTATTGCGTCGTTCAGTGTTTCGCAGCTTCATTGAGGCCGACGCGGCACAGGAACCGATCTGCTTCGTATTTGACGACCTGCACGAGGCGCACGACGACTCGCTCGACCTGCTGGCGTTCCTGCTGGACAACCTGTCCGGACCGATCTTGGCGATTTGCGCGGGACGAAACGAGCTCGAAACCCGCCGGGAGGGGTGGCGGAAGCTGGGGGGGGACCGTCACCGCGTGGTGGAGCTGGGGCCACTCGGGGAACTCGACGCGGGGCTCATGATGGACGCGCTTCTGGCACCGTGCGGTGAGCCGCCGCAGCAGCTCGTGGATGCAGCGTGCCAGCTAGCTGGTGGCAACCCTTTGCTGCTGGAGCAGATGGTGCGGATCTTCCACGACACGGGGGTGCTGGAAGACGAAGATGCGTTGGCGGAGACGCCGGTGTGGCGGGTGCACCTCGAGAAGCTGGAGACGGTGCGTCTGCCGCTGACGGTGGACGACGCGGTGCAGGCCCGGATCGCGGCGTTGACGCCGCGGCAGCGGGAGCTGCTGGAGCGGGCGGCGGCGGTAGGGAGCGTGTTCTGGCTCGGCGCGCTGATCGTGCTGGACCGCATCGACAAGCCGGCGCCGGAGTTCTGGAATGCGTCGGACGACGGCGATGTGCAGCCCATCCGTGAGACGATCCAGGAGCTAATCGACCGTGACTATCTGCTGCGACTTCCGGACTCGACCTTTCCCGGGGACGAGGAATACGTGTTCAAGCACAACCTCGAGCGGGAGCGTGTGAGCAAGCTGACGTCACCGTCGGCGGCGCGCAGGTATCACCAGGCGGTAGCGGACTGGCTCGAGCACCAGACCGGGATGCGGACGCACGAGGAGTACGTGGCGATGCTCGCGCTGCACCGCGAGCAGGCGGGGGCACGCCGTCAGGCAGCGCTTGCGTACCTGGAAGCGGGCGACGTGGCGCGAACACGCTATGCGTTCACGAAGGCCATCGAGCATTACCGCAAGGGTTTGGAGCTGTTGGGAGACGAGGAGCCAGGGCGTCGGATGGACGCGCAACATCACTATGGTGACGTGCTTCAGCAGCTTGGGCGCACGGAGGAGGCGCAGACGGCGTTCCGCGAGATGCTGGCGATAGGGTATCGGTTGAACCTGAAGGCGAAGGGGGGGGCGGCGCACAACCGGATCGGGAGGCTGTATCGGGACAATGGGTTTCTGGACCAAGCGGCCCGGCACCTGGCGACAGCGCTGGCGCTTTTCGAGGCGAGCGGCGACGAGCGGGGGATCGCGTCGAGCCTGGACGACATCGGGAAGCTGCACTGGATGCGCGGTGACTATCCCCGGGCGCTGGAGCAGATGAGGAGTGCGCTGGCGATGCGCAGGCGGCTGGGCGATCGCAGGTCCATCGCGCTGTCGCTCAACAACGTGGGATTGGTATTGCAGGACTCCGGTGAATTCGAGCAGGCGTTGGAGGCGTTCGAGCAGGCGCTGAAGATCCGTCAGGACATCGGGGATCTGCTGGGGGTGGTGGTGACGCTCAACAACCTGGCGACGGTGGCGCAGGACCAGAGGGAAGACGAGCGGGCGCTGCGGATGTTCGAGCAGGCGCTGGGGGTGGCGCGGGAGATCGGCGATCGAGGCAAGATCGCGCTGGTGCTGACGAACCTGGGGGAGGTGCATCGGGTGATGGGCAACGCGGCGGAGGCGGTCAAGCACCTCAGGCAGGCGGCGGATCTGTGCGAGGAGCAGAACGACCGGCTGGGGCTGGCGGAGGCGTTGCGATCGCTGGGGATGGCGCACATGCAACTCAACGAGGTGAGCAAGGCGCGCGAGTGCATCTCGAAGGCGGTGGACATCTTCGCGGCGGCGCGCAGCAAGGTTCATCTCGGGGCAGCGCTGCGGGCGTTGGGCGAGATTACGGCGGCCGGCGGATGGGGACCGGAGCACGCGAGCAAGGCGCGCGACTACTTTCAGCGATCGGTGTTGATCTTCGAGGAGATCGGCAACGATGTGGAGCTAGCTCGCAGCCTCAAGAGTTTCGCCGAGTTTCTCGACAAGCAGGAGGCGCCTTCGGCTGGTGAGCTCGACGCCAGCGCGATGCGCGCTCGGGCCGACGAGATCTTCACGAGGCTCAAGAACTCTTCGACGAGCAAGGAACGAAATGGCTGACACGACTCCGAGGGCAGGGAGCACACCGGTCCAGCAGCGGCTTCAGCAGGTCGGCAGCGTCTTGTCGGGCCAATTCATCGGCAAGGACGAGGTGATTCGCCTGATGCTGGTGGCGGTGATTGCAGGGGAGCACGCGGTGCTCATCGGCCCGCCGGGCACGGCGAAGAGCGCGCTGATTCGGTCGATGTCGCAACTCTTGCAGGCGCGTTACTTCGAGTACCTGCTGACCCGCTTCACGGAGCCCAACGAGATCTTCGGGCCGGTGGACATTGCGGCCTTTCGCGAGGGCAGCTACCGGCGCAACACCGCAGGCATGCTGCCCGAGGCCGAGATCGTATTTCTGGATGAGGTCTTCAAGTCGAACAGCGCCATCCTCAACGCGTTGTTGACCCTGCTCAACGAGCGTCGCGTGGTCATGGGAGGACAGGCCATGCGCTGCCCCTTGATCAGCGTGTTCGGTGCGTCGAACGAGGTGCCGGGCGACGATACCCTCAACGCGATCTTCGATCGGTTCCTGCTTCGAATCCGGTCCGACAACCTCGATGCCTACCACTTCTCCGAGCTGCTTGCGCGCGGTATCCAGCACGAGCTTCGCCAGATGGCCAACCAGGTGATGCCCCCCATGGTGTCGTCGCAGGAGCTGACGTCGCTGGGGGCGTCGGTCGGTGGTCGCATGCGGTTCGACGACGCGTTTCTGTCGACGTACAAGGGTGTGGTGTTCCAGATTCGCGCGGAGGGCATCAGCCTGAGCGATCGCCGGGTGGTCAAGCTGCTGAAGCTGTTTGCGGCGAATGCGTTTCTCGACGGCAGGCAAGCGGCGGATGTCAGCGACCTGTTCGTGCTGAAGCACATCTGGAACAACGAGGACCAGGCGCCGGTGCTCGAAGCGATCGTTCAGCCGGTGCTCGAGGCCTTCTACCGGGAGCATCCGGACCGAAAGCGTGTAGGGGCGACGGGCGTGGGCATCGAGGCGTTGGCGGGGGAGGTGGATCGGATTCGTCAGGTGCTCACAGGCGGCGGGGCGTTGACGGACATCCAGCTATTCAGCCAGCTCAAGGCACTCGGCGAGGTGAAGGCGGCGTTGGCCTCGATGACCGACCCGCGCGCCAGGGAACTCGACGCGCGTGTGGCCCAGCTCTTGGAAGCGTCGCTGCGCACCGGGAGGTTCGCTCAGCTATGACCCGGCCGGCGCTTCCGCTGCGTGTTCGGCGGGTGGGGGACGTGCACGTGGAGCTGCCGTCGTATCAGACCAACGGTGCTGCCGGCATGGACCTGCGTGCTGCGATCGCCCGGCCCATGCAGATTGCGCCGGGACGTCGCGAGTTGATCCCGACGGGATTGGCGCTGGCGATTCCACCTGGCTACGAGGGGCAGGTGCGTCCGCGCTCGGGGCTGGCGAGCAGGCACGGCGTGACGGTGCTCAACGCACCGGGGACGATCGACAGCGACTATCGGGGCGAGGTCAAGGTCGTGCTGGTCAACCTGGGCGAGGTTCCGTTCGAGGTTTGTCCGGGCGATCGGATCGCGCAGCTCGTGATTGCTCCGGTGGAGCAGGCTGCGATTCTGCTGGTGGACGATCTGGACGAGACGGACCGCGGGGCAGGGGGGTACGGGTCTACGGGGGTGCGCTGAGGCTGCCGTTGCGCAGGGCGAGGCGCGTTGGCCGGGCTGGTGCGGCGGACGAGCGAGACGGCAGGGAAGTTGGACCAGCCACGATTCGCGGACCGATACAAGGTTGAAAACGGGCGCGTCGGTGCGTATGAGGTCGGTGCGCCCTGACCGAACGACGGCTCGGGGCGCGAGACGTTTGTGAGCCCTGTGGAGAAACGGTGGACGGGTCTGGGACGGACATGTGGACAACGAGCGGAGCTGGCGGGCGGTCGCGTCGAGCGGGTGAGAGGGTAGGGGTGCGGGCATGACGGGCGAGCGACGAGGCGGGATGGCATCACGGGCAGCGGAGGAGCTTCGGCCGGTGGACGGGCGGATTCCGCCGAACGACCTCGAGGCGGAAGCGGCGGTGCTATCGGCGATTCTGTTGTCGAGCGACGCGCTGGACAAGGTGCAGCCGATCTTGCGCCCCGAGCATTTCTACAGCGACGCCAACCGGAAGATCTTCGAGGCATTTACGGACCTGGCGTTGAAGGGAAGGCCCATCGACATCCTGACGACGCGGAGCTGGCTGGCCGATCGAGACCTGCTCCAGCGGGTGGGAGGCTCGACGTATCTCGCGCAGATCCTCGACTCCGTGCCGGCGGTCGCGAACGTGGACGACTACGCCAAGACAGTGCGGGAGAAGTGGCGTATGCGCCAGCTCATCGCGTCGTGCCAGCGGGTGGCGGCGGAGGGCTACGGTGCGGTCGAGAACGTGCAGCAGTTCATCGACATGGCCGAGCAGGCCGTCTACGAGATCGCTCGAACACCCGAGTCCACCACGGTTCAGCAGCTCAAGGACGTCATCCGGACCACGTTCGATCGGCTGAACGCCGCTTGGCAGCGGGGCAATCGAATCACGGGTACGCCGAGCGGCTTCACGAAGCTGGACAAGCTGACGGGCGGATTCAACCCTGGCGACCTGGTGATCGTGGCGGCACGTCCTGGCATGGGCAAGACGTCGTTGGTTCTGAACATGGCGGTGAACGTGGCGTTGCCGCAGCTCGTGGAGGTGGAGTCCGCGGAGGATCCGGAAGGGGGCATGGCGGGCCACGCGCGCCAGGAGTCCGGGGCGGGCGTGGCGGTGTTCTCGCTCGAGATGCCGAAGGAGCAGCTAGCGGCAAGGCTGCTGTGCAGCGAGGCCAGGGTCGACGTGAGCAAGCTGCGAACAGGGTTCTTGCAGCAGGAGGACTGGCGTCGTTTGACCAAGGCTGCGGGAGAGCTAGGCAAGCTGCCGATCTGGATTGACGACACGTCGGACCTGTCGATTCTGGAGCTGCGCGCGAAGATACGGCGGATCCAGGCGATGTATGCGCCGGGAACCCTGGGGCTGGTGGTCATCGACTACCTGCAGCTCATGACGGGCAACCCGAAGATTTCGAGCCGGGAACAACAGATCAGCGAGATCTCGCGCGGTCTCAAGAAGCTGGCGAAGGATCTGAACGTGCCGGTGATTGCGCTGTCGCAGCTCAACCGCGCGGTGGAGACGCGGGGCACGAAGGACAAGCGTCCGCAGCTTTCCGACCTGCGCGAGTCGGGCGCGATCGAGCAGGACGCGGACACGATCCTGTTCATCTACCGGGAGGACTACTACAACAAGGAGGACCGTTCGGTGGATGGGTTGGCGGAGTTGATTCTGGCGAAGCAGCGCAACGGTCCCACAGGTCGAATCAAGGTGCGGTTCACCAAGTCCTGTACGCGATTCGACAACCTCGCGGAAGAGGACTACGACGGGTCGGAAGCGGACGAGTGATCACGGCAACCTTGTCCTGGCGTGAATCGGACCGGGCCGGGTCGCTGGCACGATCCGTTGCGATCCTGCGCAGCGGCGGGCTGGTGGCGTTTCCGACCGAGACCGTGTATGGGCTGGGCGCAGCGGTATCGAACGAGACGGCAGTCCGTGGCGTTTTCGCGGCCAAGGGACGTCCGACCGGCGTGCCACTGATCGTGCACGTGACGGACGTGGACCTGGCGTCGAGGTATGTTCGTCGGATGCCGGAAGCGGCGACACGGCTCGCATCGCACTTCTGGCCGGGGCCGCTGACGCTGGTGCTTGATCGTGGGCTGCATGTTTCGCGCGTGGTGACCGGGGGAGGCGAAACGGTGGCCGTGCGGGCGCCTGCGCACGACGCGGCCCTGGCGCTCATCGAAGCGCTAGGCGAGGGGATCGCCGCGCCCAGCGCCAATCGTTACAACGACCTGCCTCCGGTGCGCGCGACGCATGTGTTGCGCGGGCTTGCTGGTTCGGTCGACGCGGTGCTGGACGCCGGGCGGTGTCCTGGCGGGCTGGAGTCCACGGTGCTCGACATGACTCGTGCGCCGGCTCGGGTGCTTCGGCGGGGAGCGGTGTCCATCGATCGGCTCGCGGCGTTCGTCGATGTCGACGACCGGAGCGGGGAGCTTGCGCCTGCGCGTGTGGTAGGCGGGTGGATCAGCGTTCTGGACCTAGCGGAGGCGATGGCGGTGGCGGGCGCGGGCACTGGCGTGGTGCTTCGGACGTGGCCGCGTGAGGCTTTCGAGGCGACTCGGTCGCGGGTCAGCGTGTTGCCCATGGACGCTGCCGGGTATGCGTCGGAGCTATACGACGTGCTGCACGAGCTACGCGATGCGGGGTGCGACCGGGTGGTGATGGAGCCGTTGCCCGACGGGGCGGAGTGGGATGCGATGCGTGACCGAATCGCCCGGCTGGCGAGTGCTGCTGCATCGCGGTAGGGATTGCGCGAGCAGGAGCCGTGCGCGCAGGTTGCAGCGGAGGAGGTGGATAGTCGACGTGGCGGGTCGTACTTCTGTCGTGTGTGCTTCGCTGTCGGACACGATGAGGGTCGATGCCGAGGTTGTGCACCCGGTCCTGATGGTTGCTTTGCAAGCGCGGCCATGTGGCCGTAGACTCGACGCATGAGCGCGGCGAACCTGGCAGCGATGCGTGCGGAGATCGAGGGCGTTTTCCCGCCCGAGCAGGCCAGAGTGCTAACGAATGCCCTGGCCGACGCGATGGCGCTGCAGCAGCGGTTCTTCGACGAGATGAGCGCACTGCGTGGCGAGGTGCGCGAGCTGGCGCAGGCGCAGCAGCGCACCGAGCAGCGGGTCGAGCAGCTTGCCGAGGCGCAGCATCGCACCGAGCAGCGGGTCGAGCAGCTTGCCGAGGCGCAGCAGCGCACCGAGCAGCGG